>Ga0209342_10002280_pt1 | contig 20778 bp, 16 predicted proteins | sample RifCSP16_2_FD_184023 | JGI IMG/M metagenome (GOLD analysis project Ga0209342, IMG submission 184023) | Soil microbial communities from Rifle, Colorado - Rifle CSP2_sed 16_2 (SPAdes) (version 2) | ecosystem: Environmental > Terrestrial > Deep subsurface > Rock core/Sediment | place: Rifle... | reverse complement strand
TCCGGCCGGTGGCCGTCGTGCCGCGGTAGGAATCGTAGCCCAGCGACGTGACCAGCATTTGGAACGGCGCTTCGGCGTCGACCTTTGGCGCAGGGATGTGGCGGAGGATGGCCTCGAACAGCGGCTGCAGATTGGGGCCGAGGTCGGGCGTGGGCCCGGCCTGGCCGGTGACCGCGTTGGCGTAGATCACGGGGAAATCCGCCTGGGCATCACTGGCCCCGAGCTGAATGAAGAGATCGAAGGTCTGGTTGAGGGCTGTGCTGGGATCGGCGCCCTTGCGGTCGACCTTGTTGATCACAACGACGGCGCGGTGATCCATCTCCAGCGCCTTCTTGAGGACGAAGCGCGTTTGGGGCATCGGCCCTTCGGCGGCGTCGACGAGCAGGAGCACGCCGTCCACCATGTTCATCACACGCTCGACCTCGCCGCCGAAGTCGGCGTGGCCGGGGGTGTCGACGATATTGATCTTCACGGGCGCCCCGGTCGCGGGGTCGGGGATCGAGATGGCCGTGTTCTTGGCCAGGATGGTGATCCCGCGCTCGCGTTCGAGCTCGTTCGAATCCATCACTCGCTCGGCCACCTGCTGGTTTTCGCGGAAAACCCGGGCCTGCTTGAGCATCCCGTCGACCAGCGTCGTCTTGCCGTGGTCGACGTGAGCGATGATGGCGATGTTGCGGAGCTCGGTTCTTTCGGTGAGCATACCCTTACGACGTCCTCATCCACCTGGCCAGCAGGAAAACCGACCCCGGCCACAACTCGGCGGGGTCGGCTGGCTACGGGAGGATTCTATCAGAGGTGGGCGGTCTTGGGAAGGGGACGTGTCGGAAGAGCCATGACCGCAGAATGCGCAGAGAGCTCGGAGAGGTGCTGCCCGCCATCTGCTGTGACTCGACCCGAAGCAGCGCGGACTTTCGGGAGGAAGGCCGATCGGTGAGGTTCGACGTGCTGCGTGGCCTCACCTGCTCGCTCTTCCAGGCTGATCCGGATCCGACGGACGCCGGAGGTTGAAGCTCCTCTTAAGGAAGACAGGGATCGACGCGACCAGCAGATACGGCAGCCAGAGGATGAGGGGATTGTGGATGACCGGTGCCAGCCAGCGTGAGGCTTCCTGCGGCAGGCGCTCGAGCGAGGAATCAATGAAAACGGCGCCCTCGTGATTCGACGGGAAGGCGACAATTCGACCGTCCCGAAGCGTCCTCAGTTCCCCTCCCATATAGTGGGAGTTGTCACGCGCATAGACCCGGATGAGACCGAAGTCGGACCCAGCGTTCGCATCAACCCGTTGGTAGACCCTGACCTGCTCGGCGCCGGCGATGGATCCCTGGATCCACATGCGCCCTCGGGGATCGACGGCGATTGAATCCAGGGAGGGATCCTCCGTGCAGGGCACCTCGTTGCCCACCGCGCTCCACCGCCATTCGCCGGTGGTGATGTTCCAGACGAAGACGGGGAGGCTCCAGTCCGACGATCGACAGCCGTCGATCGCAGCATAGACCGCGTAGGTGTTCCTCGAGGCATCCGTGCCGACCCCGCGGATGCGCCACTCGTGGCCGGCTTCGAGGACAGACGTATCGATTTGAAGGAGAAGATCGCCCGTGCCGTCGGAAGCGAAGTGGCCGATGCCGTCGGCGCCGGAGTCGAACCGACCGGAGACTGCCAACCCCCCGTCCGACGCCCGATACATTCGGGCCGGATAGAACTCAACCGATTCTTCGAGGGGATCCCTCCATCCTGTGAACCCGTATGCAATGCCCTCTCCAGTGTCGATCTGGACGTGGACAATGGCCCCGAGGCTGAGGGGGAGTCCCCAGATCTCGTCGCCGACGCGTGCCAGATCGAACAAGGTGCTCGTAGGTGTTCCGGGCAGAGGGTCGATCCGGGTCCAGGATTCGTCGTCCCACACGTAGAGGGATGAGTCGAAGCCCTCGTTAACCCACACTTGGCCGGATTGGTCTACCGCCATATCATGGATCACGAGGGGCATCCCGGGCTCGCCTCGCGGCCCGAAGACTTCGGGTGGCTGGGGAAGCTGCACGCGAATCGTGCCTTCCGCGTCGAGCCGGACCAGCGAAAGGCCGAAGAGGTCCTCCATCGTCGGGCTCGCGGCGAGAATGTAGGTCGCCCCATCGGGACCTGTATCCATGGCGATGACCTGTCCGAGATCATCGCCAACATCCTGCCAGGCGAACCACGAGAGCACCCTCTCCCTGGAGGCGATGACCCATACGATGAGAAGCAGGGTGGGAATCGCGGTCCAGCCAATGAGGAGCGCCAGACGGTCGACCGCACGCCTCCGGAGAATCGTCTCTTCGAGATCGGGGGCAACGCGGTCGATCCCCAGGCGGGAACGGAGCTCCCCGATCAGGCCGGGCGTGGCGCCCTCGAGGATTCTGGGATTGACGGTGAGGATCCTCCCCCGGTTGGGAATGACACGAATGACCGAGTAGGTTCCGTAGGTGACGGAGGCTATGTCTTCGAACTGAATGCGGGGCTTGCGGCGGAGCACGTGCGGCCATCCCTCACGGGCGATGCCTTCCTCGTCGAGCACGATGCGGTAGGTCCACCCGTAGCCGATGACATACGCTGCAACGAGAGCGACCAAGACGAAGGCGATGATCCCGCCGACGACGTACGAAGCCACGGGCACGGAGGGAGCCGCGAGCCCCATAGCCAAATACGAAACTTGCTGGAACAGTGTGCTCATGACAAAGATGACCTGGAACCAGAAGAATGCCGTACTGACTGCGATGCCTGTGACGAGAAGCGCCACGCGTCGCCGCTGGCTAAGGCGATAGACGATGAGTTTCTTCAAGGGTGTGGCGTTTTCGGGCATGGCCCCCTCCTTGAGGTTTGTTCAAGCCGAAGGAAGCCCGCCAGCCTCGCATGGGCTCCTTGGTACGGCGCCTTGGAGAGAGTATCGCCGGCGAGGCGGGAGGCGTTGCCGGCAAGTGGCCTTGAAGGGCTCGGAGCGATGAGTGCCATGCGATGAATGCCGCGAGCCGGGCTGCAGCCAGGATGATCGCTCCGATGCTCTGGATCTGAATGAGCCTTGTGGGCATGTAGTCCATGAGGAACGACATATCAAAGCCGAAAGGGCATGCGCTCAGAGTCTGTGAACGAATCTCCGTCCCTCGCAAGGGCGACGCATCCGTCGCCCCTACGGTACACCAATGAGAAGGCTACCGACACCTCAGGATGACAGCTAGAGATGTCATACCGAGCCGGCGGCTCCTCGGCTTGACACTAGCTTCTGCCTTGCGAGCCCGCAAGGAATCACCAGTACCGGGCTTGGATCAGGATGCCTCCAGGAAACGTAGGCGGGCTCTCCGAGGCACGCGCCTCGCGTTTCCTGGGAGCACGCGTTCCAGAGTCGCGCCTTGGTGACCCCCACGCTCGCGGCTCCCTCCGCTCACCTGCGCTCACCGGCACTGCGCTGGCGAGAGGCAGGTTTCCTCACAGCCCTTCGGCGCGAAGATCAAGACGATGTATGGGTACATCGCAAAGGCAATGCCACGGACAAGCCGCGCGGGATTGCCCGCGGGGCTCTTGGTCTGCCGCGCGAGGCGCCGGCCGAATGGGAGGCAGAGCCCCAATAGAAGGATTGCCAAGACGATCATCGCGATCCCTACGAGCCAGCTGACGGATCTCTCGTTGAAGGCGATCGCGGCCCCGAGCGCGATGCCCCATCCGAAGTACAGTAACACTGCAAGATCAAGCGACTTCTTGCTTTGGCTTCGGGCACGGCGGCTGCCTCACGCCAATTAGGCCTTCCATGAAGAGCGAGACGCGAGAGTGACTTGGAAGGGACTCCTCGCTGCAGGGTTTCGGTTTTGGATATGAGCACAATGCGACAAGGCTCCGTTCCAGTGCGCCGCACAGAACCTCGTCGGGTTGGGATTCACGGTTTCTGTTCGGGGGCACGTACCCTGAGCATGGCGAGCAAAGGGATGACCATCAGTGCAGCGATTAGAATCGATCCGATTGCGGTGACAATGAGGATGATGCCTGGTACGTAGGTCTCCCCTAGAAGCTGAACGCGGGAGAAGTTGAGGTTTCGCACTTCGTAGACAACTACAACAGCGGGTATCGCGGCCAAGAACAGGATTCTCGCACCGGTGACCGTGCCTTCCCCGATGCGAGCGATCAGTTTGCGGGTAGTTGCCAAGTAGATGGAGAGCCCGGAAACGATGAGTCCAAGGAGACCCAAGATCAGACTGGACGTGGCGAAGGCGTGCACCGCGGTTCCTAGCGAGAACCATGCCAACAACCAAAGTGCAAGCGTGAAGAACTGCCGGTTAGGGCCTGGTCTGTGCGTCATGCTGCAACCTCCGGTCAGGGCGTTCCCATTTGGGCGAGCCCCAAAGCAAACCGATTCCGTATCAAATCCTCCAGGTCGTGGAGTTGCGCCGCCAGCACCTGCACCTGAGCGTCATTCCCCCGGGCGTCGCCTTGGATCATGAATGCCGGAACCAGGAACGCTCCAGCCGCTCCCACGATAACACCGCAGGCACCCATCGAAGCCACCACGCAGACGCCGGCCAGGATAAGGCCCCCAATCCCCATGTCGAACAGGGTGCCAGATGTGTTGTCTTGATTCTCGCTTTCACGCACCAACCGTGCAATCTGGATCAGCAACGACGTTCGCTGGGCGATCAGGCTATCCAGGCCCTGCTGAGTACCATCCCCGGAGATCAGATCACTGTCCTGCCCCACGATGAGATAGTGCGTGCCGGCTTCGTCTGTGACCCATATGACGTAGAGATCCGGATCGGACGCCAACGCCCCGTAACCGAATCGAGGGTCACCCGCCAACAGGATGACCTCTGGGCGACTGGGGTCGTCTTCTTCGAAGGATTGGCCAGGCCCGAGAGTGGGTGTGGCAACAGAAGCTGTCGCGATTGCCAGCGCTTGCGCTGTTTGGGTCATTTGCAGGGGAGGGATGTTAGGGGTGAAGTCTATCTGCCCCCGGGGCGCGCGTGCTAACGCTCCTCCCGTCACCGAGCATACAAAAAGGCTGAACGCGACCAGCGCGGCCAGCCCTCCCATCGCCTTCCTTCGATTCTCAGCCATCCGCCCGCTCCCTGCGTCGGCCGGGTGCCCCGCTACGGCTCAAAGATACAACAGATTCCGTCGCGGATCAACCGGCGGTCGGGAGATTGGTCTGTTGAGCCGCGGTCATGTGACTGCCCAGCCTTCGCAAAACATGAAAGGAGCGCCACGAAGGGCGCGCCGGGGCCCTGTGGCCTCCAGGATTGCCGCTCCGCCAGACGGCCCTTGCCCGCGCCAAATTGTGCTAATCTAGGCGGACCTCCACCAAGAGGCGGCATGGCGCACTGGGTGCGGGAAAACCCCCGCCACCGGACCTCCACGATCCTCCTTCTCGTTGCATTGACGGCCGTGCTGGCCGTCCTGACGGCGCTCGCGCCGCGGCAGGCTGCGACTGCCGAAGCCCCGCCGGACACGCTGCTGGCGTTCGCCTACACCATGCCCAATCATGGCTGGGCGCCGCTGACGGTTTACCTCTCCCCGTTCGGCAGCCGCGACCTGGCCGGAACGATCGTGCGCTACGAGTGGGACCTCGACGGCGACGGCGTGTTCGAGACCGACGCCACCGCCGAGCAGGGTTATGCCCAGGTCTTCTACAGCGAGCACCGCGTCTACACGCCCGCGCTGCGGGTGACCAACGACCTCGGCCAGACGGCGACCGCAACCACGCAGGTGGAGGTCCGCCACCCGGCTTCGAGCAGCGTCGACTACTGGACTCTCTTTGACGATACCCGCATCCGCCCGATCACCCTGATCTTCGACCAAGATGACTGGCAGCGGATGATGGCCGATCCGACGGCCCGCATCCGCGTCGAGGGCTCGGCAGAGATCTTCGGGGAACGGTTGGATCACGTCTCGATCGGCCCGCGCGGCAATTTCAGCCTGATCATCGCCGGGGAGAAGATCCCCTGGCAGATCGACACCGACTTCTACATCGCGGGCCAGGAATTCCACAACCTGCACCAACTGCTTCTGAGCAACAACATCGGCGACACGGCGGTGATGGGCGAGAAGCTAATCGTCGACCTGCTCGTCTTCGCCGGAGTCCCCACGAGCCACGTGTGCTTCGTCGAAGTATCGATCGACCTGACGGACGACGGCCAAGACCCGATGTATTGGGGCGTCTACACCCTGGTCGAGCGGGTCGACATGAAGTTCATCGCCAATCGTTTCGGGCAGGAGAGCACCGGCGGCGCGCTCTACAAGACCAATCACGCCCGTCGCGGCGCCGGCGACCTGGTGTACTACGGGCCGACGCTCGCCTCCTACCCGCAGCCCCACGGCGTTCCGATCTACGACCTGCGGACCGAGGACGCGCCGGCCGACTACGGCGATCTGATCCAGCTCCTATGGGTGATCGACGGGCAGAGCTACGAGAGCCCCGAGGCCTGGGCCGAGGCTGTGGAGCAGGTCTTCGACATGGACGGCTTCTTGCGCTGGCTGGCCGTCGAGACCGCCGTGATGAGCTGGGACATCTACCCGATCACCGGGAACAACTACTACCTCTACCACAACCCGTCCAACGGAATATGGGAGTGGCTGCCGTGGGATCAGACCTGGGGGGGAGACGTGAGGCAGCCACTGTTCTCGCTGCCGGCTGGAGTGACGAGGTTGCTCGAGCGCGCCCCGCTCTACGACAACGCGATGCAGGTGCCGCGCTACCGCCAGGCGCTGGCGGCTTACCTGGATCTACTGACAAGGGTGGTCTTCAACGAGCCGGCGATGCGCGAGCGCGCCCGCGCCTACCGCGATCAGCTGGCGCCTGCGTTGGCGCGGGGCGACCCGGCCTACGTCGGCGAAGGAGCCATGTACTCCCTTGAGAGCTTTGAGGGGGCCTGGCAGGCGCTGGTGACCCTCGCCGGCCAACGCAGCGCATTCATCCGGCAAACGCTCGAGTCCGACCCCGCCGCGTACTTGTGGACTCCGTGAGGGCTTCGCGAATCACATCCGCGACCGAAGGAGACGCTCATGACACGCAACGCACACCGCCAGAAAGCCCGCTGGCCCACCCGGCTGCTTCAAGGGTCCACGGCGCTGATCATGATCGCGAGCGTCGGGTTGTTGTCGGTCCAGGTCTTCGCCCAAGAAGGTGGCTGGCAGGAGTCTTTCGATCAGGCCGCGCCGGAGGGCTGGGAATTGGGGCCGGATGTCGCCGTGACGGACGGGGCGCTGGTGATCGGCCCGGGCAACTTCGCGGCGAGGATCGGGGAGTTCACCGACTTCCGCCTGGCGTTCCGGGCGCGTTGGGACGAGGGAGGCCGGCTGCGGCTGGCCTATCGAGCGCGGGATGAGGGCGAGTATGGGCTGCAGATCACCGGTGAGATGATCCGGCTCGAGCGACGCTCAGGCGGGCCGCCGGTTGCGCTCGCAGAAGCCGCCGGGGTCGACGTGACGTTGGGTGAATGGAACGAAGTCACCCTGGAGGTCGTCGGCGGGAGCCATCGGGTGACAGTAAACGGCGTGGAGGTGTTGTCGGCGGAGGACCCGGGCCCGTTGCGTGGCGGAGGGCTGGTGTTCGTTAACGAGGGCTCGGCCGAGCTGGCAATCGACAGCCTGGTCTACGAACCGCAGGCGGCTCAAGGACCGGTTGCCCCGCCGCCCGGGGTGACGCCGCCCGAAGTCCCGGGGCAGGCGTCGGCGGTTCCGCCGTCGACGTCAACGCCCACGGCCGAGCCGTCCGGCCTGGGCGCCTTGCTCGGCCAGCTCGCCGGACAGCGGGCCGATCCGTTGCAGCTCTCCGCGATCGCGATCAACCTGGGACTGGCGGCTCTCTTCGCCTTCGTGCTGGGGCAGGCCTACGTTCACTGGGGCGCCTCGCTCTCCAATCGCCGAGCGTTCGCCGCCAACTTCCTGCTCATCACTGTGACCACAACCTTCATCATCCTGGTGGTGCGCTCGTCGGTGGCGCTCTCGCTGGGGCTGGTGGGCGCGCTGTCGATCGTGCGCTTCCGCGCGGCAATCAAGGAGCCCGAGGAGCTGGCCTACCTCTTCTTCGCCATCGGGCTGGGAATTGGCCTGGGCGACAACCAGCGGCTGCTGACGACGCTGGCGCTCGTCGCGGGCCTGATCCTGGTCGGCGTGATGCATTTCTTCCGCCGGGGGCCGGCGGACGTCAACTTGCACCTGACGGTGGCCAGCAGCGGCCAGGCGCACGTCGAGCTCGACCGCGTGCTTGAGACGCTGAAGGCGCATTGCACCAAGATGCGGTTGATGCGGTTCGATGAGAGCGGCGAGCGGATGGAGACCTCCTTCCTGGTGGAGCTCAGGCGGCTGGAGGACCTGCAGGCGGCGCGGGACGCGCTGCGCCAACTCTCGCCGGGCCTGGAAATCACCTTCCTGGACAATCGGGGCGTCGGGTAGGCATGGCCGAGGGGCAGCCGACTCGTTACGAGCGCAAGTTCTTCGTCACGGAGCTGGAGCTGGCACAGGCCCGGGAGATCGTGCGCCGTCACCCGGCGATGCTGTGCGAGGCCTACCCGCCGCGCTACGTCAACAACCTCTACCTGGACACACCGTGGATGGGGCACTACCAGGACAACCTCGACGGCGCCCCGGAGCGGATGAAGGTGAGAGTGCGCTGGTATCACGCGCTGGAGGCGCGGGCCGAGCGTCCGGTGCTCGAGTTCAAGATCAAGCGCGGGTGGGTGGGGTGGAAGGAGAGCTATCCGATCCCGGCGCTCCGTGTCGGAACGGACATGAGCTGCGCGGGCCTGCGCGAGGTGATCCGGGGGAGCGATCTACCGGGGACTGCCCGGGACCGGGTGGCCGGGCTGCGGCCGGCGCTGGTGAACCGTTACCGCCGCGAGTACTACGCCACGAGGGACGGCCGCTTCCGGGTGACGATCGACGATGAACTCGTCTACTTCGGGGTGTGCGCGATGACCGGCGTGCTGCGCGCCCGGGCGGAGGACCACGGCGTGGTGATCGTCGAGCTGAAGTATGACCGGGCGGACGAACGGGAGGCCGAGCGCGTGGCCTCGCGGTTCCCCTTTCGCCTGACGAGAAGCTCGAAATACGTGCGCGGTGTGGAGCGTGTGGGGGCGTTCGCGAGCTAGGAGGCATTGCACCGCCCCCCTTACCCGCCCCCGACGCCCCTCGCTAACCCCCCTCGCAACATGGTCCCGGTGGTCTCACCGCACCTGCGGTGCGGCGCAGGTGTCTGGGAGCAGCCCTGAGGCGCGGCTTTCAGGGAGGTAGCGCGCCTGGCCGCGCAATCTTCGGAATGTGTGAAAGGTGTGTTACGAAGCGCGGCTCCGGCCAGGGCGAGAGAGCAGATTCTGGTGCGCACTTGCTGTAACTTGGCCGCGGCCCGCGCATCCCCACTTGAATTCCAAGGAAATCCCTCCTAAGATGGAAGCATCCGCACACGGATGGGGGGACCCATGAACAAGCGGCCCGTCCCCCGCCGCTCCCTGGCGGGGCTTGCGTTTCTCCTGGCGCTCGGTCTTCTTCTGACGTTCGCTGTCCCCGCGCTCGCCGACTATCTCGGGCCGAATCGAACGGTCTCCACCTGGGTTTGGGAGCGACTGCAGTGCAACTACCAGGCCGTCTATGACGAGCCCGGCCCTGGCTGGTACGGCTGCACGCTGCAGCTCCACGCCAGCCCCTCCAGCGGCTGCCCCTCCACCGGCAGTGTGGCGGGGTACTTCACGCCCTCTGTATGTGGTTGGGCCGAAGCATGGTGCCAGACCCACGGCTGTGACATCAGCCTCTCCTCCTCGACCGTGGGCTGCAGTGAGGGTGAGCCAGGCTGCACAGCGGTCGAGCACTTCTCGACGCTCCCCGAGGCGACCATCAACGGCTCGGTCTCCTGCGGCGTGCCGGGTTACGCCGGCTGGTGTCTCAGCACCGCCGCGCTGAGCCTCTCCGGAAGCGAGCCGCTCTCCGGATACAGCATCCTGGCCCTCGAGGGCACGCGCAATGGTGAGACCTTCGCCTGCCCGGGCGACAACTGCGCCGTGCCGATCCCCGAAGGGTCCAGCGACTTCACCTATTGGGCGATCTCCTCCTGGGGCGATACGTCCCGGATGGGCGCGGCCAGCGGCAGGGTGGACACGCAGCCGCCGGCGATCTCTGGCTCGATCTCCGGCGTCGCCGGCGACAACGGGTGGTATCTCTCCGATGTCACCTTCACCGTCAGCGCCAGCGACGCATCGCCGGGGTCGGGCGTCTCCAGCCTCGACCTCTCGCTTGACGGCGGCGGCTGGTCTGCCTACACTGGCCCGCTGACGATCTCGGAAGGGAGCCACAGCCTTGACGTGCGCGCCGGCGATGCGGCCGGCAACGTGAGCACGGAGAGCCAGCTGGCCCGCGTCGACACTCAGCCCCCCACCCTCGCCGTGAGCGCCGGCGGGAGCTTCTGCCCGGGCTGCGGCCAGACGCTCGAGGTCACGATCGACGTGCAGGACTCGCTAAGCGGCGTGGCGGAGTGGATCCTCTCCGCGGACGGAAGCACGATTGCCAGCGGATCTGCGCCGGCGAGCCAGACGCTGGCGTGGAACGGCAGCGGGCTGCCCGGAGGGGCGGACACGCTCACGCTGTTCGCGCAGGATGCTGCGGGCAATGTGCAGGAGAGAAACCAAGCGGTGACGCTGCTTGTCCCGCCGCCACCGCAGGCTTCGAGCACGCCGTCTCACCCCGGCTGGACGCCGTTCGCCTCGTCGCCGACGTCCACTTCCATTGCAGGCCAGATGCCCACGCGAACGTCAAGGCCGACGAGCACGGCCTCCGTCTCCGGGTTCGGCGGGCCGCCGGTGGCGCCGGCCGAAGGCAGCCCGGAGCCCGGGTCATCGCTCGATGGGGAGAATGCGCCGCCGCCCGCCGTGGAGGGCCCCTCCTCCGGCGTCCTGTGGGGCGCAGGGGCACTGGCGCTGATCGGCGCGGCGACGGCACTTGCACTCGACGCTGCAAGGAAGCGGAAGGAAGAGGAGGAGCGCCTGAGGGCGGAGATGGAGGCCCGCAACGCAGCGCAGCGGGCGAAGGAGGAGGCCGAGAGGGAACGCCTCAGGGCGGCCGCGGCGGCGACAGCCGCAGCCTGGGTGGCCGAGAGGAGGGCGCAGGAGTGGCAGGAGGAGCAAAGCGCGGAGCGGTATGCCGGGCGGGAGCAGGCTCTGGAGAGGCGCCAAGCAGCGCGGGATTGGCAGCGGCGGCAGGAGGCCGAGGCGGCCCGACGCGCCGAGGCGGCGCGCCTGGCCGCGGCGGCTGCCGCCGCCGAAAGCCTCCGAAGGGCGGCGCAGGCTAGGGAGGAGGCGGCACGCGCCGCGGAGGCCCCTTGGTGGCAGCGGGCACTCGACTGGGTGGACCAGCACCAGGCTTTGGTTGCCGTTGGCATTGGCGTTGTCGCAGGTGCGGCGGCAGTGCTTCTCACCGGAGGCATTGCCGCCCCGCTGGTCGTCGGCGCACTCGCCGCTGGCGCCACGACGGCCCTAGGAACCGTAGGCCTCAACGCGTACTACGATCGCCCCCTTGGGACGAACCTCCTTCGCAATGTGGGCCTCTCAGCCGGCGCAGCGGTGTTGAGTTCTGGCGTGGGGTTGACGATTCGGAGCGGCTTGGCTTTGCGGGCGGCCTTCGGTATCGGCAACGGGGCGGCCGCGCTTTGTGGCCGATTCCCTGAAGCTTGCGGCCGCGCCGAAGCCGCCCTCAGGTTCATGGACACGGTCGAGCAAGCCGCCCTCCAGGTACAACTGGCAATCCAGACCGCAATGGGCGATCCGAGCGCGGCAGACACGGCCTTCGAACTCCAAATGGAGCAAATGGACGGAGGTCTACCCGGCAACTCCCTTGCCAGGGAGGTTAACGAGCAAGTCAGTGAGGCTGTCTCCGAGCACATAGACGAAGCCGCTGAACTCGTCGAACGCTATGACCCCCTTTCGCACTGGGATTACGAGAACCTTGCAGTATTCGGGGACGAACTGGCGGACCGCATCGTTCCAGATGCAACGGCACTCGACGCCGGTTCACGTTTGGTTACACTCTTCAACGAAGGACCTCTGGATCTTAACAGCCCACAAGCCCGGGAGTTGATCGACACGATCGCCGAGAACTCAATTCAGGGTAGCGGAGACCTGATGATCTTGGGTCGGTGGACCCAATCGCGTCGAACAGGCTATGTGGGCGATGCAGGTCTCTTGGACGGAACATACTTCGAGACCAACCCGGGGCTCCGAGATGTCTTCGAGGCTATGCCGGCTGACACACGACGGGAGGTCTTCTGGGCTATCAACGAGCGTGTGTTGGAGATGCAAGAGGCATCGGGCATGAACTTCGTGCACACTCTTCGTGGCTTGAGGCCAGAGGACGCGCTCGCGGATGCATCAGCAATTGACCTTCTGGCCTTGGGTGAGCCCACTGCGGCACTGCACAGCCTGCAAGATGTAGATCTCGCGACTAATGCCCTTCCCTTCCGCATGTTGGAGGCACAGTGGTTGTTGGAGCACGGATACATCTACGAGGTCGACCTGGAATCCCAGCTGATCCGGTGGTTGCATCCGTGAATGAGGAACAGAGTGAACCAATCGCACGAGAACACTGACAGGCACGTCTTGGCCCAACAGTTCAGGCAAACGATCGAAGGGTTGATCGACTTCAGCCCTTGGCCGTTTCGACTTGCGTACGCGGGCACGGTGCCGATGAGCCACATCCTCCTGGTCTACCAGTCGCCCAAGTGCCGAGTGCGATTCGGCTTTTCCCGGGGCCAGTACGCCACACGCAAGGACAAGGTTGGCGAGGGCATTGAGGATCACGTGTTCTATGGGTACGGCCGCCTCCATGCGCCGGATGCCGAAGATACGCTGACCATTAGTGGCAAGAGATGCGTGGCCTGGCACCATCCAGCACTCCTCCTCAACTACCTGGAGTATCGAGACGGACGCGCATCCTTGGATCAGATCTCGGCTGCCCCGGAAGTGTCCCCTGGGAAGGACAAGATCACTCATGAGGCCGAGGCTCGCGGACCAACAACTAAGTTGGAAGTCTGGGCCGCGAACATAGCCGTCACTTGGGAGCGGCATGGCCCTGAGCTCTTCGACGTGCTTGACTTGCAGCGGCCTGATTTGTGGGAGGGCTACCGCAAGTTCCGACAGGACCTGTGGGAGGCGATCAAGACTAGGAAATTCGCGACCATGGGCGAGCGCGCGAAGGAAAGCATCAAGCTATTGTCGTTAGCGTACGATCAGGAGATAACCTAGGATCCCCCCGCCAACGGGCGTGTGACGCCTGCCTCCGTCAGCGCCTCCCTCTCGGCCTGCTGCAGTGGCTCTGAGTCTCCCGACAATTCATTCCTGGGACATCCACCGGGACGGGAGCCGATGCTTCGGCCGGCCTCGCGCCGGAGGGTCAAACGCCTTCGCCGACGTCAACTTCCGTCCCAGGGCAGATTGCTACGCGCACATCCCGTCCGACCCGCACGGCCTCCGTCTCCGGGTTCGGCGGGCCGCCGGTGGCGCCGGCCGAAGGCAGCCCGGAGCCCGGGTCATCGCTCGATGGGGAGAATGCGCCGCCGCCCGCCGTGGAGGGCCCCTCCTCCGGCGTCCTGTGGGGCGCAGGGGCGCTGGCGCTGATCGGCGCGGCGACGGCACTTGCACTCGACGCTGCAAGGAAGCGGAAGGAAGAGGAGGAGCGCCTGAGGGCGGAGATGGAGGCCCGCAACGCAGCGCAGCGGGCGCGGGAGGAGACGGAGAGGGAACGCCTCAGAGCGGCCGCGGCGGCAACAGCCGCAGCCTGGGTGCCGAGAGGAGGGCGCAGGATTGGCAGGAGGAGCAGATCCGGGAGCGGTCTGCGGGGAGGGATCAGGCGCTTCAGAGGCGCGAAGTAACGCAGGCTTGGGAGCAGCGGCAGGATGAGCAGGGGGATGAGAATGTGCCAGGAAGGACCAAGACTGTGCATGGCGATGCAATCTCCAAGGCGACCCCCACGCCTCTTCAAGGGACCGCAACACCCACGCCAAGTTCCACACCACCGCCTTCAGCCGTTCCCAGGGTTTATCCGCCGCAAGGCCCAATAGCAACGCCGACAGCCGAAGAGTTGCAGGCGCGTTATCGCGACGCTTGGCTGGAGAGGCTCAATTCCGAGGTGCTGCGGTGCCGGGACAATCTCGAGGACCGCGCATGCATCGTCCAGGCGGGGTCGATGATCTATCACCACTACGGCTGGGATCTTGCAGAACTGGCGCGCAATCGCACAGACAACCCACTTAGCACGGACTCCGCTGAAGTGCGCATACTGGCACACCCAATCATCGGCAATGCCACCAACCCCGTGATCCAGGACTTCGTGGAGAGCCTCGGACTCGACGCATCACAGTGGTCGAACTATGAGCCTGCTTTTGTTGAGAGCCTAAGGAACCAGAACCCGCTTGAGTATCGGGCTGTCGAGCTCTTGTCCGAGTGGAGCGAGTATGACCGCCTTTTCGCTGACGCCTTTGTGCACGGGGGATTCGGAGCACACCACAGAGGCTTCTTTGGCGAGAACGAGTAGCGCGCCATGAGAGAACACGATAAGCCACATCGGTCGCGGATAGGATGGTCATCGTCGCCTGGATGGGCCCCGTTCAGGCTTATCTTCCTCTTCGCCCTCTTGGCCAGTAGCATCGTCGGGTGGCTCCTGTTCTCGGATGGCATTGACGATGGAGGGTCTTCCACGATGGGGATGCGCGTCCTTTCAGTTCGCGAGCTTTACCCAGACGCCCTCGAGGCGGCGAGGCAGTGGCGAGGCGACGCCGTGCTGTCGTATGCAACCGCTTCGTTCCGCCCTAGCGAATCACCCGGGGGACTGACAGCCGGCCTAGGGTTTCGATCGGCCAGCGAGCCAGGGATCTACCTCCTTGTCTGGTTTCGGGAATCCTCGGGGGACACCCAGATGGAAGTCCATGAGGGCTCTAACCCTCCCGATAGGCCCGTCGGTGAGGCCATAGATCCGCTTCAGTTGCCGTTCGATACCGCACAGGCGCTTGAGATGGCCTTGCAGGCCGGAGGCGCCGAGTTCCTCTCGGAGCACCCCACAATCAATTGGCCCCAAAGCCTTACCCTGGAGTACGAGGATCTCTTCTACTCTCAAGGATCGGTTCTGTGGATAGTGCGGCTACTCGAACGCGGGACGCTTGAGCACGCAGAAGTTGCCATTGACGCCCTTACTGGAGAGGTAGTCGAGCAATGAGGTGTCCGCCCTCGCGACCGTGGTGGATCCTCTGGTAGCGAATCCGTTGCTGGGTCGGACGAATCGGCGCCTCTGCCTGACCTCCCGACCCTGATCCGGCCAATCTCCGCCCTAACCACACCTGCCAACATGAGACTTCGGGGCCAGGTTGTTCGGCCGATAGGCCACCGGCTGTCTCGCGTGCATCGCCCGCAGACTATGCCGGGCGCGGTCTTGATCGGCGGCTGGAGCTCCGGGTTGGCATCGGCTTTCGCGCCTTGATGCTAACCTCGTGGCCACGGCCCATGCCCAAGGAGATGGCGCCCTTCCGGCCCTTCTGGGGTGGCAGGCGGATGACCTTGCGCAGTTCGGGTCCGAACTTGTATCCCGCTCAGGGAGGGATGCCCAGGCACTGACCGCGCTGGACCGTCTGTTGGAGCTCGACGACCTATCCAGCCCGCAGGCGCTGGAACTGATTGACGAAATCGGAATGAGCTCGGTTCAGGGCTCTGGGGATCGGTTTGTCATCGGACGGTGGGTTTCTCACGGCGAAGGCTACGTTAACGATGCGCGGTTGGACGGAGGCGTCTTCTTCGAGACTCATCCCGAGATCTATCAGCGCCTAGTCGATACATTCGGCCCCGGCGACCCGCATATTGAACAGGTCCTTTGGCAAGCCAACCAGGCACCAATTCGCCAGGCGATCGCCGATGGGCTTCCGTTTGACTACTCGCTGGCCCGGATGGATCCGCAGAGGTACGTTAGGGAGCGCAACGCGCTCTTGCAGCATGCTGATGGTCAGGTCGATCGCGCTCTCTCCGTGCTCGGCACCGGCACAGTACCCACCAGTTTGAGAGAGGTCGAGCTGCTTCTGCAGGCTGGGTACGAGCCAGTCTTTGACGACGTTGGGCAGGTCATCCATTGGCTGGCCCCATAGCGAGGACGCGACGATGAAGATTGAAGAGCTACGCGGCGCTACTCTCTTGTCCTTCGTCAATGCTATGTCAACGGAGAGATTGCACGGTGAGGCCTTTCGTGCCTTCTTGGAGGACAACCTGGACCTTGCGCGTTGGGGGTTCCGCTTGAGCCACATGGCTCATGACAAGAAGGGTGGCGTCACCAAGGTTGTCTACAACTCCGATCGGTGCCGCGTGCGTTTCTCTCTCTCTAACCTCGGGCGCGGTCCTGAGGAGGACGAGCTACCAGTGGAGTATGGCCGGCTTTATGCGCCGGATGACTCCCTTTCGATGATCCTTAACGGCGAGGAGTGCTGGTGTTGGCACAATTCGGTTCCCTTGTTGGTTCTCTTCCTTGAGGGATTCTCGCCGACAGAGATCGTTGACCTTCAAGAGAAGGAAGGGCGCCTCCCCAGGCCTCCGCTACTGGCTGCATACGATCGGTCAGAGGAGGGGCGTGAGCTCGGGAGGATTTACCCCCCGGCTAGCATCATCCGGCGCGAGGGCCAGATCTGGAGTCACTTCGGCGACACGCTCTTCGACGTGTTCGACCTTCGCCGACCGGACCTGTGGGAGAAGTACAAGAACTTCCTCGAGCGTTATTACCAAGGCTATTACCAGGTCCACCCTCGCCCGCACTTCCGCGGAGATGCCTCGCCGCCCTGGGACAGGATTTGCTAGCCCCCGTGCTCAGCGCACTCTAGTCACTCGCCGACGGGGCAACGAGGACGACAGTGCCGGGTTCTTGACCTAGCTGCACGGCCCATCTGTTTGGTGTTCCGTAGGTGGTACGCGACGATGAAGCTCGATGAATTACGTGGCGAGACTCTCCAAGCATTCGTCAAGAGCATGTTGAACGAGCGACTGCGAGGGGAGGTCTTCCGCAAGGTTCTTGAGGACAATCTGGACTTCGCCCGCTGGGGTTTCCACATCGGCCATGCGGCCTCCCGCATGCGCGGGTATGTGAGCGCACTGATCTACGATTCCGACCGGTGCAGATTCTTGTTCAATCTCAGCAACATTGGTCGTGTCCCTCAAGAGGACGAACTTTACGTGCGCTACGGTCGACTCCACGCTCCTAATGACGAAGGGGAAATGACGTGGCGCGGCGAGAAATGCAGATGTTGGCACACCCCAATACTGGAGGTATTGCCGTTCTTGGAAGGGTGGTCTGTTGACGAGGTGTTTCGACACAGGACGGAAGGAGCCGAATACCCCAGGCCGGCGTTCCTGGCTGACTACAGGCGGTCCGAAGAAGGCCGGCAGCTGTGGAGGATCTATCCTCCTGCAGCTGTGATTAGGGAGGAGAGCCTGATCTGGGACCACTACGGAGATCGCCTCTTCGACCTCTTCGACCTGCGCCGACCCGAGCTGTGGGAGGACTATCGGAGGTTCGTGCACGATTATTGGGCTGAGCACGACTGCTTGTTCCCTCCACGGCCCATCCTAGGAGACCAGCCTCTCCCGCGCGACAAGATCTGCTGAGAAGGCGCCGCCACCTGGATTGGCGCCCCCGTCGCCCCAGCTCCCCTCCCCCCACCGCCCCATTGCTCCTCGCCCAGCAATGACCAACGTCGAGCAAGGGGTCCTTTCGCGCCCCGGCCGCTGTGCCGGGGCTAGCATCGAGGCAACCGATAGGACGAGCAGCTACCCCCGTCATGACCGTCGACGAGGTCGCCGCCTACCTGCGGATCCCGCGCGGCTCGGTGTACAAGCTCGCCCAGCGGGGCAAGATCCCGGGGCAGAAACAGACTGTCTTCGGAAATCGTGAAAGAGGTGTTCCCAAAGGGCGCTCGGCGCCTCCTAGGCGCAACGACTCAGGCTCCCAGTCGCCATAACTGCGTCCATCGGCGACGACCCCCACTTGAATCCCGCACATTTCTCCCCTAAGATAGATGCGTCCGCACAAGATGGGGGGACCCATGAACAAGCGGTCGGTCCCCCGCCGCTCCCTGGCGGGGCTTGCGTTTATCCTGGCGCTCGGTCTGCTTTTGGTCTTCGCTGTTCCCGCGCTCGCCGACTATCTCGGGCCGAACCGCACCGTCTCGGTCTGGCAGTGGGAGCGGCTGCAGTGCCACTATGAGGCGGTTTACGATCCTCCGGATGGTCCCTGGGTCGGCTGCACGCTGGAACTCTACGCCAGCCCCGACAGCGGGTGCCCGTCCACGAGCAGCGTGGCGGGGTATTTCACGCCCTCCGCTTGTGGCTGGGCCCAGGCATGGTGCCAGACCGAGGGCTGTGACATCTCCGTCTCCTCTTCGACCGTAGGCTGCAGCGAGGGGGAGCCCGGCTGCACCGCGGTCGAGCACTTCACCACGCTGCCCGAGGCCTCCATCAACGGGTCGGTCTCCTGCGGCGTCCCCGGGTACAGCGGCTGGTGTCTGAGCTCGGCCGCCCTCAGCCTTTCCGGCAACGAACCGCTCTCGGGATACAGCATCCTGGCTCTCGAAGGCTCGCGCAATGGCGACACCTTCGCCTGCCCAGGCCACAACTGCGCCGTGCCGATCCCCGAAGGGACGAGCGACTTCACCTATTGGGCGATCTCCTCCTGGGGTGACACGTCCCGGATGGGCGCGGCCAGCGGCAGGCTGGACACGCGGGCGCCCGTGATCTCGGGCGACATCACGGGGGTCGTCGGTGACAACGGGTGGTATCTCTCGGACGTTTCCCTTGCGGCGAGTGCGAGTGATCCTTCCCCGGGATCTGGGCTCTCGGCCTTGGAGGCCTCGCTTGACGGCGGTGGCTGGTCTGCCTACACTGGCCCGCTGGTGCTATCGGGTGGCAGCCACGCTGTTGATCTGCGCGCGGCCGATGCGGCCGGCAACGTGGGCGCGCATAGCCAGGCGGTTCGAGTCGACACCCTGCCCCCCACCCTTGCCTTGAGCGCCGGCGGCAGCTTCTGCCCCGGCTGCGGCCATGCCCTCGATGTCACGATCGACGTGCAGGATTCGCTGAGCGGCGTGGCGGAGTGGATCCTCTCCGCAGATGGCACCCAGATCGCCAGCGGGACGGTGCCGGCGAGCCAGACGCTGACGTGGAACGGCAGCGGGCTGCCCGGAGGGGCGCACACGCTCTTGCTTGTCGCCCGGGATGCTGCGGGCAACGTGCAGGAGACGAGCCAACCCGTGACGCTGATCGCCCCGCCGCCACCGCAGGCTTCGAGCACGCCGTCTCGCCCCGGCTGGACGCCCATTGGCGCGACCCCGACGTCGACTGCCGCTCAAGCGCAGCTTGCCACGCGCACGTCCCGTCCGACGAGCACGGCGTCCGCATCGGGCTTCGGCGGCCCGCCGCTGGCGCCGGCCGGCCCCGGCGCGAGCCCTGTCGCCAGCTCCTCGCTTGACGGCGAGGGCGCGCCGCCCGCGACAACGCCGGGCACCGCGGGCGTGCTTTGGGGCGTAGGGGCGCTAGGGCTGATCGGCGCGGCGACCGCGCTCGCCCTCGACGCTGCAAGGAAGCGAAAGGAAGAGGAGGAGCGTCTGCGGGCGGAGATGGAAGCCCGCAACGCGGCGCAGCGGGCGCGGGAGGAGGCCGAGAGGGAACGCCTCAGGGCGGCCGCGGCGGCAACAGCCGCAGCCTGGGTGGCCGAGAGGAGGGCGCAGGATTGGCAAGACGAGGAGATTGCGGCACGCTCAGCCCGGCGAGATCAGGCGCGAGAAGCGCGCGAAGTAAGGCTGGACTGGCAGCAGCGACAGGCCGAGGAGGCGGCACGCCAGGCCGAGGCTGCGCGTCTCGCCGCGGCCGCGGCGGCAGCCGAGAGGCTCAGGGCGATCGCGCAGCGGAGGGATAAGCCGGCACCCGCTGCCGAGGCGCCCTGGTGGCAGAGGGCGCTCGATTGGGTGGATGAGCACCAGGCGGCGATCGCCCTTGGCGTGGGTGTCGCGGTAGGCGTTGCCGCGATCGCCTTGAGTGGCGGCACTCTCACGCCGTTGGTGGCCGCGGCATGGGTGGCCGGGTCGACGGCCGTCGCCGGAGGCGTTGTTGCCGTTGGCACGGTCGGGCTGAACGCGTATTACCACCGGCCGCTCGGCACCAGCCTCCTCCGCAACGTTGGGCTCTCTGCCGGGGCAGCGTTCCTCATCTCAGGCGCAGGAATGGCGGTCAGGACCGGCCTGGCCTCAAGAGCAGCCTATGGCATCGGGAATACCGTGGGGGCGCTATGCGTCCGGTTCCCCACAGCTTGTGCCCGCGCCGAGGTCGTCTTGAACGCCATGGACACTGTAGAGCAGGTTGGCCTGCAAGTGCAGCTGACCGTGCAGACCGCGTTACACGATCCGAGGGCGGCAGAGACAGCACTGGAGCTGCAGCTGGAGTATATGGACGGAGGTGCACCGGGGAATACAGTGGCTCGCGAGTTTGATGACGCAGTGGATGCGGCGCACGTTGCCAGCCCGGAAGATGCAGAGACTCTCCAGGAGGTAGCAGACTCCATCGTGCGCTGGCTTGATGTCGTCCCCCCACGATACCGGGCCTCGGTGGCCGAGGCCTTCGACGGCACGCCCGAGGTCGTAACGCTAACAGAAGACTTGATTGTGTATCGCCACTGGGGAGGGGATGCCCCGGAAATCGGCTCTCCCTGGTTCTCCCCGGAGCCTTACATGAATCCAGAGGATGCGCGCCGATATCTCGCCCTCCCGGAATA
>Ga0209342_10002279_pt1 | contig 20789 bp, 14 predicted proteins | sample RifCSP16_2_FD_184023 | JGI IMG/M metagenome (GOLD analysis project Ga0209342, IMG submission 184023) | Soil microbial communities from Rifle, Colorado - Rifle CSP2_sed 16_2 (SPAdes) (version 2) | ecosystem: Environmental > Terrestrial > Deep subsurface > Rock core/Sediment | place: Rifle... | reverse complement strand
CGGCTCGGATTGCTGGCACGGCGGCGTAGCCCGCTCATCGAAAAGGGCCGGCGAGGCGTCCTTGCCTCGCCGGCCCTGGTGGCTAGCCGTGTTCTGTCGCACGGTCTATTCTCGGTAGGCCGTGCTTTATCACTGCGTCGGAACCGCGCCCTCGGCTAGGTTGCCGAACCCGAGCGTGATCGGCGGAGTCAGCGGAGTCAGCGGAGCGGCGTCGGGCAGGAACTCGATCACCCAGCCCGCGGCCGCCGGCGTGGCGTTCGGCGGATTCACGTAGTCGGAGTAGGCGCCGGAGCCGCCGTTGCGGATGTTCACCTCGGGCGTCTTGTCGGTGATGGCCGTTGCGTCGGGCGTCTTGAGCAACTCGACGCCGAACGACGAGCCGCCGTTCTTGTAGCATAGGAACGGCGCCGCGCCACTGTCGGCGCTGGCCACGTTGTCCAGCAGGCTCAACTTCACGGGTCCACCGACCGCCGCCATGCGGAAGCCTCGGGCCGTGGTGCTCGTGCCGCTGGCCACGTCGCTGTCGAACGTGTTGTCGTGGATTGTGGCATTCAAGGCACCGCCCGTCGCCATGGCGTCGAACGACGCGCCCTGTTGAGCCGCGGCGTAGGACGCGGCTGTTGTGTCGTTGCTGGAGAACGAGTTGCTGCCCGTGGCCTGGAAGTAACAGGTTCCGGCGCCGACGTCCAGCAGCACGGCTTGCTGGTTGGCGGCGGCGGCGGCCGTTTGGCTGACGGAGTTGCCCGTCATCGTGATGTACGTGTTGCCCGCGCCGGCGTTGACGTCGTATTCAATCGCCTGTTGCCCGGCGCCGCTTTGAGTGACGGTGTTGCCGTTGAGCGTCAGGTGCATCGCGGCCGACCCGGAGGCGGCCAAGTGGATGCTGTCGCCGGTGGCCGTCGTGCTGCTGACGCTACTATTGGCGATGGTGACGTTGAACGACGTGGCGTTGTTATGCACCAGATGAATTCCGTCGCCGGCGCCACTGTTGGTGATGTTCATGTTGTTCAGCGAGACGTTGGCCGTGTTGGTGATCGACACGGCGGAGTCTGCCGTGCCCGTGATCGTGCCGTCGTTGATCGTGAGCGTGCCGGAGCCCGTCAGGTTGTTCAACGTGATGGCCGTCGTTCCGTTGGTGGCCGAGACGTCCTGGAAGGCGAACCCGCCGGAGCCGATTTCCATGCCGTCGATGTACATGGCAGTCCCGGCGGCGCTTTCGCCACTTGTGCCGGTGGTCGTGATGGAGCTGGCACTTCCGCCTGTGCCCAGCAGGATGCCGCCGCCGATGGCGCTGAAGCCGGTGCCGGTGGTGGTCGTGATATCGAGGTTGTTGAAGCGGACGGTGGACGTTGGATTGGTTACACCGCTGTTGTCGATCGACACGCCCGTGACCTCGCCGGTGTCGAGCGTGACGTGGCCGGTGAAGTTGACCGTGCCGCCGGCGTTGTCCTGCATCACGATGCCGCTGCCGAGGCTGTTGCTTGTGATGTCGCCACTGAAGTTGATCGTGCCACCGGTGACGTTGCTGATGCTGACGGGCTTCCCAGTGCTGGCGGGATCAGCAATGCCGGTGCTGTTGATCTTGCCGGCATAGGCGATCGTGGCTTCGCCGCCGTCGACGCTGAAGGCGGTTCCCGAGGCGTTGCTAATCGTCGAGCTGGAATTGGTCATATTGAACGTGCCGTCGGAGTCTTCAATGTCGATGACAGCCGTGCCGCTCAGGGTCATCTTGCTGTTGAGGTTATAGGTGCCATCCGCCTGGCTAAACGCTAGGCCGGGACCGGTGGAGGCGACGATGATGCCTTGGTTGGCCGTCTTTTCGGTCATGTTGAGCGTGCCGGTGTGCTCGCCCTGAACGTTCAGGACGGCGGCAGGCGTAACATCCGGACTCGACGCGAGGTTTTGCGTAATGAGCCCGGTGAAGTTGACGTTGGCCTTGCCGCCGTTGATGTTCAGGCCGACGGCCTTGCTGTCGGTGACGGTGGCGTTGCTGAACGTGAGAGTTCCATCGGACGTTTGGATATTGATGCCCGCGTTGGTGCTGAGTGTGACGGCATTGTTGAAGTTGTAAGTGCCGTCGGCGTTGGTGAACACGAGGCCGGGCCCAGTGGAGGCCGTGATGATGCCCGCGCCGCCGGTCTTTTCGGTGAAGGTGACGGTGCCGTTGCCTTGTTCGGAGCCGACGCCCGCATGGTGATCGCCGCCGATGGTCACGGCCGCGAAGTTCTGAGCGGTTTGGGTGATCTTGCCGGTGAAATTGACTGCGGCGGTGCCGCCGTTGAGGTTGAAGCCGACGCCGGCGATGTCGTCGATGGCGACATTGCTGAAGGTGAACGTGCCGTCCGAACCACCAGTGATGCTTATGCCCGCGTCCGGAGATTGGTAAACAGGCGGAGGACCCGGATCTGTCTCAACACGATGCAAGTCGATCTTGTGGTTGAATCTATAGGTTCCATCGGCGTCCACGAATTGGAGGCCGTCGCCTTCGGTGGCGATGACGATGCCCGCGCCGGCGGTCTTTTCGTTGAAGGTGACCACACCGGTTCCTTCGCCGGCGGCGGTGCCTTCGCGGTGTCCGCCGAGGACGCTCACGGCGGCGTGGTCTTGGTTCTGGCTAATGAGGCCGGTGAAGTTGACCGCGGCGGTGCCACCATCGAGTTGGAATCCGACGCCGTCGATGTTGGTCACGGCGACGTTGTTGAAGGTGAACGTGCCGTCGGAGCCATTATCTGATAAATCCTTGAGGATGGCGATGCCGGCCGTGGTGTCCGAGCCGACGTCGCCGCTCAGGTCGATCTTGTTGCTGAAGAGATAGGTGCCGTCGGCATTGGTGAACTGGAGGCCGTCGCCCTTTGAGGCCGTGATGATGCCCGCGCCGGTGTCCTTCTCGGTGAAGGTGACGATGCCGCTTCCTTCATCGGCGGCAGTGCCAACCTTGTGGCCGCCGCCGATGGTCACGGCGGCGACGGTATCGTAAGCCGTTTGGGTGATCTTGCCGGTGAAGTTGACCGCGGCGGTGCCGCCGTTGAGGTTGAAACCAACGCCGTTGATGTCGTCAATGACGACGTCGCTGAAGGTGAACGTGCCGTCGGAGCCGTTGGTGATGCTGATGCCCGCGTCCGGAGATTGGTAAACAGGCGGAGGACCCGGATCTGTCTCAACACGATGCAGGTCGATCAAATGGTTGAAGTTATACGTGCCGTCGGCGGCGTTGAACTGTAGGCCGAGGCCGTCGGTGGCCGTGACCACGCCGTCGCCCGTGTTCTTCTCGTTGAACGTGACCGTTCCGGAGCCTTCGTTGGCGCCGGTTCCTTCGTGGTGGCCGCCGCCGATGGTGACCGCGGCGGTGGCGTCGTCGTCGTGCGCGATGGCGCCGGTGAAGTTGACTTGGGCCGTGCCGGCGTTGAGGTTAAAGCCGACGCCGGCGATGTTGTCGATGGCGACGTTCGAGAAGGTGAACGTGCCGTCGGAGCCGCTGCCCGTGCCGTTGGCGACGATGCTGATGCCGGCGGTGGCGGCGTTCGAGATCGAGATCAGGCTGTTGAACCGGTAGGCGCCGTCGGCGTTGGTGAACAGCAGGCCATCGCCGAAGGTGGCGCTGATGCTGCCTTCGTCGGGCTCCGCCTCGTTGAACGTGACCGAGCCTTGGTGGTCGGTGATGTCCACGGAGTAGCCACTGGCCTCGTCGTGGCTGATCAGGCCGGTGAAGTTCACCGTGGACTGGCCGCCGTTGATTCGCAGGGCGGCGCCGCCGGAGTCATCTGGGTTGCTGATGCTCGCCTGACTGAAGGTGAACAAACCGCCTGCCGTCGGCTCGGTGTTGCTGATGTCGATGCCGGTGGTCACGCCGTCGAGATCGACGAGGTTGTTGAAGTTGTAGACGCCGTTGGCGTCCTCGAAGACCAGCCCGGTGCCATCCGTGGCGCGGACGACGCCCTGGCCCCCGGTCATTTCGTTGAAGTTGAGCGTGCCCGTGTGGTACGAGGTGAGCGCGCCTGCGATCACCGGCATGACGTGGACAGCCGGGGCGTCGCGGGTCTCGGAGATGAGGCCGGTGAAATCCACGTCGGTGTCGCCGCCGTTGATCAACAGGCCGGCGGTGCCCATGTCGGTGATTCGCACGTCGTTGAAGGTGAAAGTGTTGTTGAAGGTGTCCTCGACGTCCGCAAGGAGTTCCACGCCGACGCCGGTCGAACCGGCCACGGTCGTGCCTTCGATTTCGGAGTTGCTGATGGTGGCGCCGCCGCGAGACGACTCGAACTGGATGCCGCCGAGCGACGCGGCGCCCGCGGCGAACTGGTACTCGTCGATGGTGGCCGCGGTGGAATTGCCAAGCACCCTGATGCCCCAGCCGTTGGCGTCCGCGCTTCGGACATCCTGGACCGTGATGTTTTCAATCATCGGTGTGGTCAACGGCTCGGTGCTGGTGGCGTCGAGATCGATGTCGTTTCCGCCGATGTTGTTGAACTGGGTTTTTTCGATCGTGTTGATGTACGACAGACTGCGGCTCAACTCGGTGCCGACGTTGTTGACTTTTCTCAGAAGAAACGGGGTGAGTTCGACGCCGTGGCCCGTCGTGTCGGCGATGGTCATGTTGTTGATGTTCACTTCGCCAATGCCGACGCTTGGCGAAACGATGCCTCGCGTGCCGCCGACGATCGAGAGGTTCGACACCTCGTTGTACGAGATTTTCTGGTTCGGATTGTAGTCGTCTGCTTCGGTGTTGACGGTTCCGGCGGCCGCGGCAAGCGTCACGACGTCGCCCGTCGTGTTGGTGATGACCGGAATGGGCTCGGCCAGGGCGCCGGCTCGCGTCGGAGCCAGATCCACGTCGCCGAACTGGGTCGTGGTGACCGTGTGCCGCTTGGTGACCGACTGGCCATCGAACGCGTAGGTGCCTTCGCCCAACAGCCGCTGACGATCGCGCAGGGTGACGGTCTCGTCCGTGTACGTGCTGCCCGACCAGACGAGGATGATGTCGCCGGCCTGGGAGCCGCCGTAGACGCTGTCGAGGCTGGTGTAGGGGTTCTCGTAGGAGCCGTCGCCCGGGGCGTCGGCCTCGCTGTTGACGTGGACCACTCGCACGGCGTTGCCGTCCAGGTCGGTCAGTGGGTTGCCGCCCGCCTCGTGCAATCGCCGCGTGGCGATGTAGTCGTTGCGAATCACCGGATCGCGGAGTCGATCCTCGAGGCACCGACTTCGCGGGCTGAACAGGCCGCTACGGCCCGGATACCACACGACGGCGAAATTCACGCGGGTGTCGAAAAATTCATCGTTGGTGATCGCCAGTTCCATCATGGCGTCGTTGCCGATCCAGCCGCGAACGCCGCCCTTGGCCCCGAAACATTCGTCGCCGCTGGCGTCGAGTCCGTAGCCGCCGGCGAAGAGCCAGGCGTCCAAGTTGCTCACTCGGGTGGCCGCTTCGAAATCGACGACGCTGAGAGCTTCGTCGATGGGAATGTTGGTGATTTCGGCCAGGTAGTCGCCGAAGTAGCCGACCACGCCGGTGGGAACCGGCGCGCCGGCTTGGGTTTGGGTGCCGATGGGGAAGTTGCCGTTTACGCGGAAGTCCCAGCGATCACCGAGCGATTCCAGACTGAAGCCCATCTGGTTGAAATAGTTGTCGATTTCCGTTTCGAGGCCGTCGTACCAGAGTTGAGCGCCAAGGATTCGGGTCGCCCCCCAGCCAAAGAGGCTGGGATGGAGCATACGCACGCCGCCGCCGAGGTCGAGGCCCATCCGCTCGGTCCGTCCGAAATCGAGATTGTATTGAGCGCTGAACAGCCACAGGCCGCCGTCGAACGGCCGATGGCCTTGGACACCCAGGCCGAACTGGCCGTTTTCCTGGCCGTAGCGTTCGGTGTCGTAGTTCAGGCGAAACGCCAAGTCACGCGAGCCAAAGGCCGCTTGATACATGTCGGTGAAGGGGAGTTTTTCGGACCCTTCGATGGGCACGGGCGTGACGGCCTGTTGAGCTGTCGCGTGGTCAGGTTTGGTGGAGAAGAGGAGTCCGGCCAAGACCGTCGCAAAAGCCAGGAGAGTGATCCGGCGTGCAGCAGCATGGGTGAGGATGGGATGACAAGCCACGGGCGATCTCCTTCTTGGCCGTTGCCTTGGGGTTTTCCGACGTGGAACGCCACGCATGGACCCCATGCATGGACGATCCACGGTCTGAGCGTATTTCTTGCCCAGCCGGCAAAACCGATACAATCGTTAAACTTGTTTGTCGGCAGTTTGCTTTACTTTCCGTATTCGCGAGCGTCCAGATTGTGTCTTCAATCCGCCATGTGTCCCCTCTATGTAGCGGCGTTAGTGGCAATTTCTCTTCCAGAATGGTGGTTTTTCGTGTCTTCCACCCAGGCAGAGACCTTTCGACCGTGGCGTGGCGGGTTCCACGAGGGTGTCATGGGGGTGTGGATGTTGCACTTTATAGGCGGATGAACTCGCCTTGATCCACGGCCAGGGCATCGCTATAGTCCGTCGCCTCTGCGTTCTCATCAGAATGGTTCTCTCGTCGGAAAGGATTCTCCCATGCAACGGATACTGGGTCTGTTCGCCACCTTGAGTCTCCTGTGGGTCGCCACGGTCGGATGCAACCAATTCCACGGCGGCGATTCGGCGAGTTCCGGCGGCGACCAGAGCAACGTCGCCATTATCGATCTGGACGCGATCGCCCGCCAACTCGGCTACGACAGCCAAATGGCCGGCGCGATCCAGCAGCAGAAAACCTCGCTCGAAAAACAATTGGGCGTGATCAAGGCGTCGTTCGAGGAGAGCCTGACAAAGACGAAGGGCCAATTCGGCGAGAATCCGACCCAAGAACAGACACGGCAGTTCGCCCAAACGCAGCGAGCGGCGGCGGTCAAATGGAACCAGGAACAGCAGAAGGCGTCAAAACTTCTGAACCACTACAGTGCCCAGCTTATCCAACAATTCCGAGGCTCGGTGAAGATCACGGCCCGTCAGGTCGCGGCCGAAAAGGGCCTCTCGGTCATTCTGACGAAGAACGACAGCGTGGTGTTCGACTACGACATGACGGTCGACATTACCGACGCGGTGGTTCAGAGAATGCGGTCCGAGCAGTCCGGACCCGCGCCCGCGCCAAGCGAACCGCAAGAAACACGCCCGGCGGCCGAGTCGGCCGCGGCCGAAAGCCCGGCGGCGGATTACGTTCGTCGTTGACGATGGGTCCACATGAATACTCCCCCTCAGCCAACCGTGCCCGGCCTATCCTCGCACCAAGACACGCTGAGCGAGGTTCTCGAGACCTTTCCGCCGGAGGTGCGTTTCGCGGGCCGCCTTGAACTCGGCGCTCCGTGGAGTCTCCGCCTGCCCGAGGGCGCCGCGCTTGTTTGCTCGGTTCTCGAGGGAAGATGCCTGGCGACGGCCGACACGGCTTGGCGCGCGACAACGGCGGCGCCCGGCGATCTGCTCCTCTTGTCGCCCGGCGCGGAACATCGATTGTCCGACACAATCACGACGCAAACCGCGGCGGTGGATTGGCTCGGCCTGCCGCGGTCCGGAGATCCGTTGACGCTGAAGTTCGGCGGTCCCGGCGCGCGAACGGCGCTGGTGGGCGGCGTGTTTCAACTGGACGATCCGCGGGTCCATCCCTTCTGCTGGGGACTTCCACCGGTCGTCCATCTCACGCCGGACGCGGTCGATCGCGCGGCCCATCTTCGGGCGCTATTGCATGCGATGGTGGATGAATTGTCGGCCCGGCGGCCCGGCCGCGGACACATGGTTCGTCGGCTCGTGGAGATCCTGTTCATCGAGGCGGCCCGGTCGTGCCTGGCCGCGGGCGACGACCCGGCCGGAACGACTTTCGGCGAGTTGCTTCATCCGGATCTTGGGCCCGCGCTGGTGCTGATGCATCGCCATCCGGAGAAACCCTGGACGGTGGCCGAATTGGCCGAGCGCGTGGCCATGTCGCGTTCGGCGTTCGCCGGCGCGTTTGTGAAGGCGTTGGGCCGTCCGCCGGTGGAGTACCTGCGCCGGCGACGCATGGAACTGGCCGGCCGACTGCTGAAAAATCCGTCGCTCGGGTTGAAAGAAGTCGCCCTTCGAGTCGGCTACGACTCCGTCTCGGCGTTCAACTCGGCGTTCAAACAATGGTGGGGCATTTCGCCGGGACGATTCCGCGGTCAAGACCATTCGACAGGATTTACAGGATGAACAAGATTTCGGAAATCCTGTAAATCCTGTCTATTTGCGACAACCTCGTAGGGTGCGTCTGGACGCACCGTCGTCTCGCGTTTCGTGGTGCGTCCAGACGCGCCCTGCGAGATTATTTGCCGATCCAGCGCAGCGTGTGAAAACAGACGGCCAACAGCCCGAGGATGGCCAGCACCGTTTTGCCTTGTTCCCAAGCGTCGGAGGGAATGGGCCCATTGGACGCGGCGGGGCGCACGTAGGGTGCGTCTGGACGCACCCCGATTTGACGTCCCGTCGTTTCTCGGCCGGGGGCCGGCGGGGCCATGAAACCCGGGCTTCCTGGAGAGGACGCGACCCAAGGAGCGGATCTGCCCGGCGCGGTCGCCGCGCCGCCCAGTCCGGTGGTCGGCGCATTGCGGATTCCCGAGATCATCGCGACCGGCGTCTCGGCCGCGCCGCCGCGGCTCGGAGCAACGGTCCCGTTGCCGTCGCGCCGGGCGAGCATGGTCCCGTCGTTTCTCGGAACGGCGTCGAATCGATAGAGGACCGGATCGAGAAACTGCTTGACTCGCACGCAGTGGCTGCCGCTCGTTTTGCCCCAGGCCGCGCCGAAAAGCACCCCGGCCAATTCGCCCTGTTGATTGAGGATCGGCCCGCCTGAGTCGCCTTGGCGCGCTCCGGTCGACAACTCGATCATGTCGAACGGCAGTTGTCCGCCGGGTGAAAGATAGTGCGTGCATTGTCCGCCGGCGATCCGATACTCGCCTCGCCCGTAGCCCGCGATCCAAAGCGGATCGCCGATGGCCGGCGGACGCCCGCACAGCGGAATGGGCCGCACCCGCGGACGCCAAATCACCAGCGCCGCCAGATCCCAATCGCGGTCCGTGCGAACCACCGTGGCCGGCGAGCGGAATCCGTCGGGAAAAATGACCGTGCCCGTTCCGTAGCCGTCGCGCACGACGTGCCAGTTGGTCACGACCAGGCCGTATTCCTCGGACACGGCCACCAACGCCCCGGAACCCAGCGACATGTTCCCGCCGCCCTCGGGCACGACGACGCGAACGACGGCCGGATGCTTCGGTGGAGACGCCGCGGGCCACGCCGCCGCCGGCGCGCCGCTTGCGAGAATGGCCAGGATCGAAAGGAAAACACGCACGTCAAAATTGCCCAAGCCGCACGCTCGGGACGACCGTTAGACGCGGGTTGGCGCCCTCTTGGCTCCGCTCGCCTTCGATCCGTGGCACTATCGTCGTTCCTCGGTGTCTTCGGAACAACGACCGCCGCCACTTAAGAATCGCCCGGCGCGGCGAGAGAGTCTGCCCGGTTGGCACAAAGAGAACATCCGGCAGGGTCGTAAAAGGGGACAGGCACCGTCGCCGCATGCCGTTTTTGTGGAGATGCGTTCATCGAGGCGACGGAGCCAGTCCCCTTTTACGACGAATTTCCGAGTACGCTCAATCAAGTATCACGTCGCGTTGATAGGCGACGGCGTCGTGACGCTCGATGACCAGTTCGTAATCGTTCGCGTGCAACAGGGCGACGACGTCAAGGAACGTCTCGCGGCTCATGATATTTTCGGATAAGCCGTGCTCGAATCGCACGATGGCCGGTTTCACCGCGCCGAAGTCCATGCCGCGAATGATTTCCGCGTCGTAGCCTTCCGTGTCGATCTGCAACAGATCGATTCGCGGCAGGCGATGGTTGTCCAACAATTGGGCCAACGTCATGCACTTCACCTTTTCCGCGACGATCGATTCCGAGGAAATGCCCGAGAGCTCGTGGTGATATTGGTTGAACGACGCGATTCCCTTGGTCCAACGCGGCAATTGCTTCAATTTACGGGAATCGACGCGATAGATGGTCATCTCCTTCTCGGAATTGTGGATCGCGGCGTTGACCGGCGTAATGTTCGGATATTTCGCGTAGTTCCTTTTCAATTCGTCGAAGTATTCCCTGACGGGCTCGACGACGATCCCCCTCACCCGGCGATGGTTCAAGGTGACAAACTCGTAGAGGGGATCATGCATCTTGCCGTCGTTGGCGCCGATCTGAACGAAGACAAGCTCGCCGACGTGCTGAAGACACAGATAAAGCAGAGGCTCGAAGAACTGGATCCGCGCAAGACGGTCGAGGCGATAGCCGAGCTTCCGGAGCGCCCGGTCCCAGCCGCGTTGTATTGCCTTCGACGTCCAATTCATGAGTCGTCCCGCAAGGAATGCGGTAGTATTAATTCCCGAGCATGGGGAAAACGCCCCTACAAGTTCTCATCCTCCAACAGGGCCCGCCGAATCTCGGTCGACGAAACGTCTTCTCGGAAAACGTCCTCGCCCACCGCCTGGCACATCGAACGCAACGGGTCGGGCAGATCAAGCTGTTGCAGGCCGATGTAGCCCAGGCCCATGTTGCGGCCGAACACCAGAAAGCGGCAGCCCCGCGCGGCAATTTTCAACAACGCCGCGCGGCACGCGGCCGGGTCGTTGCCGTAGTAACGCGGGTCGGCGATCCGCCGCAGCGTGTCCGTGCCCACCACGAACGTCGTGCCCGGCAGCAGTCGCGCCTTCTCGACGAACGTCGGCGCCCGGGTAAGCCAGATTCTTCGGTTGGAATCAAACTGGTCGAGCCGCCGTTTGATTTCCGAATAGTCGATAGGCGGTTTGTCGGGGTTGAGGATCGTCAGCTCGAATTCGACCGGGCGGCCCAGCAGTTCCTCGGCAATCTGGACCATGCGGCGATGGCCCGCGTGAAGCGGATGAAACGCTCCGGCCAAAGATGACGTGACCCTCGGGCTCGTCCTCCTTGGCCGGAGGGCCCGACGGAACGATCTCGCGCCGGCCCAGCAAAAGCTCTTGCCAGGCGGGCGGCGCGATCGTCTGCGAGCGTTCGAATCGCTCGTCGTCAACCAGGTCCAAGTCCAGCACCGGTTCCAAACCGCACGCCTCGGCCACCGCGTTGAGCACGAGCCGCGAAACGAGATCCTCTTCCTCCGCGCGGTTACGCTGCTCCTTGACGAGCCAAATCGACCGGACGGCCGTGAACGAAACCGTCTGGATCGCCACGTGCGCGCGATGGGGGCCTTTTTTGGGACGATCGGTGATCAGACTACCCGCGCAGCCGACGCCCGCCAACGGCACGTCCGATTCCTCGAGCTTTAACGCGCGAAGAAAGCCGACCATCGCCATGCGACGCGCCGTCTCGGCCGAGCAGTATTGATCGGGATAGCCCCCAAGCCACTCGACCAGCGCGGTCCGCGAATAGGGAACGACGGCATCGAGCAGCGTCCGCGACGCGCCGGGCACTTCGGTCAAGGCGGAGATGGCCCGAGAACCCCCACCACTGAGCGAAAGCACAACACGCCCGGCGGAGCAGTGAATCTGGGCAACAAGGTCTTCCAGGTTAGTTGACATGGCGAGCAGCGTCACGAGGGGGTTTTCGAGTAGTCCTAAGTCTATCGGCGATGGGCTTTAGAGCCAAGCCGTGTTCACCCGGGTGCGTGACGTGTAGGAAACATGACGAGGCCCCACTCCGCGGAGGTATGTCCTTCGTTACCATCTTTTTTCACAAAAATGACGCGGCGTCCCAAGATCGTCCAACGTCCGACGAATGACCTTCGTAGAGCGACCCTTGGGCGCGGCCGTTTCCGTTGACCACGGCGACGCCCGGGTCGCTCCACGGTTGCGTTACGTCGTTCCCTGTGGTCGAACCTGGCAAGAGGAGTGGAAGTCATGATTAAGAAAATGTTGTTGATCGGCGGCGGGACGGCCGCCGTGGTCGCCGTGTGCTTCGGCGGAACCGCGCTGAGTTACCTCCGCACGTCGGCAAGCTATGTGTCCGAGTCGGTCCAAAACGCCGTGCCCATCGAGTTCCAGATCGACCGGGCCCGGCAAATGATCGCCGACCTCGATCCGGTGGTGCGGAGCAATATGCACGTCATCGCCAAGGAAGAGGCGGAACTCGAACGGCTTGAAAAACAGGTCAACGAGTCGGAGTCGCGGTCCGAGACGGAACGCGAGCAAATCATCACGCTCAAGTCCCATTTGACGAGCGGCAAGAACGCGTTCCACTTCGCCGGACGCAGCTACTCGAAGGAGCAAGTCCGCGTGGATCTGGCCAATCGCTTCAAGCGATTCAAGACGGGCAAGGACACGTTGGAGAGCCTCCACCGCGTATGCGAAGCGCGGCGGCGCAGCCTCGACGCGGCCCGCGAGAAACTCGAAGGCATGCGATCGGCCAAGCGGCAACTGTTGGTCGAGGTCGAAAACCTCGAGGCGCAGCGACAGATGGTCGACGCCGCCAAGACGACGGCCGACTACCGCTTCGACGACAGCAGCCTGGGGCGGGTCAAGGAGTTGATCGCCGACCTGCAAATCCGCTTGGAAACCGAACGGAAGCTGGTCGACGCCGAGGAGTATTACCCCGACGAAATCCCGCTGGACGAGACGGCGCCCGAGGATATTGTCGAGCAGGTCACGCAGTATTTCGGCCAAGAATCGTCGGCCGCGGCGTCGACCGGCTTGGCCCAGCAGTAAATGTATTTCTTATGAAATGTATTCCTCACGCTCCGCGTGAGGTCTGAAATACGTAGGGTGGGCACCGCCCACCAAAACACCACATCTTGCGGTGGGCGATGCCCACCCTACCTTTCTACATGGATAACGTGGCATGGAACGTTTTCACGGTCATCACGCGGAGCGTGATGAGTACGGACGGGCCGGTAAACCCTCTGGCTTTCACTCCTTGCGTGTGTCACAATGATTCGAGGGACGAATAGTTTTTCCGACTCGGCGCGGCCGTCGGACCACGGCGGGACGTTGCTGCCCGCGTGGTTCGGCCCGTGGCGCCGGCTCGCGGACCGTCGTGGACGACGCGAAGTCGAACGAAGCTCGACGCCGAAAGACAGGTTTGCCATGCGTGGTCTTGACCGGTTTCTGCTCTGGATCGACGCCGTGGGCGGCTATTGGGTTTGCCTCGGCGACGAGATCGTCCTGGGCCAGCCGGTCCGGTCCGATCAGGTCGACGTTCCCTTGCTGGGCGATCTTTCGGGCCGCCACGCGCGGATCCGTCGCGACGGCGAAGGATACCTGATCGAGGCAATCCGCGAGGTGCGTCTCGACGGCCGACCGGTGGCGGATTTCGCGCCGCTGGTCGACGGTTCGTTGATCCAACTTGGATCGAAGGTGAAGCTGGTGTTTCGCCGACCGCATCCGTTGAGCGCCACCGCGAGACTGGATTTCGCTAGTACCCATCGCACGCAGCCGACCGTCGACGCGATCCTGCTGATGGCCGAGACATGCATCCTGGGCCCGCGGCCGAACAGCCACGTCGTCTGCCGCAAGTGGCCCGACGACGTGGTGCTGTATCGGCACGAAAACAACCTGTATTGCCGGGCCGCCGGCCTGACGGAAATCGACGGCCAGCCGTGCCGCCAGAAGGGCCCCATCGGCCGAAACTCCCGGATCTCCGGCGAGCGGTTTTCGCTTTGCCTGGAACAACTCTGACGCGACGATGGTAAAATGAGAGCCGTAGGGTGGGCACCGCCCACCACAATCCGGCTAATTCCGACGACCTTTGTTTTCGGTGGGCGGTGCCCACCCTACGAGCTCGACGACTAACCGCCGGCTTTTACGCAAACACGGGCAAGAACCATGAACCATCTTCCCACGCATACCGACGACGCCGGGCCGGTCGCCTCGGACGCGAAGCGGTTCACCTACGCCGGCGGTTCGCGCCCGTTGGACGGCTACACGATCAAGCGGGGCGTCGGCCACGGCGGGTTCGGCGAAGTCTACTACGCCACGAGCGACGCCGGCAAGGAAGTCGCGCTGAAACTGATCCGCCGAAGCCTCGAGGTTGAGCTCCGCGGGATCAAACAGTGCTTGAACCTCAAGCACCCGAATCTGCTGGGCGTGTTCGACATCCGCGAAGACTCGCGCGGCGATCATTGGGTGGTGATGGAATACGTCGCCGGCGAGTGTCTGGACGACTGCATCGCACGGCATCCGAACGGCATGCCGCCGCATGAAGCGCTCGCTTGGCTCGCCGGCATCGCGGCCGGCGTCGGCTATTTGCACGACCACGGCATCGTACACCGCGACCTCAAGCCGGGCAACATATTTTCGGAAGAGGGCCGCGTGTCGATCGGCGACTATGGGCTGTCCAAATTCATCTCGTGCAGCCGACGCAGTGGGCACACCGAAAGCGTCGGCACGGTCCACTACATGGCGCCCGAGGTGGCCAACGGCCGCTACGGCAAGGAGATCGACATCTACGCCTTGGGCATCGTCCTCTACGAGATGCTCACCGGCCGCTTGCCGTTCGAGGGCGAAAGCGTCGGAGAGGTCTTGATGAAACACCTCACCGCGAAGCCCGACGTGTCAATGCTCGCCGAACCCTATCGGAGCGTGATCGCCCGGGCGTTGGAGAAAGACCCCGAAAAACGCTTCGCGTCGGTCGAGGAAATGGTGGCCCAGTTGCCCGTGGACCGTTCCCCGCATCGCATCCCGAACGCCCGAATCCCGGGTGCCACTGGCTCCGCCAGTGCGCAAGCGGCAAAGGGTTCCAACGGGCAAAACGCCATCGAGCCGCCGATCGTCGCCACCCGGGTCGACGAAGAGCCCATCCTGCGCGAACTCCGCCGGCTGCTCAACGATCTGCGTCACTGGTGGCGAGGGCTCAACGGCGGTATGCAGACGGCGATGATCGTCGTCGGCGCGCTCTGTTTTGTCTTCGCCGGCGAGATGATAATTCCGCTCGCCGTCCTGGCAATCATTGTCTACGGCGTCTATCGGGTCATCCGGGCGATTGTGCTGGCCGGCAGTTCATCGTCGAGCCGCGTGCGTAACGCCACCATTTCTGCTCCGTGTGCCACTGGCTCCGCCAGTGCTCAAGCGGCCAATGGTTCTCCGACAGGCTCCGCGCGAAAACAATACCGCCGCCCGCGACCTCATGAAGTACCCGTCCGGGCTTTGATCGTCAAACCGCCCGTCGCGCGAACGGCCGATCTGTTGGGCTCGATGCTGCTTGCCGCGCTGATAGTGGGAATCATGACGTTGGTGAGCGCCGCCGTCACCGCCGCGCTCTCCTGGAGCGTGCCGACCGAAGTGTTCGCGTATATTCTGTTGGTGAGCATCGCGGGCACTTGGGCCATTCTCGTGCCGGCGAAGTTCTGGGAAGGCACGAACGGCGACGTGACGGTCCGCCGGCTGGTGATGATGACCTTGGGCGTCGGGCTCGGCGCGTTCGCCTGGGGCGTCATGCGGTGGCTGACCGTGGCGCCCGGCCAGATTCAGCAGTTTCCCGAGCCGCACTACGCCCTTCCGCTTCACTCGTATCTCGGCGGCCGCGATCCGTTTTCGCTTTCAACGTGCGTGGTCGTGTTCGGTACGCTGATGCTGTTGGTGCGTTGGTGGCGTCAGGCCGACCCGTTGCGCGGCTCGCGAATGAGCCTCTGGCTCATGGCCACGAGCATGTTCGCCGCGCTGCTGGTCGCCCTGGTGTGGCAGGCCCACGGCTGGTCGCTGGTGACCATCGCGGGCATCACGTCGCTGGCCGTCCAGTTGGCAAGTCCCTGGGTCAATCCGCGTGTGCGACAGCCGGACGTGGAAGCATAGGAGGCACATGTCATGACGATTTTTGAACTGATCTTCATCATCGGCATGGTCACAGCCTTCACGATTCTGGCGATGGGACCGAAGTCCCGAAAACCCACGCTTTTAGCGTTGGGCATCCTGGCGGGCGCGGCCGGCGCCGTGGTATTGGCTCGATCGGGCCTGCTGGCCTTCGTGGAGCGGCCGAGTAGCTGGTTCGCGATAGGTTTCCTGGCGATCATTGCCCTGGCCATCGGCTCGGTCGCCGCGCTGATCGCCAACCCAAAAACACGGCCCTGGGGCATTGGGCTGCTGGTCGTGCCGGTGGTGTTGATCGTAGTTCTGCCACTTGTTGGCGTATTATCTTACAGACATGCGTCCCACGATTTCAGTTGGCAACAAAACCAGGAACGGATGCGTCGGGACGAGGCCACGACTCAACTGCGAGAAATGGGCGAGGTGTTTGTCTCCGATCATCAACCGGCGGTTGGCATGGAACCACGTAGGCCGGGTCGTGACCCGGCGAAAGAGACGGCCAAAGACTCCCCAAAACCTCCCGAACCCGTTGCGACATCCGTCGAGACGGCTCCCAAGACATCCACGACCAAGAAGATCGCCCCCACCGACAATCGCCCCGCCTGGATCGACGCCGAGCCCGGCATGGTCGGTGGCGCGTATCATTGCACGGCCACCGTCGGACCGTATACGACGCGCATCGAATGCGATCGGGCGTTGCCCAACGAACTCCGCCGCGCGGTGGCCGAGTACGTCGATCTCTACCTCGGGCCCGAGGCCAAATATCGCCGTCAGGTGCAATTGCCCGACGACTATGTGACGCAAAATGTCGTCAAGGCGACCTGGGAGGAAACCAGGCAAACCACGGTCGGCCCGATGAAGCTGCTCCACGTCCTGCTGGCCTTCGACCAGAAGACGTTCGCCCTGATCAAAAACGAACATGATCGAATCCGGGCCGAAGAGCGAATGCTCCAAGCCGCCCTGGCCTTGGGCGGCGTGCTGGCCGTGCTGCTGATCGCTTTCGCCGTGGTGAAGACGGACGTCGTGACCAAGGGGGCCTATCGCCAATACATGTGGTTGGCCGTCGGCGCGGCGGTGTTGACCATGTGTTTCGGGTCGATAGTACTTGCCGCTCCCGGTTATGAAAAAATGAGTGTCTTCCTGACAGGAGGAGTCACCCTGGGCGGTCCCGGCATCGCCTTGACGATTATGAAGAAGACTCGTCGATTCGGTCTGGCGCTGCTGGCGGCATTGTTTCTCGGGAGTTTGACGCTGCTGGCAATAGGTGAAAAAGCGTGGTAACATCATGGGCAAGGTCGAAATCCCGACCGGCGAATTTCAAATCTGAGATCTCAAATCTCAAATCTCAAATTTATCCCCCAACATCGAGAAGCGGATTTTCACGAGATGAAATACGAGCGATTCGAGGATCTGCCGGTCTGGAAAGCAGCCATTGATTTGGCCCGAGGAGTCTATAGTCTGACTCGCGATCGTTTCTTCGCTCAACCGGGCGACTTGCGGGATCAGCTCCGCCGCGCCGCCTTGAGCGTGTCGAACAACATCGCCGAGGGTTTCGAACGCGGCTCGACGGCGGAGTTATTGGCGTTTCTTTACATTGCTCGCGGATCGGCCGGTGAAGTCCGTTCGATGCTCCATTTCGTCGGCGGAATTCAAGAAGCCGTTCATCTGAAATCTCAAATCTCAAATTTGAAATCCCTTGCCGAAGGCTGCTCGCGGCAGATTCGTGCCTGGGCCGATAGCCTGCAAAATTCGGATATTAAAGGGCAACGCCACCTGACCACGCAGGCACACAATCATTATCAGCAACAGAAGAGGGCGGCCGCGTTTCGACGACAAATTAAGCAATCGCTCCACGAATCCAACCCAGATCTCTGGCCGCATCCCGACGAACAGTGACGCAAGCGTCAGCCGTACGCCTCGGCAATCTCAAATCTCAGATCTCAAATCTCAGATCCCTTGCTCCCCATGCCCTCTCCCAGCCAAACCGACGAACTCCTGATCGACCGCATTCGGGCGAAGGACGCCGATGCCTGGACCGAATTGATCGCGCGGTTCGAGGGACGTCTGCTCGCGTTCGTTCGCAGCCGGGCCAACAGCCGTCAGGCGGCCGAGGACATTGTCCAAGAAACGTTCATCGGGTTTTTGACGAGTCTGCCGAACTACGACAAGCGGCGGTCGTTGGAGGGCTACCTGTTTTCGATCGCCGCGCACAAGCTGACCGACCATCTGCGCCGCGAGGGACGCCGGCCGACGATCCCCTTGACGGGTAGCTCGGACGGCAGCGGCACGAGCTGGGAACAGCCCGGCAGCGACCGGCCGGCCAGCAGCATCCTGCGGAGCGACGAGCGCCGCCACATTGAGGAAGCGGCCCTGGTCGAGGGCATCCGTCAGCAAATCGACCGCTGGCGACGTCGCGGCGATTGGCTCAAACTCAAATGCATCGAACTGGTCATCGTCCGCGGCTGGGCCAACAAGGACGCCGCCGAGGAACTGGACGTCTCGGAGCAAACCGTGGCCAACCATAAATTCCAATTCCTCGCCAGCCTCCGCAGCGCCGTCCGCCGCCAGGATCTGCCCGAGGAAGTCTTTCCCGAGTTATATCAAACGGAGAGTTGAACAATTTTGGAACCACAGATGGACACAGATGAACACAGATAAGTAGATAAGTAGATAAGTAGGGTGCGTCTGGACGCACCAATCAAACAAGTAGGTCAGGCTGTGCCTGACGAAAAAATACTGTTCGTGTCAGGCACAGCCTGACCTACCTATCGGTGTTAATCTGTGTCCATCTGTGGTTCCCATTCCCGAAGTGCCGAGTGACCGACCATGACCAAGCCACGTCAGACGGAACTGGAAGCGTATCTCGACGAGGCCCTGCCGCCGGACGAGATGGCCCGGATCGAGCACGCGCTACGGCGTCATCCCGAGTGCGTCGAGCAGCTCGCCGCGATCAACGCGCGGCGCGACGCGGGCGTCCACACGCTCGGCGAGATCTGGCGACGTCACCGGCTGAGCTGCCCCTCGCGCGACCAGTTGGGGAGTTATCTGCTCGGCGCGTTGCCCGATGAGCCGGCCGACCACGTCGCGTTTCACGTCGAGGTGATGGGTTGCCGCTGGTGCCAGGCAAGCCTCGATGATCTTCGCCGGAAGGAGGCCGAGTCGCCCGAGATTGTCCAGACGCGGCGGCGGAAATATTTCGCGTCGAGCGCGGGCTATTTGTAAAAAGAACCGTACTCCTCACGCTCCGCGTGAGGTCATGACGGACTTGAATTTCAGAAGAGACATCACGCGGAGCGTGATGAATACGAATAGCTATTCCGCCGGGCGGATCATCTGCCAGGGGTCGAGGGCCTTGTCAAGCTGCTCCTCGGGTAGGACTTTTTTCTCGCGGCACACCTGACGGATCGTTTTGCCCGAGGCGAAGGCCTCCTTCGCCAGCGCGGCGGCCTGTTCGTAGCCCACCAGCGGCGCAAGCGCCGTGACCATCGCCAGGCTTTTTTCGACTCCGTCGCGGCAGACGTCTTCGTTGGCCTCCATGCCTTCGAGGCACCGCTGGGCGAACGCTGACGCCGCGCCGGCCATCAGACCGATGCTCTCCAGCAGCACGTCGGCCATCACCGGCATCATCGTGTTCAACTGAAACTGGCCCCCGGCCGCGCCGCACACGGCCATCGTCTGGTCGTTGCCCATCACCCGGGCCGCCGCTTGCATCAGGCTTTCGCACATCACCGGGTTGACTTTGCCCGGCATGATCGAGCTGCCCGGCTGCAACTCGGGCAGGCGAACTTCATAAAATCCGCAACGGGGGCCCGAGGCGAGCCAGCGGACGTTGTTGGCCACGTTGAACAGCGTGGCGGCAATCGCGCGGAGGTTGCCGTGACACTCGACCAGCGCGTCGCGCTGGGCGTTGGCTTCGAAATGGTCGGCCGCCTCGACGAACGGAATGCGCGTCTCCTCGGCCAATCGCATACAAACGTGAAGGCTGAACAACGGAGGGGCGTTCAGGCCCGTCCCGACGGCCGTGCCGCCCAGGGGCAATTCGAGCAAGGAGTCGCGCGCCCGTCGTGCCCGGTCGATCGACAGCTCCAGTTGGCGAGCCATGCCGCCGATTTCCTGGCCGAGCGTCAAGGGCGTGGCGTCGGCCAGATGCGTGCGGCCGATCTTCAGAACGGTTTGCCACTGATCGGCCTTGGCCGCCAGCGCATGATGGGCCGTGGCCAGCGCGGGCACCAGTTCGTTTTCGATCGCCAGGCCCGCCGCCACGTGAATGGCCGTCGGAAAAACATCGTTCGTGCTCTGGCCCAGGTTGACGTGGTCGTTCGGATGGATCGGCTTGTCGGCCGCCCGTCGGTCGCCGCCGGTTAGTTCAACGGCCCGATTGGCGATCACCTCATTGGCGTTCATGTTGGTCGAGGTGCCCGAGCCCGTCTGATAAACGTCCACCGGGAACTGGTCGTCCCAGCGTCCTTCGTACACTTCGCGGGCGGCGGCCAGCACGGCGGCCACCTGATCGGGCGAAAGGGGCGGCTTGGCCGTGGTCGTGAGCGCGCCCAGGTCGCGGTTGGCGGCGGCGGCCGTCCATTTCACCAGGCCCAACGCATGAATCAGCGCTCCCGGGAGCCGCCGGCCGGAAATCGGAAAATTCTCGACCGCGCGTTGCGTTTGCGGGCCGTAATAGGCGTCCGCCGGCACTCGGACGTCGCCCAACGAGTCGTGCTCGATGCGAAAATCGGCCATGACGAATCCCCGAAAGAGGTTGTGCTACTCGCGATCCCCCACGAAAGGGGCTGTTTATTGTTCAATTTGTCATCATACCAAACGAAGGCCCCCCGAGAAACGCCCTGGGCTGATTCCCGGATCGTGCCATGATGGCAGAATGCGATATAATGAACACGAGCTTGGGCGCCATGCCCACGACGAGCGCGAGGGTGTCCGAGAATTCGGGCTACACAAGAAAACAGAGCCGCGACCGTAAGGGAGCGGTTGAACACCTTTCGAGCTACAACCGCTCCCTTA
>Ga0209342_10002278_pt1 | contig 20799 bp, 19 predicted proteins | sample RifCSP16_2_FD_184023 | JGI IMG/M metagenome (GOLD analysis project Ga0209342, IMG submission 184023) | Soil microbial communities from Rifle, Colorado - Rifle CSP2_sed 16_2 (SPAdes) (version 2) | ecosystem: Environmental > Terrestrial > Deep subsurface > Rock core/Sediment | place: Rifle... | reverse complement strand
GGAGCGGGAACTCGAGGCCGTAGATCTGCGCACAAGCCTCGAGCGCCGTGCGGACGCACTCCTCGACCTTGCCCTGGGTCGTGAGCAGATCGACGTGGACCCGGTACGCCTCCGCTTGGTGTACGCGGGTCTGTGCCTCCTTCATCAGCACCGCGATCCAGCGCTCCGCGGCGGCGAAACCGCCGCATAGCCACTCACAGCGCGCCCGCTCCAGCGCAAGCGCGTACGAGAGCTCGTAGTGGGTCCGCCAGCCGCTCTCCGGGAGGAGCGCCTGGCCGTCGCCGAAGTGCTGGGCGGCTGAGCGGTACGCCGTCGTGGCGTGCGCCCTGCGGCCGGCAGCCAGAGCGAGCTCGGCCAGCTGGACCTTCTCCTCGGCGTCGAGGAGGGTGGCCCCCCTCTTGAGGTGACTGACCACCTCGAACACATCGCCGTCGGGCCGCCCGCCGGCGCGGGCCAGGAGTAGCCGCCCGATGCCGAGGTGGACCCGTGCGCGCTCGTTTTCCTCGACGAGGGCGTACGCCGCCTCCTGCACGCGGTCGTGCGGAAAGTGAAAACGGCCCGCGCTGGGGCGCAGGAACCCGCGGCCGACCGCCTCGCCGAGGTCCGCCTCGGCGTTGCGCGGCGTTTGCCCGCTCACCAGCGCCAGGTCCTCGAGATCGAAGCCGTTGCCGAAGCAGGCCGCGAAGCGGAGGACGTGCCGGGTCGCGTCCGGGAGCTGCCGCAGCTTCGACGCCATGAGCTCGGCCACGTCGTCGGCGTGGCCCTTCGCCTCGATCCGGTCGAGGTCCCAGGTCCACGCGCGCCGGCCTCGGTCGAACGAGAGGAGGCCCTCCTCGGCGAGCATGGAGAGGAACTGGAGGAAGAAGAACGGATTGCCCTCGGTCCTGCCAAGGATGAGCCGGGTGAGCGGTTCGGCGCGGGAGGGGTCGCAACCGAGTGCATCCGCGACGAGCCGACTCGCCTGCTCGAGCGCGAGCGGCACAGGGAAGATGGTCTCGACCCTGACACCCTCGCCACGCAGGGCGGCGATGGTCCTGGCGAGCGGGTGAGCGGGGCCGACCTCGTTGTCCCGGTACGCGCCGATGACGAGGAAGTGGCGCGTCTCGGCCTGGCTGGCGAGGTGCTCGAGCAGCGCGAGCGTTGCGAGGTCGGCCCACTGGAGGTCGTCGAGGAAGAGCACCAGCGGGTGCTCGGGCGAGGCCAGCGCCCGCAGGAAGCGCAGGAAGACGCGCTGGAACCGGTGCTGGGCCTCGACGGGGGGGAGCGGCGGGACCGGCGGCTGGAGTCCGACGAGCAGCGTGAGCTGCGGCACGAGCTCGACCATGAGCTGGCCCTGGCTGCCGAGCGCCTCGAGAAGGAGCCCCCGCCAGCGGGCCGTCTCCTCGCCCGTGTCGGCCAGCTTCTGCTGCACGAGCTGGCCGAGCGCCTTCTCCAGCGCCGCGTACGGCGTGCCGCGGCTGTGCGGGTCGAACTTGCCGGAGCCGAAGTGCGCGCCCGCCTCGGCCATGGGCCGGCGCACCTCGTGGACCAGCGAGGACTTGCCGATCCCGGAGTGGCCCGCGACGAGCACGAGCTCGGGCGCGCCCGAGGCCGCCACCCGATGGAACGCGGCGAGCAGCGTGTCCTGCTCCCGCTCGCGGCCGTACAGCTTGCCGGTAGAGCGGAGCCGCTCGGAGACGTCCTGGGTGCCGAGGGCGAGCGGCGTCGCGTCCCCCGCACGGCACCCTGCGAGGCACGTTTCGAGATCGGCCGCGAGCCCCAGGGCGCTCTGGTACCGGGCCTCCGGCGACTTCGCGAGGAGCTTCATCGCGATGTCGGAGGCGGCGCGCGACATCGCGCGGAGAGCCGCCGGCGGCCGTGGCTGCTGCGCGATTTGGTCGTGGACCTCGAGCGCGTCTGGGGTCGCGAACGGGAGCTGCCCCGTGAGCATGCGGTACAGCAGCACGCCGAGCGAGTACAGGTCGCTGCGGCCGTCCACCTCCTGGGCGACGCGGCTGGTGCGCTCCGGCGAGAAGTAGGCGGGGTCGCCTTCGTCGCGAGCGATCGCGCGCGTGCGCTGCTCGCGGGCGCTGCCCAGGTCCAGGAAGACCGTCCGACCGCTCGGCAGGTCAACGAGCAGGTTGGCGGGGCACAGGTCGCCGTGAAGCAGGCCCGAGGCGTGCAACTCGGACAGCGCCGCCGCGGCGCTCGCACAGACCTCCAGGCTCTCGGTCACCGAGAGGCTTCGCCGCGCAAGCAGCCACTCCAGCACCTCTCCCGGGCGGTCCTCGAGCGCCAGCGACGGCGCCGGGCCGGGGACGAGCGCCACGGGCCGCGGGCAAGCCGCGTCCGCCAGCCGCGCGAACATCTCCTGCTCCCGGCGGAGGAGGGCGAGGCCGGCAGCGGCGCTGGCGCACCGCTCGGCGCGCTTGACGAGCACCGGCGTGCCGTCGAGCCGTCCACGGTAGATGGTGGAGCTGGACGTCGCGCCGAGCCGCGTCCCCAGCTGCAAACTCTGGGCGGCGCCCGATGGCAAGTTGGCGCTCTTCAATGCTTGATTTGGCATGGGCGCCGTACCCGCCTTGCTGGCTACGAGCCCAAGAGAAGCATGAACCAAGCCACCGCGGAGGAGCGAGCCCCCCCTGGCCGCACATAGGTGCTCCATTATTTTTGTTGGCAGCGCTGAGTATGTGTCGGCGCGAGTGAGAGGCGAAACTGACACACGAGTCCACTCGCCCCGGGGCTCTCAAGACCCGGCTAGCGCGCGGCCGAGCGGCCGGACGGAGCGGTCCCCCAGGCCTTCGAGGCCGAGGTGGCCAAGGTGGAGGGTAGTCCCGCGGTGCGACACGAGTCTTACGATGTCGGCAACTCTATCGATGCGCTGCCGAGTGCGCTCCGTTCGTGGAAGTTCCAGCTTCCCACCTTGGTCGAGAGGTACCGGGAAATGCTCGCCGGCGGCTACATCGGGATGTCGCGGACGCTGCGCGAACCTCCTCTTCGTCATCGCCGCGGTTTTCGGCGACGACGTCGCGAGCGAGCTGGAGGAGCACCTCACGTAGAGGGTGGGGGCCGGGCCACGCCACGCAGGCCTTCCTGGAGGTGCTGTGGAGGGAGGCGGCCTCGGAGAGCGAGACGCCCGTGCGGTCGGCACAGGTGAGGCGCCTCGCGCACGATGAAGAACAGGAGGGCTCCGGGGAGTAGGGATCCGGCTCACCTGCCCGCACTGGTTCTCGAATCGCACCCGGCCGTCTAGACTCGAGCGAATGACCACCACCGGCGCTCCCTCGCCAGCGGAGGCTCCGCGCCGGACGCCGCCGCGGTTCGTGCAGGAGCTGGACACGCTGGTCCGGGCCCGGTACCCGCTCATCTACCTGGTCACCCCCGAGGAGCAGCGACTCGAGGCCATCCTGGGGGAGCTCGCCGCGAGCCACTGCAAGGCGCTCCTCGGCTGGACGAGCACCAAGGGTCTCCGGCCGCTCGACGGTGCCAAGGGCGCGGCGGAGGACACGAAGGGACCCCTCGAGGCGCTCGCAGCGATCGAACGGCTCCCCGAGCCGTCGCTCGTGATCCTGAAGGACTTCCACCCGTTCCTCTCCGATCCGGTGGTGGTCCGCGCCGTGCGCGACCTCGCCCACGCGCTCAAGTCCACCTACACGACGGTCATCCTCCTCTCGCCGACGCTGATGATCCCGCCGGAGATCGAGAAGGAGATCTCGGTCCTCGACGTCCCGCTCCCCACCTACCGCGACCTGCTCGAGCTCCTGAAGGAGATCGTGGAGGTGGTCCGGCGGAACAACCGGGCCAAGGTGGAGCTCACCCGCGACGACGCCGACGAGCTCATCCGGGCGGCGCTCGGGCTCACGCTCTCCGAGGCGGAGAGCGCGTTCGCGAAGGCCATCGCCACCGACGGCCGGCTCTCCCGCAACGACGTCTCGCTCGTCCTGGAGGAGAAGCGGCAGGTGATCCGGAAGAGCGGGCTCCTCGAGTACTTCGCCAGCGACGAGAAGCTCGCCAGCGTGGGCGGGCTCGCGAGCCTGAAGGCGTGGCTCTCGCGACGCGGGGCGGCCTTCTCGGAGGCGGCCCGCAGGTTCGGGCTCCCCGAGCCGAAGGGGCTCCTCCTCCTGGGAGTGCAGGGGTGCGGCAAGAGCCTCACCGCCAAGGCCATCGCCGCGCAGTGGAGGCTCCCGCTCCTGCGGCTCGACATGGGCCGGATCTTCAGCGGCCTGGTCGGCTCCTCGGAGGAGAACCTGCGCAAGGCCATCCGCGTCTCCGAGAGCGTCGCGCCGGTGGTGCTGTGGGTGGACGAGATCGAGAAGGGGCTCTCCGGGAGCCAGGGCTCGGGCATGTCGGACGGCGGCGTCAGCGCGCGCGTCTTCGGCACCCTGCTCACCTGGCTCCAGGAGAAGACCGCGCCCGTCTTCGTCGTCGCCACCGCCAACCGGATAGAGGGGCTGCCGCCGGAGCTCCTGCGCAAGGGGCGCTTCGACGAGATCTTCTTCATCGACCTGCCCGCCGAGAGCGAGCGGCGCGAGATCTTCCAGATCCACCTGTCCAGGCGGGGTCGCGATCCCGCCCGCTTCGACGCGCTCGCGCAGCGGGCCGAGGGGTTCAGCGGCGCGGAGCTGGAGGCGGCGGTGATCTCCGGGCTCTACGAAGCGTTCGGGGAGGGGACGGAGCTCGCCCAGGGCCACCTCGAGCAGGCGGTGAAGGATTCGCTGCCGCTCTCGGTCACCATGCGGGAGGACATCGCGCGGCTGCGCGACTGGGCCCGGACCCGCACGCGCCCCGCCTCGGCGACGCAGGGGGAGGTGCCGGAGCGAGGGAAGGCATAGGCGGGACTCCGCTCCCGACTCGCCCGGCGGCCTCTGCTACACTGATCGCGTGTCCGATCGCCGCCTGCGCCGCTTCCTCCACCTCGAGCGCCCGCGCCACCCGGACGCCGGCGGTGACGATCGCGCTCCGCCCAGCCCCGGCGGCGGGCGCTTCGAGGGCGTGGAGCGACCGAAGGCCGCCGGCTCTGCGCGGGCGGGGGCACCCCCGCGCACGGGCGCCCAGCTGGAGCGGTTCGGCCCCGAGCCGGAGCCGGCCATCGAGCTCGTCGACACGGAGGGGATGCGCCCGTTCACCCGCTGCATGCGGTGCGGGGCGGACAGCAACTTCCTCGCGACCGAGTGCGCCAGCTGCGGGACCAACCTCGACACGCGCGAGCAGCGGGAGTTCAGCGAGCGGTTCTGGGCCGAGCGCCAGGCCGAGTCCGAGCGCGAGGCGCGCGCGGAGGCCGAGCGCCGTGAGCTCGCCGCCCGGGCGGAGCAGGAGGAGGGCCGCGCGCGGAGGGCGATGGCCGAGGAGATGGCGCGCGAGGTGGGAGATCTGGAGCGGCGCCGGATCGAGGCGGACGAAGGGCGCTCCGGCCTCGGGCTGGGCCACGATCATCGGCCCCTCGGGCTGCGGCTCCTCGGGCTCATCCCCGATGCCCGCTGGCAGCTAGTCGCCGCCCTGGGGTGCGCGGCGCTGGTGCTAGGCCTCCTGGTCCATGGGTTCACCGGGCTGGCTCACCGTCACCGGAGCCCCTCCCTCGCGGCCGGAGTCATCCTGCTGGTGGTGCTGGCGCTCCCTGCCGGCACCTGGCGACGGCGCTGGTAATCGCCTACGCGCTCGCGGTCGCCTCGGAGCGGGCGCGTCCCGCCCCGAGGACGGCGACACCGAGCTCGTTCCGGGCGCGGCCGCGCTCGATCTGGAACGTGCCGACCATCCCGGCGAGCTGCTCGGACTGGCTCGCTAGCTCCTGGGCGGCCGACGACGATTCCTCGGAGCTGGCGGCGTTCTGCTGGGTCACCTTGTCCATCTCCCCGAGCGCGATCGTCACCTGCTCGATCCCGGCGGCCTGCCGCTTGCCGCTGGTGGCGATCCCGGCGATGACGTCGGTGACCTCGTTCACCGATCGCGCGATCTCGGCGAGCGTCTCGCCCACGTGCTTCGCCCTCGCCTCGCCCTTGTCCGCCTGGTCCACCGACTCGCGGATGAGCTCCTCGGTCCTGTGCGCCGCCTGCTTGGAGCGTTGCGCCAGGGACCGGACCTCCTCCGCCACCACCGCGAAGCCGCGGCCGGCGTCGCCTGCGCGCGCCGCCTCCACCGCCGCGTTCAAGGCGAGGAGGTTTGTCTGGAAGGCGATCTCGTTGATGTCCTTGATGATCTGGGACGTACCCTCGGCGGACGCCCTGATCTTGACCATGGCGCGCGTCATCGCCTCCATGGCGCCGCTGCCCTCGGCTGCCGCGGCCTTCGCCCGGTGCGCGAGCTCATCCGCCTGCTGCGCGGCGGAGGCCGCCTGGCGCGTCTCGGCCGACATCGTCTCGAGCGAGGAGTGGCTCTGTTCGAGCGAGCTCGCCTGCTCCGAGGCGCCGGACGCCACCGCCTGCGACGAGCTGGCGATCTGGCTGGAGGCGCTCGAGACCTGCTCCGTCGCCTCGGCGACCTGACTTATGGCGCTGTGGAGCGCCCCGGCGGTGGAGTTGATGGCGTCCTTGAGCCGGGAGTGATCGCCCTGATAGGCGCCCTGGACCCTGGCCGTGAGGTCCCGGTGGGCGAGCCTGTCCAGGATCTGCTGCGCCTCGGCGACGGGCCTCGCCATGGCGTCGAGGAGGGCGTTGATCCCATCGAGGAGCCTGCGGTTGGAGCCCTCGTATGGCGAGGCGTCGGCGCGGGCCGAGAGCTCACCCCGGGTGGCGGCCTCGAGCAGGCGCGAGACGTCACGGCCGCGCTGCTCCACGACCTCGAGGAGGTGGTTCAGGCTCTTCTTGATGGCCTCGAAGTCGCCCTGGTAGGGGTCGGTGATCTTCGGGGGGAGCTCACCTCTGGAGATCCGGTCGACGTAGTCGCGCGTGACCTGGATGGGCCGGGCGTAGGCGTCCATGGTCTCGTTGAAGCCCGCGACGATGGGCTGGAACTCGGGGCTCACCGCCTCGACGTGGCCGCGCACGGAGAGGTTCCCCTGCTCGACGGCGGCGTTGAGCTTGGCCGTCTCGCCGAGGAGCCCCCGGATCGCGCGGCCGATCGATCGGGCGAGGAGGAGGGCCGCGGCCACGAGGACGAGCGCGCCGGCGACGCCGACGAGCGCCATCGCAATCTCCCCGTCCCGGCCTGCCTCATGCGCCGCGGCCGTGGAGGCAGCGACGTCGGCGCTCTCGCTCTCGGCCACCGCCTGGACGGCCGGCCCGACCTCCTTGAAGCGCCTGCGAACCTCCTGGAACTGGGACCAGGCCCTGTCGTCCAGCCTCCGGACGCGCTGGTCGCCGCCGTCGATCCCCTGCGCGAGGAGCTGCTCGCGCTCCTCGAGGATGGGCTGCAGCCCGTCCGAGGCGCGGCGCCACGCCTGAATCTTTGGTGACGCGTCGTGCCACAGGTCCGCGCTCTTCTGCGAATGGGGCAGGCCCTCGAACGTCTTCACGGACTCGTCGAGCCCCGCCGACGCCCTGGCGTAGTCCTCGCGCGCGGCGCGCCGCAGGTCCGCGTCGGCCCGCCTGAGCAGGGCCGTCGAGTTGCCGCGCGCGGCGAGCGTCACCGACTCGGTGAGGCGGGCGAGGGCGAGAGCGGCCGGCATCTCCTGCCCCGCGAGCTCGGTGACCCGGCCCCGGAGCTTGTCGATGCTCAGCCAGCCGGCGCCGCCGATGACGCAGGCGATGGCGATGGCGAGGCCGAACGAGGCGAGGATCTTGGTTCCGGTCTTCATGGAGGTGAGCACGCGCGTTCCCTCGGGCCGACTGCGCTTGCGATGGGCCCCCTGGTCTCCTTCCCACGGAGCGTCACGCAACTGCGCGTGGCAAGGAGGGCGTTAGCAGGTCGCGTGCCGACCTCGCCGCAGCCTCTACCTGGCCTAGCCGAAAGGGGTTCCGCCGCAGGGAGGGTGCCTGCTCGGGCGGGTCGCGCCGACCCGGGTCAGGAGCGCTACCCCGCGGGGCCGCGGGATGGGTGTACGCGCCCTTCGGGCACGTGGCCGAGATCCCGGCGGACCGGGCGTCAGCTCGAAGTCACCGTCCGTCGAACCCCTCTTTCACGACCCGCCGGACGCGCCGCCGCGACCATGCCGGCGAACGCCGCGATCGTGTCGGCGCCCCAGCTCTTGTCCAGGACCGCCTCGGCGCCCTCGCGTTCGAGCTCGCGCTCCAGGCCGGCCGAGCTCGCGCTCATGATCACCACCGGGATCCGGACGGTGGAGCTCGTTCGGAGCAGCGCCAGGAACGTCCGCCCATCCATGTCGGACATCACGAGGTCGCTCACGATGACGTCCGGCGGCCAGTCGGTGACGAGGACCGCGGCGATCGCATCGCGCCCGTTCCCGAACTGGGTCACCTGGAAGCCTTCCGCCTCGAGCGCGTCGCGCAGCAGAGCGCACATGAATGGATCGTCATCGAGGAGGAGCACACGGCCAGGTGCCCGCCGCGCATGTCCATCGGTTCCTGTCGAATTCCCTTTCACGTTTCCCTCCCGCGCGACGACCTCGACATGCCCTCCACTAAGCGAGAAACGCGCCAGCGCGTTGGCGTCATGGATCGCTCGAACTCCATGTGAGCCTTCCTGTGCCACGGGAGCAGCAGCTCACTACGCCTCACGACTGGGTTCCCGCGTCGGCGGCATCTCCTCGGAACCAATCGCGCAGCTCCACGGGAGTTTTCACGCGGACGCGTCGATCGCTCCACCGGCCGCCGTTCAGCGTGCCCGGCGGCGGCATGGCGTCAGGGCAGTACCCGGGGTGTCAGTCGACCCGACGCCAATGCCCGAGACGCGCGGTCGCGCGATCCCACGTGGGTAGGCACGCATCCAGTGCTCGGAACGCGCACGCTCCCGGGGGGAAGATGTCGTGATGACGGCGCCAGTGGAGGAAGTGGCCACTCGAATGGCCCGCGGGAATTGCCATGTCCTGCTGGTCGACGACGACGCGGACGTGCTCCGAGGTTGCGCGCGGGCGCTCGGGGCGGCCGGGTTCGCCGTGGAGACGGCGCAGTCCGGGGCAGAGGCGATCGAGAGGCTTCGCCGCGGGCCGCCGCTCGACGTCATCGTGAGCGACATCACCATGCCCGAGATGGACGGGCTGACGCTCTTGCGCGGCATCCGGGAGCACGACCTCGACGTCCCCGTGGTCCTGGTGACGGGGGTACCTTCGGTCGAGACCGCGATCCAGGCCGTGGAGCACGGCGCGTTCCGGTATCTGACGAAGCCCGTCGGGCCGGAGCAGCTCGCCGACGTGGCGCGCAGGGCCGCGTGCATGCACGAGTTCGCCAGGGCGAAGCGCGAGGCGCTGGCGGTCGTGGGCGTGGAGGGGAAGACGCTCGGCGACAGGGCGGCGCTGGAGGCGAGGTTCGACAAGGCGCTCGCCAGGCTGTGGATAGCGTTCGAGCCCATCGTCCGGTGGTCGGAGAGGCAGCTCTTCGCCTACGAGGCCCAGGCCCGTTCCGACGAGCCGTCCCTGGGCGGGCCTGCCGATCTGTTCGACGTGGCGACGAGGCTGAAACGCCTCCCCGACCTGGGCCAGGCCGTTCGGGCTCGCGTCGCCGAGAGCGCTCGGGAAGCGCCGCCAGATGCCCTCCTCTTCGTGAGTGTGCACCCCGCCGAGCTGAACGACCCCGAGCTCTTCTCGCTCGTGTCGCCGCTGGGCGAGATCGCGGAGCGGGTGGTGCTCGAGATCACCGAGCGATCCGCGCTCGATGAGGTGCAGGGCCTCGGCTCTCGCAGCGCCAAGCTGCGCCGGATGGGATACCGGCTCGCCCTCGACCACCTGGGCTCCGGCTACGCCGGGCTTACGACGTTCACCCAGATCGAGCCCGAGTTCGTGAAGCTGGACGCGGGGCTCGTGCGCGGTGTGGACACCTCGGCGCGCAAGCGCACGGTCGCCCTGACGCTGCTCCGGCTGTGCGCGCGCGATCTCGGGGTCGCGGTCATCAGCGGGGGTGTCGAATCCGCCGCCGAGCGCGACGCGCTGGCGATGGGCGGCTGCGACCTGTTCCAGGGAGACCTGTTCGGCAAGCCGGACCGCGGTTTCGTCGCTCCGGATTGGGGTTAGTGCCGCGGCAGAAACAGCTCGGCGCTCTTCTGGTTCGAGCTGCAGCGGTTGCACCCGCGGGAGGCGGCTCCATGGACGATCGAGAGCTCAGGGGTCTGCTGCGCGACTACGACATGTTGGCAGGGTACATGGAGAACGTGTCGGACCACATCTGCTTCAAGGACACGGAAGGCGCCTACGCCAGGGTCAACCGTGCGTTTGCCGAGTCGCTTGGTATGTCACCGTGCCAGGTGGTGGGGCGGACCGACGCCGATCTCTTCCCCGCGGAGGTGGCCCGGCGTACGGCATCCAAGGACCGGCAGGTCCGAGGCACGGCGGTGCCGATGGAGGCGAGGATCGAGGAGGGCGGTTTCCCGGGACAGCGGCGGCGGTGGTTCTCGACCACCAGGCTGCCCTGGTTCGCGGCCGGCGGCGCCGTGAGCGGCACCATCACGGTGTCACGCGACGTCACCAGCCTGATGCTCGACCACCATGACCTCGAGCACAGGAGCCGCCTCGAGAGCGTGCTCTCTGCGACCCTTCGGCTCAGCCTCAAGGTCGTGCCCCTGGAGGAGCTGCTGGGCCAGGCCCTCGAGAGCATCTTCGCCCTTCCGTGGATGCCCGTCGACCCACGAGGTGGTGTCTTCCTGGTCGGTGACGACGAGACCACGCTCGTCCTTCGCGCACAGCGAGGCCTGTCCGCCGAGATCCGAGCGGCCTGTGCCCGGCTCCCGGTCGGTACGTGCCTGTGTGGTCGCGCGGCGCAGACCGGGCAGATCGTGTTCGCGGAGTCGCTCGATGCGAGGCACGAGATCACACACCCGGGGATCACTCCTCACGGTCACTACTGCGTTCCCCTGCTGTCGGCGGGACGCCTCCTCGGGGTCGTCGCCCTGTACGTCGAGCACGGCCACCGCCGATCCTTCGAGGAGGAAGAGACCTTGAGGGTCATCGCCAACGCGCTCGCCGGCCTGGTCGAGCACCGTCAGGCGGCCGAGAGGATCGAGTCGAACGTCCGCGTCCAGGAGGCGTTGTTCGCCATCCTGCACGTCTCGATGCGTCCGATCCCGCTCGTCCAGCAGCTCGAGAAGATCCTCGAGCTCCTGTTCGAGATTCCCTGGATTTCCTTCGAGTCCAAGGGCAGCGTCTTCCTGGTCGGTGACGAGCCGGGTGTTCTCGAGCTGGTGGCGCAGCGCGGTCTCCACACGTCGCTCCTGGAGGCCTGCAAGCGCCTGCCGTTCGGCACCTGCCTGTGCGGACGCGCGGCCTCGACCGGGAAGCTGGTCTTCCGGGGCAACGTCGACGGTCACCACGAGATCGGTTACGACGACATGAGGCCCCACGGCCACTACTGCGTCCCCATCCTCTCCGGCTCCAGGGTCCTCGGGGTGCTGAACCTCTACGTCGGAGAAGGTCACACGAGGAGCCACCGTGAGGACGAGTTCCTGACGGCCGTCGGTCACACGCTCGCCGGGATCGTCGAGCGCAAGCGGGCCGAGGAGGCCCTCGAGTTCACCGCCACGCACGACGCGTTGACCGGTCTCGCGGGTCGCCCCCTCTTCGCGGACCGCCTGGGCAACGCGCTGGCCCGGGCGAAGCGCTTCGGCAACCGCGTGTCCTTGCTCTACCTCGACCTGGACTGCTTCAAGGAGATCAACGACACGCTCGGCCATGAAGCCGGCGACCTGCTCCTGCAGGCGGTCGCCCGGGCGCTCCTCACCTGTGTCCGCGATGCCGATACCGTCGCCCGGATGGGGGGCGACGAGTTCACCGTCATCCTCGAACGGACCGACGGCCAGGGAGCCGGGAAACCCGCAAGGGATCGCATTGCCAGGCTATTCGAGCAACCCTTCGAGGTCGCGGGCCGCCAGCTCCGGGTCGGCGCGAGCATCGGGATGGGCGTGTTCCCCGACGACGGGCAGGACCCCGAGGCGTTGCTCCGTCACGCCGACGCTGCCATGTACGAGAACAAGCGCCAGCGCAAAGCCTCGGCGGCAGCACGCGCCCCGGTGTTCTGATGTGGAACGACCTGTGACTAGGTCGCCCCGCCGGACGCAGTCCGGGGCGGCGCGCGCTCTGGCGCCGGAGCGGCCGGCGCCGCGGAGCTCGGAGGATCGACGGGTAGCTTCAGGACGAACGTACAGCCCGCGGGCTCGTTGTCCTCCACCCAGATCCGCCCCCGGTGCGCCTCGACCGCGAGCCGGCAGAACGCCAGCCCGAGCCCCCGGCTCGCGCGCGCGTGCTGCGAGGAGTCTCGGTCGAGCCGCGCATAGGGCTCGAAGATCCGCTCGCGGTCTGCGCTGGGGATGCCGGGTCCCTGGTCCCGGATCTTGATGGCGTACTGGCCGTCTCCGGTGAGGGAGGCCTCGATCCGGAGCTCGCTCGCGGCCGGCGCGTACTTGAACGCGTTGTCGAGGATGTTCTCGACGACGCGCCGGAGCAGCTCGCGATCGGCCATGACCGTGAGCTCCTCAGCGACGTCGACCAGGATCTCGTCCTGCACCTTCCGCGCCGACCCGCGCACGCCCGCGACCGCCTCGTCGAAGAGCCCCCGCAGGCTCAGGCGCTCGAGCCTCAAAGGGAGCGCCCGCTGCTCACTCGCCGCGACGTCCAGCATGTCGAGGGTCATGCGGTTCAACACCCGGAACGACTTCAGCACGTCCTCGATGGCGAGGGCCAGCTCACCCTGGAGCCCGCCCTCGGTCCTCACGAACGCGGCGTTGTGAAGCGCCGCCGTGATCGGGCTTCGGAGATCGTGCACGATCATCTGGGTGAGCTTCCGGCGCACCTCCTCGAGGTTCAGCAAGCGCGCGTAGCTCTCTTGCAGAGCGAGGCTCCGGCTCTCGAGCTGCCGCTGGAGGCGGCGCAGCGTGACGTGCGTGCCGACGCGAGCCTCGAGCTCCTCGACCTGGAATGGCTTCGTCACGTAGTCGACCCCGCCGACCGAGAAGGCCTTCACCTTGTCCAGGGTCTCCGAGAGCGCGCTCAGGAAGATGACGGGGACGCCCCGGAGCCGCTCGTTCTCCTTGAGCCTCCGGCAGACCTCGAAGCCGTCCATCCCCGGCATCATGATGTCGAGCAGCACGAGATCCGGCACCTCGGCCTCCGCCGCCTTGAGCGCCAGGGCGCCGCTCGGGACGGCTCGGACGCGGTATCCCTTCCCCCTGAGCACGTTGGCCACGAGGGTGAGGTTCACCGGAGTGTCGTCGACGACCAGGACGTCTCCGCGGTGTTGCGGTGGCGCCGGCATGTGCGGGCGGGCTCATCGCCCTTCGGGAGCGATGGGCTGCTGCTCGAGCCTGGCGACGCGCTGCTTCAGCGCCTCGAGCTCGGCGCCCCCGTCCTGTGTCGCCTTGGAGCTGAAGTCGGGGTTCCGGAGCCACCAGTCCATGCCCATCTCCTTCGCCTTGTCGACGGAGGCGATCATGAGCCTGACCTGGATCGTCAGGAGCTCGATGTCGACCAGCTTCACCTTGATGTCGCCCGCGATGACGATTCCCTTGTCGAGGACCCGCTCGAGGATGTCGGCGAGATTGCTCGTCTCGGTCGAGTGGACTAATCCTTGCCGATTCATCCCGCTCCTCCCCCATCCCTACTCGTCGAGCAACGTCCCCAGGGGACCGAGGTCCAGGTCGAGGCTCTCGATCTCGAAGTGCTCCCTCAGCGCCTCCATCTGCTGCTCGAGGCGCATGAGCGTCGTCCCGAGGCGCTCGATCTGCTCCGCGGTCAGGCTCCCGCCCTCGATGCGCCGCAGCGCCTGCTTCTCCAGCAGCCGCCGGACGAGCTCCACCAGCGACAGGACGAGCTGCGTGAGCCCACGCTCGATCTTCTCCGGTTGTAGATCGATGCGGCGCGGGGGCTCGGGGCGGGGCGCCTGGAGAGGCCCGGCGAACGCGTCCAGGTCCTCCGGCCTCCCCCTGACCTCCCCGTAACGCATCGTCACACCTCCGCGCGCTGCGGCGGCGCGCACGTTCGCGCGCGAGTCGGGGCGGTCCCGGGAGTCCAGCCGCGCATGGTCTCCACCGAGGTGACGACCAGGTTGAGGCCCAGGTACAGCAGATCGACGCCCGCCACCGATATGACGACGTCGCCGGCGATGACGGCGCCCTTGGTGAGCACGCGGTCGAGGGTCTCGCACAGGCTCGCGCGCCGCTCCAGGGACAGCGCGCGCCGCTGCGGGCGAGCGCTATGCACGGCTGGTCCTCCGGCGCGCCTCGATCTCCTCGAGCCGCTCGACCAGCTCTGCCTCCCGCCGCCCGAACGCCTCCTCGGCTAGTGCGCCAGACTCGAGCCTCGCGTACAGCTCGGTGAGCTCGGCCATGGTCGCCTCGTCGCTGTAGAGCTCCCGCTCGGCACGCTCCGCGATCTCCTCGAAGACCCGGAGCAATCCTCGGCACGGCAGAGACAGGAGCCCCATACCGTGCCTCACGCGGCCGCCGACCGGAGGTCCAGCTCGACGAAGTCGAAGGGGGCCCAGGGACCGCGGTAGTCGAACGTGTAGTGGGCGGGGAAGGTCCCGGCGACCTCGTGGACGCGCTCGTCGAAGGGCCCGAGGCCGCCACGGTCCACCAGGAACGCCAGCTCCATCACCACCTTCTCCCCCTTCGGCGGATTCACCTTCACGTCGCTCGCGCAGGAGCGGAGCGTCTCGAGGACGCGGTCCGTCTGCTCCGCGCGCTCTCGCCGCAACCGCTCCTCGAACAGGCTGCCGAGATCGATCTTCTCGGCCCGGGACGGCGCGCCCGAGCGGCCGAAGAGCTGGTCGCGCATCGCCGCCAGCCGCGGATCGATGCCCACGAAGTACTCGAAGATGTTGTCGACGTCCCACCGGACCTCGAGCCCCATCTCGACCTTCCCGTCCACCCGGTCGAGCTGCGCCTGGATCTCGTCGCGGTTCCGGCGGAGCGTTCGCGCGATCTCGCCCTCGCTCCTGGCGACGTGCCCGAACGTCATGGGGACGATGGTCGCGATCCGCATCACCTCGCGGATGACCTTGTTGTGCGGATCGAGGTTCTTCCGGAGCGGCAAGACCCTCTGGCCGGTCGCGTACTCGCTGACCACGGCCGCGAGCGACTCGACGCGCAGCGTGTAGACCCGAGCCGGCTTGCCGGCGTGCTCTAGCCCGATGCAGCCGAGGTCCAGGTCTTCGCCGGCTCGGATGAGTCCGTAGAGGTAGCGGCCCGTGCTCGTCATGCGCTCACCTGGACTCGTGGCTGGAGGCTTGCGGCGCCGTGTCGGTCGCCACCGCGACGACGTCGTCCGGCGCCTGAACCACCCGCACCGCAGCCATGGAGGCCCGCGGCGCGACGACACCGCCGCTGCGCCTCATCCCCTTCAGCTTGCCTTCACAAAGCGTCATCTCCAGAACGGCCCGGCACACCCAGCACCGGACCTCACCCTCGAAGTCCTCGTACGCCTCTCCGAGGTCCATCAGATGCCCACAAGACAGACAGCTCACCCTGATGCTCATGGAAGCCTCCCTTCCCCGCGGAGCGGGGTGCACGTGTCGACCATCAGTAGCGCACCGTCCGCCTTCTCTCGTTCGTTCCGGCCGTCCTCGCGGTCGCCGGCCTCGCGCCACCGGCTCCGGCGGGCGTGCTGCGCAATGCCTCCTGGTAATCCGCGATCAGCGAGGCAATCTCGCCCAGGCGGCAGTCCAGGTGCGCGATGCGACCCAGGGCCGCCTGGCGCTCCCGCGCGCGCCGGGCCCGCTCCAGCTCGAGGCAGGCGATCTGGAATTGCTTCACGTGCCGTTCCTCGGAGTGGACCCCGCCTCCGCGGACGGCGGCCAGGGTCTTGATCTCCGAGACGCCCTTGGCGCGGATGGCCATCCTCAGGTCTCCTTCTCCACGGCCGCGAGCGTCGAGGGCGGGGCGGTGGGCGCCCTGGGAGCCCGCCTTTGCCCGCTCGCGTGCCTGGCGACGACCTCGTCGACCGTGGTCTTGAGTCCCCTGTCGCCGTTGCGAGCTACCTTGGCCGTGAGAGAGCCGAGGACATCCCGGCAGACGTCCATGAAGATCGGGTCGCCGGAACGCGCCCGGGCGCCTTGCTGGACGGTGATGCGCGCGATCATGATGCACGCCCGCAGGCTCGGTCCCTGGCCCGTGAGGCGCCGATCGCGCAGGTCCCGCACGATGTCCACGATCACCTCCGCCTCCGGGAGCGGGATGCCCGACTTGGATCGCGTGATCTGCACCACCGTCTCGCGATCGTAGTGCTCCATGCTGATGGTGATGAGGCGGTCCATCAGCGCGTCCTGCGTGCGATGAACGCCCGCGTATTCCTCGGGGTTGGACGTGAAGATGGCTCGGAACTCGGGGTGGACCTCGAGGTAGCCGTCTCCCTCGGGCCTGCGCTTGGGGAGCGAGAGGAGGCGCTCCTCGAGCACGGAGAGCAGCGCGTTGTTCGCCTCCGGCCGGGATCGGGTGAACTCGTCGTAGAGCAGCGTGTCGCCGCTCTTGCAGGCGAGGGTGAGCCGGTTGTCCGCCCAGAGCGTGCTCATGCTCTCCTCGGTCTTGACCACCGAGTGGATGAAGTTGTCGATGAGCTTGCTCTTGCGATAGCCGTATTCGCCGCCGAGGAGATCGCTCGAGCCGAACTCGTCGTCTCCGTGCATCAAGGTCAGTGGACGGCCCCGGAGCGCCGCCACGTGGAGCGCCAGCGTGGTCTTGCCGGTCCCGGCGGGGCCGGAGAAGTGGACCGGATAGCCTGCGTTCAGGTAGCTGATCGCCCGCTCCGCCATGCGCCTTACTTGAGGGGTGAGCACGAAGGTCTCGCCGGCCTCCGCCACCATGCCCTCGGGGGATGGGACTTCCTCGAGCGCCGCCAGCACGTGTCCGTCGCCGTTTCCGCTCATCGTCGCTCCTCGAGGGCAGGGGGTCGAGCGCGTGCGCCTAGGCAAACCGGGAGGGGGCGCCGTGCCGCCGTGGCCGGTTCCGGAGGGCGTCGCAGGCCGCCCGGAGCTCGCTCGCCATCGTCCGGAGGTCCGAGGCCACCTCCTTCCGGCCCAGCTCGAAGCGGCCCATGAGCGCGTGGACCCCCGATCGCAGCTCGCTCGTGAACAACCGACGCGTGTCGGCGTCGCGCTCGGATTGCTGGAGGCGCCGGGGCTCGAGCTCCCCTCGTTCCCTCCGCGAGGCGGCCAGCGTGTCCATTGCCTGAGCGCGGATCCTCCTGTTGAACTCGGCGCGGCGCCTCGAGTCCGTGGCCAGTTGCCGCCCGAAGGCCTGCATCGCCTCCGGCGTGAAGCTGCTGAAGTGCGTGTTCATTGGCTCTCTCCTTCGTTCCTTGTCGATCCGACCCGGGGAGATTCGATCTGGAGGGCTACGGCTCGCAGCGTCTCGCTGCGCGGTACGGCTCCCCGGGAGCGAGCTACCGCTCCCGGGGGCCGGCTCGAGCCCGCAGCCCCTCTCACGGAGTGGGGGCGGCGGCGCTCGCCGTGAGTCCGATCGCTTCCGCGTACTTGAGGTACGTCTCGACCGAGGCGACGACCACGCGCGCCTCGATCGACAGGAGCTCGATCCCGACGAGCGAGACCTTCGCCCAAACGTCGATGACGATGCCCTTGTCGAGGATCCGGTCCACGACCTCTGCCAGGCTCGACGAATCCGTTGACTTCATGACCTTCGCCATTTCCCGTCACCTCCAACTTCGCTCGGATCGGCCGCTTCATTGCGGCCTCCGAGAGGTGAAGAGCAACGCAGGTGCCAGGGGAGTCCTCACGTCGCGCGGCAGCCCGCCGGCCGCAGGTGCCCGGGGCCGCGGCGATTTCCGCGGGCGGGTACGCCCTCACGCGGGGTCCCGGCTCGACCTCGGGAGCCGGCTCCCGGGTCCCGGCTACCGGAACCGGGGAACCGGCGCCCGGTAAACAGCCGTCGATCACGTGGTCGCCCGACGCGGGAACAGGGTCGTGGTCGCGGCTGGCGCCTGGCCCGCGTCGTGCGCGCGGATGCCGGCCTCGATCGTCTCGAGCATGAGGTCGTTGTTGAACGGCTTGTCGAGGTAGGCGAAGAGGTGCTCCTCCGACGCCTGGTTCCTGAGGGCCGCGCTTCCGTACGAGGACATCAGGATCGCCCTCAGATCGCCGAGCCGCGACCTCATCTTGGCGATGAGGGAGAGGCCATCCGCATCTGGCAGCCGGTAGTCGACGACCGCGACCTGGCAGTCGAAGCCGTCGAGCGCCTTCAGGGCGCGGGCGCCGCTCTGCGCGGTGCGCACGAGATGACCCCGGTCCGCCAGGAGCTTCGACAGCACCCAGCACATGTTCTCCTGGTCATCCACGATCAGGATATGCCCCGAGGGCGTCATCTCATCTTTCCGGGCCAAGCTTGCTCTCCAGCCCATACCTGCGCAGCTTCGCTCGGAGCGTCTTGGGATCGACGCCCAGCATCCTCGCCATCCGGGCGCCGCTCATGGGACCTCGCCGTAGCAGCGCGGCGAGGAGCGAGCGCTCGGTCTGCTCGGCGGCCTCCGCCCCGAGCGCCTTCAGGTCGAACCCCGAGGCGGAGAGACCGAACTCGATCTCGACCCTCAGCCGCTCCCCGGCCTCGCCCGCGGCGGAGACGTGGGGCGCCGGCGTCGCGCCGCCCTCCCGGTTGCGGATCTCCGGCGGGAGGTGCTCCGCCAGGACCACATCCGCGGTCAGGACGGCCGCGGACCTGACGGCGTTCTCGAGCTGCCGGACGTTTCCGGGCCAGGAGTAGGCCTCCAGAAGATCGATCGCCTCCTCGGACAGCCTCCGCGCACCCCCGAGTCGAGCCGCGCACTCCTGCAGGAAGTGCTCCGCGATGCGGCGCACGTCTCCCGTGCGCTCCTTCAGCGGCGGGACGCAGATGGTCATCTCCTGGAGGCGGTAGTAGAGGTCTTGCCGGAACTGCCCGGTGCCGATCGCCTCCTTCAGGTTGGTGTTGGTCGCCGACACCACGCGGACGTCGAGCGCGATGGCGTCGGCGCCGCCGACCCGCGCCATGCGACGCTCCTGCAGCACCCTGAGGAGCTTGGCCTGGAGGGGCAGGGGAAGGTTCCCGATCTCGTCGAGGAAGAGGGTGCCCCCCTGCGCCAGCTCGAAGCGGCCGACCCGGGTCGCGGTGGCGCCGGTGAAGGCGCCCCTCTCGTGGCCGAACAGCTCGCTCTCGATGAGGTTCTCGGGGAGCGTCGAGCAGTCCACCGCCACGAACGGTCCCCGGCGGCGCTTGCTCGCGGCGTGGATCGCCCTGGCGAAGAGCTCCTTCCCGGTCCCGGTCTCGCCCAGGAGCAGGATGCTGATGTCGGGCACGGCGAACTTCAGCGCCAGCTCCATCGCCTTCCGGAAGGCCGGGCTCTCGCCGACCAGCAGGGGGGCGTCGCCGCGCCTGCGCTCCCGCATGTCGAGGAGGACCTCGATGCCCGACAGGAGCGCCCGGTGGTCGAAGGGCTTGCCGACGAAGTCGGTCGCCCCTTGCTTCATGGCGTTCACGGCGGCCTGGACGTTTCCGAAGGCGGTCATCATCACGATCGGTACATAGGGGTCGATGAGCCTCAGCCGCCGGAGCGTCTCGATGCCGTCCATGCCGCCCAGGCAGAGATCGAGCAGGACCAGGTCCGGGCGCCGGGCGGCCGCGGCCTTCAGCGCGGCCTCCCCCGACGAGACGCAGTGTGTGCCGTGCCCGCGCTCCCGCAGCCGCGCGGCGACCAGGTCGCAGAGCTCACGCTCGTCGTCAACGATCAGGACGTGAGTCATCGTCCTCGTCCCCTCGCCGATCGATCGGCAGCGTCAGGAGGAAACGGACGCCGCCCTGGGGCAGGTTCTCCGCCTCGAGGTCGCCGCCGTGATCCTTCGCGATCTGCCTCGAGACATAGAGACCCAGCCCCGTCCCGCCGTCCTTGGTGGTGTGGAAGGGCCTGAAGAGTTGGGGGAGGACGTCCCGGGGGATCGGGGGGCCGTTGTTCGCGAACTCCACGATCGCCGCCCTGCCGCTCTCTGCGCTCCGGGTGAGCACGCGCAGCCTGTCGCCGCCACGCGCCGTGGCGTCCAGGGCGTTCTTCACCAGGTTGAGGACGATCTGCTTCACGCCGGAGGGCTCGACCCACACCCGGGGCAGCAGCGGATCGAACGAGACCTCGACCACGATGCCGCGCTGCTCGCACACTGGCGCGGTGAACCGCAGGACCTCCGAGATGATCTCCTTCAGGTCGGCCTGCTCGAACTCCGGCTTGTGCACCGCCGCGGAGTCGAGCATCTTGCGGAGGAGCCGGTGCATCCGCTCGACGTTCTCCAGCGCGGTCATGGTGAAGTCGCTTGCGCTGTCGTTCGCCGCGGCCAGGCGCTGGTGGAGGTACTGAAGGCTCGAGCTGATGATCGACAGCGGGTTCCCGAGCTCGTGCGCCACCCCCGCCGCGAGCTGCGCGAGCCCGGTCAGCTTCTCGGCGTGGAGGAAGGTCGCGCTGGGACCGGTAGGAGAAGCGGGGGAGCGAGCCGGGGGCGCGAGGCCCGCGGACGCCTTCGCGCAGGGGAGGACCCAGCAAGGGCAGTCGGGCAGGAGCGCCTTCGCGCCGATCACGCTCTCGCAGACCTCCAGCAGGCTCGCGCGCGCCTCCGCCGGTAGATCGGCGAGCCGGCAGGCGCAGATGAGCGTTGCGGCCGCCGGTGACGCCTCGACCGAGCGGGTGAAGGCGTCCAGGGCCGGGCCCAGCGGGGCGGCCTCGCGCGGAACCGGGGCCTCGATCCACAGCGCGACGGGACGCTCCTCGGCCAGGGCCTGGAAGAGCGCGGGGCGGACGATCTCGAACGTGGCTCGCCAGCTCGC
>Ga0209342_10002277_pt1 | contig 20801 bp, 19 predicted proteins | sample RifCSP16_2_FD_184023 | JGI IMG/M metagenome (GOLD analysis project Ga0209342, IMG submission 184023) | Soil microbial communities from Rifle, Colorado - Rifle CSP2_sed 16_2 (SPAdes) (version 2) | ecosystem: Environmental > Terrestrial > Deep subsurface > Rock core/Sediment | place: Rifle... | reverse complement strand
TCCTGCAGGGGACCACGCGCACGGTCCAGGTGGGCGAGGGAGCACGGCCACGGCGGGTCGAGGTCAAGATCCCCAAGGGCGTGCGCGAAGGCTCGCGGGTTCGGGTGGTGGGAGAGGGGGAGAGCGGTCCGGCTGGCGCGCGAGGGGACCTCTACCTGAAGGTGCACATCCTGCCGCACCGCTTCTTGGAGAGGCAGGGGGACGACCTGCTGGCCGCGGTCACAGTTCCCCTCACCACCGCGATCCTGGGTGGTGAGGTCAGCGTTCCCACCCTCGACGGTCCGCGAGGGATCAAGGTCCCCGCGGGCTCGCGGGTGGGGCAGGTCTTCCGATTGGCGGGGCAGGGGTTGCCGCGGCCGGACGGGGGCAGAGGCGACCTGCTGGCCCGGCTCAACGTGGAACTACCAAAGGACCTGTCGGCTCGCGAGGCGGAGCTGTTCGCCGAGCTTCGGGCCCTGGGTCGGTGATGCTCCCGCCATGCGCTCCATGGCTCGGGCTCGACACCGCGCGGCGGCGGGAACTATACTCAGTCCACGGGAGGGATTGATGAGAAAAGCGTTGGCAGTGGCAGGCTTGGCGTGTCTGTGGGCGCTCGGTGCGGAAGCCGCCGAGAAGAAGCCGGCCATGGCGGTGTGGGACTTCAGCAACAGCACCAGCGCGGCCTGGTGGTACGGGGGAGTGGGCGGGGACCTGGCGGACATGCTCACCAACGAGCTGGCGAGCACGGAGAAGTTCAAGATGGTCGAGCGCAAGCAGCTGGGCGCCATTCTCGGTGAGCAGGACCTGGCGCTGGCTGGGGTGGTCAAGAAGAGCGGCTCCGCCAAGGTGGGCAAGATGACCGGCGCGCAGTACCTGGTCACCGGCGTGGTCTCGGCCTATGAGGAGAACGTCGCCGGCACCGGCGGTGGCATCGGCTTCCGGGGCATCGGGGTGGGCGGCAAGAAGGAAGAGGCCTACATTGCCATCGACCTGCGGGTGGTCGACACCACCACCGGCGAAGTCTCGTTCACGCGCACGGTCGAGGCCCGGGCCGGCAGCAAGGGCCTGAGTGTCGGAGTCAGCCGCGGCGGCATCAGCGGCAGCTTCGGCAAGATGGAGAAGACCCCGGCCGGGAAGGCCATCCGCGCCTGCCTGATCGAGGCCTCCGACTACCTCGCCTGCGTCATGGTGGACAAGGGGGGCTGCGAGGCCGAGTACGCGGCTAAGGAGAAGGCCCGTCGCGAGAAGACCAAGGGCAAGGTCAAGCTCGAGTAGCGACCGCGCCATCCCTGAGGGCCGCGCTCGGGCGCGGCCCTTTTTTTGTCTGAGCATGACGGCTGATACACTGCGCCGATGTCCGCCCCGGTCTTGAACGCGGCCAACCAACTCACCCTGCTGCGCATGGCCTTGGCCCCACTCCTGGTGGTCTTGGTGCTGGGCGGCGAGATGGTCTGGGCGCTCACCGCGCTGGTGGTGGCGGGGATCACGGACATGCTGGACGGCCTGATCGCCCGCCGGGGCCACCGCCAAACTACGCTGGGGGCCATGCTGGATCCGATGGCGGACAAGCTGCTGCTCACCTCGGCCTACGTGGTCCTGACCTGGAGTTCGAAGCTGCTGGTGGCCATCCCGGCCTGGCTCACCGTCATCACGCTTTCCCGCGATGCCATCATCGTGGTGAGCGTCGCCATCATAAACCTAACGATTGGCCGGCGCATCTTCTACCCGACCCTGCTGGGCAAGTGCTCGACGGTGGCGCAACTGCTGACGGTGGGCCTGGTCTTGCTGCTGAACGCTCTGGAGACCAGATTCCCGCCCGTGATCCACCTGTTCCAACTCTCCCTCTTCCTTACCGTAGCTTCGGCCCTGCACTACGTCTATCTGGCGTCCACCAAGGGAGGCGCCCCCCCGGCCCCATGAAGGACCTGCTGCGAAGACCGCTGGTGAAGGTGATCCTGGCGGCCGCCGTGCTGGCGGTGCTGCTCTGGAGCATGAACCGTCTGAAGGAGGTGCTGACGCCTTTCGCCATCGCCTTCGCGGTCGCCTACTTCCTGAATCCTCCGGTCAACGCCATGGAGCGTGGACTGGACCGTGTCATGAGACGCCTGCCGTTCCTCCGCCAGCGACTGCACCCGCGCATGGCTGCGGTGGGCATCCTGGCGGTGGTGGTGGCTGTGGCAGCCGCGGCGGTCCTGCTCTTCGTGGTGCCGGCCGCCTACCACCAGGCCAGCGACACCGCGGCCAAGGTGCCCGACTACTTGAAGATCCTGCGGGCCAAGGTGGAGCCCGCCTACGAGCGGCTCCACGTGCGGTATCCGCAACAAACGGAAGAGGCCCAGAAGCGGGCCCTGGCGTTTCTCAAGGACAACCTGCCCCAGATTCTGAGCCCGATGACCCGGGGGCTGAGCGCGGCCTTTTCCAGCCTGCTCTCCTTTGTGCTCACCCTCCTGAACGTCTTCATCATCCCGGTCTTCGCCTTCTATCTGCTCTACGACATGAACGAGATCCGGGCCGGGGTCCGCGACTTGGTGCCGTTCCGTCATCGGGCCTACCTCTCCTCGCGGCTGGGGGAGGTGGATCACCTGCTCTCGGCTTTCGCCCGCGGGCAGATCACGGTATGCCTGATCCTGGGCTCGTTCTACGCGATCGCGCTGACCCTGTGCGGTGTCCCCATGGGCCTGCTGGTGGGGATGGCCATCGGCTTCTTCAACCTGGTTCCCTTCATGTCCTACATCCTGGGTCTGCCCCTGGCGCTCCTGCTCTCCTGGCTGGACGACCAGAGCCTGCCCACCCTGGGCGCGGTGGCGGTGGTGTTCCTGGTGGGGCAGTTCGTAGAGGGGAACATCGTCACCCCGCGGATCGTGGGGGAGACCCTGGGCCTGCACGCGGTGGTGATCATGCTGGCGGTGCTGGTGGGGGGCACCCTGTTCGGCTTCATCGGCATGCTGGTGGCCATGCCCACCACGGCGGCCCTTTCCGTCTTCTGGGCCGACCTCCGAGACTGGTACCTCGGCTCCGACTACTACCGCGGCGATCCCACTTCGACTCGATAGCGGCGACCGAATTCGCTTCGGGCGCCGCGTCAGATGGCGAGCTTCTTCCGGAAGTACTGGAGGGTGACGGCCAGGCCCTCGTCGAGCGGCACCTTGGGCTCCCAGCCCAGGAGGGCGCGGGCCTTGCCGATATCCGGCTGGCGGACCTTGGGATCGTCGACCGGCAACGGCCGCTCGACGATTCGGCTCTGGGAGCCGGTCAGCGCGATGATCCTCTCCGCCAGCTCCCGAATGGTCATCTCCCGAGGGTTGCCGATGTTGACCGGCTCGGCGACCTCCGATGTCATCAAGCGGAAGATGCCCTCGATCAGGTCGGACACGAAGCAGAGGCTGCGGGTCTGGGAGCCGTCCCCGAACACGGTCACGTCCTGGTTCTTCAGCGCCTGGCTCAGAAAGGCGGGGATGGCCCGCCCGTCCTCCACCCGCATCCGCGGCCCGTAGGTGTTGAAGATGCGCACGATGCGGGTCTCCACGCCGTGAAAGCGGTGATAGGCCATGGTGATGGCCTCGGCGAAGCGCTTGGCCTCGTCGTAGACGCCGCGCGGCCCCACGCAGTTCACGTTGCCCCAGTAGTCCTCCTTCTGGGGATGGATCAGAGGATCGCCGTACACCTCCGAGGTGGAGGCCAGCAGAATGCGCGCTCTCTTGGCCTTGGCCAGGCCCAGGCTGTTGTGGGTGCCCAGGCTGCCCACCTTCAGGGTCTGGATGGGCACCCGCAGGTAGTCGATAGGCGAGGCCGGGCTCGCGAAGTGGAAGATGAAGTCGAGCGAGCCCTCCAGGTTGATGAAGTTGGTGACGTCGTGCTTGACGAACACGAAGTCCCGACCCGTCAGGTGCTGGATGTTGGCCAGGTCGCCGGTGATGAGGTTGTCCATCCCCACCACCGAAAACCCCCGGTCGAGCAGGTACTCGCTGAGGTGGGAGCCGAGGAAGCCGGCAGCGCCGGTGACGAGAGCTCTAGGCATGGTTCAGTAGGCGTGTTTCTGGCCGAAGCCGCGGAAGAGGGTGAGGATCAGGATCTTGACATCGAGGAGGAGAGACCAGTTCTCGATGTAGTAGAGGTCGTACTCGATGCGCTTCTCGATCGAAGTGTTGCCGCGCCAGCCGTTCACCTGGGCCCAGCCGGTCATGCCGCTCTTGACCCGGTGGCGCAGCATGTACTGGGGGATGCGCTCCTTGAACTGCTTCACGAAAGGCGGGCGCTCGGGGCGGGGACCGACCAGGCTCATGTCGCCCGACACCACGTTCAGGAGCTGGGGCAGCTCGTCGAGGTTGTGGCGGCGAAGGAGCGCTCCCACCGCGGTTCGCCGCGGGTCGTCGGGGGTCGCGAACACCGGGCCCGTCTCGCGTTCGGCGTCGGCGTGCATGGAGCGGAACTTCCACATCCGAAAGGTCTTGCCGTCGACGCTCACCCGATCCTGGCGGTAGAAGACGGAACCTCGCCCGCCCTTGAGACGGATCACCAGGGCGATGGCGGCGAAGACCGGCGACAGCGCCGCCAGCAGCAGCGAGCCGACCACGATGTCCACCAGGCGCTTCACCATGCTGCTCCAGCCCCGGAGCGGCACCTCGTTCAAGGTGATGATGGGGATGCCGTCCAGGTCCTCGAGGGCGGCCCGGATGGTGGCGTACTGGACCAGGTCGGGCACCACCTTGATGTCCATGCACTCGTTGCTCACGCTCTTGATCAGGCTCAGCAGTTTGGCGTGCTCGTCCAGGGGGAGGGCGATGTAGAGCTGATCGACGCCATGAGCCTCGGCGGTGGTCATGATCCCGTCCAGGCCACCCAGCACCGGCAGGCCCGCGATCTCCCGGACCTCGCCGTCCTCCACGAAGCCCACCACCCGATAGCCCAGCTCTCGGTGGGCGATCAGGGTCTCGGCCACGGTTCGGGCCAGCTCTCCGGCGCCGGCGATCAGCACGCGGCGCACGTTGTGGCCGGCCGCCCACCTGCGCTCGAGATAAGCACGCAGGGCCCAGCGACCGGCGTTCAGGGCCAGCACATCCAGCACCACGAACAGGCCGAAGACCACCTGGCTGTATTCCCAGAGCGGAGCCACCTCGGGCTGGTAGCGGTAGTAGACGCGGATGTAGAGGGTGAGGCCGAGGGTGATGGCGGTGGCGATCGACACGCTGAAGACGATGGCAAAGAACTCGTCGATGCGGCTGCGGCCGCGCTTCACCTGATGAAGGCCGTGGAAGTACATCACCACCGGCCACAACAGGGAGATCACCGGCATCAGCAGCAGGTAGCCCCCGAGGGGCGGTGTGCCCTTGGTGACGGGGAAGTAGTCGGAGACCAGGCCCGAGTAGAAGCGAAGAAAGTAGGCGGCCAGCCAGGCGGCGTTGGTGGACAAGACGTCCACCAGCACGAAGGCAGCGACCATGACTCGGGTGTGGAACTTCACCATGTAGGTTGCACGACTCCTGGGCCCCTGTCGGCCCAGGCCCGTTCGACGAAACCGCGCAGGCGGGCCTCGAAGGCGGGGCGGCTTGAGCCCTCGGCGCGTCTTCGGAGCGTCATTGTATCAAACCGGCAATTCCGAAGGTCGCCGATGACGGCGCGCAGGCTCGCCGGTGTCGGTTCTTGGAAGAGGAGGCCGGTCTCGCCATGGGTCGTGGATTCCGGCCCGCCGCCTTCGGCGAACACGACGGCTGGCCGGCCGCAGGCCATGGCCTCCAGGGGAACGATGCCGAAGTCCTCGATGCCGGGCATGATCACGGCCCGGCAACCGCGGTAGAGGTCGCGCAGCGTCTCATCGTCGACCTTGCCCAAGAAGCGGGCCTCCGGCGGCGCCAGCGCCCGCAGGCGTGCTTCCTGGGTTCCGGTGCCGACGACCCTCAGGGGGAGGCCGGTGCCGCGATAGGCCTCGAGGACCAGCTCGATACGCTTGTAGGGCTCCAGGGCCGAGATCACCAGGTCGTAGTCGCCCGGGCCTCCGGCTCCGGGGGTGAAGAAGTCGGTGTCCACCGGGGGAGGGATGACCTCCGCCTCGCGGTGGTAATAGCGGCGAATGCGTGCCGCTACGTATGCGCTGTTGGCGGCGAAGCGATGCACCCGCGGCGCCGTGGCCACGTCCCAGGCCCGCAGCCTCTTGGCCACCCGAGGCACCATCCAGGTGGCGGGCCAGGAGAGACGGCCGGGACCGAAGTAGTCGGGGTAGCGGTCCCACACATAGCGCATGGGGGTGTGGCAGTAGCAGAGGTGGAGCGCACCCTTGCGCACCTTCACCCCCTTGACCACGCAGTGGGAGCTGGAGATCACCAGGTCGAAGTCGCGGAGGTCCAGCCAGGCGGCCGCTGCCGGGAACAGAGGGAGGTAGTGGCGGTACCGGGTTTCGACCGCCGGGAAGCGCTGCAGGAAGGAGGTCCGGATCTGGTGGGCCTCGATCTCCGGCGCCACCGAACCCTTGACGTGCAGCAGGGTGTAGATCGGGGCCTCAGGGAACAAGCTGGCCAGCGAGAGGAGAACCTTCTCGCCCCCTCGCATCCCGGTGAGCCAGTCGTGAACCAGAGCCACCCGCGGCAACGGACTCAGCGGGCCTCCTCGGCGGCCACCGCGGGGAGCGATGCGCCCAGGATCTTCATGTAGGCCTCATGCACCGTCTTCACCGAGCGCTCCCAACTGAACTGCCGAACCCGGGCCCGGCCGCGCACCACCAGCTCCCGGCGGAGGCTCTCGTCTCCGAGCAGCCGTTCCAGCCCGTCGGCGATGTCGTCGACGCTCAAGGGGTCCACCAGCACCGCCGCGTCGCCCACCACTTCGGGCAGCGACGAGATGCGGGAGGTGAGGACCGGGGTGCCGCAGGCCATGGCCTCCAGGGGCGGCAGACCGAAGCCCTCGTAGAGCGAGGGGAAGGCGAAGAGGGAGGCCAACCGGTACAGGGCGGAGAGCGTCTGGTCGGGGACGAATCCGAAGAAGCGCACGTCCTGGCGCACCCGCGCGCCCTCGACCGCCCGGCGCAGGAAGCCCTGCTGGTGGAGCTGATCGCCGATGATGAGCAGCTTCACGTCCTGGTGGCCCGGGCGTTGCTTGAGCTGGGAGAAGGCCAGGACCAGACGGTCCAGGTTCTTGTGCGGCTTGATGTTGCCCACGTAGAGGATGAAGCGACCCCGGATCTGGTAGCGTTCCTTGACCCGCTGCATCTCCTCTTCGCCCGGGTCTTCGAGCAGCGCCTCATCAATGGCGTTAGGCACAACCTGCACCCGCTCCGGGTCGGCCTCGGGGTAGAAGCGCAAGATGTCCCGCCGGGAGGCCTCGGACACGGTGAGCACCAGCCGGCTGCGCCGAACCGCGCTGCCCATCATGAAGCGCGCGTACTGATAAGCCAGCCGGCTGGGCAGGTATTGGGGGAACAGCAGATGGATGCAGTCGTGAACGGTCACCACCGCGGGCTTTCGGGTGAGCAGCGGAAGCACGTAGTGGGGCGAGTGGAAGAGGTCGACGCCTAGCCGCCGCAGCTTGTGCGGGATCGAGTAGTGCTCGCCCAGGCTGTACTTGCCGGAGGCCTCCACCACCGGCACGAAGTTCTCGGCAAGATCGCGAAGGGTGGCCTCGTCGGCTCGGTCACAGAACAGGAAGTAAGTGGTCTCGCGATCCAGGTGGGCGAGATGGCGCACCAGGTTTCTGACGTAGGTGCCGATTCCGTAATCCCGCCACTTGCGGGCGTCGATCGCGATCTTCATGATGCTGCCGGCTGAGGTTCACGCTGATGGCCCAAATGCCCACGGCACAATAACATGAGCAGCGTTGCCTGCGCAATGCCGTTTTCGAAGAGCGGTGGGCAGCGTCACGGAAAACGGATCATCCTCCGGCCCCGGTCCGATGAGGGCGCGTTGGCTTCTTAGCGAGGCTCGGCCCGATTCGGCGTTCGATCAAGGCCGAGGGCCAAACGGAGGACGACCAAATGGTGCTGGCGCTGGTCGCCCTCACCGGAGAGGACGGCTCGCGCCAGGCCCAGCAGGGCGGAGCTGGCCAGCAGGCAGCGCAGCGCCATGCGGGATGCCGGACCGTTGTGCTTGCGGTAGTAGCGGAGGTGGCTTCGCTGGTACTCGAGGCGCGCCCTGTTGCGGGTCTTGGCCATGCTGGCGCCAAGGTGATGGACGATCTCGGCCCCGGGGGTCAGTAGGAGCCTCCAACCTGCGCGGCGCAAGCGCAGGCCCAGATCGGCGTCCTCCTCATACAGAAAGAACCCCTCGTCGAAGCCCCCGACGGCCAAAAGCGCCTCCCGGCGCGCCAGAATGCAGGAGCCGGAGAGCCAGTCCGGCTCGAAGTCTCGCTGGGTCAGGGCCGCGACTCGAGCCAGCGCGCGCGGGTTTCGGCGCTTCACACCGCGCACCAGCCGGCGCTGTCGCCACTCGGCGAGGGGCGTCAGGTCGGGACCGAAGGACACCTGGACGCTTCCGTCGGGGTTTAGGGTTCGAGGTCCCACCGCACCAAGCCGAGGGCGGGCCTCCAGGGCGGCGGCCAGCGCGTCGACCGCGCGCGGGCGGACCTCGGTGTCGGGGTTCAGCATCAGCACCAGAGGCGCCTCGGTTTCGCGGAGCCCGTGGTTGTTGGCGCGGGCGAAGCCGACGTTTTCCGCCAAACGCATGACCCTGACCTGGGGGAAGCTCCTTTCGACGGCGTCCGGCGAACCGTCCTGGCTGGCGTTGTCCACCACCAGGATCTCCAGGGGCCGCGAGGTCGAGACGACCAGACTGGCCAGGCAACGGAGCAGCTCCGCCCTGGTGTTGTGGGAGACAATGACCACGGCAACGCGCGGGGCTTCAGTCTCCACGGCTTGCCGCCAGCAAGGCGTCCCACGTGAGCCGCGCCGTCTCCCGCCAGGAGTAGTGGGAGGCCAGACCACGGCCGCGGGCCGCGAGATCGCGGGCCAGCGTCGGATCCGAGAGCACGCGCGCCAGCGCCTCCGCCAGCGCCGCATCGTCCTGCGGATCCACCACCAGGGCCGCGGCCCCGAAGATCTCGTTCAGAGAAGGCCGATCGCTCACCAGCACCGGCACCCCGCGGGACATGGCTTCGAGCGCGGGCAGCCCGAAGCCCTCGTACTCCGAGAGCGAGATCGCCACCTCCGCTGCCGCATAGCGAAGAGCAAGCTGGGTCTCGTCCAGGAAGCCGGCGAAGCGGACGCGGTCCCGAATCCCCAGGACGCGGGCCAGGCGCTGGCAATCCAGACCGGGGTGGGTCCGGTTCTCGCCCACCACCTCCAGGGTGAGCCCAGGGAAGCTGCGGGCCAGGCGGGCGGTGGCCCGCAGCAGGGTGGGGAGGCAACGACGGTTCAAGACGGTGCCCACGCTGAGCAGCAGCGGGCCCCGAAGACCGAGCTGGGCGCGAGCGGCCTCACGGGGCGGGGCTGGGGCCAGGTCGTCGTCAGGTCCCAAGGGCACCTGCCGCAGTCGATCCTTGAGGGCGGGGAAGCGGGAGGCGATCTCGCGGCAGGTGAAGTGCGAGCAAGCCAGGATCCGAGCTGAGGCGCGGAGGCTCAGGCCGACCAGCACCCGCCGGCGCAGGCCGTCGAGGAAGCTGAAATCGGCGGGCCAGACGAAGAACGAAAGGTCATGGACGGCGGTGACCCGGGGGACCTCAAGCCGCAGCGGGCAGGAGTAGGCGGGCGAGAAGAAGACGTGGAGTTGGTCCCGCCGGGCCGCGGTCGGGAGCTGCCACTCCTGCCAGATCATCCCGTTAGGGGCGGGGCCCAGCGGTCGCAGGGTGACGTTGGGTGCGGCCAGGACCGGATCGTCAGGGATCCCGCCGTTGAAGTAGGCGAAGAACGCATGGTCTCCCTGCCGGGTCCAGATCCGCAGCAGGTTTCTGAGGTAGCGGCCGGTGCCTGTGGGCCGGCCCTGCAGCTCACGGGCGTCGATGCCTACGCGGAGCGGTCCTCTCAAGCCCCCAGGACCTGGTGGTAGAACCCCAGGGTGGCCGCTGCGGCCTTGTCCCAGTCGAAGCGCTGGCTCTGCTCCAGGCCCAGGCGGCGCTGTTCTTGAGCGCGTTCGGGCTCATCGAGCAGCAGCTCGATGCCGTCGGCGATCGACTTGGTGTGCAAGGGATCGACGAGCGTGGCCGCCCCGCCCGCGACCTCTTCGAGGGCCGAGCCTCGCGAGCACACGACCGGCAGGCCCGCGGCCATGGCCTCGGCCACCGGCAGGCCGAAGCCCTCCTCGAGTGAGGGGAGGATGAGCATCGAGCACGCCGCCATCAGGGCCCGGATCTCGCCGGTCTCCAGATAGCCGGTGGCCCGGATCTGGGGCCCCACGACGGAGCCCCCCTGGGCCCAGTAGGATCCCGGTCCCACCAGAATCAGCGGCGGCAGCCGGCGGCGGCGGGACAGCCCCATGTACGCCATGGCCAGGTTGACCAGGTTCTTGCGCTTCTCCTCGGACCCCACGTAGAGGATGCCGCCGCGCGGCAATCGGTACTTGGCGAGCACGGCGTCGACGGTCTCGGCCGCCGGCACCAGGCGGTAGACGGGATCAATTCCGTTAGGTATGACGGCGATCTTGCTGGCGGCCACCTCCAGCAGCAGGCGGGCCTCGGAGGCCGTGAACTCGGAGACGCAGATGACCCCGTCGGCCCTGCGCACGTGATCCTTGACCAGCGGCACGTAGTCGCGCCGGATCTCAGCCTCGGTCATGTCCGGGTGTTTCAGGAAGAAGAGATCGTGGATGGTCACCACCCGCCGCGCCTTCTTCCCCGGAACCAGGAGCGGGTGCGGAGAGTGGATGAGGTCGAGATGAGCCCCGACCAGCCGGTCGAGAGGAGGCCACTCCAGCCGGTTCCAGGCCAGGTTCAGGGCCCGGACCGGCAGCCGGCGGTCGATCAGGGTCACGTTCGGGGGCCAGTCGCGGGTGGGGTAGCGGTCCTTGAGGGAGGCCGAGAAGAAGTGGAAGCGGGAGTCGGGCGCCAGACCCGGAAGACGCTGTGCCAGTGCCAGGACATAGGACCCCACGCCGGTCGGGCGCAGGAGCGAAGGCCTGAGGTCGAGGGCGATATCCATGAGACCGCGCAAATGATAGCAGCAGTTGGCTTCTGAGGGCGGCTTGGCTCCCGCCACAGCCTTCGTGTTACGCTCACCGGTCGCCTCGAGATCAATCCGATCGGGAGGAGTTGCCTTGAAGATTGGCGTGGTGGGTACGGGGTATGTCGGGCTGGTCTTGGGGGCCTGCCTGGCCGAAAACGGCAACACCGTGGTGTGCGTGGACAACGACGAGTCGAAGGTCGGCGCCCTGAAGCGCGGCGAGATCCCCATCTACGAGCCGGGACTCGACGAGCTGGTGGCACGTAACGAGTCCGAGGAACGCTTGTCCTTCACCACCGACATCGCGACTGCCGTGCGCGAGAGCGAGATCCTGTTCATCGCGGTGGGAACCCCGCAGGACGAGGACGGCTCGGCCGACCTGTCCCACGTGCTGGAGGCGGCTCGCCAGATCGGCCGGGCCATGAACGGCCCCAAGATCGTGGTCAACAAGTCGACGGTCCCGGTTGGCACGGCCCGGAAGGTCAAGCAGGCGATCGAGGAGGTCACCTCCCACCCGGTGTCGGTGGTTTCGAACCCGGAGTTCCTGAAGGAGGGGGCAGCGGTCGACGACTTCCTGCGCCCCGACCGGGTGGTGATCGGCACCGACGACGCCAAGGTCGAAGCCGTGATGCGCGAGCTGTACGAGCCCTTCCTGCGCACCGGCCACCCCATCCTGGTCATGGACCCGGCCTCGGCCGAGCTGACCAAGTACGCCGCCAACGCCATGCTGGCGACCCGCATCTCCTTCATGAACGAGGTGGCCAACCTGTGTGACCGGGTGGGCGCCGACGTGCGTCAGGTGCGGGCGGGGATCGGCACCGACACCCGCATCGGTCCTTCCTTCCTGTTCCCCGGCATCGGATACGGTGGCTCCTGCTTCCCCAAGGACGTGAAGGCTCTGCTCAAGACCGGCGAGGACGCCGGGCTCAGCCTCGAGGTGGTGTCGGCGGTCGACCGCGTCAATCAGGACCAGAAGAGCATCCTGGTGCCCCGCATCAAGGCCCATCTGGGCGGCCTGCGGGGCAAGGTCATCGGTGTCTGGGGGCTCGCCTTCAAACCCCGCACCGACGACATGCGGGAGGCGCCGGCACTGACCATCATCGAGGCGCTCCTGGCCGAGGGCGCCAGCGTGCGCGCCTACGATCCCAAGGCCATGAAGGCCGCTCGTCACTTCCTCGGAGATCGCATCACCTACTGCGCCAAGGGCTACGAGGCGCTGGAGGGGGCCGACGCCCTGGTGCTGGCCACCGAGTGGGCCGAGTTTCGAGAGCCGGACTTTGGCCGCATCAAGGCGCTGATGCGCCAGCCCGCCATCTTCGACGGCCGGAACATCTACAACCCACAGCACCTCCGGGATCTCGGGTTCCACTACCAGGGAATCGGCCGGCGGTGAGGGTTCTCATCACCGGCGGTGCCGGCTACATCGGCAGCCACGCGGTCCGCGAGTTCCTGGACGCCGGCCACCAGGTGGTCGTCCTCGACGACCTCTCGAACGGCCACCGGGCCGCGGTGGGACCGGGGGCGCCGCTGGTCGAAGGCGACCTGGGAGATCCGCGGGCGCTCGGCCGGGCTCTCGACGGGTGCGAAGCCGTCATCCACTTCGCGGGCCTGCTCAGCGTGGCCGAGTCCATGCGTCTCCCCGGCGACTACTACCGAACCAATGTCGTCAAGGGCCTGGCCCTCCTGGCGGCCATGGAAGAGGCGGGAGTTCGGCGCCTCATCTTCAGCTCCACCTGTGCCACCTACGGCATGCCGGTTCGCGTGCCCATGGACGAGGCCCATCCTCAGAACCCCATCAACCCGTACGGCGGAAGCAAGCTCTGCTTTGAGCGAGCCCTTCTGGATCACACCCGGGTGGGCCTGCGCGCCATCGCCCTCCGCTACTTCAACGCGGCGGGATGCCACCCCGACGGCAGCCTGGGCGAGGACCACCGGCCGGAAGAGCACCTGATCCCGCTGGCCATCGACGCTGCGTTAGGCCGCGGGCCCGGCCTCACCGTTCACGGCCAGGACTACGACACCCCCGACGGCACCTGCATCCGGGACTACATCCACGTTCAGGACCTGGCCCGCGCCCATTTGCTGGCGCTGGCGGCCCTCGACCAGGGCGACGCCTTCCGAGCCTTCAACCTGGGGACCGAGGTGGGCCACTCGGTGCGCCAGGTGGTGGGTTCGGTGGAGCGGGTGGTGGGCAAGCCCGTCCCCGCCCGGGTGGGTCCGCGGCGACCCGGGGATCCGCCGCGGCTGCTGGCGGCAACCCAGGCGGCGACCCAGGAGCTGGGTTTCGCGGCTCAACACCGCGAGCTGGATTTCATCGTGGAGACGGCGCTCCGCTGGCGCCGGGATCACGGCGAGGGCTACTGCACGTGACCAAGAACCCCCGAGCGGCGCTCCACGACCCGTTGCTCACGGTGGTGATGCCGGTCTACAACGAGAAGAGCACGCTGGAGGAGATCGTCGCCCGCGTGCTGGCCGTGCCGCTCCGCCTCGAGCTGGTCGCCGTGGATGACGCTTCCACCGACGGCACGCGGGAGATGCTGGAACGCCTCTCTCAGGAGCGGGGTTTTCGACTGTTCAAGCAGGAGCGGAACCAGGGCAAGGGCGCGGCGGTGCGCCGAGGCATTGCCGAGGCCCAGGGCGACATCGTCGTGATCCAGGACGCCGACCTGGAGTACAGCCCCGAGGAGTACCCCGAGCTGGTCGAGCTGATCGTGAAGGGCAAGGCGGATGCTGTCTTCGGCAGCCGCTTCATCGGGCGGCACCGCTGCCATCTGTTCACGCACTACCTGGCCAACCTGTTCCTGAACCTGGTCACCAACGTGCTCTACAACACCACCATGACCGACATGGAGACCTGCTTCAAGGCGGTTCGAGCCGAGCTGCTCCAGTCCCTGAACCTCAAGAGCGACCGCTTCGGGATCGAGCCCGAGATCACGGCCAAGCTCTTCAAGCGAGGCGCTCGCGTGTACGAGGTCCCCATCACCTACGAGGGGCGGGATTACACCGAGGGGAAGAAGATCACCTGGCGCGACGGCTTCCCGGCCCTGTGGACGCTGGTCAAGTACCGGTTCGTGGACTGACGGCGGTCGGAAGGTAGCGATCAGCGGTCAGCGATCAGCAGTCAGCTACGGCAGGGCGCGAGGCTGGAGAGGCGAGTAGCAAGCGATCAGCGGTCAGCGATCAGCAGTCAGCTACGGCAGAACGCGAGGCTGGGATGCGGCCGAGCCTGAACAGCAAGCGAGATGAGCTGCGGGCACACACTTGGGCCGGTCGCTCGTCGTCGTCGTTGCCGTCGCTGAATGCTGACTGCTGAGTGCTGAGCGCTGCCACCCGGGGGGGACTCGCGGGTGACTGACGACCAGCCCGGAATTGCCCGGTGCTGGCCCCTGGGGCTATAATCATCGGTCCATCCTGGACGGCTAAAGCGCGTCCATCCAAGGAGATGAAGCCATCGCCGCCCCTGCGATTCCTCCCGTTACGTCCGTGAGACAGCCGGCGCCGGCCCGCCGGCCGGGGAGCGTGAGGCGCAGCGCGTCGGCCTTGTGGGACGAGTTCCGGGAGCAGGGCCGCCTCTTCCTCCGCCTCTTCCGCTTCGCCCGGCCGTATCGGGGCCTGCTGGTTCTGTCCTGGGTGGCCACCGCCGGGTACGCGGCCGCCGGGGCCGGCCTGGTCCACATGGTCGAGCCGATCTTCGACCGCGCGCTGGTTCCGAACGTCGCCTGGCGCAACGTGGCGATGATTGCGGCCACCATCCTGGCCCTGTACGTGATCAAGGGCGGGTGCTCCTATCTGTCCACGACGCTGGTGGCCTCGGCCGGACAGCGCGCGGTGACCGACCTTCGGAACTTCCTCTACGAACACGTCCTCAACCAGTCGTTTTCTTTCCTGGGCCGGAACAGCACCGGCTCGCTGATGAGCCACATCACGACCGACGTGGAGAGAATCCAGAGCGCGGTCGCGGAGATGGCGGGCGACCTGCTGAAGGAAGGGCTCATGGTGATGGGCCTGCTGGTGGTCCTGTTCGTCAAGGACTGGCGGCTGGCCCTCTTCTCCCTGGTCGCCATGCCCCTGGCCTTTTACCCCCTGGTTCGTCTGGGGCGGCACCTGCGTTCCTCCAACGAGACATCGCTGCGTCGCTGGCGCGACATCCTGGAGATCCTGCAGGAGACCATCTCCGGCTTCCGGGTGGTGAAGGCCTTTGGCATGGAGGCCTTCGAGATCTCCAGGTTCCGCCGGGCCGCCGGGCGGCTGTGCACGGTGAATCTGAGGATCACCCGCACCACGGCGGTGCTGCCGCCGCTGATGGAGCTGGTGGGCGGGGTAGCCCTGGTGGGCGGCCTGTTCTACGGCAGCTACGCCATCCAGACCGGGCGGCTGTCCACCGGCGAGTTCACCTCGTTTCTGGCCGCTCTGTTCGCGCTCTATACCCCCGTCAAACGGCTCTCCCGGGTGAGCGCGACCTTGCAGGGCGCGCTGGCGGCCGGCCGGCGGATCTTCGAGGTGCTGGACACCCACCTGGAGGTGGTGGAGGCCCCGGGGGCCCCGCCGCTCCAGCGGATGCAGGCGGAGATCGAGTATCGCGACGTCGGATTTCGTTATGCGGACGGCGGGGGCGCGGTGCTGCGGCGGGTGAGCTTCACCGCTCGCTCGGGCGAGGTGCTGGCCATCGTGGGCACCAGCGGGGCCGGAAAGACCACCCTCGTCAACCTGCTCCCCCGCTTCTACGACGTGAGCGATGGGGCCATCCTGGTCGATGGCGTCGACGTTCGCTCGGTGACCTTGCGGAGCCTGCGCGAGCAGGTGGGCCTGGTGACCCAGGAGACGGTGCTCTTCAACGACACCGTGTGCGCCAACATCGCCTATGGCCTGGAGGGCGTGGACGAGACCCGGGTGGAGTCGGCGGCGCGGGCCGCCTTCGCCCACGACTTCATCCTCGACCTGCCCCGCCGCTACGACACCGTGATCGGAGAGCGGGGGAGTCGTCTCTCCGGCGGACAGCGGCAACGCATCGCCATCGCGCGGGCCATCCTCAAGGACCCGCCGATCCTGATCTTGGACGAGGCCACCTCGGCTTTGGATGCCAAGTCAGAGCGTTTGGTGCAGGAAGCCCTGGCCAACCTGATGCGCGGCCGCACCACCCTGGTCATCGCCCACCGGCTGGCCACCGTGCGTAGCGCCGACTGCATTCTGGTGCTGGACGGAGGCGAGATCCGCGAGACCGGGAGCCACGAGGAGCTGATGCGTCGGGGCGGGCTTTACAGCCGGCTGCACAAGCTGCAGTTCGCCCCCGAGGACCCGGCCGTATGATCGTGTCCATGACCGGCTACGGTACCGCGATGGTGCAGAGCGAGGCGCTGGCGGCGGCGGCCACCGCGCGCAGCCTGAACCACCGCTTCCTGGACGTGGCGGTGCACCTACCCAGGCGGTGGGCCGGCCTGGAGGCGGACGTCAAGCGCCTGGTGCAGAGCCGGCTTTCTCGGGGTCGGGTGGAGATAGGGCTTGAGGTCCGCGGCTCGGCCGATTCCGGCGCCCAGGTGTTGCCCTCCCGGGAGCTGATCGCGGGGTTGGTGTCCGCGCTGCGGGAGGTCAAGGCGCTCCACGGGCTGGCGGGCGAGGTGAGCCTGGCCGAGGTGGCTCGTTTCCCCGGCGCCTTCGAGGTGGTGGAAGAGGCGGGGGGGATCGAGGATGGCCGCCGGCAGGAACTGCTGGGGCTGACCGAGCAGGCCTTGTCCCAGCTCGTCGAGATGCGCCAGGCGGAGGGCAAGAAGATCGAGGCCACGCTCAGGCAGGAGCTCTCGGCCATGGAGGCCGCGGCGCAGCGAATCGAGGACATCTCCGCCGGAGAGAGGGCGGCGCGCCGCGACCTGCTGCTGGCCAGGCTGCGCGACCTCCGAGACGAAGTGGGATTGGAGGACGCGCGCTTGTACCAGGAGGCGGTCCGGGGCGCGGAGAAGATGGACGTGGCCGAAGAGGTGCAGCGGCTGCGCAGCCACATCGCCCAAGCCCGGGAGGCGCTGGCCGGACCGGCCCCCTGCGGCAAGCGCCTGGATTTCGTGGCCCAGGAGTTGGGCCGCGAGGCCAACACCATCGGCAGCAAGGTCCAGTCGGCCCCGCTGGCCTCCGAGGTGGTGAGCCTGAAGAGCCACATCGAACGGCTGCGGGAACAGGTGCAGAACGTTGAGTGACACCGCGCCGCTGGTGGTTGTGGTTTCCGGGCCCTCGGGGGCCGGGAAGTCGACCGTGCTCAGCCGGGTGCTCGGCGAGACCGACCGGCTGCGCTTCTCGGTCTCCCACACCAGCCGGGCGCCCCGACCGGGTGAGCGCGATGGGGTCGACTACCACTTCGTCACCGCCGCCGAATTCCACCGCCTGAGAGCCGAGGGTCGGTTCCTGGAATGGGCCGAAGTGCACGGTGATCTCAAGGGGACCGGCTGTGGCGAATACGAGCGGGCGGATCGCGACCAGGTGGACCTGCTGCTTGACCTGGACGTGCAGGGTGCGGCCCAACTGCGGCTCAAGTTCCCCGACGCGGTGACGGCGTTCATCCTGCCCCCGTCTTGGGAGGTCCTGGCCGAGAGACTGCGGGGCCGCGGCTCCGACAGCGGCGCGTCCCTGGCCCGGCGTCTGGCCAACGCCGCTGAGGAGACCAGGCTCTATCGTGAGTACCAATACGTCATCATCAACGACGACCTGGAACGCAGTGTTTCCAGCCTGAAGTCGATCATTCGGGCCGCGCGATGTCGCACCGCCCGTCTCGACCCCCAGGCGCAGGCCATTGTGGCCACCTTTCCATCGCCCAAGGAGCACCATGTCGCATCTGATCCTGCCTAAGACCGTCGACAGCAAGTTCCGTTTCATCACCGTGGCCGCCCAGCGCGCCAAACAGATCCAGAACGGCGCCAAGCCCCGGGTGGAGTCGCGGACCCGCAAGTCCACCCGCATCGCCATCCAGGAAGTGCTGGCCGGCGCTATCTCCTGGGAGATCAAGGAGGACGCCGCCAAGGCCCCGGTGGAGGTGAGGGAGGGGGCCTAGTTGCCGACCGTCGTCCTCGGCGTCACCGGCTGCATCGGAGCCTACAAGGCCTGCGAGATCCTGCGCGAACTGCAAAAGCGCGACCTCGAAGTGCAGGTGGTGATGACGGCCAGCGCCACTCGCTTCGTGGGGCCGCTGACCTTCGAGGCGCTCTCCCGGCGTCCGGTGTTCGTCGACCAGTTCGTGATCGGCGCTTCCGGCGACATCCAGCACATCAGCTTGGCCGACGCGGCCGATCTGCTGCTGGTGGCTCCCGCCACCGCCAACATCCTGGGCAAGTTCGCTCGCGGGATCGCTGACGACGCGCTGTCGACCCTGTATCTTGCCAGTCGGGCCCCGGTCCTGGTGGCCCCCGCCATGAACGCCAACATGTACGAACACCCGGCGGTCCGCGAGAACCTCGCGATCCTGGCGGGGCGGGGCGTGCGGGTGGTGGAGCCGGGCTCCGGCTACCTCGCCTGTGGCTGGCTGGGCAAGGGCCGGCTGGCGGAGCCGGCGGAGATCGTGGAAGCGGCGCTCGGCGTGCTCGAGCGGAAGCGCAGCCTGCACGGCCAATGCGTGCTGGTGACGGCGGGACCCACGGTCGAGGACATCGATCCGGTCCGCTACGTTTCCAATCGCTCGACGGGGCGGATGGGTTACCGGCTGGCCGAAGCCGCCCGCGATCGCGGGGCACGGGTGATCCTGGTCGCGGGTCCCACCGCGCTCCCAGCCCCGGGGGGGATCGAGGTGCTGGCGGTGCGTTCGGCGCAGGAGATGGCGGATGCGGTGGCTGCCCGCCTCCCGGAGGCCGGCATCGTCGCCATGGCGGCGGCGGTTTCCGACTACCGGCCGGCCCAAGCCTCGCCCACCAAGATCAAGAAGGCGGAGGGCGGCATCAGCGTCGAGATGGTGAGGACCCCGGACATCCTGAGAGGCGTGGGGAAGGAGAAGGGACGCCGCTTCCTGATCGGCTTCGCCGCTGAGACCGATCGGGTCCTGGAGAACGCTCGCCGGAAGCGGCTCGAGAAGAACCTCGATCTTCTGGTGGCGAACGATGTGTCCCGAACCGATGCCGGCTTCGCCAGCGAGAGCAACGCCGCGGTTCTGATCGACGCCCAGGGCGAGGCCGAGCTGCCGCTCATGAGCAAGCGGGAGCTGGCGGAGCGGATCTGGGACCGTGTGGAGCTGTTGCGGCGCCCCCGCCCCGTCGACGCGGCCAGCGATGCCGCGGTCCGCTGAGGGTGGCGTGAGCGACGACCTGGTCCTGGACCTGCTGGAGCGAGCCCGCTACTTCGCGGGGATCACGGGGATAGGAGTGCCCCGGGAGGTGATGGCGAACCCACCCCGGAAAGCCGCTCCCCAGGCTCTGGGGGCTGCCGCCGTGGCGCGGGGCGGCCTCGACTCGTCCCGCTTGGCGCCGGAGACGCTGGCGGCGGTGCGGGAGGATCTCGGCGACTGCCGGCGCTGCAAGCTGGCGGCCGGGCGCCACAGCATCGTCTTTGGGCAGGGCGACCCCAACGCGGCCCTCATGTTCGTGGGCGAGGCTCCGGGGGCCGACGAAGACGAGCAGGGCCTGGCCTTCGTGGGCAAGGCCGGCCAGCTGCTGACCAAGATCATCGAAGCCATCGGCCTGACCCGGGACCAGGTTTTCATCGCCAACGTCATCAAGTGCCGGCCGCCGCAGAACCGCAACCCCGAGCCCGACGAGATCGAGGCCTGCCAACCCTTCCTGGAGCGGCAGATCGCCGCCATCCAGCCCCAGGTGCTGGTGGGTCTCGGCAAGTTCGGCGGCCATTGGCTGCTCAAGACCGCCGAGCCCATCTCGAAGATCCGCGGCCGCCTTGGCGAGTATCACGGCATCAAGGTCATGCCCACCTACCACCCGGCCTACCTGCTCCGAAATCCCGGGGCCAAGAAGGAGGTCTGGGAGGACATGAAGGTGGTGCGCGCTCTTCTGGGCGGGTAGTCGGACCTTCCCCGGCCCCCATAGCCGTTAGACTTCTACCAATGTCTCGCGCGGTGGTCTCGGTCGCTCTCCCCCTGCCCTTCCAGTCCTGCTTCAGCTACCTCCTGCCCGGTGACCAGCCGGCGCCCGACCGCGGGATCCGGGTGCTGGTGCCCTTCGGGCCGCGGCGGGTGATCGGGGTGGTCACCGGCCCCGGCGAGCGGCCAGAGGGTCTGGAGCTGAAGGAGGTCCTGAGCGTCCTGGACGAGGCCCCGCTGCCCACCCAGCCGCTGCTCGACCTGGCGGCATGGGTGGCCGACTACTACCTGGCTCCACCCGGGGAGTGCTACCGGCTGGTGATCCCGCCGGCCGGTGTGCGGGCCAGCCGGGCGGTAGTCCGCCTGCTCGATCCCGAGCGCGCCGCCGGCGATCCGCTGGTGGAGGCGCTCCGGGCCGGCCCGCTCCGGCTGTCCACGCTCGCCAAACGACTGGATCGGGATCCTGGGTCGCGGTTGGCCCGGCTGCGGACGGCCGGCGTGGTCGCCGTCGAGCAGGACCTGGAGGCGCCGGGTTTCCGGCTGGTGCGGATCGCCACCTTGGTCGAGCAAGCGCCTGCGGTCAAGGGTAAGGCGCAGGTCGAGATCGTCAGGCGGCTGGCCGAGGCCGGTGGCCAACTGCGGGTGCCTGACCTGGTGCGGGATCGGCCCTCCTTGCGAGCCCCTCTCGCTGCCCTGGTGAAGGCCGGGGCGGTGGCGCTCGCGGAGGAGCGGGAGACCCGCACCCCCGCC
>Ga0209342_10002276_pt1 | contig 20804 bp, 15 predicted proteins | sample RifCSP16_2_FD_184023 | JGI IMG/M metagenome (GOLD analysis project Ga0209342, IMG submission 184023) | Soil microbial communities from Rifle, Colorado - Rifle CSP2_sed 16_2 (SPAdes) (version 2) | ecosystem: Environmental > Terrestrial > Deep subsurface > Rock core/Sediment | place: Rifle... | reverse complement strand
ACGAACTCCCCCGAGCCCAGGACCGACCCGCTTCCAGACAGGCGCACGCCGTAGATGTTCCCGCCGCCGATGTTCGCGTCCCAGGCCACCAGGTACTCGTTGCGGGCCCGGTTGTGGGCGACATCAGGGAAGCGGCGGTCCTCGGGTCCGCTGGAGATCAGGAATGGGTTGGCGGGAAAGCCGCTGCCGTCGGCCCAGATCCGCCGCGCGCTGACGTAGCTTGCCACAGAGCCTTCAGCCTCGTTCATCCACACCACCAGGTACTCGTCCTGGGAACCGGCGAAGGCGAGAGCGGGCCGCCCTTGGTCGCTGGCCCAATCGCAAATCGAGAAGTCCGTAAGGCCGCTGTTCGGCCCGTCCCAAGGGAGCCGCCTCGGAGGAGGCGGGCTGGGAGGTGACCACGGCCGCCCTAGTGCGTCCCCCCGCGCCGGACCCTGATCGTGCTCCCTTTTCGACAGTTGGCCCCCCAGCCCGATCAGGAGTGGTTAGGCGCAGCGTTCCCGGAGCTGCTTCGCAGCGAGCTGGGGGTGAGTGGCCGGCTGCGGGTCGTCACCGGCGAGCGCACCAGCGAGGCGGTGAGGGACCTGGCGCTAGCACCCGCAAGCGAGGTGCCGGATGACAAGCTGGCCCGGCTGCACGCCATCGCCGGTGCCAACCTCATCCTCGTCGGGTCCTATCTCACCGTTGCCGGTGGGGATGGCGCTCGCGTTCGCGTGGACACGCGCGTGGTGGAGGTGCCGACGGGCGAGACGCTCGTCTCCTTCGCGGAAGACGCCCCCGAGGCTGGGCTCCTGGAGCTCTTGGGCCGCATGGGGGAACGGCTGCGCGTCGACCTCGGGGTCGGACAGCTCAGCAAAGACGAGGTGGCGGCACTGCGCGCCATGCAACCCGGCAGCGCACGCGCGGCCCGGCTCCGTGCCGAAGGGCTAACCCAGATGCGGCGGTTCAACTTCACGGCCGCCCAGGAACTGCTCGAACGTGCCACGGCGGAGGACCCGCAATCGCCGCTTGCCCACCTGGCGCTCGCCGATGTCCTGGATTGGCTGGGGTTCGAGACCCGGGCCCTGGCATCGATCCGCACCGCACGTGCCCTGGCGGGGAAGCTGACGCGCGATCAGCAGGTGGCGATCGAGGCGAGTCTGTGCGAGCACACGGGCGAGTGGCCGCGGGCGGTGGCGCTGACCAGAGCCCTCCACGCGTTCTACCCGGACGACCTCGACACCGGCCTGTCGCTGGTCTCGACGCTGGCCAAGTCCGGAGACGTCCAAGGTGCGCTGACGACTCTGGATGAGCTGCGCCGCCTGCCGCCGCCTTTGGGGGAGGACCCGCGGATCGATCTCGCCGAGGCCTGGATGTGGGACCACGAGCCGGCTCGCAGGCTTGCCCTGGCGAGCCGCGCCGCCGAGAAAGCGTCCGCGTCCGGGGCCCGCCTGCTGTTGGCGGCGGCCCGAGTCCAGGAGGGAATGGCGCTGGCGGCGACGGGCGAGCTGGGTCGGGCGGAGGAGGCCCTCGATGAGGTTCGGCGACTCAGAGCGGCAGCGGGCGATCTCTGGGGCGTCGCCAAAGCCCTGCAGCTCCTCGGGAGGTTGCGACTGGATCGCGCGGATGTCGTTGGGGCCGAGGCGGCCTTTCGCGAGGCCCGAGGAATCACGGTCTCGATTGGCGCCCTGAAGGGCACGGCGTCAGCACGCCGGGACGTTGCGGCCGTCCTCATCGAGATGGACCGCCTGCCCGAGGCCAAGGTCGAGTTGGAGGCGGCGCTCACCATGTTCTCCGAGCTCAACCAGCACGACGAGGTCCATGCGGTTCGATTGGGCCTGGCCCGCGTGCTCCTCGAGGAGGGGCGGGTCGAAGAGGCGGACAGGGTTGCGGCGGAGGTGGCCAGCGCGGCCCGGCTCAGCGATTGGCCGGTCACCGAGGCCCAGGCCGAGAGCCTGCGGGCCTTGGCCTTGCTGGGCAGGGGGCTGGCGGACGAGGCGACAGAGGCTACGCTGCGCGCAGCCTCCCTCCTGGCAGATTGCCGCGATCGTTCGGTGGTGCTGCGCGCCAGCATGGCGAAGGCCAGCGTGGATGCCGCCAGCGGCAAGACCGCCGAGGCTCTCGGCGCCCTGAGCCGCGTGGGCGCCGAGGCGGATCGGGCGAGCTTGACCGGGCTCGCCCTCGAGGCAAGGGTCGCTACCGCCGCGGTCGAGCTCCGGACACCGGAAGAGGACCGGGCACGCGCCGCGCTGGTGGGCCTGGAGCGTCAGGCCCGGAAGACGGGAATGCTTCGGCTCGCCAGGCATGCCGCCGCTGCCAACAGCGCGTCACCGCGCTGATCGTGCCTGGCGGCGCTTAGACGACAACGCTCGCCGTTCTCGCCCTTCTCTCAGGTCTGCTGACCGACCCGACGCAGACTCTCGTTCCTGAGAGGCCAACACCGACGCGCCAACCGTGGCCACGCCCACAACCCCAGTGGAATCTATGACATCCGGCAGAAGGCGCGAGCCGGCACAGTCCCTGCTAGGGGGACGAGCCAAGCAGGAGGTCCGCGTGCGAAGTCGATTGATACTCTGTCTGCTCCTCGCATCCGCCGTCGCCCTTCCCGCCGCAGCCCGCGCCCAGGCGCCCGCCGGGGAACCCGATCCCAACATCGATCTCTTCGCCCGCAAGTGTGGCTCGTGCCACACCGTGGGCAGTGGAGTGCGGGTGGGTCCGGATCTCAAGGGGGCGACCGATCGGCGGTCGGGTACCTGGCTCCAGGGTTTCATCAAGACGCCGAGCACCATGCTCGACACCGACCCCGCCGCCAAGCAGCTCCTGGCTCAGTTCAACGGCGTGCGCATGCCGGATCTGGGGCTGACCGACGCCGAGGCCAAGGGGCTGGTGGGGCTGATCCAGCGTTGCTCGGTCACTCCCTGCAACCTGGCTGGCAGCTTCACGCCGGTGGTGCAGATGGCGGCCGACGAGCTGAACGCTGCCGTTAGCCGCGGAACGGCTCTCTTCCTGGGGGAGCAAGCGCTCAAGAACGCCGGCGCGCCCTGCCTGGCCTGCCATACGGTGAAGGGTGCGGGGTCGCGGATCGGCGGCGGACTCCTGGCCAAGGACCTGACCCAGGTCTACGCCCGGCTGGGGGACCAGGGGCTGGACGCGGCGCTCAAGAGCCCGGCCTTCCCGGTCATGAACAAGGTCTTCGGCGTGGAGCACCCGCTGGCCCCGGACGAGGTGGTGGCCCTCCGTGCCTTCTTCTACAACGCCAACCGCGCCACCGCGCCGGCCGACGACACCCTCAGCCTGCCGGTGATCGCCTTCCTGGGGACCATCGCCGTCTTGGTTGCGCTCAACGCCGCCTGGTCTCGGCGCCTGCGGGGCGTGCGCACAGCTCTCACCGGAAAGAACGGGAGGATCGCGTGAAGTGGATCAAGGACCTCATCAGCCCGCAGACCCGGGCCTGGGAGGAGTTCTACCGGAACCGCTGGCAGCACGACAAGGTCGTGCGCTCGACCCACGGCGTGAACTGCACGGGTGGCTGCTCCTGGAACATCTACGTGAAGGAGGGGATCGTCACCTGGGAGATGCAGGCCCTCGACTATCCCCTGATCGATCGCAGTCTTCCGCCCTACGAGCCTCGCGGTTGTCAGCGCGGCATCTCCTACTCCTGGTACCTGTACAGCCCGATTCGGGTGAAGTACCCCTACATGCGCGGGGCGCTGCTCGACATCTGGCGTGAGGCGCGGGCCCGGCACGAGGATCCGGTCGAGGCCTGGTCTTCGATCCAGGCCGATCCCCAGCTCCGGACCCGCTACCAGCGCGCCCGCGGCAAGGGCGGCTTCCGGCGGGTGAAGATGGACGAGGCCATGGAGCTGTTGGCCGCGGCTAACGTATACACCGTCAAGAAGTACGGTCCCGACCGCGTCAACGGCTTCTCGCCCATCCCGGCCATGTCGCAGCTCAGCTACGCGGCCGGCGCCCGCTTCCTGCAGCTGATGGGCGGAGTGAACCTGTCGTTCTACGACTGGTACTGCGACCTGCCGCCCGCCTCCCCGGAGGCCTGGGGCGAGCAGACGGACGTGGCGGAGTCGGCGGACTGGTACCACTCCAAGATGATCGCCATCATGGGGTCGAACCCCAACATGACGCGCACCCCGGACTGCCACTACATCTCGGAGTGCCGGCATAACGGAACCAAGCTGGTGGTCCTGGCTCCCGACTTCTCCCAGGTCAGCAAGTACGCCGACCAGTGGATCCCCCTCCACGCCGGCCAGGACGGAGCCTTCTGGATGGCGGTCACCCACGTGATCCTGAAGGAGTACTACGTCGACCGCAAGACGGAGACCTTCGACAGCTACATCAAGCAGTATACCGACTGCCCCTACCTGGTGGAGCTGGAGCAGTCCCCCCGCGGCTATCGGGCGGGCCGCCTGATCCGGGCCAACAAGCTGAAGGCGTACGGGGACGAGGAGAACGGAGCCTGGAAGTTCCTGGTCTGGGACAGCAAGAGTGGGCAGCCCAAGATGCTGGGCGGCAGCGTCGGCCACCGCTGGGGCAAGACCGGCGGCAAGTGGAACCTGAAGCTGGAGGACGCCAAGACCGGTGACCCGGTGGATCCGGCGATCACCCTCTTGGACGTCAAGGACCAGGTCTGCCTGGTGGAGTTCGAGCAGTACGAGTCGGACAACGTGGCCCTGCGCGGGGTTCCGGCCAAGAAGCTGAAGACCGCCGACGGCAAGGAAGTGCTGGTCACCACCGTCTTCGACCTGTTGATGGGACGCTACGGCGTCTCCCGCGGCCTCTCCGGCGAGTACCCGGCGAGCTACGACGACCCGGACTTCTCCTACACCCCCGCCTGGCAGGAGAAGTGGACGGGCGTGGATCGCAAGACGGTGGCGGCTTTCGCGCGAGAGTGGGCGCATACCGCCGAGATCACCGGCGGCAAGTGCTGCATCATCATCGGCGCCGGCATCAACCACTGGTACCACAACAACCTGATGTACCGCGCCGGCATGGTGGCCCTGATGCTCACCGGCAGCGTGGGCAAGAACGGCGGCGGCCTCAACCACTACGTGGGCCAGGAGAAGCTGGCCCCGGTGGCGCCCTGGGCCGCCATCACCTTCGCCCGCGACTGGGGCATGACCCCGCGCCTACAGAACGCGCCCTCCTGGCACTACGTCCATTGCGATCAGTGGCGCTACGAGGCCGAGTTCACCGAGTACCACCCGGTCCCCGACCAGGCCTCGCTGGCCCAGGGTCACACCATCGACCTGCAGATCAAGGCGGTTCGCAACGGCTGGCTGCCCTTCTACCCCCAGTTCGATCGCTCCTCGATCGAGATCGTGAAGGAGGCGCGGGCGGCCGGAGCCAAGACCGAAGACGAGATCGTGCAGAACGTGGTCGATCGCCTGAAAAAACGCGAGGTCAAGTTCGCGGTGGAGGATCCGGACGCCCCGGAGAACTGGCCGCGCGTTTGGTACATCTGGCGGGGCAACGCGCTCATGTCCAGCGCCAAGGGCCACGAGTACTTCCTGAAGCACTACCTGGGGACCCACACCAACGCCATCGCCACCGAGAAGGCGCAAGGCACCACCAAGGATGTGGTCTGGCGGGACGCTCCCGAGGGCAAGCTGGACCTGGTGGTGGACATCAACTTCCGCATGGACACCTCGGCTCTCTACTCCGACGTCGTGCTGCCGGCGGCCACCTGGTACGAGAAGGCGGACCTCAACTCCACCGACATGCACTCCTTCATCCACCCGCTGGCCGAGGCGGTGCCCCCGGCCTGGGAATCGCAGTCCGACTGGAACATCTTCCGGGGCCTGATGCTCAAGACGTCGGAGCTGTCGATGCGGCACTTCCCGGAGCCGGTCGAGGACCTCGTGGCCTCGCCCCTGGCCCACGACACGCCCGCTGAGATCGCCCAGGCCGAGATCAAGGACTGGATCAACGGGGAGTGCGAGGCCATCCCGGGCAAGACCATGCCGGGCTTCAAGATCGTCACCCGCGACTACAAGAAGCTCTATCAGAAGTTCGTGGCCCTGGGTCCCGGCATCCGTGACGGCATCGGCGCCCACGGCGTCCGCCTCGACGTCAAGGACGAGTATGAGGAGCTGATCGCCACCCGGACCACCACGGTGGTGGAGGGTCAGTTGTTGCCCGCGCTTTACGAGGCCCACCAGGCAGCCGACGTCATCCTGCACCTGGCGCCGGAGACCAACGGTGAGGTGGCGTACAAGGGCTACAAGTACCTGGAGGAGAAGACGGGCCTGGTGCTGGCTGACCTGGCCGAGGGCTCACGCAGCCAGCGCGTCACCTACAAGGACCTGCAGTCCCAGCCCCGCCGCCTGCTGAACAGCCCCTGTTGGTCGGGCCTCATGACCGACGGCCGGTCCTACTCGGCCTTCACCACCCAAGTCGATCGTCTGCTGCCCTGGCGGACGCTGACCGGCCGCCAGCACCTGTACCTGGACCATCCGGGCTACCTGGATTTCGGCGAGCACCTGCCCACCTACAAGCCCTCGCCGCTGCCCGCGCAATACGGCGACCTGCGGCAGAGCGTCGACGACGGGCTGCTGCTCAACTACCTGACGCCTCACGGGAAGTGGCACATCCACTCCACCTACTACGACAACCACCGCATGCTCACCCTGTCCCGGGGGATGGAGCCGATGTGGATCAACGACCAGGACGCCCTGAAGATCGGCATCGTGGACAACGACTGGGTGGAGGCGCATAACGACCACGGGGTGGTTTGCACCCGGGCCGTGGTCTCGGCCCGCATCCCGCGAGGCGTCTGCATCTACTACCACTCGCCCGAGCGCACCATCAGCGTTCCCAAGTCGCCGCTCCGGGGCGGCCGGCGCGCCGGTGGCCACAACAGCTTGACCCGGGTGCGCCTGAAGCCGGTCCTGATGGTGGGCGGCTACGGCCAGTTCACCTTCCACTTCAACTACTGGGGCCCGACCGGCGTGAACCGCGACACCTTCGTGCGCATTCGCAAGTTGGCCAAGGCCGAGTTCTAAGGGGAGATCGCCAAATGGATGTTCGCGCGCAAGTCTCGATGGTCTTCCACCTCGACAAGTGCATCGGCTGCCACACTTGCTCCATCGCCTGCAAGAACGTGTGGACCGACCGCAAGGGCGCCGAGTACATGTGGTGGAACAACGTGGAGACCAAGCCCGGCACGGGCTATCCCACGGCCTGGGAGGACCAGGAGAAGTACAAGGGCGGCTGGCAGAAGGTCGAGGGCGGGGTCGAGCTGCGGGCGGTCGGCAAGGTCCGGGGCGCCATCACCGTCTTCCACAACCCGAACCTGCCCACCATCGACGACTACTACGAGCCCTTCACCTACCGGTATCAGGACCTGTTCGACTCGCCGGAAGGCGCCGACCAGCCCACCGCCCGGCCCATCTCCATGATCACCGGCGAGCCCATGGACATCGAGGCCGGACCCAACTGGGACGACGACCTGGGCGGCTCGCCCATCTACGCGGCCAACGATCCCAACCTGGAAGCGGTCAGCGACGCCGAACGTGAGGCGCTGTTCGAGACCCAGCGGCTGGTGTTCTTCTACCTGCCGCGCATCTGCAACCACTGCCTGAACCCCGGCTGCGTGGCCGCCTGTCCCTCGGGCGCGCTGTACAAGCGGGGCGAGGACGGGATCGTGCTCCTGAGCCAGGAGCGCTGCCGGGCCTGGCGCTTCTGCGTCACCGCCTGCCCCTACAAGAAGACCTACTTCAACTGGTCGACCGGCAAGAGCGAGAAGTGCATCCTCTGCTACCCCCGCCTGGAGACCGGACAGGCCCCCGCCTGCTTCCACTCGTGCGTTGGGCGCATTCGCTACCTGGGGATGGTGTTCTACGACGCCGACAAGCTGCCCGAGGTGCTGAACGTCCGCGATCAGGATCTGGTCGAGGCCCAGCGCAGCATGCTGCTCGATCCCCGGGACCCGGAGGTGATCGCGGGCGCCAGGAAGAACGGCATCAAGGAGGACGTGATCGCCTCGGCCCAGCGCTCGCCCGTCTACAAGTGGGTGATCGAATGGGGCCTGGCCTTGCCGCTGCACGCCGAGCATCGCACCCTGCCCATGCTGTTCTACGTGCCGCCGATCCTGCCGGTGATGGCGCAGATGGGGGAGCGCGGCTACGACACCACCATCGACGACTTCCTGGGCGGCATCGACCGCTATCGGCTGCCGCTCAAGTACATGGCCAGCCTGTTCGGTGCCGGCAACGAGGGCGTGGTGCGCTACGCGCTGCGCAAGCAGTTGGCGGTGCGCCACTACCGCCGGGCGGTGACCACCGGCGACGTCCCCATGGAGAAGGCCAAGGCCCTGTTGGCCGAGGCGGGGAGCAATCCCGAGCAGGCCGAAGCCATCTACCACCTGACCTCCATCGCACCGCTGGACGATCGCTTCGTGATTCCGCCCATGCACCGCGAGGAGGCCATCGAGATGCTGGACGAGCCGCTGGCGGTCAAGGGCTTCGCCGGCATGGGCTTCCGCAAGCGCCCGGAACGGGGGCTCTGATGTCCATCGACCGCGAGAGCCTGACGCTGCTCGGCAGCGTGCTGGAGTACCCGGGCCCCGACACGCCCGCCTTGTCCCGCCAGGCTGCCGATCGTCTGGCGGGGGACCACATTGCCCTGGCCCGCACGCTGTGGGACCTGGCGGTGTGGCTGGAGACCACGACTCGGGGCGAGGCCGAAGAACGCTATACGGGGCTCTTCGATCTGAACCCGGTGTGCACTCTGCACGTGGGCTACCAGCTCTTCGGCGAGACCTATCAGCGCGGGGAGTTCCTGGCCCACCTCTCCCGGGAGCTGCGGGAGCGCGGTGTCGATGCCGGGCAAGAGCTGCCCGACCATCTGCCCACGGTGCTGCGCCTGCTGGCGGGCGCCGACGAGGAGAGCGCACTCACCCTGATCGAGGACGCGCTTCTGCCTGCGCTTCGGAAGATGGGTGAGGCCCTAGCCGACTCGCAGGACTGCTGGTCGGCGATCGTCAAGGCCCTGCCTGGTTGCCTGTCGGACTCCGCGACCGAAGCTCCCGTGGACCAACCCGCCGGCCGGAGCATCCCCGCGATGCTTGCCGAGGAGAAGGGGGCTACCGCTCATGCTTAGCGCATTCAACGCACTCCGCTTCCCGCCGGTGCTCAACACTATCCTGTTCGGCGCCCTGCCCTATGTGGCGATGGTGCTGTTCCTGGTGGTCTCGATCACCCGCTACCGCCGCGACCCCTTCACCTTCTCCAGCCTCTCCTCGCAGTTCCTGGAGACGCGGAAGCTGTTCTGGGGCTCGGTGCCCTTCCACGTGGGCATCCTCGCCCTCTTCTTCGGCCACCTGATCGGCTTCCTGTTGCCTCGGGAGCTGACCGCCTTCAACCGGGTGCCAGTCCGGCTGTTCGTGTTCGAGGCCTCCGGCCTGGTGGCGGCTTTCCTGACCCTGCTCGGCCTTGTCGGGCTGATGGTTCGTCGAGCCACCAGCCCCCGCCTCCGCGCCAACACCACGGTGGCCGATGTGGTGGTCTACGGGCTCTTGCTGTTCCAGATCCTGACCGGACTGTGGGTCGCCACCGAGCTGCGCTGGGGCAGCGCCTGGTTCACTCAGGCGGTGGTGCCCTACCTGCGCTCCATCTTCGTGTTCCAGCCCGACGTGGCGCGCATGGTGGAGCTGCCCATGCCGCTCCAGCTCCACGTGCTGGGAGCCTTCGTGTTCTTCGCCGCCTTCAGCTACACCCGCTTGGTGCACGCCCTGGTGGCACCGGTGCCCTACCTGTGGCGGCCCAACCAGGTGGTGATCTGGAACCGCCCGCGGGGCCAGCAGCCGCTCAACTAACGGTTTCGCAAGCGCCAGGCGGGAAGACAGGCCATGCGGGAGAGAGCCAAGGCGATCAGCGTCCTGACCATGAACACACTGGCGTTCACGGTGTGTTTCGCGGTCTGGGTGATGTACGGCGTGCTGATCACCTTCCTCGTCGACAACCGCGCCTATGCCTTCAGCAAGGCCGATCTGGGCTGGCTGATCGGCATTCCGATCCTGTCCGGGTCGATCTTCCGTCTGCCGGTAGGCGTGCTCACCGACAAGTATGGAGGGCGCGTCGTTTTCGCCGGCGTCATGCTGTTCTCGGCGGTCTCCTGTTGGGCCACCGCCTACGCCGACGGCTTCTGGGGCTTCCTGTGGGGCGGACTCGCGTTTGGCATAGCCGGTACCGGATTCGCCGTGGGGATCGCCTACACCTCGGTCTGGTTCCCGCGGCACCAGCAGGGGACGGCGCTCGGCATCTTCGGCGCCGGCAACGCCGGGGCGGCGGTGACTTCTCTGGGCGCGCCTCTTCTCCTGCGCTGGCTCACCCAGGGCGGCAACAACCTCGACGCCTGGCGGGCCATGCCCAAGATCTACGCCGGCGCTCTCCTGCTGATGACCGTGGCCTTCTGGATCTTCACCTACCCCCGGGTGGTCGAGCACGGCCATGAGCTGACCCTGGCCGAACGCCTGCATCCGCTCAAGGTCGTGCGCGTCTGGCGCTTCGGGCTCTACTACTTCCTGGTGTTCGGCGGCTTCGTGGCGCTGGCCCAGTGGCTGATCCCGTACTACGTGAGCGCCTACGGCACCAGCGTGGCCATGGCGGGCCTGCTGGCGTCGATCTTCAGCTTGCCCTCCGGCGTGATCCGGGCCCTCGGTGGCTGGCTGTCGGATCGCTATGGCGCCCGTTCCGTCATGTACTGGGTGCTCGGCGGATCGGCCATCTCCTGCCTGCTCCTGGTGGTGCCCCGCATGGACATCTACTCGCCCGGGGAAGGTGTGATGGCGGCTGCGGCCGGCACCGTCTCCCAAGCCACGCCGGAGCAGGTGGTGGTGGGGGAGAAGCGCTATGCGCTCCGGGTCAAGCCGGTGGAGGTGGTCCGGGACAGCGGCACCCTGGTCTGGCCGACGTCCACCTTCTGGCAGGAGCCGGCGGTCAAGGCCGGCGACAAGGTGGTGAAGAAGCAGCTGCTGGCTCGAGGCACCACCCACATCTTCTTCCAGGCCAACATCTGGATCTTCACCTTCATCGTGTTCGTGGTGGGGATCTTGATGGGCGTGGGCAAGGCGGCGGTCTACAAGCACATCCCCGAGTACTTCCCCAAGGAAGTGGGCGTGGTGGGTGGCATCGTGGGCGTGATCGGGGGCCTGGGCGGCTTCTTCTGCCCCATCGTCTTCGGCTACATGCTCCAGTCCACCGGGCTTTGGACCACCTGCTGGATGTTCTTCTTCCTGCTCTCGCTGGTCTCGCTGACCTGGATGCACTGGGTGATCCGCCGCATGATGACCGAGCGCGCCCCCCAGCTGATGCAGCAGATGGACAGCGGTGGCGTGCCCAACCGGGTGTCGGGTACGGAGGTAGCATGAGTACGACGACTCCGTTAGCCGGATCGGCTCTCACCCGCTGGGAGCCGGAGGATCAGCGCTTCTGGGCCGGGACCGCCAAGTCGATCGCGTACCGAAACCTGTGGATCTCCATCCCTTGCCTGCTGTGCGGGTTCGCGGTCTGGATGTTCTGGTCGATCATCACCGTCCAGATGCAGAACCTGGGCTTTGGGTTCAGCAAGGACCAGCTCTACACCCTGTCGGCGGTGGCCGGTCTGGCCGGCGCCACCTTACGCATCCCCCATTCCTTCCTGGTGGCCATCTCCGGAGGCCGGGTGAGCGTGGCCGTGACCACGGCCCTCTTGTTGCTGCCGGCTCTGGGCACCGGGGTGGCGCTCCAGGACCCGAAGACGCCGTACGCCTGGTTCGTGGCGCTGGCGGCGCTCTCCGGCATCGGCGGCGGGGCCTTCGCGTCCTCGATGTCGAACATCAGCGGCTTCTTCCCCAAGAGAATCCAGGGCACGGCGCTGGGGCTCAACGCGGGCATCGGCAACCTGGGCGTGAGTTTGATGCAGGTGCTGTTGCCGTTCGTCATGACCTTCGCCCTGTTCGGGGCGCTGTCGGGGCCGGGGCGGGCGCTGCCGGCCGGCTTTGGCGGGGGGACCATCTGGATCCAGAACTCGGGGCTGGTGTGGGTGCCCATTCTCGCCTTCCTGGCGCTCTTGGCCTGGTTCGGCATGAACACCCTGCCCGCCCACGCCGTGGCCTCCACCGGCTCCGCGGTGGGGAAGCTGCTGTGGCTCAACCTGCTGGGCTTTGCGGGCGCGGGCCTCGGGCTCTACCTGCTCATCGGCCTGCACTGGAACATGTGGCTGGTGCTGCCGCTCACCATCGTGATCACGCTGGCCCTCATGCGCTATCTCACGCCGCGGCCGGTGCAGGAGCGGCTCAGCAAGCAGTTCGCGATCTTTGGCGAGAAGCACAACTGGGCCATGACCTGGCTCTACGTGATGACCTTCGGCTCCTTCATCGGCTACTCGGCCGCCTTTCCGAAGCTGATCCAGGACGTGTTCGGGACCCTGCCCGGCGGCGGGTTGAACCCGAGCGCGCCTAACCCTCTCAAGTACGCCTGGCTGGGACCGTTGGTGGGCTCGCTGTGGAGGCCCATCGGGGGCTTCTTGTCCGACAAGTATCGGGGGGCCCGGGTGACCCAGTGGGCCACGGCGGTGATGATCGCGGCTGCCCTGGGGGTCGCCTACTTCGTGAAGAAGGCGGCCGCCGCCGCCCACCCGGAAGAGTATTTCTTCCCCTTCCTGTTGCTGTTCCTGTTGCTCTTCATCACCACCGGGATCGGCAACGGGTCCACCTTCCAGATGATCCCCGCCATCTTCAAGCCCGAGCTGGCCGGGCCCGTGCTCGGCTGGACCTCGGCGGTGGGGGCCTACGGGTCCTTCATCGTGCCCAAGGTCATCGGTGCCCAGATCGCGCGCGGGACCCCCGAGTACGCCCTCTACGGTTTCGCCATCTACTACCTGACGTGTCTGGCCTTGAACTGGTGGCTGTACGCCCGAAAGAACGCGGAATGCCCATGCTAGAACGCCTCGTCCACCGGTCGCTGCTGGCCGCCGCCTGTGTGGCAGCGGTCGGCCTCACCGCCTGCGAGCCCACCAACCAGGGCTACGCACCCGAGCAACCCATCAAGTACTCGCACGCCGTCCACGCGGGCGGGCTCAAGATCCCCTGCCAGTACTGCCACTACGCGGCCGAGCGCGGTCGCTATGCGGGGATCCCCCCGGCCGGCCTGTGCCTGAACTGCCACCGTCAGGTGCTGCCGGACCACCCGGAGATCCAGAAGGTCAAGGCGGCCATGGAACAGGGCAAGCCTATCGAGTGGGTGCGTATCCACCAGCTCCCCGATCACGTCTACTTCAACCACAGCATCCACGTGGCGGCGGAGTTCGACTGCCAGACCTGCCACGGTCCGGTGGAGAGCACGGCCCGGGTTTCCCAGTTCGCGCCGCTCACCATGGGCTGGTGCCTGGACTGCCACCGCAAGGGCACGCCCGAGGGGTCGCGCCTGACGCCGGTGGCCGCCACCCGGGCCAACCGCCTCACGGATTGCTCCGTGTGCCATCACTGAAGGACGAGGAGTCATGACGAGGGAACGAGATACCAAGACCCCGTGGATGGACCTCGACACCAGCCTGGCTCCGCGAGGTCCGGAGCGAAGCGATGAGGGCGGCGCCACTCCCGCCTTCTTCGCGCGCCGCGACTTCCTGAAGCTGGCCGGCATCTCCGCCACCGCGCTGGCGGCCTGTGAGCGGCTGCCGGTGCGCCATGCCATCCCCCTGCTGGTGCCAGCCGAGGACGTGACCCCGGGTGTGGCTGTCCACTACGCAGGCACCTGTACCGCCTGCCCGGCGGCCTGCGGGCTGGTGGCCACGGTGCGGGACGGGCGGCCGGTCAAGCTCGAGGGCCACAAGGGCCACGCGCTCAGCCAGGGCGGCCTGTGCGCGGTGGGGCAGGCGGACCTGCGCGCTCTCTACGACGGCCACCGCTTGCAGCGCCCCAGCCTGGGAGGGAAGGACGTCACCTGGGCCGAGCTGGATGCGGCGGTCAAGACCAAGCTGGACGAGGTCCAGGCGGCCGGCAAGAAGGTGGTGGTGCTTTCGAGCACGCTGGTCAGCCCCAGCGCGCGCCAAGCCGTGCTGTCCTTCTTGGCCGCGTACAACGGCACGCTGATCGAGCACGATCCCGGTCCCGGCGCGCCTTCGGCCTTGCGTGAGGCGTACCAGATCCTGAGCGGACGAGCGCTGGCTCCCTGGTTTGACGCCTCGAAGGCCGACCTGCTGGTGAGCCTGGGGGACGATCCCTTGGGCACCGGCCCCGACCCGGTGGCCTTCACCGCGAGCTGGGCCGCACGGCGGCGGGCTGCCGAGTCGCAGGGCGCCCCGCGACACGTCCAGATCGAGGGCTCGCTCTCGCTCACCGGCGCCAACGCCGACGAGCGCTGGCTGGCCACCTCGGCCGAGCGCCGGCTGATCGCGCTCTCGCTGCTGTCCCAGGTCGCGCACCGGAGCCAGGGGGGGCAGGCGGTGGCGGACGCGCTCAAGGGCCTCGCCCCGCTAGGTGAGTTCGCCAGCCGGGTGGAGGCTCTGGCCGGCGAGCTGCTGAAGCACCGCGGCCACGGCCTGGTGGTGAGCGGCGCCAACGATCTCGGCGAGCAGTTGGCGGTGGCGCTCCTCAACCGGCTGCTCGGCAACGAGGGCAAGACGGTCGACCTGACCCGGCCCTCGCTGCTGCGCCGGGGCCTGGACCGCGAGTTGGCCGGCCTGCTGACATCGCTCGCCAGCGGGGACGTGGGGGCCCTCTTCGTGCTCGGCCTGGATCCGGTCGAGCAAGGCCCCGACGGGGAAGCCCTGAAGGCCGCGCTCGGCAAGCTGCCGCTCGCGGTCGCCATCACCGATCGGCCCACCGCCACCGCCGCCGCCTGCCGGGTGGTGGCGGCGGCCCATCATGGCCTCGAGAGCTGGGGGGACTTCGAGCCGCGCCCCGGCGTGTTGACGCTCTCCCAGCCCATGACCAGGCCGCTGTTCGCCACCCGCTCGGCCTTCGAGAGCTTCCTGCACTGGTCGGGTGTGCCGACCACCGACTACCGCCTGTACCTGATGGAGAGGTGGCGGAAGGACGTGTTTCCAGGGGCGCAGGCGGCGGACTTCGGTGCCCTCTGGACCGCGGCCGTGGCCAGCGGTTCGGTGAGTGGGGCGGTGGCGGTCGCGGCGGCGAGCGCTTTGCCCTCGGGTTCGGCCGGCCCGGTGACGGAGGCGCTCGCCACGGCGGCCCGGGCGACGCCGCCGAGTCACGATGCCCTCGAGGCCGAGCTGATCGCCGAGGTGGCGCTGCGGGACGGCCGCCGCGCCCACATCCCCTGGCTGCGCGAGCTGCCCGATCCGCTGACCCGCGCCTCCTGGGTGCCCTGCGTGCGGGTGGCCCCCAAGCGAGCCGCCAAGCTGGGCGTGAAGGACGGCGACCTCATCACCGTGGAGGCGGGCAAGGCCTCGGTGACCATGGGCGTGCGCATCATGCCCGGACAGCACGAGTCGGTGCTGGCGATCCCGGTCGGCTACGGCCGGACCGACGAGGTGAAGCTGGCCGGGGTGGAGGCGCCGCCCTCCGCCTCAGCCCAGAACGCCTACCGTTTAGCGAAGCTGGAGGGTGGCCGGCTGCTGCTGTCCGGCCTTCCCGCCAGCGCTCGCCCCAGCGGCGGCCGATCTCCGCTGCCCCTGATGCAGGTGCAGTCGGAGACCGCCGGCCGGCCGGTGATTCACCAGGTGGCGAGCTACCAGGAGAAGGTCCACGGCGAGCACCTGCCGGAGGGTCGCGATCTCTTCGGTCCCAAGCCGCAGCCCTCGCCGCAGTGGCACATGGCCATCGATCTGGACGCCTGCACCGGCTGCAGCGCCTGTGTGGTGGCCTGCCAGGCAGAGAACAACATCGCGAGCGTGGGAGCGGAGGAGATGGGCCGGCACCGCGACATGCACTGGCTGCGCATCGACCGCTACTACGTGGGCGACGCCGACAACCCCGACGTGCTCTTCGAGCCCATGCTCTGCCAGCAGTGCGGGCACGCTCCCTGCGAGACGGTGTGTCCGGTGGCGGCCACCGTGCACTCCACCGACGGCCTCAACCAGCAGGTCTACAACCGCTGCGTGGGCACCCGCTACTGCGCCAACAACTGCCCCTACAAGACGCGCCGCTTCAACTGGTTCAACAACGAGAAGAAGCTGACCGATCCGGTCGAGCGTTTGGTGCTGAATCCCGACGTGGTGGTGCGTTCCCGGGGCGTGATGGAGAAGTGCACCTTCTGCGTGCAGCGACTACAGGCGTCCCGCATCGCCGCCCAGAAGGAAGGGCGTCAGGAATGGGCATCGGTGGAGACGGCTTGCCAGGAGAGCTGCCCGGCCCGCGCCATCAGCTTCGGCGACCAGAACCAGGCCGAGGGGGCGCTGGCCGCACAACGCAAGAAGCCCCGGGCCTTCCAGGTCCTGGCCGAGCTGGGCGTCGAGCCACGGGTCACCTATCTCGCGCGGGTGCGCAACCGTCAAGGCGCGACCGGACACCATGGGGAGGAGGCATGAGCGCTATCGGTCATTCCTTGTCGGCCAGCCAGCCGCTGATCCTGGGCGATCCCGGCTACGGGGCCATCGCCCACGACGTGGCCGGCTCTCTCGAGGGTCGGCCCGGCACCGCCTGGTGGGCGGCCTTCCTGGTGGCCGCCTCGGCCTTGGGGGTGGGCGTGGTGGCCATCGGCTACACCATCGCCGTGGGCATCGGGACCTGGGGTCTCAACCGCACCGTGGGCTGGGGCTTCGACATCACCAACTTCGTGTTCTGGGTCGGCATCGGCCACGCCGGCACCCTGATCTCGGCCATCCTGTTGCTGCTGCGCCAGCGCTGGCGGACCTCGATCGCGCGGGCCGCCGAGGCCATGACCATCTTCGCGGTCATGTGCGCCGCCCTGTTTCCCTTCATCCACATGGGCCGCCCCTGGCTCGCCTTCTGGATGGGCCCCTATCCCAACACCCGGGGCTCGCTGTGGGTGAACTTCCGCTCTCCGCTGGTGTGGGACGTGTTCGCCATCTCGACCTACTTCACGGTCTCTCTGCTCTTCTGGTACCTGGGCATGGTGCCCGACTTCGGCACCTTACGAGATCGGACCCGAGGCCTCAAGCAGCGCATCTACGGCTGGCTCAGCCTGGGCTGGGACGGCTCGGCCCGGACCTGGCAGCGCTACGAGAAGGCGTGCCTGCTGATGGCGGGCCTGGCCACGCCGCTGGTGGTCTCGGTGCACACCATCGTCTCTTTCGACTTCGCCACCAGCGTGATCCCGGGCTGGCACACCACCATCTTCCCGCCCTACTTCGTGGCCGGGGCCGTCTTCTCCGGCTTTGCCATGGTCATCACCCTGCTCATGGTGACGCGCAAGGTGATGCACATCGAGTACCTGATCACCGACAAGCACCTGGAGCAGATGGCCAAAGTGCTGCTGACCACCGGAATGCTGGTGGGCTTCGCCTACACCACCGAGCTGTTCACCGCCTGGTACAGCGGCAACATGTACGAGCGTTTCACCTTCATGAACCGCGCCATGGGTCCTTACGCGTGGGCCTACTGGCTGATGTTCTGCTGCAACGTCTTCGTGCCCCAGGTGTTCTGGAGCAAGCGGCTCCGCCACTCGGCAGCGGTCCTGTTCGTGGGCTCGCTCCTGGTCAACGTGGGCATGTGGTTCGAGCGCTTCAACATCGTCGTTACCTCGCTCCACCGCGACTACCTGCCGTCGTCGTGGAGCCACTACGTTCCCACCCTCACCGAGGTGGGGATCCTGGTGGGCAGCTTCGGGCTCTTCTTCACCTGCTTTCTGCTCTTCGTGCGGGTGGCGCCGGTGGTGGCCTTCCACGAGGTGAAACACACCCTGGCCCAGCAGAGGGAGGAGGCTCGCCATGCCGCGGCTTGAGGCCGAGCGGGGGCGGCTGCACGCCCTGATCTTCGAGGATCCGGAGAAGACCCTGGCTGCCGTGAGGCAGCTCAAGGGGGAAGGCTTCGAGGTCCGCGACGTCTATTCGCCGTTTCCCATCCACGGCATGGATGAGGCGTTAGGTCTCAGGGAGACCCGGCTCGCCTACGCCACCCTGATCGGGGGCCTGCTGGGCGGTCTTGGCAAGCTGGCCTTCCAGACCTGGGTTCACGTGGTGGACTGGCCCTACAACATAGGCGGCAAGCCCGATCTGGCTTTCCCGGCCCTGGTGCCGGTGACCTTCGAGCTGGCGGTGCTGTTCGCCGCCTTCGCCACCATCGGCACCCTGTTCGTCGGCCGCCGGTTGTGGCCACGTTGGCGCTCGGAGAAGGCGGCCGACCAGCCGCATCCCCGAGTCACCGACGATCGTTTCGCGGTGATGGTGCTGGAGCGCGACGGCAGCTTCGCCCCCGGGCACTTCAGGCGGCTGAGCGCCGGTCTGGGTCCCGAGGAGGTGATCGAGGGATGGAGGGTCCTGTGATGAAGCGCGCTATCGCCACCGCGGTCGCGGGCGGTCTCGCCCTGGCCATGGTGAGCGGTCTCGGCTGCAAGGCGTCGGGCGAGAAGCCGGGTCTCACCTTTCTGCCCGACATGATGAAGTCGGTCCCCTACGACACCTACGATGCCAACCCGGTGACCGGCCAGACGCTGCGCCAACCTCCGGAGGGAACGGTCGCCATGAACGCCGCCGCCTTTCCCTACGGACCGGGGCCCGAAGAGGCCAAGCGGGCGGGCGCCGAGTTCAAGAACCCACTGCCGGCAAGCGACCAGGACCTGGCTCGTGGCCAGCGCGTCTACGAGGCCGTCTGTATCGTCTGCCACGGCCCCAAGGGCGAGGGCGACGGGCCGATCATCGGGCGCTTCCCCAATCCGCCGAACCTTCTGGCCGAACGCGCCAAGGCCCTGCCCGACGGCCAGATCTACCACATCATCACCCGTGGCCAGGTGATCATGCCCTCCCACGCGGCCCAGGTGTTGCCGCTGGACCGCTGGCGCCTGGTGCTCTACCTGCGCCAGCTTCAGGGCCTGCGCCCAACGACATCGGGAGGTCCACGATGAGCGCGACCCGCACCCTGCCCACGACTCCCGAGGTGAGAAACGCCGGGCTCTGGATCGCGCTGGCCAGCGGGGCGGCGATTGCCGGGGGTTCGGTGCTGGTTCAGCCGGGGGACGGCTGGGCCGGCGTGCTGACGGCCGGTGTCTTCGGCGTCAACCTGGCCCTCGGGGGGGCGGTCCTCCTGGCCATCAACTCGCTGGCCGGTGCCAAGTGGTGGCTCTCCTTCCGACACCTCTCGCTCAGTCTGGCGCGCACCCTGCCGGCGCCCGCGGTGGCCGTGGCGCTGGCCCTGGTGCTGGGCCTCACCGCTCTTTACCCTTGGGCCCGGCCCGGGGCCATGGATCCGGCGACGCCGCTCGGCCACCTGCTGGCCAAGAAGGCGATGTGGCTGAACGGGTCGTTCTTCCTGGCCCGGGCGGTGGTGATCTTCATCCTCTGGTTCGGCTTCATCGCTGCCTTTGGCAGCCGACTCGCCGCCATTCGGCGGGAAGGTCCGGCCCGCGAGAAGGACCTGGTCAAGACCTCCGCCCTCTTCATCCTGGTGTTCGCCCTCACCTGCTCGGTGGCGGCCTGGGACTGGACCATGTCGCTCGAGCCCGGCTGGTTCTCGACCATGTTCGGCGTCTACCACTTCGCCGGCATCTTCCAGGGGGGTATCGCGGCGGTCATCTTGATCGTCCACCTGGCCATCCGTTGGCAGGCGCTGGCGCCCATCTCGCCGTCGCAGCGTCACGACCTAGGGAAGCTCTTGTTCGCCTTCTCGGCCTTCTGGGCCTACATCTGGTTCTGCCAGTTCATGCTCATCTGGTACGCCAACCTGCCGGAAGAGACCGAGCACTACGTACGGCGGATGGCCCACGGCTGGACCCTCATCTTCTATCTGAACCCCATCTTCAACTTCGTCTTCCCCTTCGTGTTGCTGCTCGGGACCTCGACCAAGAAGCACACCGCCACCCTGGTGCAGGTGGCGGCGGTGGTGATCCTGGGTCGCTGGCTCGACGCCTACCTCATGGTGGCGCCGGTCTCCGGCCCGGCGCCCTCCTGGCCGATCGCTGCCGCCGCCGCTTCGCTTGCGGTTCTGGCAGGGATGATCCTGATCGTGCGACCCCTGGTCCTGGCCGGGGCTGGTGCCACGCCAAGCTCGGCACAGAACATGCACGGCCACTGAGCCATGACGGGGACAACGCCTGAAGGGATGAAGTTCGACGGCGTGACCAGCTACCTATCGTGGGATCACGACCGGCTGGACGCGATCCTGGCGGAGGTCTGTCGTCGCGTGGAAGCCGGGCAACTGGGAGAGGCCGAGGCCGGCTATCGCGAGTTCCTGACCGGCCTGCGCCGGCACATCCGCCTGGAGGAGGAACTGGTCTTTCCGCTCTTCGAGGCGAAGACCGGGGTGACCGGTGGCCCGACCGCGGTGATGCGGGCCGAGCACCTGGAGATCGAGCGCGCTCTGGGAATGATGCAGGATGGCCTGTCGCAGAAGGACGCGAACGGCTTCCGTGAGGGACTGCAGTTCCTCCGTTCGGTTCTGCCCGATCACAACGCCAAGGAAGAGCACGTGCTCTATCCCACGACGGATCGGGTGCTCTCGGCGGAGGAGCGAAGCGCTTTCGTCGAGCGGCTTGTGGGAGAATAGCGGCGCGAGGCCTGCGCCGCCGCTTGGCCGCTTGGCGCAATCTTCGCGCCAAGGGAGGCCATGAAGACCAGGATCGAGCCCTACAAGATCAAGACCGTCGAGCCGGTGCGCTTCACCACCCGTGAGGAGCGCCAGGCAGCCGTCAGCAAGGCCGACTACAACCTCTTCAAGGTTCCCGCCGAGCTGGTCACCATCGACCTGCTGACCGACAGCG
>Ga0209342_10002274_pt1 | contig 20825 bp, 25 predicted proteins | sample RifCSP16_2_FD_184023 | JGI IMG/M metagenome (GOLD analysis project Ga0209342, IMG submission 184023) | Soil microbial communities from Rifle, Colorado - Rifle CSP2_sed 16_2 (SPAdes) (version 2) | ecosystem: Environmental > Terrestrial > Deep subsurface > Rock core/Sediment | place: Rifle... | reverse complement strand
CTGGCGGTAGCAGTCCTCGAAGACCACCTCGCCGCCTACCGTGGGGCAGCCGAAGGCGTTCCCATATCCGCCGATCCCCGCCACCACGCCGCCGATGAGCTGTCGGCTCTTGGCATCGCCGGGCGGGCCGAAGCGCAGGCTGTTCAGGATGGCGATGGGCCGGGCGCCCATGGTGAAAATGTCGCGCAGGATGCCGCCGACGCCGGTGGCGGCGCCCTGGTAGGGCTCGATGTAGGAGGGGTGGTTGTGGGATTCGATCTTGAAGACGGCAGCCAGGCCGTCGCCGATGTCCACCGCGCCGGCGTTCTCTCCCGGTCCCTGCAAGACCCGCGGGCCCTGGGTGGGGAGCGTCTTCAGGTGGATCTTGCTGCTCTTGTACGAGCAGTGCTCCGACCACATGACGGAGAAGAGCCCCAGCTCGGTCAGATTGGGTTCCCGGCCCAGGCAGCCGGCGATGCGGCCGTACTCGTCCTGGGTGAGGTTGTGCTGCGCCAGTAGCTCGGGCGTCATGGTCTCCTTCCCAAACCACGATTGTACCGGAGGCGCCTTCCCAACTGCCGCACCGCAGGCGCGCGAGCGGCACGAGCGGCACCAGCGGCACCGCCCCGGCTGCGCGCCGGCGGCGCACCTCCGCTAGAATGGCGGGCGGCGGGTGTCGGCATGAAGCGCTTCGTCATCATCGCGGGAAGTCTGGCCACCACGGGCTTTCTGGTGATGCTGGCCCTGCTGCTGGGCAACGCGGGCTTCAACGCCCGGCGCTTCACCCAGCATGAGAACCGGCTCAAGAAGCTCTTGCCCCATGAGCCCACGCTGCAACAAATCGTCAAGGGCCTACACGATGAAGGCACTCCGCTCCTGGCTTCCGCCTCTAACGGGGAGGACCTGCGGCGACTGGCCCAAGAGAGGGGCAGGCTCCGGCAGGCGGAGATCATCGAGAAGGGACGCCGGTACCCGGAAGTCCGGGTCTTCCTGGCCGGGGACATGATCTACTTCATCTACTTCGATGCTGGCGGCATCATGAAGGACTTCGCATGCGTCAGCCGTTGAGGCCGTGGTGAGAGCGGGGGCCTGGCCCTGGATCAGGGCGGCGGCGCTGCTGATGAACGGGCTCTTGCTGGCTGCCGGCCTGTGGGTTGAGCTGCGACCGCGCTACCGGGTGGACGCCTGGACCGGCGGTGCGCTGGTGGCGCTGGCGGCGGTGAACGCCGCAGCCCTGCTGATCGCCGGCGGTTCGCCGTCGGCGGCTCGGCTGCGCCGGAGGGTGCAGCGGATCGCGCTCTTCACCAACGTGCTGCTCATGGCGGTGGCGGTGGCCTTCGCCTCCGGCTCCCTTCACGCCGCCGGCGGAGGCTCGTTGGAGTCTGCCGCGCCTTTCGCGCTCATGGTCCCACCGCTGCTGTCCGGGGTGGCGATCCTGCTGTCGCGACGGGATGCGGGATAGCGGGGCGCCGGCTGCCCTCGACCCTGACGGCCTCTGACGGCCTTTCTTCGCTGACGCTCCCCGATCGACTCCGTGTAGACTCCGCCATCCGATGCCTCCGAAGAAGCGAGCCCCGAGACCGAAGTCCCCCGAGTCTTCGGGGCCGGCCTGGCTGGTGATTCTGGAGGACATCCGCTCCCAGAACCGCGTCATCATCGAGGCCCTGGAGGCGCATCGCCAGGAGACGCGACGCAGCCTGCAGGATTTCCGCGATGAGGTGCGCGCCGACGTATCCGTTCTTCGCTCCATCGCGCAGGGTCACAGCACCGACATCCGCGACCTGAAGACGGGTCTAGCCCGCGTCGAGACCAAGGTTGACCACCTCGACACCAGGCTTGGGAGCGTGGAGACCAAGGTCGACCACCTCGACGTCAGGCTTGGGAGCGTGGAGACCAAGGTCGACCACCTCGACGCCGGACTGGGACGGGTTGAGGCCAAGGTCGATCGGCTGGTCCCCCTCCAGGAGCGCGTGGAAACCCTCGAACGTCGTCGCGCCTAAACCCCTGAGCGTGCCGGAGGGGCCGGCCTCGGCCGCCTCCGGGCCGATCGCCGGCCTTCCGGCCTGCGGCCGCCGCCTTACGCCGCGACCACCGAACGAATCAAGGCCTCGAACAGCCTGCGGCCGTCGGCCGAGCCCAACTCGGCTTCGCAGGCCCGCTCCGGGTGCGGCATCAGTCCCACCACGTTCCGGGCCCGGTTGCAGACGCCGGCGATGGCGCGGGCGGAGCCGTTGGGGTTGGCGGCGGCGTCCAGTCGGCCATCCGCCGACACATAACGGAATACGATCTGCCCCTCGCCCTCCAGGCGGTCCAGCTCGCCATCCGGCAGGTAGAAGTTGCCGTCGCCGTGGGCGATCGGCATGGTCAGCACCTCACCCGTCCGAAGCCCGGCGGTAACCGGGGTGTCGGTGCGTTCCACCCGGACCTGCACGGGCTGCGACAGGAATTTGACGCTGGCGTTGCGCAGCATGGCCCCGGGAAGCAGCCCCGCCTCCTGCAGGATCTGGAAGCCGTTGCAGATGCCCAGCATCGGCCGGCCGGTGGCCGCGAACTCTCGAACCGCGCCCATGACCGGGCTGAAGCGAGCGATGGCGCCGGTCCGCAAGTAGTCGCCGTAGGAGAAGCCGCCGGGAAGCACCACTGCGTCGAGGCCGGAGAGGTCGGAGTCCTTGTGCCAAACGAAGTCGGCCTCTTGGCTCAGCACGTGCTTCACCACGTGGTAGGCGTCGTGGTCGCAGTTGGAGCCCGGGAACACCACCACGCCGACTCTCACGACTCAATCTCCACGCGGTAGGCTTCGATCACTGGGTTGGCCAGCACCCGGTGGGCGATCTCCTCCGCCGTCTTTCGGGCCAGCTCGGCGCTGTCGACCTGCCCGAGGTCCAGCTCGAAGAACTTCCCCTGCCTCACTCCCGCCACCGACGCGTAACCCATGCCGTGCAGCGCATCGTGGATGGTGTGGCCCTGGGGATCGAAGACCGACTTCTTGAGGGTGACGTAGACCCGTGCCTTCATGACGCTTGGACCTCGCTTGCCGAAATCACCTTGCGCACCGGGATCGGGAACTCGATGCCGGCCTCCGCCAGCCGGCGGTGAATCTCCTCGTGGACCTCGCTTCGTGCCAGGCCCTCGTCGGTGTAGTCCCGGGCCCAGAAGACCAGCAGCCACACCACCGCGAACTCGGCAAAGCGCGTCACCAACGCCGCTGGCGGCCGGTTCAGGGCCACGTGGGAGGAGGCGAGCGCCGAGTCGGTGAGGATCTTCCGCACCAGCGAGAAGTCGCTGTCATGGGGCACGCTCACTTCCAGCCTGACCGTCAGCTGCCGATCCGGCCAAGTGAGGTTGGTGAGCCGCTCCTTCACCAGCGCGCTGTTGGGCACCACCAGGATGGTCTCGTCCAGGGTTCGGATGTGGGTGGCGCGAATGCCGATCGCCTGCACGTCGCCCACCTCCCCGGTGGCCAGCCGCACCCGGTCTCCCACCTTGAAGGGCCGGTCCAGCATCAGGGTGAAGCCGGCGAACATGTTGGCCAGGGTGTCCTGGGCGGCCAGGCCCACGGCCAACGAACCCACGCCCAACGAGACCACCAGAGAGGCGACATTCACCCCGAAGTGCTGGAGGACGGTGATGGCCCCGATCACGGCGATGAACACCTTGCCCACCTTGCCGAAGAGGGGTCCGAACTCCCTGGCCAGACCCTCGGCCGTGGGGTGGCGGGATTCGGTGGTGTACCAGCTCAGGAAGATGCCGTAGGCGCGGGCCACCCCCAGGGTCACCAAGAGCGCGGCCAGCACGAACATGACGCGGTCGCTGCGATCGACCCAGCGGGTGGCCACCGGCAGGCGGTGGACGGCGGCCCAGACCCCGACCAGGAACAGGCTGTAGGTCAGAGGGCGCTTGAGGGCCCCGATCAGCCTGTCGTCGAGGCTGGTGGCGGTGCGGCGGGCGGCGCGCGTCAAGACCTGCGCGAACAGGTACGACAGCAGCCGCGCGGCCAGGTAGGATCCGAGCAGAATCGCCAGGCTCAGCAGCGTCTCCCGGACCCGGGGATCGACCAGCAGCTTCACGCCAGGACCTTGGCCTCCGGCGCTGGGGTCGGGTTCTGGCGCGACGAGGCGGACTCGGGAAAGACTCTCCGGAAGATGACGTCGACGTGGCCCAGGTAGCGGTCCAGGTTGAAGACCTCATCAAGTGCGGCCTGGCTCATCGCCGAGCGGATCTGCGGATCGTCGGACACCCGCTGCCGGAAGTCGGCCTCGCTCTTCCAGGCCTCCATGGCGTGGTCCTGGACGATGCGATAGGCGTCCTCGCGGCTCATGCCGGTAGCCGTCAGCTCCAGGAGCAACTGGCCGGAGAAGACGAGTCCCCGGGAGGAGTCGAGGTTTCGGCGCATACGTTCCACGTTCACGCTCAGGCCCTTCATGATGCTGGTGAAGCGGCGCAGCATGTGGTCGAGGGCCAGGAAGCTGTCGGGGACGATCACCCGTTCCACCGAGGAGTGGCTGATGTCGCGCTCGTGCCAGAGGGCCACGTTCTCCAGGGCCGCCACCGCGTTGCCGCGCACCAAACGGGCTAGCCCGGTGATCTGCTCCGAGCCTACCGGGTTGCGCTTGTGGGGCATGGCCGAGCTGCCCTTCTGCTTGTCGCCGAACGGCTCTTCCAGCTCGCGGACCTCGGTCTTCTGCAGGGCCCGGATCTCGGTGGCGAAGGTCTCCAGGCTGGCGGCCAGGATGGCCAGGGTGGTCAGCACCTGGGCGTGGCGATCTCGCTGCAGGACCTGCGAGGCGATGGGCGATGGCGTAAGGCCCAGGCGCAGGCAGACCGCTTCCTCGACCTCGGGTGGCAGGTGCGAGAAGGTGCCTACCGCGCCCGACAGCTTGCCCACGGCGATGGCGGCGCGGGCCGCCTGGAGGCGCGCCTGATCGCGGCTCAACTGGTCGAACCAGAGGGCGAGCTTGAGGCCGAAGGTCATGGGCTCGGCGTGGACGCCGTGGGTGCGCCCGATCATGGGAACGTCCTTGAACTCGAAGGCGCGGGCTCGCACCACGTCCTTGAGGGCGGCGAGATCCTGGAGGATAAGGTCGCAGGCGTCGCGCATCAGCATGGCGAGCGCGGTGTCCACCACGTCGGACGAGGTGAGGCCGTAGTGGATCCAGCGGCCCTCGGGCCCCACGCTCTCGGCCACACAGGACACGAACGCGATCACGTCGTGCTGGACTTCCTTCTCGATGGCCTCGATGCGGGCGACCTCAAAGCGGGCCTTGCGCCGGATGGCGTCCAGCGCCTGCCGGGGCACCACACCGCGCTCGCTCAGCACCTCGGTCGCCGCCAGCTCCACCTGGAGCCAGCTCCCGAAGCGGTTCTCGTCCGACCAGATGCGGGCCATTTCCGGCCGCGAATAGCGCGGGATCATGGAGCGGGCAGTCTACCACGCGGGCTCTGCGGTGGGCCCGATCGCCGCCGGTTCGGCCATGGCCCACGGTCCTCGCAGGCCGCCCTGGTGGCCGCGAACCGATAGAATGTCCCGACCATGAGGGTTGATCGGCCTGGTCCGGACGCCGGCGGGCAGGTCCGGATGTTCGCTCGGGCGATAGGCGTGGCGGTTCTGCCAGCGGCGGCGGCATGGGCAGCCTCGGCCACCGTCGCGCAGCAGCCGCGTTTCACGGAGACAGTCGAGGTCGAGCGGGTTCTGGTGGACGCCCGGGTGGTGGACCGAAGAGGCCAGCCCATTCGGGGGCTGACGGCCAGGGACTTCCGCGTCGAAGTGGATGGCCAGCCGGCTCGCCTCGAGTCGGTGCACTGGGTTTCGGCCGGCGATCCCTACCCGGAAGGACTCGATCGCGAAGCCGCCGGCGTGCCCAAGTCGGTTGCCGGCCGCCTCATCGTGTTCTTCTTCCAGAAGAGCCTCGACCCCTCCCGCATCGGCGGTCTGATCAAGATGCAGCGCCGCGCCGCCCGGCTCCTGGACACGCTGGGCGAGGAGGACCGGGTCGCGGTCGTCTCCTTCGACAGCCACCTGAAGCTCTGGGTCGACTTCACGAACCAGCGGCCCCGCGTGCGACAGATCATTGAGCGCTTCGTCCTCCACCAGGACCAACCGCAGCCCATCCGCGCTTTCTACTTCCCCTCGCTCGCCGAGCACTTCGACGCGGCGGCCGCGAAACAAGCCGCCACGCCGGAGAGGGGCCTGGAGGTGCTGGCGCGAGCCCTCACGCCCCTACCCGGGCCCAAGGCGCTGGTCTTCCTCGGCTGGGGGCTCGGCGAGATGCGGGGCCGGTTCGGCGTCCGCATGATCGACGACTATGAGCCGGCCCGACGGGCGTTGATCGCGTCTCGGACCTCCGTCTTCGCCCTCGACGTCACCGGCGCCGACGCGCACTCGTTAGAGGTCGGCCTGGAGCTGACCGCCCAGGATACCGGGGGCTTCTACGCCAAGACCCACCTCTTCGACCACGCCGCCTTCACCCGGCTGGAGGGGGCTCTGGCCGGCCACTACGTTCTCGCCATCGTGAGGCCGCCGGGCGAGAGGCCGGGATCGCACCGGCTATCGGTCAAGGTATCGGGGCACCAGGGCGAGGTCCTGGCCGGGGCATCGTACGAGAACTGAGGGCGCTATCTCTTCCGGAAGGCGTGCTCGAAGCTCAAGTAGAGCAGCAGCCCGTTGTCCCCCTTGCTGGGCCCGATGCCGATGGGCACCGCCACCCCGGGCACGATCTGCAAGCCGTTCGACAGGTTGTGGGCCCAGCGGATTCCGGGACTGAGATAGGCGCTCTCGCTCCACTCCGTCCGTCCCTTGTCGGTGACCGACTGGGCGCGGCTCCACACCGCCTCCAGCATCAGGTTGAAGCGCGGGCTCACGATCGCGATCGCGCTCTGGCCCAGGCTGAAGGCCGAGGCCGCGGCCTCGGCACTCAAGGCGTTTTGCGCCGAGGGGGTGTGGGTGAAGCCGGCGTTGGTGTGCAGCGTCAGCCGGCTTGACGCCGCCCAACTGAGAGGCAGACCCGCCTGGATCCCGGCACCACCCGTGCCCAGGCCCTTCTGGGAGCTTCCCGAGGGCACAAGCAGCGAGAGCCGAGGCGTCACCGCCAGCCTCGCCGCGCCATCGCCCAGCACCTGGTAGCGATAGTTGAGGGCGACATCGCCCACGCCGGTGCTCCCCGCTGAGCCGGTGTCCTGTATGGGCAGCGTCAGCGAGACCTGGTGACGCAGGCCGCGGAAGGGCCATTCCTGGGTGAAGGCGTAGACCCATCCGGCGCCGTCGAAGGACCGCTCAAAGAAGCTGATGTGCTGAACCACGCCCGCCTCCTGGTTGTACGCCTCTTCCAGCAGGAAGCTATTGTCTTGAATGCCCGGCGTTTCCCCTGCCCCCGGCTGTTGGCCGAAGCCGCAGGTGGCCACCAGGAGCATCCCAACGGTAATGAAACCAGTTTTCATAATGGCGGATCATACACCAAGTGGCGCGAACAACCACCGCCTCAGCCGGGGATCAGGGTGAGACCCGTCGCGACGAAGTGACGGAAGTCGCTGACGCGCGTGACCAGTGGGACGTCGTGGTCGAGACAGCTCTGCGCGATCCGGGTGTCGGCCAGCTTCGCCTTGTGGCCGGCGGCGGCGATGCGCGCGCGCAGCCGACCGGCACGCTCCCAGAATCCGGCCTCCAGGGTCAGGACAGGAATCAGGATGCCATCGAGCGGCGGCGGCAGTCTGGGGTCGCTCAGGACCTCGGACAGGACCACAGGAGGCAGGCAAGCCTGGCTCTGGCAAGCGCGACATCGACCGCCTGCACATCCGGTCCTGCGGAGCCGCCCAGGTAGTGAACGAGCGAGCTGGTGTCGAGAGCGATCACTGGTGCCGGTCCCTGCGCAGTGCGGCGAGATCGATGGCGAGGTGCACCTTCCCTCGCAGGCGACGCAACTCCTCGTAGGCGCTGCGCGATGCCACTAGCTCCAGGCCCCGGCGCACAGTGGCCGTGATGCCCTCACCGGTCGAGCGCCGGGCGCGCTTCAGCAGGTCGGTGGGCACTTCAATGGTGACCTTCTGGGTCGGCCGCATGAGGCATCGTTACCAGTACCGGGACCAGCTTTGGATATGGTCCGCCGGCGCCGCCCGGGTTCCCCGGACCGACCTCGGCGCCCTTCCCGTCCGACTCGTGGCAAGATCGGGGGGCAAGGGAGAACGCCATGGCCATCACCCGACCCCAGCTTGAGCGCTTCGCCTCCTCTCAGCGCGCCCGATACGAGGAGCTGCTGGCGGACCTTGTCGGAGTCCGCAGCGTCTCCGCCGATCCCGCCCACCAGTCCGACATCGAGCGCTGCGCCGAACTCGGCGCAGCCACCATCCGTGCCTTCGGCGGCCGCGCCGAGCTTCACCGGGTTCCCGGCGGGAACCCTATCGTGCTGGGATCGTTTGACGCCGGGCCCGGGCGCCCCACCGTCACCGTCTACAACCACCTCGACGTGCAGCCGGCCTCCAGGGAGACCGAGCCCTGGCGGACCGAGCCCTTCACCTTGAGCCAGCAGGGGGACACCTACTTCGGCCGCGGCACCACCGACGACAAGGGCCCCGCGCTGGCCGCCCTGTTCGGCGCCCGCGCTGCCCTCGATGCCGGTGTCCCCATCAACATCAAGTTCCTGTGGGAGCTTGAGGAGGAGGTGGGCTCGCCTCACTTCGCCGACACCTTGAAGAAGATCGGCCCCGCCGCCGCCACCGACGCCGTGGTCGTCTCCGACACCGTCTGGGTGTCGCGCGGCCGCCCTTCGCTGTCGGCAGGCCTGCGCGGCCTGCAGCGGATCACCTTCCACCTGGAGACCGCCGAGACCGACCAGCACTCGGGCACCACCGGCGGCGCCGCGCGTAATCCGGTAGGCGAGCTGGCTCAACTGGTCGGGGAGATCATGGACGCGCGCACCGGCCGGGTGAAGATCCCGGGCTTCTACGAGGACGTCGAGAAGCTCACCAAGCAGCAGCTCGCGGACTTCCGGGCTGCCGGCTTCAGCGTGAAGGGCTTTGTGAAGGACCACGGCTTCAAGTCGATCCGCACCAAGGACCCGCTCCAGGTCATGAAGAGCCTGTGGGCGATGCCGACCTTCGAGGTGCACGGCCTGGTGGGCGGCTACACCGGTCCTGGCGTCAAGACCATCGTGCCCCCGCGGGCCGAGCTCAAAGCCTCGGTTCGCCTGGTCCCCAACATGAAGGGCGAGAAGATCGTCAGGCTCGTCAAGGCGTTCGTGAAGAAGCGGAACCCCGACGTGCGGGTGGTGGCGGGTTCCTGCGCTGCGCCCTACAAGGGCCTAACGACTGGTCCCCACGTCGAGGCGACCAGGCGCTCCCTCAGCTTCGCCTTCGGCAAGGACCCCGTCTTCGTCCGGGAGGGCGGGACCATCGGGGCCGTGCTCTCGATGGAGCAGATCCTGAAGTGCCCCATCGTCTTCATGGGCCTCTCGCTCCCGGACCACGGCTACCACGCGCCGAACGAGAACTTCGACTGGGGTCAGGCCGGCGGCGGCATGATGGCATTCGCGAAGTTCTTCGAGGAGGTCGCCGCCCAGGCGCGCTGAGGTCCCGCGCGCCGTACGTGGGGTCCGCGCTCCGCCCTGGTCGCGGGGCCGGCCGGCCGGGGCCTGCCGACTTCTCTTGCGCCGATCGCCTGCTTTCGATAACCCCCGGGGTGGCACACGGTTCGCGTCAAACGGACCGTCGGGCCTCCGCCTCCAGTGCCATCGCGAGATCGCGCACTCCACGCTCGATCTCGGCCCCGTCCACTGCGGCGAAGCCCATGAGCAGGCCCTCGGCGACGGGCCGTCCTCGGCTGAAACGTCCGAGCGGTGTGACCTCCACCTGGCGCGCTGCGGCCGCTGTGGCGACCGACTCGCTTTCCAGTCCGGGAGCCAGCCAGCCCGCCGTCTGCAGGCCCGCCTCGATCTCCGAGATCTCCAGCAAGCCCCTCAGGTGTCGCCGCGCGCCCTCCAGCAGTGCCTGAAGCCGCTCCGCGTACACCTGACGCATGCGCCGGAGGTGCCGCGCGAAATGCCCGGCCGCCATGAAATCGCTGAGCACCGCCTGCTCGATCACCGGTGGGTGGCGACTATGCAGTCCACGCCAGTTCGAGTGCCATAGCTCCCGCGGACTCGTTCTGCGTGGACGCCGCGCGGGCAGTGACGCGGTGAGGAGTCCATCGGGCCCAACCTAATGCGACATGGAGCCACGGACGCGAGAGAAGGCAAGGTTGTACGAGCGCGTCCGCGTGCTCGCGACGCGGTGAGTCGCTCCGCGAACCCGGACAGCAGGGTCCCGCCGGGAAGGACGGTCCTTCGGGAGTGTCGACCCTCACGCCTTCTCCCCAGGCGTCGCGGCCGACACCGGCCTGTCGGAGGATGCGCGAGAGCAATTCTCGACCGATGTCGCCCTGATGGGGATTGGGGATTCGCAGTGTGACGGAGCCTCTCGCCATGAATTGGTGCTTGCCGCCGGAGTAGGGCCCCTCGAAGCCCAGGGCCCGAAGGGCTCGGACCAGTTCGGTGCGGCGAACGGGCCCGAACGGAGGCATGGCCTATGCGATCGCCCTGATCGTCAACTCATGCCCATCCACGACGGGCACCGGGAGGTTGCGCGAGACGCGGAACAGGATCCACTCCTCCAGAACCTCCCCTAATTCCTCGCGACAGCCCTCGAGCGTCGGGGCGTCTGCGTACACGCCGTCGAAGCCGGGAATCTCGCCGTAGTAGGAGCCGTCGTCGGGCAGGATCTCGCCACGATGGCGAGCTCATAGCCCTTGAGGCAGGAGCAGGCCTGCTCGCGCGAGGAGCCGCAGCCGAAGTTCTTGCCCGCCACCACCTCGGCGTTGTCCGCGAACGCGAACTGCGGCGTCTCGGTCGGCAGCACGGTCGCCATGTAGCGGCCGGGGCATGCGCAGCGTCCGAAGTTCGGCGTTTCGGGTCCAGGGGCTCGGGGGGCGGGAGCCCCCCGCTTCATAGCGGCGACCGCCGAGGCCGCCGCCACCTCGGGCGAGCAGAGGTAGACCTCGGAGTTCGGGTTGCCCATGCGGCCCTTGAAGTTGCCGTTGGTCGTGGAAAGCGCCACCTCGCCGTCGCCTAGCGCGCTCTCGTGAACGCCGAGGCAGGGGCCGCAGCCGGAGTTCATGGCCACGGCGCCCGCCTTCATCAGATCGGACACGTAGCCCTTCTCCATCGCCTCCTGGAGGATACGGCCGGAGGCGGGGAAGACCAGCATGCGCGTCCCCTTGGCGACCCCCGAGGGAGCACTCAAGACGATCGTGGCCTTCGCCAACACGGCGGGGGGCACGCTGCTCGTCGGCGTGGAGGACAAGAGCAGACACGTGCGCGGCGTGCGTGATCCGCTCGATCTGGAAGAGCGCCTGGCCAACCTGATCAGCGATCTCGTCGTGCCTCGGCTGGTGCCGGACCTGGAGCTCCTCCCCTGGCGTAACAGCCAGATCCTGGCAGTGCAGGTGTACCCCAGCCCGAGCCGCCCGCACTTCCTGAGGCGCGAAGGGCTGGATGGCGGCGTCTACGTGCGGGTCGGTTCCACCAATCGGCGGGCTGACCGCGAGCTGGTCGAGGAGCTCCGCCGCTACGCCCGGGGCGAGGCCTTCGACGAGCAGCCGCTGCCCGAGCTCGGCTCGGAAGACCTGGACTTCCGAGCCGCTTCCGAGTCGTTCGCGCCCCTGCGCAAGCTCGGTCGCGCCGACATCGAGACCCTGCGCCTGGTCACGGTCCACCAGGGACGCAAGGTACCAACGGTCGGGGGAATGCTCCTCTTCGGCCGGGATCGCGAGCGTCACTTCCCGGACGCCTGGGTCCAGGCCGGACGATTTCAGGGCACCGACAAAAGCCGCATGGTCGACCGCACCGAGATCCGTTCCTTCCCGGTGCGCGCCATCGAGGAGGCCATCGCCTTCGTCCAGAAGCACGCGCTCCACGGCGCCGAGATCGGCCCCGTGCACCGCAAGGAGCGCTGGAGCCTGCCGCCACTTGCGGTGCGCGAGGCGTTGATCAATGCCGTAGCGCACGCCGACTACGCGCAGCGCGGCGCCCCCATCCGCGTGTCGATCTTCGACGACAGGCTCGAGGTCGAAAGCCCGGGGCTTCTGCCCTTCGGCCTGACGGTGGACGACCTGCAGCGCGGCATCTCCAAGCTGCGCAACCGCGTCATCGGCCGCGTCTTCAACGAGCTAGGGCTGATCGAGCAGTGGGGCAGCGGCATCCAACGCACGACCGCAGCCTGCCGCGACGCCGGCCTCGCGCCACCTGTCTTCGAGGAGATATCCACGCGCTTCCGGGTCACCCTCTCCACCGAGCGCATCGGGCGGCCGGCCCTCGACGAGGTCGACCAGGCCATCCTCGACGCCCTCGCCGGCGGCGAAGGGCGCCTGACGAGCGAGATCGCCGTGGTGATCGACCTGACCCCGCGCGCCACCCGCACGCGCCTGGCCCGGCTCGTCGAGCGCGGGCTGGTGCGCGAGCTCGGCACCGGCCCCCAGGATCCAAAGCGGCGCTACTTCAGGGCGGAGTAGGAGGAACAGGGGGAGAAGGCATGCCCGCATGGCCGTCCGTGGAGGCAGTCTGCCTGAGACCCCCAGGCCTTGGCGGCCGCCTCCACGATCCACCGCATTTCCATGCCACCTGCGGCGATCACGAGATCGCCGTTGCGATCCGGGACGGGGAGGTCCTGTGGGGGACGTTCCCGAAAAGAGCGCTGGCTCACGTAGCGGAGTGGCGGGGATCCGGCCTACTTCCGCTCGTTCATGCTGAATCCGGATCTGCACACGGTGGTTTGGCCGAATGGCGCACCGCGCGCCCGCGGCGCGCTGACTCGCTCCCCTGCGCGGCCTTGCGGCCGGGAAGGGGGTCGGCAGTTGGAGCGGACAACCTGTGGACCGAGCCGCCAGGTTGGACAGGCACCGAACCCAGACGCGCGGAAGACGATGCCACACCGGCTCCTCCGCGACCTGCGCGATAATCACGCCATGGTCCTCTACTTGGACATCTGCTGCCTGAAGCGTCCCTTTGACGATCAGGCGCATCCGCGCATTCGCCTCGACTCCGGCAGCTTCCGCGCATGCGACATGAGGCTCCAAGATCAAGGTGCGGGTCGGCGAGATCACAGCAGTGGCCCGGGAGGTGCTGTCATGACGTCTGCTATCACCAACCCGGTCGAGCTTCGGAGCCGGGGCTTTCAGGCGCTGGTCAAAGAGCTGGTTGGGTGAACGCGGTGCGGTTCCTCCGCGAGTACGAGGCGGGCGGTGGCGACTACGTGCAGGAGCGCGAGGTCATCCTCCCAGCCTGGGACGCCGACACCCTGGTAAAGATGGCCCTCCGGAGAGAGTAGCGGCTGCTCCGCCAGCGGCCGCCTATTCCCGCTCCGCGTGGTCCCCAAGCGTCTGGTGCGGGTTCGGTCCCCTCCTTCTGCATTACGCGTCTGGCGATCCCGCCGGTCCGCCTCGACAGCCGTTTTCGCCCCCACGACGGGCTCCCTCCGGCTACAATCCCCGTAGCCTGACCCTGCCGTGTTAGACGGCACGGGAGGAACGAAGATGGCAGTCCCTGACTTCCAGTCCCTCATGCTGCCCCTCCTCAAGTTAGCCGGCGGCGGCCAACAGCACCCGCTCAGTGAGGCTCGTGAGGCTCTGGCTGGTGAGTTCAAGCTGACCCAGGCTGAACGCGACGAACTCCTACCGAGCGGCAGCCAGTCGAAGTTCGCGAACCGTGTGGCGTGGGCCAAGTCCTATCTTCAGCAGGCAGGATTGCTTCTCTCGCCCAAGCGTGGCCACTTCCAAGTCACCGCCCGAGGTCAAGCGGTCCTCAAGGCGCCGCCGGGCCGAATCGACATCAAGTTCCTGGAGCAGTATCCCGAGTTCGTCGAGTTCCGCACCCCCAAGGGGGAAGCCACAGATCAGGCCCCTCCCGCTGGCCCACCCGGGACGGAGGCCGACACGCCAGAGGAGGCGCTTGAGGCCGCTCACCTCAAGATGAAGGCGAGCTTGGCGTCAGAGGTCCTGGGCCGCGTGAAGTCCGCGTCCTCCGACTTCTTCGAGCGCCTCGTTGTCGAGCTTCTCCTCAAGATGGGCTATGGCGGCTCCCGATCCGATGCTGGGCAAGCCGTCGGCAAATCAGGAGACGAAGGGATCGATGGCATCATCAGCGAGGATCGTCTCGGCCTCGACATCGTCTACCTCCAGGCCAAGAAGTGGGACGGCACTGTCGGCCGTCCTGAGATACAGAAGTTCGTGGGTGCGCTTCACGGGAAGCGGGCGAAGAAGGGCGTCTTCATCACAACTGGCTCCTTTTCGGCAGAGGCCATCGGCTACGTCGAGCACATCGACCCGAAGGTGGTCCTGATCGAGGGCAAGCGCCTCGCTGAGCTCATGATCGACTTCGAGGTGGGTGTGGCCACCGCTCGCACATACCACGTGAAGCGAGTCGACTCGGACTACTTCGAGGAGGGATGATCTGTCGGCAGCCTCCGGTCACCCTCGGCCTACTAGGCTATGCGAGTTCGGGCGCCGTAGCTCCTGCGGACTCGTTCTCCGTGGACGCCGCGCGGGCATTGACGCGGTGAGGAGTCCATCGGGCCCAACCTAATGCGACATGGAGCCACGGACGCGAGAGAAGGCGAGGTTGTACGAGCGCGTGCGCGTGCTCGCGACGCGGTGAGTCGCTCCGCGAACCCGAACAGCAGGGTCCCGTCGGGAAGGACGGTCCTTCGGGAGTGTCGACCCTCAGGCCTTCTCCCAGGCGTCGCGGCCGACACCGGCCTGTCGGAGGATGCGCGGGAGCAATTCTCGACCGATGTCGCCCTGATGGGATTGGGGATTCGCAGTGTGACGGAGCCTCTCGCCATGAATTGGTGCTTGCCGCCGGAGTAGGGCCCCTCGAAGCCCAAGGCCCGAAGTGCTCGGACCAGTTCGGTGCGGCGAACGGGCCCGAACGGAGGCATGACCTATGCGATCGCCCTGATCGTCAACTCATGCCCATCCACGACGGGCACCGGGAGGTTGCGCGAGACGCGGAACAGGATCCACTCCTCCAGGACCTCCCCTAACTCCTCGCGACAGCCCTCGAGCGTCGGGGCGTCTGCGTACACACCGTCGAAGCCGGGAATCTCGCCGTAGTAGGAGCCGTCGTCGGGCAGGATCTCGTAGCGAGCCCTGCGAAGCGCCGCCGACAGGTACTGGGAGATCATGACCAGATCGTACCGCCGTTCCCGTTCACGGCGAAACGGGAGAGGACGCCGGGACGCGCCGTGATCTGCCGAGAGGCGTCAGGCCTTGGGGCGGCCTCCACCACCCGCCTGCGGGTGTGGGCGATGAGGCCGCCCGCGTCGATGATGGCCTGGCGACCTTGTCCGCCGTCACCTCGAGCTCGTCGCCATCGTTAGCCTCGATGTCCGGCGCCGTGACCAGGTCGAGGCCGAGGTTGATCGAGTTCTGGAGGAAGATCCGCGCGAGGCCTTTGGCGACGATGGTGAGCTCGTAGCCCTTGAGGCAGGACCGGGCTCGCTCGCGCGAGGAGCCGCAGCCGAAGTTCTTCCCGGCCACCATCACGCTGCCGGGCGCGACCTGCTTGGCCTTCAGCTTGCCGTTGACCTCGGCGTTGGCCGCGAACGCAAGCTGCGGGGTCTCGATGGACAGCACTGTCGCCATGCAGCGGCAGGGATCATGGTGGGCTCCTGTACCAACGGCCGGCTCGACGCATCCTCAAGGGGAAGAAGGTGGTGCGAAGAACCCGGCCGCCGACGAGGGACGGAACAACTCAACGGCCCGGGTGTTCTTCAAGACCGGCGACGACATCTAGACCCCGGTGCTCGGCCTCACGCTGTCGCCGTCCAGGTGTAGGGTCAGGCTTTCTTCCGTCTGCGGGCGCGCAAGGGCAACCAGCGTCGCACCTCGCGCCGCACTCGGCGGGCGACCGCCACGGCACGCCGTGCTTCGGGGCGCGAGATCGGCTCGTACTCCCCGGGGTAGCGAGCCACCACTGCATAGTCCGTGAGCCGTTCTTGCTCGGCGCCGGAGATCGGGGGGCGCGATCCCTGAGGGAGGAGCGCCACGAGCGCCGCGACGCTGTGGACCCTTGGGAACGGCGTCTGCCGCAACGCGAGCGCGCCTTGAGGTACTTCTCGACGCACTGCTGCGCATGGAAACAAACGGTGTCGGTGGGGCAGTCGTCTGTGATCGTCAGCGTGTGGACAGCCGTCTTGAGGTCGTTCTCCGCCTTATCGACCCAGCCACGCGCGACATCGACGACTCGATCATCGACGCTCATAGAGGACCCGGCCGTCGTGGCCAGCGGGATACTCGATCGTTCCGACGATGTCCTTGCGCCAGGCGAATTCCTCGGGCGTTGAGACGATGACGTCGGTCGGCACTTTCAGGTCGTGGAGGGCCAGCCGGATCTCGATCTGCTTTTCGCGCTTCGACCCCTCGACTGGCATAACGACAAGCAGGTCGACATCGCTGTCAGGGCCCGCATCGCCGCGGGCGCACGAGCCGAAGAGGATGATGCGTTCGGGGCGGAAGCGGCGCACGACCCGCCGCGTCATGCGGTCGATCAAGGTCCTCGCGGTCGTCGCTCGCTGGGTCACGGTCTTCAGACCTCAGTACCGGCAGGACGGGTCGTCGATGAGGTGTCACTCACCTGCACCCCGAGGATACGGGAAATCGGGGCGGCGAAACCGGTTCACTTGACCGGGTGACATTGGGCACGCTCGGAAGGGTTGGGGCGGTCGCCGCTTCTGAGCCAACTCCCGAGTAGCGCGGACTTCCTCGATCGATCGGCTCCGGTGGCTGCGAAGCTGGCGCCCGAACCTTGATCGACGCTCGACCCCCTGGTCGTCCAGCTTGCTCGGAGAAACCGTCAGGCCTTGGCGGCCGCCTCCATCACCCGCTTGCGGGTGTAGGCGATGAGGCCGCCGGCGTCGATGATGGCCTGGCGCGCCTTGGGCAGGGGCACCACCGCGAACGTCTTCCCCGTCGTCTTGTTCACGACCCTGTCGGCCGTCGCGCCGATGCCAAACGCGAAGCTGTTGAGGGCACCGTGGCTGGTGGTGTGCGAGTCGGTGCCGGCCACGACGAGTCTGGTGGCCCCCGGGCATCGGGAGCGTTAGAGTAGGGAGGTGCCGGAGATCAGCCGCTTCCTCGGGATAGTGATCGGCATGTTCTACAGAGACCACAACCCACCTCATTTCCATGCCACCTGCGGCGATCACGAGATCGCAGTTTCGATCCGGGACGGGGAGGTGCTGTGGGGGACCTTCCCGAGAAGAGCGCTGGCTCACGTGATGGAGTGGCGGGAGGCGCACGTCACCGAGCTCGAACAGGACTGGGAGCGGGCAAGAGCGAAGCAGCCGCTGCTGCCGGTCGAGCCATTGGAGTAATGCCATGCCGAGACTGGTTGGGGTTCGGTGGGTGCGCGACTGGGTCCTCTGGGTTCGCTTCAGCGACGGAAGCGAGGGCGAGGTCGATCTTTCGGGAGAGCTGGAGGGCCCGGTATTCGAGCCACTTCGGGACCCGACCTACTTCCGCGCGTTCGTGCTGAATCCGGATCTGCACACGGTTGTCTGGCCGAACGGCGCAGACCTGGCGCCCGAGTTCCTCCACGATCGCGTCCGCGCGCTCGCGCCGCGGTGAGCCACTCACCTGCGGGGCCTCGCGGCCGGGGAAGAGGTCGGCACTTGGAGCCAGCGGACAACCTGTGAACCGCGCACCATCCGGACGCGGCTCGCCCGGCTCGTCGAGTGCGGGCTCGTGCACGAACTCGGCACCCGGGAGTGAAAGAACCGCATGAACGTCCAGCTGCTGACAATTCTGGTCGAGGCCGTCACGCTTCTGCGGCCGAACGCTCTACCGGCTCAGGCCAACGCCTGCGGGTCCGTGCGGCACCACCTGCAGGATCTCCAGGCTGGGGATGGCCAGAAGGACGCGGTTACAGAGGCCCTGTCTGAGCTGGGTCCGGGTGCTCTCGCCTGTCTCATCTCCGTCAGCGAGGAGTGGAGTCGATCACGCGACCTCGGTACCTCCCCGATCGAGGCAGCTGCACGACTCGGCCCACCTGTGGTACCTGAGCTTCTCCGCCTTCTCCAAGAGGAGCCCGCGGGCAGCTACAGGCAGCGCTTCGCCGAGCGTACGCTGGCACGCGTGCGGCCCCGTCCGGTTCCCCAACTAACGCGACTCCTCCAAAGCAGTGAGACTGCTACGCGGGACGCAGCCGCCAGGACCCTCGCGAGCATGGATGACCCGGACGGAACCGCGAGGAAAGCGCTGTTGGGCGCCGGCGCGATCGCTAGTCCAGCTCTTCTCGAGATCCTCTGCAGCGACCCGACGCGCCGCGACGCGGCAAGCGAGGTGCTGGTGGCCATCGGCATTTCGGCCTCCGTCGACGCGATCATGAACGCTGGCGCCGGGGAAGGTGCTGACGGGCGGGAGGCGAGGGAGGCGAGGTACGCGCGCCTCGACGTCTGGTCCGACTCGCTTGCACGAATGGACCGCGGCCTAGTCATCGGGATGTTCGCCATTCTCGCCGACGAGGGATCGACCAGCCACGCTCGCAACTTCGCCGCTCTGGTGATCAGCAAGGCCGAGCCTCTGCCGACAGACGATCTCATCCGCATCGCCAACGGAGCACCAGGGAGAGCCGCAGATGTGGCCCTAAGGCTGCTGGCCGCGCGCCCCGACCCGAAGAGCGCCGACGCATTCCTCGAAGGGCTGCGATCCGGCAATCCGCAGGTGGTGGCCGCTAGCTCGGTCGCGCTTGGTATCCTCGGCGACACTCGTGCGCGCGAACCCCTCATCCACCTCATGTTCGCGTCTCGCCATGTGAGCACGAGCGGTACTGGCTTCGAAGCCGCAACCGCGCTCGGCAGCATCTTCGATGCAGGCGTGCATGCGGCACTACTGCGATGCGTGCGAGGCGAGTGCGCGCCGGGCTCTGCGGCAGGCGCAGCCGAGGCGCTGAAGCGCAACGGCGACTTCACGGGCGTGCGGCTCCGCGCGCGCTACGGTGGGCTTGGCGGAGGGATGTTCGCGGCGCAAGTCGGCCTCGCCGCCGTCTTCGTGGCCTTCCCCTTGGTCGGTGGATCTGCTGCGGTTGTCTTTGTGATGGCCCTAGTCGGAACCCGTCCTTACAGAGCGTCGAAGGACACGGTCCTGGGGTTCACGGTCGCAGTGGGAGCCGCCCTTGCGGGTTCCTTCACGTGCGGACTCATCTGGGGTTCCTCAGCGGATGCCCTCTTCGGCATGCTGGAGGGCCTCATGCTCCTCGCTGCTCCGGTAGCCGTGGCCGGGGCGCAGGCCCTAACCGTGCGTCGGATCGGCCGGGCGAGCGGTGCGGGGGCGATTGCCATCGCCGGATCGTTCTATTTCGGCTTCGGGCTCGGGTGGCTGTGGCTGCGGGGGTACCTCGGCAGCCAGTCGCACAGCCTCCCCGCCCTGCACGTGATCCTCATGGAGGACTGTCAACAGGTCCCTGCACACCGCACGTGAGCTGGAAGTCGCCTGACCTCCGCGGAGGTGAGCCGCCCCAAGGGGGAGGCCTCTCGATCCCAGGTGTCCCGGTCACCGCCTCAGATTCTGGCAGCGGCCTCCATCACTCGCTTCCGCGTGTAGGCGATGAGGCCGCCGGCGTCGATGATGGCTTGGCGGGCCTTGGGCAGGGGCACCACCGCGAACGTCTTCCCTGTCGTCTTGTTCACGACCTTGTCGGCCGTCACCTCGAGCTCATCGCCCTCGTTAGCCTCGATGTCCGGCGCCGTCACCAGGTTGAGGCCGAGGTTGATGGAGTTCTGGAGGAAGATCCGCGCGAACCCCCGGGCCACGATGGTGAGCTCGTAGCCCTTGAGGCAGGAGCAGGCCTGCTCGCGCGAGGAGCCGCAGCCGAAGTTCTTCCCGGCCACGATCACGCTGCCCGGCGCGACCTGCTTGGCCTTCAGCTTGCCGTTCACCTCCGCGTTGTCCGCGAACGCGAACTGCGGGGTCTCGGTGGGCAGCACGGTCGCCATGTAGCGGCCGGGGTAGATGACGTCGGTCGAGATGTCGTCGCCGGTCTTGAAGAACACAGAAGCCATGACTACGCCCCCTTCCGCGGATCGGTGATGGCGCCGGTGACCGCCGATGCCGCCGCCACCTCGGGCGAGCAGAGGTAGACCTCGGAGTTCGGGTTGCCCATGCGGCCCTTGAAGTTGCGGTTGGTGGTGGAGAGCGCCACCTCGCCGTCGCCTAGCGCGCCCTCGTGAACGCCGAGGCAGGGGCCGCAGCCGGAGTTCATGACCACGGCGCCGGCCTTCATCAGATCGGACACGTAGCCCTTCTCCATCGCCTCCTGGAAGATGCGGCCGGACGCGGGGAAGACCAGCATGCGGGTCCCCCTGGCGACCTTCTTCCCCTTGAGAATCTGGGCCGCGGCGGCGATGTCGTCGAGCCGGCCGTTGGTGCAGGAGCCGATGACGATCTGCTGGACCTTGGTGCCGGCGACCGCGTCGATCGGCTTCACGTTGTCGACGGTGTGCGGGCAGGCGATCTGCGGGGCCAGCGACGCCACGTCGACGTTGACCGTCCGCTCGTAGACGGCGTCGGGGTCGGGTGTCACCAGCGTCAGCGGATCGGTGACGTGCGCTTCTTCCCGCAGGTAGCGGACCGTCTCCTCGTCGCCGGGGACCACGCCGGAGGTGGCGCCCGCCTCGACCGCCATGTTGCAGAGGACCAGGCGGCCGGAGGTCGACATGTTGCGGACGGTGTCGCCGTGGAACTCGATGGCGCGGTAGTTGGCGCCCTCGGCGGTGAGCAGGCCGACCAGGTGGAGGATCAGGTCCTTGGGCCCCACCCGCGGCATCGAGTT
>Ga0209342_10002273_pt1 | contig 20828 bp, 16 predicted proteins | sample RifCSP16_2_FD_184023 | JGI IMG/M metagenome (GOLD analysis project Ga0209342, IMG submission 184023) | Soil microbial communities from Rifle, Colorado - Rifle CSP2_sed 16_2 (SPAdes) (version 2) | ecosystem: Environmental > Terrestrial > Deep subsurface > Rock core/Sediment | place: Rifle... | reverse complement strand
TAGCCGTCGTCGGCCGGGCTGACCGTTGGCGTCCCGTATCGACACCTGCCCGCGGTTTCGGGCAATCTGGCCTCGGGCCGCTTCGCAGACGTGTCGCGCCTCGATTTCGTCCGTGTAGTCCGCGAGGACACCCTACGGACGCTGACCGGCCTCCAGGTCGAAGCGGTCTCGGCGTCCTCGACGGTCGACCTGGCAAACACGTGGTCCCTCGACTTCATCGACCGGGAGAAGACGTCGGCCACGGGGGCGGGCGCCTACGTCGCCGTCCTTGACGGCGGCCTGGTTCCCTCCTGGCGGGAGGTCCTCGATGAGTCCCGGGTCCGCGTGGATCTCGGACGGAGCTTCACAGGAGCGAACGGGAACCCGGTTCCGTACCAGCTCGAGAACGACAGGAACGGACACGGGGTCGCCGTCGCAGGGACGATCATCGGATACAAGCTCCACGATAAGTCCTCGACCGGAGGATTCCTCCGCGACTACGCCACGGGGAGCCCGGGAGACTACACGGTCCCCGGCGTCGCGCCGATGGCGACGATCATCCCGGTCAAGGTGTGCGACAACGGCGTGTACTGCTGGGACAGCTCGATCTTCAGCGGCCTGGACTATGTCGTTGGGCTGAAGCTGGGTACGGAGGCCGGCGGCGAGCTGCACGGCAAGCCGATCGTCGTGAACCTGAGCCTCGGCGGGCCGTCCTCGTCGGCCGCGGAAGAGGCGGTCTACGAGTTCGTCACGTCCCAGGGGGTCCTCGTCGTCGCGAGTGCGGGCAACGAAGGCGACGCGGGCATGGGATGGCCCGGCGCATATCCCGTCGTGATCAGTGCGGGCGCCGGCGGGTGGCGGCGCCAATGGTTCGGGGACCAGGAGGCGGTCAACAACCAATGGTGGCTCGACGATGTCCCTGAAGACGCCGGCTCCATCGACGAATGGTTCATGGTCTGGTGGTCCAGCCGCGAGGATAGGAGCCGGGGACAGGAACTCGACGTCGTCGCAACGGGCCGCTTCATGCTCCTTCCGTATCTGATTGACGGCAAGGCGACGCCGCCCCCGGATCCCGCCCCTGCGGACAACGTCCCGAGCGCGTACTTCTTCATCAGCGGGACGAGTTTCTCGGCCCCGACGACGACGGGGGTTGTCGCCCTCCTGCTGGGCTCGAAGCCGGACCTGACCCAAGCCAAGGCGGAGGAAATCCTCCGGAAGACCGCCCTCCCAATCCCCGCGGGCTCGTGGGATGCAGGCTTCCCGTTCCCAGCCGAGAACACATGGGACGCGAGCAAGTCCCTGGGCGGCCCGGGCACGAAGACCGGTTGGGGCTTGGTTCAGGCGGACGGCGCGCTGGATGCGTTGGCCGGAAAGGGGAAAGGCCGGAACTCCTAGGGGCGTCTCGATTCGCCGTCTGGGTCGGGATCCCTAGCGGCAGAACCGCTCGACGAACTCCCGGGTCGTCTCGGCGGCCTCTAGCAGCTGCTGGCGAGGGATCCCCGGGACCCCGCAGAGCATGAACACGACGTCTCGGGTTTCGGGCGTGACCTTCGTCGCGTCCGCATCACGGTACGGATAAATCGCGATGAGGGAATCCGCGTCTTCGACAACCACCTCGCGTCCCTGGAGGGCCGAAGGCATCTCCATGCCGATTCCTAGGAACGCCTCGCTCGGTCGGGCGAGGCGCATCGTCAGATCTCCATGGATCTTCGTGGCGTCGAACGCTGCGATCGAAACCTGTGTTTTCATCGACGCGAGGTTGTATGCATCCACGAGGGTGTTGATCCGGGGCAGATCTCGCCCCTGCAACACGCGTCGGAGAAGGGCCTCGGAGGCCGGACGGATCTTCGTCGGGTCGATCCCCACCCGCCAGTAGAAATCCCGATACGCTCGGAGGATCGGATCGTCCTTGAGGGTCGCGAGTTCCAAGTGCTCCCGGAACTCCCGCACGAGAACCGCGGCGAAGGAGTCGAGACGATCGTCACGGTCCCGGATCGCGAGGCCTCGGACCTCAAGGAGGTGCGCATCGAGGCCCGGGTGTCGTGCGGCGAGCCCGGAGTCAATCGTCAGGCGGGCGGCCATGGTCCTCCGCCGTCACAGGGCGGTCCATCCTCCGTCCATCGACAAGCAGGCGCCCGTCATGAACGCGGAGTCCTCGGATGCCAGGAAGAGGATCCCTCTCGCAATCTCCTCCGGCTTCGCCGCCCGCTTCATCGGATACGGGGCGACGAGCTTCCGAAGGTATTCGTTGTAAGGGAGTCCGGAGGCTTTCGCGTCCCGCTCCAACATCGGGGTCTCGACCTCCCCCGGGCAGATCGCGTTCACGCGAATTCCCTCCTTGGCATGGTCGACGGCGAGCACCTTCGTGAGGAGGATCAGCCCGCCCTTGGACGCGCAGTAGATCGAAGCCTCCGGCGTCGCGACGAGCCCGGAGTCGGACGACACGTTCACGATCGAGCCTCGCCTTCGGCGGATCATCCCGGGCAGGGCGTACTTTGTACAGAGAAACGCGCCCTTCAGGTTGATGTCCATCACCCGCTCGTATTCCCGCTCCGTCACTCGGTGGGTCAGCTTTTGGAGGTAAATCCCTGCATTGTTCACGAGGACGTCAAGCGCGCCGAGATCCCGTTCCGTCCCACGGACGAAACGCCGCGCGTCGGATGCCTTCGACACGTCGCCTCGGATCGCGAGCACGTCGCCATGGCGATCGAGGGCGCGCTTGGCCTTCGACAGGCGCGGGCCGTTCCGCCCCGTGATGGCGACCCGGGCCCCTTCCTTCAGGAACTCCCTCGCCGTCGCGAATCCGATCCCCGAGGACCCACCGGTGATGAGCACCACCCTTTTCTCGAATCGCCACATCGGGCGGGAATCGCGGCATGCCATTAAGCCTCCATCGACGAGGACGACTGCCGCCACTGGCCGGACTCGATCTCCCTAGAGGCGCGCGGAGGGCCGAGCGACAGGGTTATCGGCGAATCGCGAGTTTCCCGGCACCGTGGCGAAGCCGCTCGAAGGCCGCGTCGCCCTCGTGACGGGGAGCACGGGGGCAGGGATGGGACGGAGCACGGCCCTGACCCTCGCAAGGGAGGGTGCCGACATCGTCCTAAATCACGGGACGAACCGAACGACGCCCGAATCCACGAACCGCCGGATTGTCGAAGCCATCCGGTCGTTCGGTGCAGAGGTGATCGTCGTGAGGGCGAGCACGGCGGTCCGTTCGGATGTGCGACGGATGTTCGCTCGGGCGAGGGAGGAACTCGGGCCTGTGGACATCCTCGTGAACAACGCGGGCGGCCGGTGGGCCCCGGAGCACAAGGACTTCGCGAAGATCGACCCGGGGTTCTGGCAACGCGTCCTGAAGGCGGAGATCGACGGCATGTTCCACACGATTCAGGCGGCCCTCGCGGGCATGCGTCGCCGCCGCTGGGGCCGGATCGTGAACATCGGCATGGAGCGGTCCGAGGAATTCATGGAACCCCCGTACGACTACACGGTCGGCAAGATTGCCCGGCATGCACTCACGCGGATCCTATCGGAAATCGAGATTGCGCGAGGGATCACAATCAACGCGATCGCGCCGGGATACATCCCCGCGTTCACGTTCCGCCAGGCCGTTGAGGCGGTCCGCCGCGAGGGGCCTTGGAAGGGACGACGCCATGGCACTCCCCAGGATGTCGCGGAACTCGTCGCGTTCCTGTGTCGCGAGGAGGCGAGCTACGTCAACGGGGCCGTGGTGCCGATCCACGGAGCCCCGTGGTGACGCCCGCCGGGCGCCGGGCTACGACGCGACGAGGCCCTCCACAACGAGGCCGACCGCGATCAGGATTCCTGTGACAATCGTCGCGAGGATCATCCCCGCGTTCGAGGGGATCAGGGCGTGCGGGTCGCCGCCCGCCTTCCGCGCCCCCACGATGGGCTTGACCGCGAGGGGGAGCGCGAGGAACGCGAGGAGCGCCCAAGGGGTGAGCGCTACCAACAGGACGCCGGCGAGGAGGACCGCGTACGCCGCGATGACGATCCCGCCGAAGAGCTTCGCGGCCCGGTCCGCGCCGAGCCGCACGACAACGGTTCGCTTGCCGACCGACGAATCCGCGGGAATGTCCGGGATCTCGTTGATCCAGAGGATCCCCGCGACGAGGAGGCCGAACGTAATCGAAAGGACGATCGCAGGCGGATCGAACGCCCGGGTGAGGACGAAGTACGTCCCGAGGACCGCGATCGGGCCGAAGGCCAGGCCGACGGCGATTTCCCCGAGTCCGTGGTGGGCGAGGCGGAACGGTGGGGCCACGTAGAAGTAGGAGAAGGTCACGCCGAGAATCCCGAGGACGAGGAGGGGCGCGCCCGCGGGCCATCCGATTGCAAGGAACACGAAGTACAGGCCGATGACCGAGCCCAGGGCCAGGAACGCAATCGCGACGGCGAGATGAGCCTTCGGGTCCAGCACGCCGCGGAAGAGCACGCGACCGCCGCCCGCGAAGGGGTTCAGGTGGCGGACCGCGAGGTCGTTCCCGCTCCGGAAGTCCCACGCGTCGTCGCCATGTTCGTCCCCATATGGATGAATGCGAGGCCCAGGAGGGCGAGACCGAGATACGGGAGATCAATCGCATATCCCGCCTGCCAGGCCGCGAGTCCCGCGACTACGCCGGGGATCAGGGACGCGAGGAGGAAGGGCGCACGGAACGCCTGCACCCAGAGCCGACCAACGGGGATGTTCCCAGGCGGCCCGAGGGGATGCGTCATCCCCATGAAGCCGACCTGCTGTCCGTCGCGCATCATCGGACGTACCGTGAGGACCGCACGGAACGTCGAGGCGTCTTTCCGCATGAGCGTGACCTCCTCCTCGAACTTCCCCTTCTCCACCGCCTCCCGGAGGAGACGCGGCACGAGGGTGGGCACGTTCTTCGGGACGTGGAACATCGCGACGGACATCTTCCCGAGGACTTCCTCCTGGCTCCAGCCGAAGAGCGCCGCTGCGTCCGCGGCGTACTCCTGGACGATCCCGTTCATGTCGCACGTGATCACGGACGTCTGCGCGGTGAACGACTCCACCATCGTGCCCGGTCCCATGGCCAGGAGAGGGTCAAAGCTATATTCGAGTCTTGGTTTGCCTGTCAACCCGTGTCGGGATGAAACGCGTCGAGATCCAGCTGCCGCTCGCCCTCCTGGACGACCTTGGAATCCTCAGCGCTCGCTTCTTCCGGAACAACGCGTCGGTGACGGTCGTCCAGTCCTTCGCCATCGGCCCCCGGGTTGCGGCGCTCGTCCTGCGCGTCCGCCGCCACGGGCCGTTCAAGGACCCTGCGACTGTCGAACGCGAGGCCCGGGCGATCGCACGGCGGTACCATCTCGAGCGGTTCGAGGTCCTCTCGTACGCTCCGGATCGCGGCGAGTACCTCGCATGGGTCGAGTGGGTCGTGCCGGAAGGTCTCCGTAGGCTCTTGGCGGACGAATCCGGAGGGATCGTCCCCATGGAGGTGGGCCGCGTCACGCCGAAGGACGCGCGCGTCACCCTGCTCGCGCCGGACGGGATGCTCCCTCGGGTCCGCCGCTTCCTAGACGAATTCGGTGTGCCGTACCGGGTCCGGGCCGTCCGCACGGTCTCTGCGGGAGGATGGGAGCCTTTGTCGGAGCTCACCCAACGCCAGCGTGCGATCCTCGAGCTCGCGTTCCGGCTGGGGTACTACGAGTCGCCCGCGATGGTCTCCCTGAGTCAGATCGGTCGGATCCTGGGGATCTCGAGGGCGGCGGTGTCGAAGCACCTTCGAGGTGCGGAGCGGAAGGTCCTTGCATCGGTCGTCGCGGGACCGCACTGAGGTCGCGCAATACGAGCGGTACGCCGGGATGGCTCGAGGGCTCGAGTCGCTCGATGTGTGTGTGCGTGCTTCCCGCGGGACCGGACCGGTCGGACGCGCGCCAACCGATCGCTCCCAGGCGGCCGTCGACTTTGATCAGCGCTTTCGCCCGCGGCCCTTCTTCGCTCGACCCTTTGACTTCTTCGCCCGACCTTTCGCCTTCTTCCGAGTCGGTCGGGACGCCGCGCGAGGCCGGGGGAGTGCCTCGTAGAGGGCCATCGTAATGCCGGTTGGATCCTGGAACACCGCGAACCAGCCGAACCCGGGGATGTTGGACTTCGGCATCATGACGGACCCGCCGGATGCCTGGATCTTCGCGAGCGTGTTGTCGATGTCCTGGGAAAGGATGTAGTCGAGCACGCCCGCGGGCATGTTCTGGACCTGCTGGAGGCCTCCGCCCGGTTCACTCGGTGCTTCCCACGTCGAGTAATTCATCTCCGGCATGTCCTGGAACTTCCAGCCGAAGACGTCCTTGAAGAACGCCTTCGTCTTATCCGGTGCGTTCGAATGGATTTCCACGTGCACGACGCTGTTCGGTTTCTGAGCCATGATGTCCGTCCCCCTCACCATCGAGGGACCGCCGGGATGCATGAGCGAGATATTAAGACATGAGGCCGAGGGATCGGCGAAAGTACTGCCCGGACGCGCGTCCTGGCGACGGCGCCTCCGACGAACGAGCGGGGCCTACTCCTTCCGGGCCTCTTTCGCTTTCGGCCTCAGCTCCCGGCTACCGCACCGGCGGCATCGGGTCGCCCGCATCGCATTCCGAGCGTAGCACTGCATGCAGATCATCTTGTGCAGCCGGCGCCGTTCGGCTTCAGGGAAGCGGGCCATATGGAGGGCGAGGTCGGGATGGTTTAAGAAGGCTTCGGGGTCGTGTGCCTGGCGTCGTGAGAGTGGACGACGTGCGACTTCGCAAATCCGGCTAACAGGACCTTCCTGTAGTCGGTGATTGCCTCAATGCCCTCCAGGCGTCAGGTCGTCGTAGTCGCGCGCCGAAGGACTTCGACAAGTCGACGCTCTCTTTCGTGCACGATTGAAAGCCTCGCTTTTCGGTGGAGCTTCTCCGCAACTTCGATGAAAAGACGAAGGTGTCTCTCCGCCTCGCGATCTTCGCCCATGACTCGAAGCGCGATGCTGTAGTAGAAACTAGAGAACTGGGCAGGAGCCTTCACCGTCCCCTTTTCGAGCCGAAGAGCTTCCTCGAAGGCCGTTCGACTTCCCCCTCGGTCACCATTTGCTAGGCGGTCCAAGCCATGGAGGATTGAAACGAAATAGGGCTGGACCCGGACATCGCGTAAGAATTTCGGCTCATCCAAAACGTCTACGATTCGTCTGAAACCCTCCAAGTCGTCTTCCAACAGGCAGCACTCTGCGGCATAGAACATCATCCCGATCGCTCCGCCAGCAAGGCCCAAGGCCAAATACTCGTCAGCAACCTCCTCGAGGTCGCGTCGGGCTTGCCCTAGCGGTCCCTGGTAGTACAGAAGTTGGGCGAGGCCCACCTTCGCCTCTGTGAGCGCGGCGGCATCATGGATCTTGCTGGCTACAGCCATGAGTTCCATGAAATCAGCCTCCGCAGCGGGGAAATCGGCCTGAAACAGGAGGTGAAAGTTGGCCCGAGCAGAGAGAAAATCGCGGCGAATGAGGGGGTCGATTCGGACTTCTGGCATCGCTTCGATTGCAGCGAGGTGTCGCTCTGCACGTTCGATGTCTAACGCGATGTTCAGACAGAAATTCGCCATTGTGAAATGCAGTCGAGCGGTGAAACGGGGATCTCGGACCGAGCCTGAAAGTTCGAGGGCTTCGCGAAGATATCTTTCAGCAAGCGGGATGTCCTCTTGCGGCTTCCACGCCTCGGCCTGGCCGAGTGCCAAAGACGCCTCGGCCCGGCCTTGGATGGCCTGAAAGCCTTGGAAGGTGCGCAGGGCCGATTCGCCATGATCCCGGGCCTCTTCCCAGTCTGCGGACGCCTGGGCGAGATGGCACCGGATCAAGTCGAGCCAACCGCGCTCGACGGAACTAGTTATCCCTAGGGCCCGAGCGCCCTCCTCGGTTTCCGCCGATGCCGCCTTGAGCTCGCCCCGGTCCAGGAGCGCCCAAGCTATCTTCCGGTGAAGTCGGGCGCGCACCTCCGGTTCCTCTGCCGCGGTCGCGGCCTCTCGATAGGCCGTCAAGGTCGCGGACAAGTCGCCCATTTCCTCGTAGGCGTCGCCAAGGGCCTCCAGCAGTATCCGACGTTCCCCAATGGACTTCGAGAGCCGGAGCGCGTTGGAAAGATAGTCGATGGACGACACAAAGTCCCGAGCCTCGTTGGCCTTTGAAGCCAGCTGGCGCAGCTGTTGTACAGCGAACGCGCCTATCTGACGTCGTTCGTCTGTAGTCAAAGCACTCGCGAAGAATTCTTCGATCGTGTCGTGAACTTCAAACCGATCACCAGCCAAGGTCCGGATGAGCGACCGGTTCGACAGCGAGATGAGAACGTCGGCGGACAGGTCAGGATATGCGAACAAGGCGTCTCTGGGAACCGGCACCCCGTAGAGGCACGCCGTCTTCATGACCGCCCGCTCCTCTTTCGAGAGCTTTGCATAAATTTCCTCCTCGATGAACCGATGCACACTCTGGATGGCTTCGGCCGGCACCGCGTGCTGAGCCCTTGCAAGTTCTAGGAAGAGAGGATGGCCCCCGAGCTTGTTGCCCAAATCGATCAACCTCGGGGCATCGGGTTCATGTGAGGCAAGCGCCGCAACCTCGCTCGGGGAAAGCCCTGGCAACTCAATCTCCACAACAAGCTCGGTCAGGATGACGTCCCTTCGGTCGTAGAAGCTCATGGCCTCGCGGGTGAGGACCATCGCCCGCACATCGGGCGCCTGCAGCACAGCCTCCTTGAGGATTGGGAAGAAGCCCATCGTTTCTTTAGACGCTTCATGGGCGTCGTCAAACACGAGAAACGCCTTCACGCGGAACAAGTCCTCCCGAAGCACTTCTGCCGCGCGCGCCGTTTCCCCCCGCAATAGAACGGAATGGAGTCCAGGCTTCCCGTGCGCGGAGAGGAAGTCTCCGACATCCGCGAGAATCGACGAGGATGTATCCCATGGCCGAACGCGGTGCCAGAATAAGCTCCTCTTTCCTCGAAGGCGCTCGCATGCCTTCGCGCCGAGGCTTGACTTTCCGATGCCCGCTACACCTCGTACGACAAAGATCTTGGGTCCCTCCCCGTCCCGCGTTACCATTTCCAATTCGGCTACCCGTCCGACGAACGTCCGCGGGTGGGGTGCATCCGAGAGCATTTCCACGAACGAAATGACGGGGGAGGGAACCAGGCTCGCCAGATCCACGAAGCCCGCATGCATGACTTGGCGGACGACATCAAGGACGGAGACCTTTCCCTCGGCTTGTTCGATGACTTGGGAGACGTTCGCCTCACGAATCTCCTCGTTGTCTCGCATCCGCACCGACTCGGACTTGACTTGCTCGCGCAGCCGGATCGCACGCAGCTTCCCCACGTCTGTGAGGTCGTACACCTTCCGCCGTCGACGGGCGCCTTTCACATGCGTCGTCCTCAGGCGGACCAAGCCCTCCTCCACCATGGGTCGCACATATTGCGTGACGTGGGGCACATCGATCCAAGAAGCCCGCGCAATGCCCTCTTGAGTCACCGCCGGGGAGACTTCGATGGGATCGGCGGTCGTCGAGAGGTCGAGCAAATGGAGAAGGATTCGCTCCTTAACGGTAAGCCGCACTGCCGCTCCCGGTTGGCCATCCGCGACAAGCCATATCAAGGTTCCAGAGTACCTGGACTTCCACCGCCGGCTAAGACTATCCTAGATTCGCTAGGTTCCTAGAGGTATCCAAGGCCCATTGCCCTAGTTTTGACAACAGTCTTTCCAGATCATCCTGCGCAGCTTGCGGCGGCTGCCTCGGCGGTTCTACCTGCGACGAACGTATCCGGGATACATCCGGGCGTAGTATTCGTGCCAAGCCCGCTGATTCTCCTCCCACGCTTTCCGGGCCTCATCGCTCCTCTTCATGTGAGATGTTACCGCGAGCGACGTGAGGAAGGCAATTCCCAAGATGACCGCGCCAGCGGCGGTCGTCAAGCTCGGCTCGCCGGAAATCCAGCCTCGGACGGCCGCGTATCCTCCGAGGATCCCACTCACAACGACGAATGTGAGGAATCCGGCGACTCGGCGCGAGATCCAGCCCATGACCGGCCCCGTTCGATTGGCGGAAGGATAAGCGTTGCGAAGCGGGAATCTGTCTCGGGAATCGGCGTGCCGTCGGCCTGAGATTCGGCACTCAGGAGAGTCACCCTGCAAACCGTGCTGGACCAACCCGACAGAATGCTCCCATACGGCCATTCTCTCCTCTGAGAAGCGACGACCAACCTTTATCGAGGTCCGCGGGGAGCGGGAGCCGTGGCCCGAAGGACCCGGCCCGAGCCCGAATGGTCGGCCGACGAGATTCGTCGGCGGACGCGTCGGTTGATCCTGGGCCTCGTTGGCGCAGCGGCCATCGTCGCGAGCGTCTTCGGCGGGCTCGGCCTCTACGCCGGAACTTGGCCGCCCCTCCTCATCATCGAGAGCGGCAGCATGCAGCACGGCGACGCCGCGAGCGAGCTGGGCATCCTGGATACGGGCGACGTCGCGGTCATTCAGGTCCTTGCGTCCCGTGGAGTGGTCATCACCTATCTTGAGGGCCGAGCCTCGGGTTACACGAGCTTCGGCGATTACGGTGATGTCGTCGTGGCCGGATTCTTCGACGTGGACGTGAACCGGACGAGGGCCCTCGTCCACCGAGCCTTCGGGTACGTCTCGCACAACGGGACCGGAGGATTCGACGTCCCCGAGCTGTCCGCCCTCCCGGCCGCCGCTTGGTCGGGGATCGCTTGGAACGGGAGCCTCACGACGACCCCGTTCGGCATCCGGTCCTTCACGCTTTCCGGTATGGGGTGGCGAGGCGACCTGACGGTCGAATGGAATCTCACCCAGCTCGGTGCGAAGTACCCGAACGACGGATTCCTCACCTTCGGCGACAACAACCTCTACCGCCGACCCACGAACAAGACGGACCCGTGGATCCTCGATCGACAGAGCGTCTTCGCGCGAGTCCGGGGCGAGATCCCGTGGATCGGTCTCCTCCGCCTCACGCTGACGAGGAGTCCCGACGGCTGCTGTGCCTCCTGGGGCTCCATGGATCCGGAGGTGGGTGCACCGGGGAACAGCTGGATTGCCCTCGACCTCCTGCTTGCAGCTGCGATTCTCGGACCCATCGGCGTCGACGCCGTGTTCCGGAGGACTTCGGCCACACGAAAAGCGGCCATCTGGCTGATCGCGGCCGTGAGGCGGTCTCTCCCTAGGGTCGGCCGCCGGGGAAAGACGGAGAATCCCGGGTCTCCGAGTCTTTCGGCCCTCCCGACTCAGCAAATCGGAACGACGCCGGGAGGGTTTGACTTCGAGACGTGGTGTCGGTCCTTGGATGAACGGATCGAGCGTCTCCGGGGAACGAGTGGCCGAGGACGAGTGTGAAGCATACCTTAAAATGAGGCCTGGCAACGAATCGCGTCCCCCACACCGCCGGAGGCTCGCGCAGGCTGTCCTTGGAATCGCCGCGCCGTTCGGGAAGCACGACGGGCGTCCGGTTCCGCCGGGGAAGCCTATCGGTGGAACGTGTAGCGGATGCGACCGCAAGATGCCTGCGGGCCTATGGCCGTGGCTTCTTGCGGCCCGCCAACCCCAGGTCCATCGAGAACGCGAACGCGGCCACAGCGATGGCCACGAACGCGACCGCGACGATGAGCTCGGAGTGGATCAGAGCCCACACCTTCGCCCGCTGCAGTGTCTCGGACATGTTCGCCTCAGGGACGTTGTTGGGAGGGTGGATATTCAATTCGCCCCCGCGTTTTTCATTCGTGATTGCCGACGGTGACACTATTGTCGCTAGACCTGAGGACGCCGGAAACCGCCTTCGCCGGTCTTCTTGGGCGGCCAAAAATCCTATCGGCGGCGATAACGGGCTAGGAAGGGCTATCTTCCGTTCCGGAGAAGTCGAAGACCGTTCTCCTCCGCGAGCGATCGCGGGTGTCCCCCATGCAGTCCACAAAGGCCGCTGCCATCTTGCTCCTGGCTTTCTTCGTGGTCCCCTTGGCCGGCGCTTTCGCTCCTCGCCTGTCTCCGGGAGGCGTTCCCATCGTCGGGGGCGGTGCCTTCGGGGCCACGTTCCCCTCCGCCGTCCAGTCGAACATCACGCCGACCGGCGACAGCACGATCACATCGGCCTATCCCTCGCGGAACTTCGGAGTCGAGGGAAGCTTCCTCGTCGGGTCCGACCCGTCCCTCGGGACCGTCTCGCGGGCCCTCCTGCGCTTCGACCTGGATTCCGTCCCCGCGACTGCCCAAGTCCTCGATGCCACCCTCGGAGTCTACGTCCAAGAGGCGGCGGGCGGCTCCGGGGTCGACGTCCACCGCATGCTCGCTCCGTGGGTGGAAGGGACCGGTGGGGCGTACGCATTCGAGCGGACGGTTCTCGTATCGGAGACGGCGGGGGTGGCCCGCGCCCGCGAGCCCGTGGAGGCACGGATCCTCCTCGGCACGCCGATGGCCCTTGATCCGCAGAGTGATTTCCGGATCTTCGACGCGGCCGGGAACGAGGTGCCGAGCCAGGTCATCCGGGTCGCCTACGCAGGTCCAGACGTCAGGGAGGCGACCGTGGTCTTCGAAAGTTCGAACGGAGCTGGCGAGACTCGCACGTACGTCGTACGATACGGCTACGCGTTCGGCTCGCCACCTGCGTATCGTCTGCGGCCACCCTGGGTCTCCCTATGGAACTTCACCGCCGGCACGACGTATGCCTCCCTTGCGGTTGCAGACCTCGATGGAGACACTCTCCTCGAGACGATCCTTGGATCCTCCGACGGGAACGTCTATGCGATCCGGGCGGACGGAAGCCAACTGTGGGCGACGAATCTCGGGGCGCCCATCGCGTGGCCCGTCGCCGTGGCCGATGTCAACAACGACTCATCCCTCGAAGTCCTCGCGATGACCGCCGGGGCCTCGAACCACCGGGTGTACGTGCTCCGATCGGATGGCTCGTCCCTCTGGGACTCGGGAGCCGATCCGGGGAAAGAGACTCAGGGCCCGATGATCGTCGAAGACACGACGGGGGACGGGATTGCAGAAATCTTCGTGGCCGCGAACGACCGGCAGGTGTATGCCTTCAACATCACACAGACGGCCCCCCTGTGGATCTACGGGCTCGGGCCCGGAGAGACCGCCTTCGGCGGCGCACTCGCGAACTTCACGGGCGGTCCGGCCCCCGAGCTCCTCTTCGGCACGTCCCAGGGAGTGCTCCACGCGATCACGACATCCGGGAGCATGATCTGGACGGCTCAGCCCGGTTCCAACTCCATGCTCCAGACCCCGGGGGTCGGGGACCTCGATGGCGACGGCCTGCCCGAGCTGATTGCGGGGGATCGGGCCGTGAACGGGAACCAATTTGCCGTCTGGGGCGAGAACGGTACGCGGAAGTGGATCCGCCCGACGGGCTCCGACCAATCGGGCGGCAATCTCCTCGTCGACTGGGGAGACGACGGACGACTCGAGATCGTGTTCGCGAAATCTCTCACCGGCCAGATCGGCGCGATGACCAGCGATGGCACTTGGCTCTGGAACTTCACGACGGGCGCGGAGGTCTACTCCACACCGACGGCCGCGGACGTCGACGGCGACGGGGAAGAGGACATCGTGTTCGGGAGTTTCGACAGTACCCTCTATGTGGTCGCATCGGACGGCACTCCGGTCTGGAGCCTCCCTGTCGACACCCCGGTCCGTGGGACGCCCGTCATCGCGGACATCGATGGGGACGGATACCTCGACATCGTGTTCGCGACGGAGACCCGCACGTCGGCCGTTCGCTCAGCCGGCCTGGGCCACGATGCCCGGATCGGCGGCTACAACGTGAGGAACACCGGGCGCTACTTGGATGGAAACTCTCCCGACGGCGCATCCCTCCTCACGACATCGATCGGCTCGGAACTCTCTGTGTCGGGCACGGGGGTCACCTGGCTCACGCGAGACGGAACCGCGGCATGGACCGTCTCCGGCGGGGAGTACGACGTCACGGCGGAAGGATCCGCGACCGCGACGGCCGGCTCGTGGGCCACGTGGAACCTCACGCGGCTCGTGACGAACTGGACGCGCAACCTCCTCCCAAACGTCGGCATCATGCTCCGGCCGGCAAGTGAGGCGACCCAGTCCCGTCTCGTCATCGCGTCCCGGGAGGCGGTCGGAACCGCACCGTTCCTCTCGATCCTCTACACGACGGACCTCGGGCCGCGGATCGCAACGAGGGTTCCGGACCAATCGGCCCCCGAGGACTCCCCGCCATGGACCCTGAACCTCGTGGGGTTCGCCTACGATCCGGATACGCCCCTTGCGAACCTGAGCTGGGATCTCGCCGGGACGGACTCGACCCTCTACGAGTATACCGGGGGAAACGTCACCGGAAACCATCTGATCACCTTCCGGCCAAAGCCGGATCGCTCGGGGACCGACCAGGTTGACCTCTTGCTGTTCGACGAGATGGGTCGGTATGCGTGGCAGAGCCTCTGGGTCAACCTCACGCCCGTGAACGATCCGCCTTCTTTCTCGCCCGCGCCCCCGACGACCTTCTACGTGCACTTCGACTCACCGTACACGTTTGACTTTGCGCCGTATCTCAAGGACCCGGACCACACCCTCCAGCAGCTCTTCCTGACGTCGAGCGATGCGGCGCACACATCGGTCGCGGCGCATCGGGTTACGTTCGTGTACCCGCAGAGCTTCGTGGGAGATTGGCAGTTCGTGACGATCACCGTGTCGGATGGACTCGATTCCGCCTCGCGGACCGTCGCGGTGCTCGTGACGAGCGACTACCCGCCCGAGCAGCGGAACGACCTTCCCGACGTGACCATGCTCGAAGGGGAGACCCGACGGGATGTGTTCGGCAATCCCCTCGGGTACTACTTTTTCGATCCGGACAATGACACCTTGTTCTATACCTTCGGTTTCACCCATTTGAACATCACAATCAACGCGGACAACACGGTCGACATCGAGGCCCTTGCGGACTTCTGGGGGACGGAATCTGTGACGTTCCGAGCGACGGACCCCACGGGGGCACTCCTCGAGGACTCGATCCTCGTGTTCGTCACGCCCGTGAACGATCCGCCCCGCATCGCAGGCGTCCCGGCGCTGACGGTCCACTGGGACTACCCCTATGAGTTCGATCTCGCACCGTACATCACGGACACGGACACCCCGATCGACCAGATATCAGTCTCCACCTCCAATCCGGTGAGTGTCGCGGTGTCCGGACGGATCCTGACGCTCCTCTACCCGGACCTTGGGACCGGACAGTACACCGTCCCCCTCGTGATCAACGTGACGGACGGAGTCGACTGGACGTACGCGCCGATCACCGTCACGGTCACGGACGACTACCCGCCCACGCTGCAGAGGACCCTCCCGGACGTCACGTTCCTCGAAGACACATTTCGGCGGAACGAATTCGACTTGGACGACTACTTCTACGACAACGACAGCGCGACGGTCTTCTACACCTCCGGGCAGGTCCGCGTCGTCGTGACGATCAACGTGGATCATTCGGTGGACTTCGCGGCGGACGCGAACTGGTCCGGGGTCGAGACCGTCCGATTCCGAGCCACGGACGACCGGGGTGCGCTCGCGGAAGACACGATCAAGGTCATCGTACAGTCCGTCGATGACGCCCCACGAATCCTGCCGATCGAGGATCAGATCAAGGACCGTCACAGCTGGTTCCTCGACCTGACGGGATACCTCGAGGACGTCGACACGGATGTCAGCCTGCTCACGGTCGAAGCCCGGAGCGCCGTGGATGACCGGTTCGTCCGGGCTGCGGGCCAGAACCTTCTCTTCGAGTATCCGAGCGACGTGAACGAGGACACGGTCACGATCCTGGTGAGTGATGGCGCCTGGACGACCACCGCGACGATCCGCGTACAGATCCGAGGTCCGGACCTCCTCTCGATATTCCTGCCGTGGTTCGTCGCCGCGGGGGTGGCGGCCGCGTCCGTCGTCGTCTGGAACCGTCTCCGCCCGAGTGTGGAGGAAGTCTTCCTCATCCACGCGAACGGCCTCCCGATCGCCCACCTCTCACGGACCCTCAAAGCGGAGGAGGACACGGATGTCGTCACCTCGATGTTCACGGGCGTCCAGAACCTGATGAACGACATCTTCCGCGCGCGGGGAGCGGGAGACCTCAATGCCCTGCAGCTGGGGGAGTTCCGGGTGAGCCTTGCCCGCGGCACTTCCGCATTCCTTGTGGTCCTGTACGAGGGGCGGCGATCCCGGGCGATCGAACGCAAAGCCCGCAAGGTCATTGAAGAGGTGGAGAGCCGGTTCGGCCCCGTGTTGGCGAACTGGAGCGGAGCGGTCGATCAACTCGTCGATGTGAAGGAATTCATGGAGCAATTCTTCAAAGCGAAAGCGTCCGCGGTCCTCGAGAGGCAACCACGACGTCGCCTCGGCGGCGTGGGAGGCCTGGGTGCGGAGGAGACCAAAGGGATCGGGGAGTCTTCCGATCTCCCGCCGCCACCCCCTCCCGATACGGACGAGGCTCCGCTTCCGCCACCGACGCGGTAGTCACATCTCGGCCGACGTCCTTGCACGAGGCGACTGCGCGAGGACCCGGGCTCCGAGGCGAACGAGACGGCATCCGACGCACCGGCCGTGATAGGCTCCTTCGAGAGCCCCGCTCATGAATCGGCCGTAGGCGACAGGGCGAAACGACCGCTTTCCGAGTCGCACGTTTACCGCATCGTGCAAACCCTGCATCCAGGTGGAGAGTTCCGGGCGGCAGCGATCGCAAGGCCATCGGTCCGCCGTGTCGTGGAGGGTCGCCCAGAGCGTCCTACCGAACCGAATCTTGACCGCGAGGCGCAGGGACAACGTTCCGCCCATCGTAGGGCCGCCGCCCGCGTGAAGCATTCCGCCCGCGTTCGTCGCGAACTGCCTCTCCCTCAACGCGCAGGGGTAACCCGGAGTTCCTGATAAGGAAATTGGCACGAAGTCTGCTCGAAAACGGGCAACGCGCTCCAAGCTCCATTCTCGCGGGCCAATCTTGCCAGGACGGCCCCGAAATCCTCATGCGGCTCGCGATGACTCTGGGCGCCGTGAGACGGAAGGAGCGGCCCCCGAAGGATTCCCGGCCGAAAGGAAAACGCTTCCGCCACGGGGGCCGAAAGGGCCGGCGCTCGCGCGGGACGAAACGTCGTCCATAGGCAATCCGGTGGAGCGTAATCGCGGGGCCACTGGAGGGGATCAGGCGACGACCAGGGGCTCGGGCCCGCGGCCAGGCCCTTCCTGGTCGTCCAGGAAGGAAATCCGCTCGTCGATCGCAATCCCGCGGCGCCGGACTTCCGCCACGAAAGGCTTCGCAGGCAGGCCGAGCTCGACCGGATGAGCGCCTCTCTCCACTTGTCCGCGAGCGATCATCTCCGCCGCAATCGAAGCGTGCCATCCCGTGAGGCGCTCCATCGCCGTGAAGCCAGTCGAATCGTCATACCAATCGACGAGATCGACCGAGACTTCTGCAGGCCTGTCGTCCTTCGTCCCGTAGGCGCGGATTCGCTCCACACAGACGTCGTGGGCTCGGGCGGCGACTTGGGGCTCGAAGAGGGCGTGGAACACATGTCGCGGAACGACGGGACGGCCGTCGACCCGGATGGAATCGAGTCGGAAGAGGCCAAGGTCCCGGAAGGCTTGCATCCGGGCCCAGTGGCCGGGATACCGCAGGGTTTTGTTCTGGAGGGTCCGGAGCACGCCCAGGAAGGACCAGGGTGCAGTGGACAGGCCGCCTGTCGTGACGGCAGCCTCGAGTCGACCGAGGGGCGGGACCTGAACTTCCTCGATCTCCGTGAGCGCGGGAACCTCGACGATGCGGCCCTCCCGCAGGAACGTCGCCGCGCCAGCATACTCGTTCGTCAAGCCTGCCACGTTGAATGTGAGCGCGTAATCCCACGGGGGCTCGGGCGCTTGGGGAAGGCCGCCGTCGTAGATGTACACGTCGCGCGGGATGTCGAGCAGCCCCATCGCGTGGACACCCAAAGTGATGTTCAGGCCAGGCCCCATGCCGCAGTCCGGCACGATCGCGATCCCCGCCTCACGCGCGGCCTTGTCGAGGCGGAGCTGCTCCTTCACGATCGCCGTGTTCCCACCTAGATCGACCATGGAGACTTTCGAGTCGATCGCCTGTCGGGCAATCCGCAGGTTGAGGACGTACGGCACGGCACTCACGAGGACGTCCACGCCGTCGAGGGTCGCCGCGAGGAGGCGTCCCTTCAGCACGTCCGTCGAGACGCCACGTGCCAGGCGACGACCGATCAGGCGGTTGATCCGCGCCGCGGACCGGAGCGCTTGCGCCCGCTTGACGTCCGCGATCACGAGGTCGTCCGCTTCGCCGTATCGGCCGAGATCATACCCTGCCGCAGTGCCCTGACGGCCTGCACCGAGGACTGCGTAACGGTAACCCATGGTAACGCCCTTGGAACGCGACCGACGGATATCGTGCTCACGGAGTGAGAAATAGGTTCGGTCTTTATCTTCATCGGCCGTTCTCACGTGGAGGGTACCGGACGGTGATTCCGTGAACCACGACTTCGACCTCCGGGTCCGCATCCGCGAACCCCGGCCCGTCGTCTTCGAGAGACTCCTGCGGATCGAGCATCTCTCCCGGTGGTTTTGCGGATGGTCCCGGATCGAGCCGAGGGTCGGGGGGAAGTTCCGGTTCGGCGGCGAGACGTGCATCTTCCGGCCGCCGGGTCTCGGCTGGGAGACGACCATCGACGAGGGGGAGACGCTTCGCCGTTTCGCCTTCAGCTGGCCGATCTCCGAGGCGCAGACCCGGGTCTCGTACGATCTCGAAGACGATGCCGAGGAGACCACCATCCTGCGCGCGCGCCACCTCGGCGTCCCCCTCGCCGACAGCACGTGCGGGTCCGTGGAGGACGCCTGGCGCATGTGCCTCGGAAACCTGAAGTCCATCACGGAGGGGCGGAGCGACAGCGTGCGACCGGACCACGAGCCGCCGGCGCCTCCGAACCTCCGTCTCACGGTCCTCGTCGAGTCGCCCCAAGGTCGTGTGTTCGAGGCGTTCGCCGACCCCTCCCGTCTGCGGCAGTGGGCGCAGACCGGGAGCGACTCGGTCCGGATTGAGCCGCACGTCGGCGGCCGCGTGGAGCTCGCGTGGGACGACGGGCCCGACGAAATTCTCGAATGGGTGGCGAATCGCAGGATCGCGATGCGTTGGCCGCGTCCCCAGGGCGACCTCCGTCTCGCATTTGACTTCGAAGAGAAGGCGAGCGGCACGGCGATCTACTTCTCGAGCGAGGGCTACACGGACGACGAGATCCCTGCGATGATCCATGACCGAGGCCGTTGGTCGGCCCTGTTCGTCGGTCTCAAGAACCTCATCGAGGGCGGGGACCCCGGCTTTTTCGCGTGACGTTCACGTCGTCACGGCATCAGCCCGATCTGCCGATCCTCGAGCACCGCCATGGCGGCGTTGTGCCCGGAAGCCCCGATCACACCGCCTCCCGGGTGGGTCCCAGCGCCGCAAAGGTAGAGGCCCCGGACCGGCGTCCGGTACTTCGCCCATCCCGGCACGGGCCGGAACGAGAACATCTGGTACGGCAGGATCGCCCCGTGGAACACGTCTCCGCGCGTGAGCCCGTACTCCCGCTCCATGTCGAGGGGCGATATCCCGTCCATCGCGACGACCGCACGGCGAATGTTCGGGGCGTACGCTTCGATCGTATCCAAGATGCGGTTCGCGAATCCTTCGGCCTGACGGTCCCAGCCCCCCTCGCATTCGAAGGGGGCAAACTTCGCGGACACGGTCATGGTGTGCATCCCCCGAGGCGCAACGGATGGATCGTTGGCGGACTGAAGGACGAACTCGAGGAACGGCTCGTCCGAGGGCCGACCGCCCTTTGCGTCGTCGTAGGCCCTCTCGAGATAGTCCAACGACGGAGCGAGATCGATGATAGCTTTGTGATGAAGCTGCACCCTTTTTCCAGGAATCGCCTGGAAATCTGGGAGCTCCCGGAGGGCGACGTTCAGCTTGAAGGAGGAGGAGTCAAAACGGATTCTCGAGACCGCATGCACGAACGGGGCGGGGAGGTGGTCCTTGCCAACGAGGCCCAGGAACGTGCGTCTCGGATCCGCGTTGCTCAGGACAATCGGAGCGGTGTGCCTCCCGCCGGCCGAGAGCTCGACGCCGGTCACCCGCCCGTCCGCCACGAGGATCCGATGCACGCTCGACCCGGTGGCGATTGTAGCGCCGAAGTGCCGCGCCGCCCGCGCTATCGAATCGGATATGGCTCCCATTCCGCCTCGGGCCCAGCCCCACACGCCTTTCCTCCCGCCGATATCCCCGAGCGTGTGATGGCCGAGCACGAACGCAGTGCCCGGCGTCCGGGGCCCTGCCATCGTCCCTGCGACCGCGCTCGTGGCCATCGAGACCTTGACCTCGTCCGACTCGAAGAAATCGTCGAGGACGTCCGCGATGGACATGAGCATGACGCGGCGAAGGAAATCCTCCGCCTCCGGAGTCGTGACGAGGGATGCGAGGTCGGCGAGGGAAACGGGAGGGGCGAGGAGGGTCGGCTCCACGAGCTCCGCGAATTCCTGCCAGAACCGATCGTATCGGGGGAGCGCCTTCGCATCCGCCTTCGAGAACTTCTCGATCTGTCGCGCGTTCCAATCGGGATCGTGGCGGTACGTCAGGTGTCGCCCGTCGGGGAAGGGGAGGAACAACGAGGGATCGTACGGGTGCTCTTCGAGCCCGAACGATGCGAGCGCAAGGTCTGCCTTGATCTCGGGGCGGAGGAGGCCGCACGTGTACGCGAGGGTCGACACCCTGAACCCGCGATGGATCTCCTCCGTCACGCAGGCGCCGCCGACGAACGCTCGTCGCTCG
>Ga0209342_10002270_pt1 | contig 20850 bp, 15 predicted proteins | sample RifCSP16_2_FD_184023 | JGI IMG/M metagenome (GOLD analysis project Ga0209342, IMG submission 184023) | Soil microbial communities from Rifle, Colorado - Rifle CSP2_sed 16_2 (SPAdes) (version 2) | ecosystem: Environmental > Terrestrial > Deep subsurface > Rock core/Sediment | place: Rifle... | reverse complement strand
AGGTCGGCGATCATCCTGTTCGTCGCCCGGCCCAGCTCCCCGAGCTCGTCGTTCGAGGTCACCTCCACCGACCGGGAAAGATCTCCCGCGGCAACATGCGTCGAGACCTCAGTGAGCCTGGCAATAGGATTCAGTACGATTCTTTTTGTAGCAATGAAAATCGCTGATCCGATAGCGCCTGCGATGAGGAGATTCACCATGAGAATGAAAAGAACGGTCTTCATAATCTGTTGACGGATCTTGTGTTCCGACATGCCCATCGTCACCGTGCCGATCGCCTCGGTATCGAGCATGATCGGAAGAGAGAATTCCACGGCGAGCCCGGCCTTTTTTATCGCCGCGAGGATGTCAGGCAGTTCATTATCCTTTGGCAGGCGCGCGAGGAAGGCCTTCAATCCCGGCACCTCGTGGTTAAGGCTGGCAAAACGGGAGGAGAGGAGGTTGCCGTTGCCGTCCTTGACCGCGGTATAAACAACCTCCTCATCCTTGTTCAGTTCGTTTACGATCGAATCCAACTGAATGCTGTCTTTCATGATCAGCGGCTCTTTGCTGAGCTTGGCGATGTAAGATCCGAGACTCTGGCCTTTATCGAGCAGCGAGTGTTTAAGCATGGCCCGTTGGCTCAGGGCGATGAGCGCGCTTCCCGCAACGGTGCAAACAAGGAGAATAACGGCTATGATGCTCAAAAACTTGAACCGGATACTTCCGCCCATCAATTTTTTTACCATGGTCACACCCTCCCTCTTCGCTGTTCGCCAAGCTTTATTGAACGGCTATTCTATGACTTTTGTTGCCGATTTCAGGAACGCCGGCGGGATTATGATCTGTCCCGCCTTCGCTGTTTTCATGTTCACGATCACGTCCAGGTTTTTTAGTGATTCGATCGGAATGGATGACGGCTTTGCGCCTTTAAGCACCTTTACCGCTTTTTCTCCCGCGAGCGAGCCGACCTTGTAGGGATTTGCGCAGACCCCTAACAGTACGCCTTTATCCATAAAATCGTCGAGATGGGTAACGGTAATTATTTTTGCCTTGGCTGCTATATCAACAATGGCGGCAACCGAATCTCCCACGATACTGCTGCCGGAAAGATAGATCGCGTCTGCCGCTCCCGTGACCTCAGACATAATCGAAGTCACCTCTTGCTTGTTTGATAGCGGAACCGGGACCACCTTGACCTGCGTTTCATCCTGCACCGCCTGGATCTCTTTGAGCTGCGTCTCGGAGTTTTTCTCCCCCGGCGTGTAGAGGACCGCGAGCTTTTTAATTGGCGCAATCTGTTTCAGGGTGTTCACCAGCCTGGCCATGGGGACCCTGGGGCTGGCGCCCGTGGTGTTGTTGCCCGAGCTTTTCCAGTCTTCGGCGATCTTTGCGTCCACCGGGTCATAGACCATGCTGAAGACTAACGGCACTGTCTTGATCTCCCGGGCAAGAGGAACGACTGCCGACGTGCCGACGCCGATGACCATGTCAAACTTGGCCGCGGCAAACTTTTGCGCAAACTCTGCTGCCTTGACCTTGTTCCCGCCCGCATTTTCCACGGTGAACTTCACCGTGTCCTCTCCAAAACCGCTTTTCTTGAGCTGCTCCATAATGCCGTTCTTGGAATCGCTGTATCGGCCTTCTTCACTCCAAAGAAGGACACCGATCTTTTTCTCGGCCCTCGCTTCAACGGAAAAAAAACCGGCAATCAAAAAAGCCGCTGCACTTGTGACAAGCACCCTCCGAAATATCGACATCGTGTTTTCCTCCTCTTGTCTTGTCCCCATAGGGACGGATTGAGGCGTCAGCATCATATGCTGTTCACCTTACATAATCTTCGCGGTATCCACAATGAGCACGACCTGTCCATCGCCCAGGATCGTGGCCCCGGAAACGCCGAATGTATCTCCCAAATAGTCATCGAGCGCCTTGATGACCACTTCCTGCTGGCCCAGGAGCCGGTCGACGATCAGCCCCATCCTCTTCTCGGCGCGGCCCAGTACCACTACGTAATACCAGCCCCCCTCATTCCGGGGAAGACCGAGCACCTGGCTGAGCCGCTTGATCGGCAGCACGCTTGACCGCAGCTGCACGACCTCTTTTCCGTCCACGCGGTGCAACTCCATCGCGGGGACCTTGACGCTTTCGAGCACCGCGCTGAGCGGGATCGCGAACAGTCCTCCCGACGCCTCTACAAGGAGAGCGGGAATAATGGCGAGCGTAAGCGGCATCTTGAGGACGAACTCCGTACCGAGGCCGGGCACGCTGTTCACTTCGATGATACCATTAAAACTCGAAATGACCTTCTTGACGACATCCAGGCCCACCCCTCTGCCCGAGGTCTCGGAAACTTTTTCGACCGTGCTGAAACCCGGCAGGAACACAAGGCCGTATATATCCTCATCGGAAAGCCGCTGGTCAACCGAAATAATTCCTTGCTCGAGCGCTTTCTTTCGGATCCGCTCGGCATTCATGCCCGCGCCGTCATCCTTCACGGAAATGACAATATGGTTTGACTCCTGTTTTGCGGAGAGATGGATATTTCCCGCCCGCTGCTTGCCGGCTTTCAGTCGGATTTCGGGAGGCTCGATGCCATGATCGATGGAATTTCTGATAAGGTGAAGAAGGGGATCGCCGAGGGCGTCGATCACGGTCTTGTCGATTTCCGTGTCCTCGCCGGAAACAGAGAGCTCCACTTCCTTGCCCTTTTGTTTCGCCAGGTCCCGGACCATCCTGGGGAAGCGCTGGAATACGTTGCGGATAGGGAGCATCCGGACCCGCATGATCGCATCTTGAAGCTCGGCCGTCGTCTTCTCGATCATCTGGGCCACTCCCGGGAGATCGCCGAAAAACTCCTCTCCCCCCACAAGCTCTTCAACATTCTTGGCGATCTGATTGAGCTTGGTCTTGTGAATGACAAGCTCCCCGGCCAGATTCAGGAGGTGATCAAGGCGCTCGAAGTCAACCCTCAGAATACTCGATTTCACGGGCCCTGCGAGAGCGGAAGGAGCCGCCCTGCCGTCGTCATTCGGCAGGGGGTTGTCAGAGGCGCCTCTCCTCCGCCTGCCGGCAGCTGACTGTCCGCCGGACCTCCGCTCAACGGCGAGCGATTCGAGAAAAGCGGTCTCCTGTGAGAGGTCAGGCTGGGGGTTCGCGCCGATCTGTTCTATCGCGGTCTTCAGGATCGTCGCGCTTTCGAAGAGGGCGTTCATCAGACGCTCGTTGAGCAGGGCGGGGGCGTCAATCAACCGCTTGAACACCCCTTCGAGCTGGTGCACGAACTTCTGCACCGTGACGAATCCCATCATGCCGGAATTGCCCTTGAGCGTGTGGAGAGAGCCGAGAAGGTCCGTGACCAGCTCCTGATTCAGCCCGGCAGGCCCAAGATCGCGCTCAATCTCCAGAAGGGCATTCTCGAGAGTGTCCACGTGTTTGCACGCATCATCAATATAATCTCTCAGAAGAGACGATGTGTCGATGGCATCCCCCACGAAGGTCTCCTTTCAAATTGCTTCGCTCTGCTCCACAAGGCATTATGACGGCGCTGAAGGTATCGCACCACGGGCAACGACGGCGAGCGCAACGACAGCTACTTGCCGGGGTAAAGCTTGTCGATCAGCGCGTGCAGATCGCTCGGCTGAAAGGGTTTCTTCACATATCCCTTGGCGCCGAGGGCGAGTCCTTTCATCGTATCTTCCTCCTTGCCCTCGGTGCTCACGATAATGATCGGGATATGGTCATATTTGCCGAGCTCTTTTGCCTTCTTGATGAACTCGAGCCCATTCATGACCGGCATATTGATATCGAGCAATACCATGTCGGCATCAGGATTTTTTGCGAGTTTATCCAGGCCGTCCTGACCGTTCAGCGCGTCCACGATTTCGCACTTGTAGCGCATCAGCACCATCTTGTACATCTGGTGTATCAGGGCCGAGTCGTCAATCACCAGCACTTTCTTGATCATTTCTTCCCTCCTTAGGGCCTGCGCCGAAATAAGTTGAACAATTTGAATTGTACCGCTTATAACGCTCTATATCTGTCATTCCCACAGCGATTCTGAGCGGGAATCTGGTTTGCTTATGGATACCAATGCAAAACCAGATCCCCGATAGAAGCACTCGGGGATGACATATTATATATTATGAATCCGAAGAACGTTGTAATGTACATGTTATTCGTGCGCAACTCCTTAGTTATAGGCCGATAGTCGCAGGCGCTCTTGTCCGCGCGCTGCGGGCCACAGGGTCGCCCTGCAGAGATATAAAAAAACGCGCGGCGACTTCGGAGCGCTGTTTACGCGGTCTCTGTTCCTTATTCTTTTGCCGCCGCCCACAGGGTGTGCACCTGTTTTGTCAGCTCCAGGATATCCACGGGCTTATCATAATAATAGTTCGCGCCGCGCTCAAAGGCGTCTTGCCGTATCTCGTCCGATCCGAAGGCGGTCATAATAATGACCTTGGTCCGCGGCCAATACCTCTTGATGTAGCTCAAGAGCTCTAATCCTTCCACTCCCAATATCCCCGACATCCTGATATCGGCGATCACGAGATCGAAGAGATAGTGGTTCAGGGCCTCTTCTGCCGTCTCGAGCCTGCTTGCGGTAACCACTTCGACTCCTTCCGACCGCAACGCGTATGAGAGAGTCAGCAGAATGGTAGGCTCGTCGTCAACGATCAAAACTTTTTTTGGATCCGTATTGACTGACATCGGGATACCCTTTCTCTCTTTATGAAAACACGAGCCTATACATAGCAATATTTATACCCAAAAAAACCACAACTAATACATTATTAATCAATATATTGCGTTTATAGAACTTTATTATTACTGACCGAAAACACTACACTGACCGTATTTGGACAGCCGAAGTTTGACAGCCTTGCTTTTAAAGATTAAAGATGTTAATGTTCACAAGTACATGGCGACAGGAAATCTTATGGCTTTTTCAAAAACAAATATCAAATCTTATAACCTCGATGAGCTTGCGGCCCGGATCGTTGATCTGGGGCTGAAAAAATATCGCGCGGGCCAGGTGTTCGAGTGGATATATAAAAACCATGCCCGGTCTTTTGAGGAGATGACAAATATTGCAAAATCCGAACGCACTCTTCTGGGAAACAGCTTTCATCTGTCTTGCCTTAAGATTATTCAGACGGAGAAGTCAAAGGACGGCACGAAAAAATTTCTCTTTGAGCTGCACGACGGGCACACCATAGAGAGCGTGCTTATCCCCGATGAGGACCGGCTTACCCTCTGCATCTCGTCCCAGGTGGGCTGTCAGCAGGCCTGCCGGTTCTGTCTCACCGCGAGAGGAGGATTCACGAGAAATCTGCGTTCCTGGGAGATTGTCGATCAGGTCCTGGCGGTCTCGCGCATTCTGAAGGAAGAAGGAGAGCGGGGCATCACCAACATCGTGCTCATGGGCATGGGAGAGCCGCTGGCCAACTTCGACGAGGTGGTGAAGGCGCTGGGCATCATCACCGCGAACAAAGGCCTTGGATTTTCACCCCGGCGGATAACGCTCTCCACGGCGGGGCTCGTGCCGTTCATCGATGCGCTGGGAAAATCAGGCGTGAAAGTCAACCTCGCGGTCTCGCTCAACGCATCGAGCGATGAGGTTCGGGACCGCGTGATGCCGGTGAACAAACGCTGGCCGCTCAGGGAACTGCTCGCGGCGTGCAGGCGTTTTCCGCTCGAACCGCGGCAGCGGATCACCTTCGAATATGTCCTGCTGAAGGGAGTGAATGATTCAGAAGAGGATGCTCTGCGGACGGCAAAAATGCTCAAGGGGATAAGGGGCAAGGTGAACCTCATCCCCGTTAATCCTTTTCCGGGAAGCGAGTACGACCGCCCGGGCGAGAAAACAGTGCGCCGGTTCCAGCAGGTCCTCCTGGACCACCGCTACATCGCGCCGGTGCGCGAGTCACGCGGGAGGGACATCTCGGCTGCCTGCGGACAACTCAGGGAGAGGGAAACTCACGCGAGAGAAACGAGGGATGAGGGGGAAACCACGCGATAGAAACGAAGGACGAAGGACGAGGGACGAGGGACGAAAAAAAAAGAAGTATGCCTCCGTCGTCTTAGCGAAGCGGCCCTCTATCCTCCGTCAGCTTTTATTCCCCAGGATTTCATTGACGACGGTCAAAAGATCCGCTGTCTGGATGGGCTTGGCGATATATGCGTTGGCGCCGAGCGCGAGACCCCGCTTGCGGTCTTCTTCGGCCCCCTCGGTTGTGATGATGATGATCGGAATGGTCTTGTGTGCGGGGTCGTTGCGCACCATGGAAACCAGCTTCAGGCCGTCCATGATAGGCATGTTGATGTCCGTGAGAATAACGTCGAACTTCTGAGCGGAGAGCTTCTTGAGCGCGTCGATGCCGTCGTTGGCTTCCACGATCCTGCTGCCCGGGATCCGCTTGAGGGCAAAGGAGATCAGCTGACGCATCGTCGGGGAATCTTCGACCACCAAGAAATTGTAATCGGGCATTTCTTATCCTCCGTTATTTCTCTTTCAGCAGATCGAGAAAGCTCTGGATCGTCGTGAGCTTGCGCTCGGACTGTGAGTAGAGCTTTGACGAAAAGATCGCCGTCGCGGCGTGACCGGCGAGCATCGAGAACAGCTCATAGTCCACGTTCGAAAACGCCTGTTTCTGGACGAGGAGCTTGTAAATCGCTATCACCCCGATCACATGCTCCTTGATCTTGAGCGGGATGCAGACGAGCGGATGGGTATAGTCCACTCCCTTCAGATTGGTCGGGTCTCCTTCACGGTAGTATGCCTCGCCGCTTTTTGCGGCCTTTCCGATGATCCCTTCTCCCAGCTTGATGCTGGCCCTCGCCTCGGGCCCCATGCCTTCCTGGGCCACGATCGAAAGCTCGTTCGTCTTTTCGTCGAGCATGGTGATCGAGAACTCTTCCGCTCCGATCAGATTCATAACGATCTCAAGGATGATCTTGAGCGATTCATTGAAATCCAGCGTCGAGTGGAGCTGGTAGCTCGCAACATAAAGATTCGCCAGATTGTTGTTTTCCGATTCAACTTCTACGTAACGGTTCGCGAAATCCTTGTTCTCTTCTTCTACCTGGCGGAAGCGGCCGAGGAGGCTCTTGTTCTCGTCCTCCAGGATCTTAATTCTCTCTTCGAGCGTATGGAGTTTGACATCGCCGTCCCGGCCGGAAAATTTAGTCAGCTCTTCAAGCTGGGCGACCTTGTACCTGAGCTTCTCATTCTCTTTGAGCAGCTCCTGGGTAAATTCCTCGCCCTTCTTGAAGACCTGGAGAAATTCCTCAACCTTTTTTGAAATAGAACTTGCTTCTTTATCCATCCCGGCCTCCTCGGTGCAGTTATCAGGTGACGACAGACCGCCTCAAGTAAACTCCGTGAGAGAACGTTGTTCTCTCACGGGTTAAAAAATATTATACCAATTATAGTCGAGTCCGGATAAATTATCAAGGCAATTTCTCAGGCCCTGCCCCTTTCCGGCTTACACCTCTCCGCTATCTCTCCGGCCATCTTGTTGAGCGGCAATACCTTGTCAACCGCGCCCGCGCGGATGGCCTCCTGAGGCATTCCGAATATGACGGCGCTCTCCTCGCTTTCCGCGAGACATTGGCCTCTCCTCTTTTTGATGGCAACCGCGCCGTCAACGCCGTCCCTTCCCATGCCCGTGAGCACGACGCCCAGCGCCGCCTGTCCGCAGGCCTCGGCGACCGATATCATCATTTTATCGGCCGACGGCACATATTTATCGGACGGGCTCCGGGGGATGAGTTCGACCACGAGCCCCTCGCGGTCTCTCTTGACAACGAGGTGCGATCCTCCGGGCGTTATGAGCGCCATTCCCGGTTCCAGGCGGTCCCCGGAAGCGGCCTCGCTCACCATGAGCGGCGAGAGCTTGTTGAGCCTCTCGGCAAAACTGCGGGTAAAGCCGGGAGGCATGTGCTGGGCAATGACAATGCTCGCGCCGAACTCAGCCGGCAGGGAGGCAAGGATCGCCTGAATCGCGGGCGGCCCGCCGGTCGATGACGCGATCGCCACGACCTCGATGGGGCTCCGCTCCAGGACCGCATCGTCCTCTTTCCGGGCCGCCGGCACGACTTGTTTTTCCAACAGGAGGTTCACTGTGGAGGCTACCTTGGACATCTCAAGATTGAGAATGGCCTGGATCTTTGATACAAGCTCATCCCTGACGCCCTCGAGACTCTTGGAAATACGCGCCTCGGGTTTGGCCAGAAAGTCAACCGCGCCGAGCTCCATGGCCCGAAACACGCTGCGGCTGTCGGAGCGGGAGGAAAGAATGAGCACGGGAGTAGGCCGTTCCTTCATGAGCCACCGCAGGAACGTAAAGCCGTCCATGTTCGGCATCTCGAGATCGAGCGTGATCACATCAGGCTGGAGACGGAGGGTCTTCGCAATGCCGTCAACGCCGTCGCTGGCCGCGCCGACAACCTCTATGCCGGCGTCGCTCTCGAGCATTTTGCTGATGAGCATGCGGTTATATGCCGAATCATCAATGACGAGCGCTTTCGCTTTTTTCATGGGTCTTCCTGTCCCGCGTGCCGATATCCACGATTCGTATATCTTGATCAACGGTTACGGCTACGATGCCCGTTCCCTCATGAGAAGTTTGTCCGACGGTAAGGGTGACGAGGCCCGTTCCGGTTACGTTGTTCGTCATTCGTCTTTAAAACGTCACCGTTACCTTTTCACACGATACGGGCCTCGTTACCGACTTACGTCCCCATCACCTTTTACAACGATACGAACTTCGTTACCGACTCGCTCGGCCGTTCCCTCTTCTCACGTTCCCCTGAGCGGCTTCTGGTATACCATGTCATTCTTGAGCGTGCGGAGCACAAAGGCGTTCGATATATTAATGAGTGATTCCGAATGCCCGAGAAGGAGATAGCCCCCCGCCCGAAGCTTCTCGTAGTAACTTTCGATCACCTTTTTCTTTGCCTCGCGGTCAAAATAGATAATGACATTCCTGCAGAAGATGATGTCCATATCCCGGATCAGGCTGGTCTTGAACGGGTCGAGAAGATTTACATAGTTGAATGATACGAGCTCTCTGACCTTGTCGATGATCCGGTAATTGCCCTTTTCTTCTTCGAGAAAGTATTTTTTGGTCATCTCGGGGGGGGTGGCGCGGAGCGAACCGTTCTTATAAACCCCTTTGCGCGCCGTGTGGAGCACGCGCTGGTTGATATCGCTGCCCATGATCTCGATCTGCCAGGCGCGCCACCAGTCGCCCGATTCCAGGAGCAGCATGGCGATGGTGTACGGCTCCTCGCCGGTGGAGCACCCCGCGCTCCATATTCTGAGGGTCTTTCGCTCCGAAAGGGTCGAGCGCAATTCGGGCAGGATCTCCTGGGAAAAGGCGTTGAGCTGCGCGTTTTCCCGGAAAAAATAGGTCTCGTTCGTGGTGAGGTTGTCAACGAGGACGGCAAGTTCCTCCTCGTGTTTTCGGTCATAGCGGAGAAAATGGTAATACGCCTCAAAGTCCCTGAGTTGATGCTGCTGAAGCCGCCGACTGAGCCGGCGTTCGAGAAGGTACCTGGACCCGTCGTCGAAGTATATCCCGCAGTAGTCGTGGATCAGGTCCCGGAGAAGCCTGAAGACATCATCCGGCAGGGGTACGATCTTTTCTTCGAACATTTAACTCCTCAATGCCTCACGAGCCGCCTGGCGTACGATATTGTCCGGATCTTCCTCGGCCATCTTTTCGAGGACCGGCTCCGCGGATGGGTCCTTCCTGACTTTCAGTATTTCCACGGCCGCCTTTCTGACGCTCCAGTGCGGGTCCGACAGGCGCGCGAGCACGGTCTTTTGCACGCCCGACCCGCTGTATGCCGACAGGGAAGAGAGCACCGTCTTGCGGACCTCCGGGTCGGCATGTTCCGCGAGCTTCAGCAACGGTTCGAGCGCGAGCTCAACGTGAAGCTTCCCGAGCACTTCCACCAGCGCCAGGAGAAAGATATCGGACGCCTTGCCCAGGTGTTGCACGAGGACCCTCTCGATCGCTGCTCCGCCGGCCCTCCCGAGCGCGCGAGCGGCCGCGGCCCTTACCCAAAGGTCTTCATCCTCGAGCAGCGGGATGAGGGTGTCCCGCACATGCGGCGCGTTCGTCCTGCCGAGCGCGTCAACGGCGAGCATCCTGACTTCGGGATCGTCATCGGTAATGGCGAGCAGAAGAGGCCGGACGGCCTTGACTTCGGGAAGACCGCCGAGCGCCTGCGCAACGGCCTTTCGTACTTCCGGCTCTTCGTCCTTGAGCGCAAAGACAAGCGCTTCCGAAGCTTTTTCCGTTGTGAATTTGCCGAGGAGAAGAGCTATGTTTCTTCGCACCGGCGTGCTGCGCGTGGTAAAGTCCTTCACGAGGCTGTCAAGCACGGACTCGTCTCCGATATTCGCCAACGCGTGAATGGCGGATTCATGAACGCTCTCGTACTCGTCCTCCAGGAGGGCGAGGAGCGGCTTTACCGCGTTTCTGCTCCGCAGCAGCCCGAGCGCCTCCGCCGCGTTGCTCCTGACATGTCCGTTTTCGTCCGCGAGCAGGCCGATCAGCGGCGCTTCAGCTTCGTTGCTGCCTATCTCGCCAAGGACCCTCGCCACAACTCTTCTCACGATAGCGTTGTTGTCCGCAAGGTGACCGAGGAGGAGCCGGACCCTGCTGCCGTCACTGTTCCTGAGCGCCTGGGCCACGGGTTCTTCCAGCTCCTCTTCACGGAGGAGCGAGAGCAACTTTTGGATGGAGCGTTCACTGCCGGCCCACCCGAGCACGGAAACCGTGGCCTTCTGGAGCTCCCCTCCGCTTGTGATGAGGAGCTCCTCCAGAAAATCCACTGCTCTTTCAGAGATGTCCTTTTTTACCGTCTGAACGATTTTTTCTTTTTCGGCCCGCCCGCTTTTCCGGAAGATCGTCGCGAGCGCTACCACCGATACCTCCCGCACGATCCGCAGGGTGTCGGCAAGCCCGGCGATGAGCGGGGCAAGAGTGTTCATGTTGCCGATCTTTCCGAGCGACTCAAGCACCGGCTCCCTGAGACTGCTTCGGCCGAGCGCCGTGAGAAGCGGCCCCAATGCGCGCTCATCGCCGATCTCGCCCAGGGCCTCAGCCGCGGCATAGTCAAGCCAGCTCTGATCGGAACGGGTGAGACAGGAGACCAGGGCGTCAACGGCCCTGCGGTCCTTTATTTTGCCGAGGGCTTCCGCAGCCGCTACGCGGGCGTTCTCGTCCGGGTCATCCAGCAGGCCGATCAGGGTCGGCACGGTGCGCGGGTCCTTCATGTCCCCGAGGATGTCCACGATAAATTTCCGCACATCCACATCGGGCGTCTTAAGCGCTGTTAGGAGGGCGTCCACGGCCTCGGCGCCGATATGGATGAGGGCCTCTATGGCCGAATTTCGCGCGCCGGCATTGTCATGGGAGCCGAGCGTATGGATGAGGCCGTTGATCACGTCGTGGCCGCGCAGCGCCACGAGCGCTTCAACCGCGGTCTTTCTCACCCGCCAATCCGCATCACCGACGGCGAGCATGAGCAATGGCATTGCCTTTCTGCCGGCGCGGCCCAGGTCAACCGCGGCCTCCCTGCGCTCCTCGGCATCACTGCTCTGGAGCTTCTTGCCCAACAGGTCTATTCGCGTTTTATCATTTCCCATGGTCTTCCCTTCTCACCTTCCTGGCTTCTTATCTTCTGATCTTCACTTATTCCCTGCCGGCCTCCGCCAGCGCCGCGCGCTCCTCGCGGCTCAGGATCGTGGTTATGTCGAGGAGAATAATGAGCCGGCTGCCCACCTTCCCCATGCCGGTGATAAAATCCGCGTGCGTCCCTTTGGCTGCTTCAGGCGCGGACTCAATATGTTTTTTTGGAATGGTGATCACATCCTGCACACTGTCCACGACAAGCCCGAGCAGCTGATGGCCGGCGCCCGGGGAGGCGGCGACGGCGTTTTTCGCTATCATCATCCGCATTTTCTTCGAATCATTTTTTATTTCGGACAGCTCAAAACGCTTTCTCATGTCAACGACCGGTATGATGGCCCCCCGCAGGTTGATCACGCCTTCTACAAACCGAGGCATGCGGGGGAGAGGCGTGATCTTGAGCGGCCGGAGCACCTCGGCAACGGAGTTGATGTCAAGGCCGTATTCTTCCGGGCCCACCTGAAACGAAACGACCTGGACCGTCTCCTCGATGACCGCAACCTTTTTCTCTTTACCCATTTCTGTCCTCTCGCGCTCCCCTGAAGGACGATGGACGACCGCTTCGCTGAGACGATGGACGATTCGTCCTTCGCCTTACGTCTCACGTTCGCCTATATCTTGAATTTTTCCACGCCTTTTTTGAGAGAATCAGACAGCGAAGCCATGATCTCGACCGTATCGTTTAATCCGACAGCCAGGACGGTATTGACCTTGACGATGGACTTGATCCGGTCCATGGCCTTTACGACCAAGTCGCTTCCGGCCCTTACTTCACCGGCGGCCCGGTTCACCATGCCCACTTTTGCGTTGATCTCTTCGACCGCCCCGCTGATGCCCTTGCCGCCTTTGGCCTGTTCAACCATGGCGGATTTCACAAACCGCGTAATTTCCCGCATCTTTTCCGAGGCCTTCGCAATCTGCTCGCTTCCGGATCTTTGTTCGTGCGTTGCCCTGGCTATCTGGTGGGTCATTTCATTGATCTTATCAACAGCCTCGCTTACCTGTTTTATCCCCTTGGCCTGCTCCGCCGAGGCCCTGCTGATGCTCCTGCTCATATCGCGCGACTGGTCCGCGCGCCCGAGAATTTTCCTGAGGGCTTCTCCGGCGGCCTGTGAAAGCCGCGCTCCCTCTTCAACCACAACAAGTCCCCCCGTCATGGCCTCCGAAGCCTCTCGCGACTCATCCTGCACCGCGGTGATAAGCTTTCCTATCTCCTGCGTTGACAATGCGGTGCGGTTCGCCAGTTCCCGTATCTCCGCGGCAACGACGGCAAAGCCCTTCCCGTGCTCCCCCGCCTGCGCCGCGAGGATGGCGGCGTTCAAGGCCAGAAGGCCCGTCTGGTCCGTAATGTCCTCGATCACGGTCAGGATGCTGCCGATGCTTTCCGAGCGCCCGCGCAAACGGCCTACCACGTCAGCGGCCTGCCGCGTGGCCGACTCGATCTTTTTCATGCCGTCGATCGTTTTTTCTATGGAACGCACGCCGAGTTGCTGGGCGTCCGCGGCGACAGCCTCCGCCAGAGATGCGGACTGTTTTGCGTTTGACTCCACCTCGCGCACCGAGACGCTGATCTCGTTCGCGGACGCCGCCGTCTCTTCGGCCGCGGACGACAGGATCTCCACGTTTTCCGCGGTCTGCTTGATCGCCGCAGACATCTGGGCAATGGCAGTGGAGGTATCCTCGATTGAGGTCGTGAGGCTGGACATGGTGCCGGCCACCTCGTCGACGGATGCGGCCATTTCAAGCACCGCCGATGAAGTGTGCTCCGAACTCGCGTGAAGATTTTCAACGTTTCCGGCGATCTCCTTGAGGGCAAAATGCATTTCATTCACTGAAGAAGCGGCCTCCTCCACCGCTTCGGACTGTTCCCGGCCGCCGTTCGTTATTTTTTCCGAGATGTCCCTGACCTGGCCCGACATGGAGCCCACATGGAGGGACGCGTCCCGCACGCTCCCGATCATGGTTTTGAGCCCGACGATCATGCGGTTCAGACCTCTGCCGAGCATGCCGAACTCATCCATGGACCGCACGCGCACGCTCTGCGTGAGGTTGCCCTCGGAAATGTTCCAGGCGACCGCTTCCGCCTCGGCGGCCGGCGCGACGATCATTTTCCGCGCCATGATATGCACCACCGCGGAAAGGGCAAACACGATCCCCACGCTTGTCCCGAGCAGCAGCGCGATAATGGTCCACGCTTCCTTCTTTATCCGCGTCCTTGAAAAGCCCATGGTGACCCTGCCGATTTTCGCACCCTGGTAGTTGATGTCTATGGAAACTTCGAGGGCATCGAGCTTCTTCCTCACCGTTGCAGCCAGTGTGACCACGTCGTCGGATTTTTCATTCGCAAGCAACGCCTTCACATCCGGGTTTTCCCTGTTAAAGCTCGCAAAAGGGCCGCTCAAAACCGCGCCGGACCCGTCCTGGACATGCGTATACAGCATGTCTCGCGAGCGAACGGCGTCGAAAACAAGGCCCTCGATCGTCGCCGGGTCCTTCATAAAGATGGCGTCTGTGCCGGCCTTGCCGAGATAGTGCGCGAGCTCGAGCCCGTGCGATTCCAATGCGCCGTACTGCCCCTTCATGAGCATCCGGGCGACAAAGATCGTTCCCACGATCATGAGCACTGAGATGACCGCCGTCAGCGCGGCGACAAATTTCAACCCGATGCTGTTCCGAAATTTCTCTTTCAGTGCCCCTATCATGCCTGGTCCTCCGTGTGCCGTCAATCAGAGCGTAAATTTCCCGAGCGCCGTCCGAAGCTCATCCGCCCGCTCCCGGAGCGCCTGCATCGCGATGTCGATCTCGATCGACAGATCGACGCTGTCCATCGTGATCTTTTGAATGCTCGCGACGGCGGCGCTGATCTGACCCGCGCCCTGCTTCTGTTCGGACGTGGAGCGGGCGATCTGCGCCGCCTGGGTCGTTACGGACTCCACGGCGCCGGTGATCTGCTTGCTGCCCGTGGTTTGCTCGTTCGTTGCGTACTGCACGCGACGGGTGATCTCCCGCATCTTCTCCGCGGCGTTCGAAATCTGCTCGCTCCCGCTCCGCTGTTCCTGCATGGCTTGTGAAATATGCTCGATCTGGTTCGTAATGCCGACAACGGCCTCGGTGATCTGTGATAGTCCGCGGGCCTGTTCAGCGGTCGTCCTCTTGATGAGCCCGGCTGTTTTCGACGACAGTTGTGAGCTCTCCACCACCTGCCCCAGCACATCTCTGGTCACGCTCACCAGATCGGCCCCCTCCACAACGGCCTTGAGCCCTTTCCCCATGGCCTGCACGGTCTCTTCCGTGTCCTTCTGCACCGCCGCGATCAAGCCCGAAATCTCCTGCGTGGACGCGGCGGTACGCTCCGCCAGCTCCTTGATCTCTTCGGCGATCACGGCAAACCCTCTTCCGTGTTCGCCCGCCTGGGACGCGAGTATGGCGGCATTGAGGGCGAGGAGTCCCGTCTGGTCCGTCACCTCGTCGATTACCTTTAATATCTGCCCGATCGCCTGCGAGCGCTTCCCGAGGCGGTTGACCACGGTTGACGCGGCCTCAACCGTCGCCCTGATATTATCCATGCCTTTGATCGCCGCCTCTGCCGCCGCCATTCCCCGCTCCGAGGCCTCTTGCGAAACACTCTCCGCCAGGCTGGCCGATTCTCCGGCGCGCTGCTCCACTTCTTTTATCGAGGCGCTCATCTCGGTAAGCGAAGAGGATGTCTCCTCCGCGGAAGAAGAAAGCGCATCGGTATTTTCGGACACCTGCCGGACGGAGGCGAGCATCTCCTGTATGGACGATGCCGTTTCCTCGGCTATCGCCGAAAGCCCGTTCGTACTCTTGGCAATCTCGCCTATCGAGGTCGCCATCTCGGCAACGGCGGATGATGCGTTGGTCGCGGAATTCGACATCACCTCGGCATTGTCCGCGACGCCGCGAATGGAGGCGACCATTTCCTCAACGGTCATCACCGTTTGTTCCGTGGCCTCCTGCTGGACCCGCGCCCCCCCGCTCATTTTATAGGTGGAGGCGCTGACGGAATTCACGGCCTCGCCCAAACTGGTCACGGTCTGGCGCAACTTGCCGAGCATATCCCGAAGGTTTGAGGACAGGGCATTAATGGCCGTTCCCAGGGCGGCCACCTCCGCCTGCCCCGATACGGAAATCCTGCCGGCCAGGTCGCCGGTCGCCAGACAGCCGGCTATCCGCGACATCTCGCTGATGGGGGCGGCAATGCCCTTGCCCACAAACAGGTACACGAAAACAGTCGCCAGCACAAAGCTGATCAGTCCGACCGCCAGAGAGAGCAGGACGGGACCGCGGAGCTGCCTGCTCACGGCGCCGGGATTAAGCCCGATCCTGAATACCCCGATCTTCTTTTTCTCCGTGCTGAGGAGAGGGAAGACCTTCTCATAATGGCTTCCCTGCGCGTCCGCATAGCGCTGAACCATGGGCGAAGAGGCCTCCAGCGCGCCTTTGGTTGCCTCGTCGGTCCGTACGGTATTCTCGGCTTTTCGGTCGCTTGCGTACAGCACCCTGCCGTCCATGTCCATCACCAGGGCGTAGGAGATGTCCTTATCACGGTCGGCAAGCTCGCCCAGCTTCTCTCCGATGCCGGCAAGCCCCGGTAAAGAGAGGCCGAAATCCAGCGCCTTGTCGATGTCATTCTTGATCACTTCAGCCAGCGTTGTCGTCTTGGCCAGGAGCGCCTCGCGGTACGTGGCCATCGCAAAATACATGTTGATATAGATATTGACCCCGAGCATCATGAGCAGGATGCCGGCGGTGGCAATGAGGGCTCTTGTTTTCAGGTTCATCTTCGATACGCTGTTCATCTTGTCACCTTTGTCGTGTTCATTATCAGATTAAAGGGCGCTCCGGCTCCGAAGAGAGCGCCGTTCTCCAACGGGGTCACTTCCCCGCGGCCTTCTCGATATCGAGCAGGATATAGAGTTTATCATCCCTGCGCGCAATGCCCCGCAGGAACTCTTCACCCACGCCCTGTGAGATCGTATCAGGCGCGGGCCGGATGTCCTCCGGCAGAAGTTTTACCACCCCGGTCACGCGGTCGACGATAAGCCCCGTTTCCTCATCATCAAGGCTCACGACGATGATCCGGGCCCTCCCATCCCTGGCGCCCGGTGGAAGGCCAAGCCGCTTGCAGAGGTCGATGACCGGCAGCACCTTGCCCCGGAGCGAGATGACCCCGAGCACATAGTCCGGCGTATTCGGCACGGAGGCTATATCCCACAGTTTGATCACTTCCCTTACCTGCTCCACCAGGAGAGCATACTCTTCTGTGCCAAGACGAAATGCGAGCAGTTCAATTTCCGGTATCGGGACCGCACCCGCCTTGTCGCCGGGAACCGGGAGGGGCTGTTCCGAAGGCCCTGGACCGGGATGGGCGGGAGGCTCCGGCGCGCTCGTTGTTACAGCCGCCTCGGCAGCCGTGCCGGTCTGTTCAGGGGAAGGAGAAGGCTCCTTCTCCCGAGAAAGCGGGGAGTCCTTTTTTGATCCAGGCGTCTTCTTCCCGGCCTTTGCCCGCTCAGCGGCTTTTTTTCGTGCTGATAGAATGTCCATGTGTCGCTAAGCTCCAATGAAAAATGCAAAGTGCAAAATGCAAAATGCAAAATTAATAATGATTATCAGCCTCACCGGGAGGTTTTCATTTTGACCTTTGCACTTTGCATTTTTCATTCTGCATTCGGGGCTATGCCCCATCCCTCGCCACATCCTCGATTATCTCAGCGCCGATCACCTCTGCGCCTCTGCCGAAGCCTTCTATGAGCGCATTGCCGGCAAGGATATTGATGCGCCGGGGCACGCCGCCGGAATGCTCGAACAAGGCGCCCAGCGCCGCATCGTCAAAGAGCGGCGCGTCCCGTCCCGCGATCTTCAGCCGGTGCAGCGCGTAACCCCGGGTCTCTTCCGCATTGAGCGGGCCAAGGTGGTACCGCATTCCGATGCGTTGCCGAAGCGCCCGGTAAGGCCGGCGCTCCAGCCGCTCTTTCAGTTCGGTCTGGCCCATGAGCACGAGCGCCAGAAGGTTGCGGTCGTCGAGCTGGAAGTTCGTGAGCAACCTCAGCTCTTCGAATGCTGCACGGCCGGGAATGAGCTGGGCCTCGTCGATGATAAGCACGGGTTTCCGGCCCGTCTCGTAGAGCTCATAGAGCCGCGCATTGATCCCTTCGAGAAGGTCGTGCCGGTAGCGGCCGCTCTCGTTCATGCCGAGCCGGAGCGCCACCGTCCTCAGAAGCTGCGACGGCGAAAGCCGGGGATTGATAATGAGCGCGGGGTGGTAATCCCCGTTCAGAGAATCAATGAGCGCACGGGAGAGCGTGGTCTTGCCCGAACCGATCTCCCCGGTGAGGAGAACGAAGTCCTGCTCCTCTACCGCGTGTTGAAGTCTCGCGAGCGCCTCCGCGTGCTTGCCGCTCTCGTAGAGAAACCGCGGGTCAGGCGTTTTATTAAAAGGCTTCTCCCGCAGGCCGTAGAATTCTTCGTACATGGTATGGACCAAGGCAACCGCGTTGCCGTTCCTTCCAAATTTTGACCTCGCACCTTTCTCGTTTATTGTATTATATTAACGCCGACGCGGTCGGCTCGCTCCATAACTATGCGCCCGCTTCCACCGGCGCCTTCTTAAATGCCCTCTCGATCAGAGACTCAACATCCAGAACGAGCACAACGCCGCGCTGGTCTCCCAACTCCGTGGCGCCGGCTATGCCCGGCGTTTCCGCCAGCCTCTTCCCGAGCGGCTTGATGACGATCTCCTGCTGGTCCCTGAGGCCGTCGACCACGATCCCGAGCCTCCGTTCCGCCAGCCCCACAAGAACGACGTAGAACATATTCTGATTCTGCGCGGGGGGAAGGTTGAACGCCTGGGCAAGCCTGAGGAGAGGAACGGTATCGTCGCGAACGGCCATGACCTCGCGCGTCTCCACGGTCTCCATTTGAGCGGGTGTGGCCCGCAGGATCTCGAGCACGGAACTGAGCGGCACGGCAAATACTTTTCCGCCGGCCTCGATGACGAGCGCCTTGAGGATGGCGAGGGTGATGGGAAGGGTCAGAATAAAGGTCGCGCCGGCTCCCTGCTCGGTCTCAATATCGATCATCCCCGAGAGTTTGGAGACATTCCTTTTCACGACATCCATGCCGACACCGCGCCCCGAGATCTCCGTCACCGCCGTGCTCGTGGTAAACCCGGGAAGAAATATGAGGTCCAGGATCTCCTTGCGGTCGCTCTCGGGATCGAGGCCGTGATTCCGCCCCAGGAGCCCCTTTTCAACGGCTTTTGACAATATCGCGCGGGGGTCAATCCCTCCCCCGTCGTCCTCGACGGAAATCATTACATGGTTGCCCTTCGGGGCCGCCGACAGCTTTACGATCCCCTGTCCAGGCTTGCCCCGTTGTTTCCGCACATCCGGGGGCTCTATGCCGTGGTCCACGGCGTTTCGGATGAGGTGCATGAGCGGATCGGCCAGATCTTCGATCATGAGCTTGTCGAGCTCGGTCTCTTCTCCCAGAAGCCGGACATCGATCTCTTTTCCCGCGTCACGGGCATACTTTTTGACCGCCTGCGAGAGGCGCGCAAAAATCTGTCCGAGAGGGACCATCCTCACGTCGAGGATCCCTTCCTGGAGATCATTCAGTTTCTTCTCGAGGTTCCGGTGCACCTTGCTGAGGTCGACGGCAAATCCGGTAAACCCCTGAACAGACCGCAAGTCCCGCGCCATTCGGGCGATTATGCTTTTGGTAAGGTGCAGCTCGCCCACAAGATTCATGAGGCTGTCGAGCTTATAAATATCCACGCGCACTGTGTTGCTTGCGGATTTGAGCGTCGTCGCCGCCTCGGGCTTCGGTTCAGCACACTTCGCCCCTTCGACATACGCCACCTTCACGATATCGATCTTCCGGTCTTTGAGCAGGGGGGAAAGCGATTCCTGCTTTTCGCTCGTGCCGAGCACGATGGTAAACCCGATGCCTGTTCCGGACTCGCCGCTGGTCGGCAGCGTACAGATGATCTCGCCGAATTTTTTCAGGGTCTTATTGAGCTTCTTGATGCCTTTTTCAAAATCGTTCAGTTCGAAGGAGGTCTTGATCGTGAAAAGATTCCTGTGTTCCCGGATGTTCTCGTTGAGCCGGTGCTCTTCGTATTCGGTAAGGACCTGGAGGAGACCGCGGTCGAGATTGACCTGGTCGAGGAGCGAGCGGCTCGATGAAGCGGATGACGCTATTTTGAGAATTCCATCAATGCGGTCAAGGGCGGCAGCGATATCTCCGGGGGGCAATTTCTTGCCTACTTGCTGGACCAGCTGGCCTAACAGGGCGAGGGTCTCGAACAGGACGTCGAGGACATCGCGGCCCAGCCCCAGCTTGCCGAGCCTGACCTCGTCCAGGAGAAACTCCATCTTGTGCGCGAGGTCGGCTGGCGCCTGATACCCGAACATGCCGGCAAGCCCCTTAAAGGTATGGATGGAGCGGAACAGGGCGTTGACGAGGTCGGGGTCCGTGCGGCCGGCGCCTTGTCCGCTCTCGATCGAGACCAATGCCTGATTGGCGGTATCGAGGATATCTTCCGCCTCAGCGAGAAAATCTTTTATGGGCCGATCTGTTTTCACTCGTTCGTTTCACCGTTTTGCATCCGTGTCCGGTCTGCCATGGAGATTTTACTCAGTTTGAGAAATCCGTCACGCCCCGGCGGAGCGCATCAGTCCGTGTGGCTGGAAGCTTGCTGTTGCCGGCTATCGTTGTTCAGAAAGCTGTACTCTCTCGCGGGGCCCATAGCGGCATGCACACCGATTAAGGACCGCCCGCGATCGCCTTTTTTACCATCGCCGTGAGTTCTTCTTTTTTGAAAGGCTTCTCAACATATCCGAAAGCCCCGAGGGCCAGCCCGCGCTTTTTGTCTTCGTCGGTCTTTTCGGTGCTTACAATAATGAGAGGAATGTCCCGGTATGCAGGGTTTGATTTTACGAAACCGATGAGCTCCAGGCCGTTGATGTCCGGCATGTTGATATCAGTGATAATGAGATCGAAGCGGCGGGTCGGAAGGGTCTTGAGCGCCTCAAAGCCGTTTGCCGCTTCCACGGCAAAAAAACCGCCCGCCTCTTCTATGGCCACCCGTATCATCGAACGTATGGCCTTGGAGTCCTCAACGATAAGGACATTCTTCATT
>Ga0209342_10002267_pt1 | contig 20858 bp, 19 predicted proteins | sample RifCSP16_2_FD_184023 | JGI IMG/M metagenome (GOLD analysis project Ga0209342, IMG submission 184023) | Soil microbial communities from Rifle, Colorado - Rifle CSP2_sed 16_2 (SPAdes) (version 2) | ecosystem: Environmental > Terrestrial > Deep subsurface > Rock core/Sediment | place: Rifle... | reverse complement strand
TCCTTTCGGGATGCATCATGTGAACCACGTCTACCTCGTGGGCAGGGCGCGTGCCGCTCGCCGACCCACCGCGTGCTTATACTGGAGGACCGCAAAGGCCCTGCGCCGCGGAGCGCGTTCCCGATGCTAGCGGAACGCATCAACCTCGCGCGGGCGAAGAGATTCCGGCAGGCCCGCCTCACGCAACGCATACGGGAAACCGCGCGCGTGGATGATGGGCCGGCCTTCGTCGGCCTGGCCCATGAGCAACGAGGCGGCCGCGGCCAGTTCGTCCGCGGCGCCTATCTGGGTCACCTGCAGCGTGTAGTCGAAGAGGTCCGCGTGGCCTCGCATGTCCTGCACAGCCGGCACGCCAGCCACTCCCACGGCGATGCCCACCGTCCCATTGCGCCACGCCCGACCATGCGAGTCGTTTATGATGAGGCCCACCCGGGCGCCGCTGCACGCGTGGAATGCCGCGCGCAGCCGCTCGCACGAGGCATCTGGATTCTCCGGGAGCAGGAGCACCCACTCCTCCGCCGCGTCGTGCGGTGCGACGTTCGATCGGTCCACACCGGCATTGGCGCACACGAACCCCAACCGATGCTCGACCACAAGCAACCCGGGCCGGACGCGCAGCACCTCACGGCTCTCGCGTAGCACCACCTCTACGAAGCGCGCATCCTTCTCAGCATATAGGGCAAGGGCCTGGGCGCGGGGCGATGGCACAATGTGCGAAAGTGCCACTTGGCGTCCTTCCGCCTTCGAGACGATCTTCTGAGCGAAGATGAGCACGTCCCCGTCGATCAGGGTGAGCGCAGCGCGCGCCATGCCATCCATCGCGATGGCCACCAGGTCTGCCCCGGCCGAAATGAGCGGAATCCCCGGCAGCGCGGTCAGCCTGAGGCATGGCGCATCGCTCACCGCGGCACCCCCACGATGCGGATCCCCGCCCCTCGGACCTTGTATTGTTTGTTGATGCCAATCAAGATGGAGGTTAGCCCCTCCGCCACGGCGGCATTCTCAATAGAGCCGGCGTCCCACCCGCGCATGCCGGCCGCCTCGGCCAGCTTGAGCACCTGATCCCGCGCCGCGGGATTGTTGCCGCACACCAGCACATCGCAGTCGATCGGCTCCTCTTCATCCGCCAGATGGTCTTTGGAGACGTTCTGGAACGCGGATACGACGCTCACCCCCGCGCCAAGCGCTGCCTGCGCCTCGGCCCCGGCCGATCCGGCCGGCGGCATCTGCACCACGGTCACCCGAGGCGGCACCAACGGCACCGTCACATCCACCAGCACTTTGCCTGCCAACGCGGGGCGAAGTTCCTCAAGCATTGCACGATGGGCCTCGAATGGCACGGTCAGCACGACCAAATCGCCGGTGCGCGCGGCATCGAGATTCGCCATGCCCGAGAGCACGCCATGCCCGCCCAACCGGTCCACCAGGGACTGGGCATGCGTCGCGGCCTTCTCGGCCGAGCGCGATCCAATGATCACGCGGTAGCCCGCGCGGGCCCAGCGCAGCGCGAGGCCGGTGCCCTCCGGACCGGTGCCACCGATGACGGCGATGGTAATCAGCAAATGCTCAGGCACGGTGGCCTCCTTGTGCGTGTCACGCCGATCGGGACCTCAGGCAATGCGGCTCCACAGCGCCTGGGCCAGCTCGCGGCTGTCGCGAGTAATGTGCGTTTCGTTGAGTGTCAGTAAGTGCCTGTCGCGCATCAGCCACGCCCCATCGACCATCGAGGCCGTGACCATCGAGGATTGAAACCCGAATAGGATGTGCCACGGGAGATTGCCGGCGGTGAGGGGAGTCGTGGGTTGGTAATCCACCAGGATAAGATCCGCGGCGCAACCCTCGGCCAGACGCCCGATCGGCGCGCCGAAGTGCAGGCTGGCCAGTCCGGCATTGTTGTACGCCGCCAGTTCAATCACCATGTCGCCCGGCATCCTTCGTGGATCACGCGCAGCGAGCTTATGGAGCAGATAGGCCGCCTTCCACTCGTCCCACATGGCGTTCGAGAATCCGTCGTTACCCAGACCCACTTGCACGCCTGCCGCAAGCAGCTGCTCCACCGGCGCTGCGCCTACGCCATTATTCATATTCGAGCGAGGTTGGTGGGTTACCCAGGTGCGTGTGCGGGCAAGAACCTGCATCTCAGCGGTATCGACATGCACGCAATGTACCGCCAGCGATCGCTCTCCCAGAAGTCCCAGTCTCTCGAATCGCTCAATCACCCGCAGGCCGCTCTTCTCCACGCTGTCCCGCTCGTCCACCTCGTGCTCCGCCACGTGCACATGAAACCCCACGCCCGCCGGCGCGGCGGCGCGGCACCTCTCAAGCGTCGCCTGGCTCAGGGTCAACGAGGCGTGCAGGCCGAACATGCATGCCAGCCGCGAGGGCTTCGACCGCCGGGCAAATCGCACGTTCTCTTCGATGCCTTGCTGCGCGCCGACCTCGCCGTTGCGATCGGTCACTTCATAGCACAACGAAGCGCGCAGCCCAGATTGTTCCACAGCCCCGGCGATAAGATCGAGCGACCCCTCGATGCAGTTCGGGCTGGCATGGTGGTCGAAAAGGGTGGTCGTCCCGTGACGGATGGCATCCGCCAAGCAGACCAACGCTGAAGCGCGAACATCATCTGGTGTGAGCGCTCGATCGATGCGCCACCACAAACGATCCAATACCTGCGGGAAATCCGCGGGCGCGGGCCCGGGGATGGCCATGCCGCGCGCGAAGGCGCCGTAGAAGTGGGTATGCGCGCAAATGTTGCCCGGCAACAGCAACAGGCCCCCGGCATCGACCACCTCTTCGGACGCCGAACGCGCCTGCAGCGAGCCGGCCGGCGCGATGGCCGTAATGAGACCGCCCTCGATCCTCACCGTGTGCTGCGGCAGCACTCGGTTCGGTTTCTCCCAAGTCACCACGGTCGCATTCGTGATCAGCATGTCACCACCCTCTGCGTTCCGGGCGCCACATCCGTTTCCACGTTCAGTCGAACGCCGGCGGGCGGTGCGGATCGTCGAGATGAGCGAATGCCTCGGCGATGAGACGCGGGCTGGTCCGCGCCGACGAGAGCGGCGGGATCGCCCCGCGCCCAAAGAAATCAACGGCGCTCGTCTCCGAACTCGGCGTGGCTTCGCCGGACAATATCTCGCACAGCATCACCACTTTGTAAGCATGGAATGCGGCCAGCGGCGTGCCGTCGCGATTCGCATCGTACACGCCGATCAGTGAGCGCGCGGCCACGCGGAATCCACTCTCCTCCCACACCTCGCGCACGACCATGGCCGAGGGCAACTCCCCCACGTCGGCCCAGCCGCCCGGCATGCACCAGCCGCCGTCGGAGCGTTCGCGCACGAGCAGGATGCGCCCCGCGCGGAACACCGCCCCGCGCACATCCACCTTGGGCGTCGCGTATCCGGGCTGCGCCAGAAAGGCGTGTTCCAGCAATGGAGCAGCGGCCGTTGTGTTGTCGGCCATGATCTCCGCCGCCAACTCGATCAAGCGTCGGTAGCGACTTTGATCGTAGTCGTCGCGGGCGAAGTGCAGGCCGGTCTGGGCCAGCGCTTGGATTTCGCGCGCCCAGGCTAGCCAACGCGGGATAGTCGATTCGGTCATTGACGGATGCGCGGCCGGGGGCAAGGGTTCACCCCTCCCTCGCGCGGAGGACATTCTATCGCGAGATGCGCCGCTCTTCCCGCACGCGGGCGAGAATCGCCGCCGTTCGTTCGGCCAGCGTGCGGAAGGGAGCCTCACTCTCGGCCTCGCGCGCCGTCGGCTCCTTGGCGAGCCACTCCCCAACCCCCGCACTAAGCTCAGCGATTCCCGCGGGCGCGGCGCCCAGCTCGGCCAGGTAGTCGCTCAACAGGTTGTGCGCGCCCTTGCGCACAAGGACCTCCATGCCGTCCAGGATTTGGCGCTGAGGCGTCCCTTCCCAGATGGGCAGAATCATCGCCTCCCGCAACAGCCGCTCCACCGGGAACTCGGCCAGGATGCCCATGCCGCCGTGCACTTCCATTGTCCACTTGGCCATCTGGGCCGCCACTTCGGCCGTGTAGTACTTCGCCAGATGCGCGATCAGCCGGAACAAGTGGTATCGATCGGTATAGCGCGGTCTTTCCTGCCAGCACTCGTTGAGCAGGAGCACCGCTTCCCAGGCCAACCCAAAACACTGGTCGAGAAGCAGCGCGCGTTCCTCGAACTGACGCCGCAGCAGCGGGTGTTCCGCAATTGGTCGCCCGAATGCATTCCGGCGCTCGGCAAAGTGCCAGGCTTCGGCGAGGGCGCGCTGCGCGAGCGCGACGCTGCCCATGCAATTGCCGACGCGCGAGAGGTTGAGCGCTTCGAGGATCAGGTAGACCCCCTGCCCTGCTTCACCCAGCAGGTAGGCCTCGCTGTCGTGCAACTCCACCTCGCCAGTGGGCACGGAACGAGTTCCCGTCTTGTCCTTCAGGCGCCGAATGAAATAGTTGAGCGTTCCATCCGCGCGCCAACGAGGAACAAGGAACAGGGCCAGCCCGCGCACGCCGGAGGGTGCGTCCTCCGGCCGCGCGGCGACTATCGCCACGTCCGCCCCGGCGTTGCTTGCAAAGAACTTCTCACCGTTGAGCTTCCACGCCTCGCCCGCACGGCGCGCAACGGTCAGCACATGCGCACCGAGATCCGAACCCCCGCCGGCTTCGGTCATCCATGTGGCGCCTTGCCACACGCCATCGTCTCGCTGCAACAGGTGAGGCAAGAACCGCTCACGTACTGCGGGCTCGCCGTACTTCGAGAGCGGCACCGCCGTCGAAAGCGAAACGATGTAGGGGCAGTACAGTCCGGGGTCGAAGAAGGATGTGACGTAACCGATTTGGTACGGGGTAAGCAAGGAGTTGTCGGCGAAGGCGCGCCACACCGCGCCGGCTTTATAGCCCCGATGCAACATCTCCCAATACGCGGGTGGCAGGAGGATTTCGTCCACGCGGGTGCCAAAGCGATCGTACATGCGCAGCCATGGCGTGCCGGCACGATCCACGGCGGCCGAGACCTCCCGCCCGGTCCCAAGCCACCACTGCTCAAGCTCCTTGAGCGGCGAGACCTGTGCCAATGAGCCAAGTTTGGATTCGAGGAAGGCAACAGGAGAGGCGAAGAGGTTGAAATCCATGATGACCTCCTGAGGTCGATCTCCGCTGTGGGGACACGTCTGGGTGAAGGGTGCCCCGGTCGCGCGAGACCCCGGCGACCGGATGTCACTCTCGGCGCTCGCCTCTATTCTATACGATGGTGCTTCGAAGATGCGGGTGGACTCAACTTCAAACACGGAGCCCAGGCGTGCATCCTTGGGCAAGAGGCCGCCTAGTCGCCCCGCGGCCGCGGCTAGATTCGCGCAAGCCCGGGTGCGCCGACGATCCAACCGATCTCGCCCGAGGGGCTAGGAGAATGTCTTCTCGCGTGATGCGGTGGAGCTATTCGGCCGGAGGGCGCCGGCCGGGCAGCGATCTCAGCGAGCCCGAGCGCCGCCGCGGACCGCGGAGGCTATCCTGCGCTCCGAGAGGGGGCGCACTTTGCCGCGCCAAAGCGCCTGACCGCCGCGTTGCTCACGGCGATCGAGATAGACTTCCAGCCGGGTGCCGTCTGGGTCGTGGAAGTAGATCGCCCAACTGATTCCGTTGTCGGATGGATATATTTCGATTTCGCCGGCGCGCAGGCGTCGATACACGCGATGGAATTCGCGCAATGACCGCACTTCAAAAGCCAGGTGGTCAACCGTGCCGGCGCCGGGCGTGGTGCGGGTTGAACGCCGCGCACCTGCCTGGAGCGCCACCTGGTGATGCGCCGCGTCGCACGACAAAAAGGCGAACGCCTGACCGACGCGTTCGGTGACTCGCAAACCCAGGAAGTGCGAATAGAAGGCGATCGACCGATCAAGGTCGCGAACGCGCACCCGGGCGTGCGCCAGGCGCACGCCCCGAGGGCGAGCAGCCTGCTCCTGGGCATCCCTTCTGATCTTCTCGTGCGAAACGCGCTTCCGCCGCGATGCAATAGGCATCGGCCCACTCCTGGGCGGCGCCCAACACCAATCGCGCCGCCAATCGCGTTACGCGCGCTGTGCCTCGCGCGATTTGCGTTGCTCGTTGAACACATCCACGACGACCGCCAGGATCAAGATGGCGCCGGTCACGAGGTTCTGCCAGTAGATGTCCACTCCAAGCAGGTTGAGCGAATTGGCCAGCACGCCCATGAACAACGCGCCTAGAAATGCTCCGAAGACCGAGCCCTCGCCGCCGTTGAGGCTGGCGCCTCCGATGATCACCGCGGTAATGACGCGCAGCTCCACGCCCGCCCCGATCGTCACCGAGGCGGACCCGAAGCGCGCGGTGATCATCAGCCCGGCCACGCCCGCCAACAACGCTACCAGGCAGTAGTTGAAGATCTTGACCGCACCCACGTTGATCCCCGAAAGCCGGGCCGCCTTCTCGTTGCCTCCGACATAGTACGACTGGCGGAAGAAGCGCGAATTGCGGACCAGCACTTCGCCGAGCGCTACCAGGGCAAGCATGATGTAGATCGGGTATTGCACTCCGAACAACCGACCCTGACCGATGACGGTGAACGATTCGCTTAAGTTCAGGACGGCGCGCCCGCGCGCCAGAACCAGCAACAACCCGCGCAGGGCCATGGCCATGCCCAGAGTCGTGATGAACGGGTTGATCTTCAGTCGGGCAACGAGCAGCCCGTTGACCAGCCCGACTCCGAGTGAGGCGGACAAGCCGATGGCGATGGCCAGTGCTGCGGGGGCACCCGCGTTGAGCGTGAGCCCTGTCACCACACCGGCAAAGGCCAGAGTCGATCCGACCGAGAGATCCAGCCCGCCCGAAATAAGCAGCAGCGCCATGCCGACGGCAATGGTCGCCTCCATCGAGAGCGCGATCAGGATGGCTTCGATGTTGGCGCGGCTCAGGAAGACCGGCGACACCAGACTCATGATCGAGCCCGCGATGACCAAGACCAGGAAGAGCGCCGCCTCGCGTTGGCCCAGCAGGGCGAGCAATCGGCTGCGCGTGGCGCCGAACTGAGTGCGACGATCTGTCATGAAGACCTTCCAAGACGCATGGCTAGGGTTGAGACGCCGTGCTCGTCTGCAAGCGACATTCTGGCGGGTGCCGCATGTGCACAATCACGAGGGGCCGCCGGCCCGGACGGCGTTGCGGTTCGATGGCTCGCCAGGCGCGAGGCCGTGGATCCCGGCAGCATGCGCCAGGATCTCCGCTTCGTTGAACCGTGCGCGCGGCACTTCCCATGCCACACGCCCGTCGTGAATGACCACGATGCGGTCGCACATGCCGATCAACTCCGGCGTGTCGGAGGAGATGATGATGATACCCGACCCGCGATCGGCGAACTCGCGCAACTTCTTGTAGATATCCGCGCGGGCGCCCACATCCACTCCGCGCGTTGGCTCGTCGAAGATAATGACCTCCGGCCGAATGCCCATCCACATCGCCAGGAGCAGCTTTTGCTGGTTGCCCCCCGAAAGGTTGAGTACCTTTTGCGCGGTGGACGGGGTGGCGATGGCATACTCGTCGACTTGCTGTCTTGCATGGCGCCCCATCCGATCCCAATGAATGAAGCCCGTCCGTCCGGCGAAGCTGCGCAGCGCGGGTGCGACCAGGTTCTCGGCCACGGCCATTGTCAGGAAGAGGCCCAAAGCCTTACGGTCTTCCGTCAGGTAGGCAATCCGCCGGCGAATGGCATCTTGCGGCTGATGGATCACAACCTGCTGTCCGTCGAGAACCAGCGTGCCGGAGTCGGTTGGATCCGCCCCGAAGATAGAACGCGCGATTTCCGTCCGATGGGCGCCGACCAATCCGGCCAAGCCGAGGATCTCACCTCGGCGCAGCTCCAGGTGCACGTCTCGGAATGCGCCCCGGCGCGAGAACCCCTGAACCGTGAAGAGCGGCTCCCCGGTCCGTTTCGGGCCGGCCTCGCCATACATGTTGGTGATCTGGCGGCCAACCATCATGCCCACCAGATCGTTCTCGGTCACCTCGCCGACCATGCGGCTACCGATGAACTTGCCGTCGCGCAGCACGAGCACTCGGCTGGCGATCTTGAAGACCTCGAATAGCTTGTGGGTGATGTAGATGAAAGACATCCCTCGGTCTTGCAGCTTGCGAATGCTCGAGAACAGGCTGGCCGTTTCAGCTTCAGTCAGTGAGGAGGTCGGTTCATCCAGGATGAGGACCTTCGGGCTGGTGGAGATCGCCTTAAGGATCTCCAGCATCTGCTGCTGCCCCATGGGCAGGTGTTTCACCGGAAGGCGCGGATCGATCCGCACATCGAAATCCCTTAGAAAGGTTACGGTCTGCCGATAGAGTTCGCGCCAGCGGATATTGTTGAGCGGCCCGACGGGCTGGCGGTTCGCAAAGATGTTCTCCGCCACCGACAGGCTTCCCACCATCGAGAGCTCCTGAAAGACCATGCTGATGCCGGCACGAATGGCGTCTTCGGGGGAGGCGAACCCGACCGGCTTCCCCTCCAACAAGATGCGACCCGAGTCCGGACGCAGCGCCCCGCCCAGCATCTGCATCAGCGTGCTCTTGCCGGCGCCGTTCTCGCCCACAAGCGCCAGGATCTCGCCGCGTTCCAGGCCGAATGACACCCGATCGACCGCCAGAACGCCAGGGAAGGCCTTGCTTATTTCGTCGGCTCTCAGCACTTCAACCATCTTCGCCTCAAGAGATCAGGGGCGAGCCTGCCCTCGCCCCTGATCGCGACATGCCTGCGCGGTGCCGCTACTTGGTGTAGAGCGCGTTGGCGTCGAGATAGAACTGCAGGTTCGACTTGTCGATGTAGTTGGCCGACATGTAGACGAACCTCGGCCCGGTCGCGGCGCCCGCCGCGACATTGTCGACCGTCAGGGGCGCCTGGCGGTGGACATAGTTATACAACACCTGCAGCGCCCAGAAGGCCATGGCCGCATCGTCCTGGGCCACGGTGCCGGTGAGCGTGCCCTTCTGGATCGCCTGCAGCACATCCGAGTTGCGATCCATGGCCACGGTCTTGACTTGCCCGGCCTTGTTGGCTTCCGAAACAGCCGTGGCTGCACCGATTCCGGCGGTGGAGTCCGTGCCCACGAACGCCGCCAGATCCGGATTGCGGGTCATGATGTCTTTGGCGACGCTGATGGCGGTTGCCGTGTCGGCCTTGGTGTCGCCCACTTGAACGACCGAGATGCCGGGGAAGGCTTTGAAGGCATCCCGGAAGCCCTGCTCGCGGTCATCGAACATCTGCACGCCGGGCAGGCTCAGGATGGCGACCTTGCCATTGCCACCCAGCGCCTCCGCCAGCTTGGTGCCGCCAACGAATCCCAGATCGTGCTGGCTCGACCCAACGTAGGCGATGCGCTTCGATTCGGGCAGATCGCCCAGGATGGTCACCACGGGGATGCCGGCCTCAGACGCCTTGTTGATCGAAGGGGTGAGGCCCGGATCGACGGCGAAAACGACGATGCCCTTCGGTTTCTGGGCGATGGCCTGGTCGAAGGCCGCCACCATGGCATTGATGTCGCAGTCCGTCGGCCCGACATAAGTCGTCTTGACGCCCAACGCCTCGCCGCCCCACTTCCAGCCGTACTTGTGGGCGTTGAAGAACTCGATATTGCCCCAGCACGACACGTAGAAGTATTCCTCGTTCGCGGTGCTCGGCGCCGAACCACTCGAAGCCCCGCTCGAAGCGGGGGCCGCCGTGCCACATGCCGCAAGGATGAAAGCTCCAAGGATGACCAGGCATGTGAGACGCCTGACAAGAATGCTCTTCATGGGTTCCTCCCGTCCACACTCAGCGAGTCTGCTCATGACGAAGGGTTCCACTCTCGGCAAGTTCCTCTCATCCACTCTCCTTTCCTCTCGACCTTCAGCCGGCGTATCGCGGCGCGTTCCGACTATCCCCTTCACGTGCATGGGTCGCGATCGGCCCGCGAGGCGCCTCGCGCCGATGGTGGGTTGTTCATGCGCGGAAGGCTCCCCGTCCATCGAGGGGCATCCGCCCGACGATGGATGACAGGCAGGCGCTCGATGCCGTACCGCCTACCAACTTTCCAGCTGGGCTGTCATCCCGTTGTCGACCATGATCGACGCGCCGGTGATGTAGGAGGCCTCCTCGCTCGCCAAGAAGGCGGCGGTCTCTCCCACCTCTTCCGGCTCACCCAGCCGTCCAAGCACCTGACGGCGTTCGACGGCCTGCTTGGCTTTGACCGGGTCGGCATCTCCCGCAAAGATGCCCTTGATCAGCGGCGTATCGATCCAGCCCGGGCATATGGCATTGACGCGGATCTTGTCTCGTCCGTGATCAATCGCCATGACCCGGGTCAGCGCCACCACCCCGCCCTTGCTGGCCGCGTAGGGCGCCGTCCCGCCCACGTTTTGATACGAGTGGACTGAGGCCACGTTGACAATCGCGCCTCCGCCCGCCTGCTTGATATGCGGGATGGCGTATTTCGAGCACAGGAAGACGCCGCGCAGGTTGACAGCCAGGCAGCGATCCCATTCCTCAGTGCTGGTCTCCAGCACAGGCTTGTACACGCCAATGCCGGCGTTGTTGACCAGCACGTGCAGGGCCTTGAACCGCGCGAGTGTCTTCTCGATCATTTCGCGAATGGAGCTCTCGCTGCTCACATCGCAATGAATGAAGACGACCTCCCCTGTGCCGGCCGCCAGCTCTGTGGCGGCCTTCTCGCCCTCGGCGCGGTTGACGTCGGCGATCACCACGCGCGCACCTTCGCGGACGAAGACGCGCGCAATCCCCTTGCCGATGCCCATTGCCCCGCCGGTGACGATAGCGACTTTGTTCTTGAGCTTCATCGTCGAGCCTCCTGGTGGATGGTGGTACCTGACGACCCGCACTAGAGCGGTTGGCGGGGCGTCGAGAGAAAGTCCGGGCCGTTGGCACCGACGGCCACGTTGTCTTCGATGCGTATCCCGCCAAAGCCCTCGATGTACACTCCCGGCTCCACGCTGGCGACCATGCCTTGGCGCAACACACCGCTCGCGCCAGGCGCGAAAAACGGGATGAACTCGTGATATCGCAGGCCCACGCCGTGGCCGGTGATGTGGACGAAGTACTGGCCCAGGCCTGCCTTCTTGAGAACCTCCCGCGCGGCCGTGTCCGGATCGCTGAAGGAGGCACCCGGGCGAAGCTCACGCGCAGCCGCTTGCTGCGCGGCCAACACGGCGTTGTAGACCTCGCGCTGGCGCGCCGTAGGCGTGCCCGCAACAGCGCAGTAGGTCAGGTCCGACCAGTATCCGTCCACCTGCGTCGCCAGTTCGACCATGACAATGTCGCCTGCCTCCACTCGGCGCGTTGTGGAGGGGACCAGCAGCGTGCCCTTGGTGCTGCCGACGGGCCCCGTTCCAACCTCCGCCATGGGCCGCACCAGGCGTGCCCCCTTATGGCCGGGGCCCTCCGAACGGATTTTGGCCTCCACCATCGCCCCCACTTGAACTTCGCTCAACCCGGGCTTGAGACGGGCGAGGAATTCGTGCATGCCCATCTCCGCAATCTCGTTGGCCAGACGCAGTTTGCCGAGTTCGTACTCGCTCTTGACCGACCGAACCGTTTGCAGGAAGTCCGTCGCGTCAACGACCTCGCTCCCCGAGAACACCTCGGTCAGCAGCGTGGCCCACGGGAGTGCGGGGACGACCGGTTCAGCAGACCGGTAGGTGGACCCGATCACCTCGAAGCTGCGTTCCACACCGATGCGCGCTCCCCCCAGCCGCAGCTCATCGCGTGCGCGCGAAAGGAGCGCGCGGTAGTTGGCATACAGGTCGCCATCCTTCAGCAGGCCCCAGCCGAAAGGCGTGACGTCACACCACGCATCGTCCGTATACTCCTGCTCCACCTCCGGCACGAAGAGCCGCGCGCGTCCCTCGCGCGGCAACACCACCACGGAGAATCCGTGATGCGGCCAGTAGTCGGAAAGGTAGACCACGTTTTCCGACAGCCGGCAGACCAGGGCATCCAGCTTGGCGGACTTCATCTCCACGCGTAATCGGTCGAGCCGTGCGCTATCTACTGCACTCATGATTCCTCCTGTCACCCATCGCCGGCCCGTGAGCCTAGGGGGCCACGTGCCCCTGGCGATCGATGCGCGAAATGCCCTGCCCTTCGTAGGCCACTGCAACCAGATCAGTCTCGATGACTTCACCCGCGTTCATACTGCGCGCGCTGCCATTCTCGATGGCCTTCTGAATGCCGGCTGGCGGGTAGCTGGTGAACGGCTCAAGCGCGCAGTTGTAGGTCCGTCCGTACCAGGGATAGTCGTTGTGCCCGCCATACACTTGCCACATCCACAAGTACTTGAACAAGGTCGGATCCCAGGCCATGCCGAAGCCTACTTGGCGGCGGGCATTCGTCAGGCCGTACCAGCCTTCGCGCAGGCCCTTGAAGATCAGCACATCGACCGAATGGGTTTCCTTGGGCAGAACTTGGCGGACGTCTTGGAGCGCGCCGCTGCGCCGATTCTTGACCTGGGGGAAGGCGTACCCCCCGCCCGGCTCCCACAGCCCGTTCGGATGGAACGAGAGCACTTCGGCCTCGCCCGCCGGTGCATCCACCCGGCAACTGTCGTCGAGGAACGGTGCGCCGAAGGCCGGGTGATGACCCCACATGATGGAGTACGCTTCGGCGGATTCATTGACCAACCGCTCGTGGATGAACAAGCAGCCTTTCTCACGCTCGAGGGAAAGCACGCGCTCCAAGGTCAGGGGCGAGCGATAGCAGCGCGTCGAAAGACGCAGCGAGACTCGTTCGGGCGTGTCTTCGAGACGATCGGCTTGGAAGGGGAGCAGCGCTACTTCCCCATGCAGCCCCTGGTTGGCACCCAGGTATGGTTCCTTGGCCCAGCCTGCCGAAGGCAACACCTCCTGCCAGCCGCCGAAGTAGTAGTCGTGAAAGGCCCCTTCCGGCAGCGCGCTGGTGGCGACGAAGGGCGCACGCAGCGGAAGCGGGGATTGCCACATGAAATCGATGTCTCGCGGCTTGTAAGTGAACTCGAAGATGTCGGCCCCTTTGTCGAGCAGAAGGCCGACGCGAATCAGCTCGTTCTCGAGGAAGGCGACCCGCATCCCCTTGTAGGTGTAATCCAGCGACAGCCGGCATCCGGTCTTTCGTCCCCAGGTGTACATGGCAAGCCTCTCCTTGTCGATCAGGCTTCGGACAAACGATGCCCCCGCAATCAACCCGAGGGCGGCAGATCACGCCCTGCCCCGCCCGGGCTATGACCTCGCCCTGCAAGTCGACCGAACCAGCGTGCGGCGAGCCGCCCGAAGTCGGAGCGCCACATGTCGAGGAATACGGCCAAGGCAATGATGCCGCCCAAGGTAATGTTTTGCCAGGAGGCGGGCACCGCATTCAGGTTGAGGCCGTTCTGCACCACCACGATGATGGCGGCGCCCACCATGGTGGCCAGGATATGGCCGTAACCGCCAGCCAGGCTCGCGCCGCCGACGACCGCTGCACCAATCGCCTGCAACTCGGTGCCCACGCCGTAATTCGGCGAGCCGGAATTGAGGCGCGCCGTCATCAAAATCGAGCCGATGCCCGCCGTGACCCCGGCGATGACGAAGGCCATGAAGCGCGTCTGGTGCACGTTGATGCCCGACAGGCGCGCGGCCGCCTCATTGCCGCCGATGGCATAAATGCGGCGACCGGCGGGTGTGTACTTGAGGAAGCCCCACGCCAACGCGTAGAAGATCAGCACGTAGAAGAACGGCAGGGCGATCCCCAGCATCTTGCCGTAAAACAGGGGCTCGAGGAAGGGTGAGACCGAGAAGATCGGTGAGCCGTTGTTGAACAGGAACGCAATGCCGCGAAAGATGCTCATCGCCGCCAGGGTCACGATGAAGGTCGGGATGCGCCCGTAGGAGGCCAGCAGCCCGTTGAAGGCGCCTAAAAGTGCACTCAACACCAGCACAATCAGTATCGCCACCGGCACGGGCACTCCGTTGATCTTGATCAACTGTGCCATGATCATGGTGAGCAGGGCAATCGCCGAACCGGGGGAGAGGTCGATGCCGCCGGTGAGGATGACCAGAGTCGATCCAATCCCGACGATGGCGACAATGCTCGCCTGTAACGCAACGTTGTTCAGGTTGTCGAGCAACCAGAAGCGGTCCGTCGTCAGGCCCACGGCCACCCCGACCGCGATCAGCGACAGAATCGGGCCGAGGATCGGGACTCGCAGTCGGCTCAGGCTAGCTCGCATGAAAGGCTCCCTGGGGCTGTTGATTCCCGCGCGAAGCGATCTCCAAGAGGCGGAATTCGCTCAGCTCGCGGGAGGGGGAAATCTGAAGAATGCGTTTGTCACGAACAATGGCGATGCGGTCGCTCATGGCCAGGAGCTCGGGGTAGTCAGAACTGATCAGCAAGATGGCGATGCCCATGGCCGTGAGTTCGTTGATGATGCGATACACCTCGATCCGCGCGCCAATATCGACCCCCTGCGTCGGTTCGTCGAGGATCAACAGCCGCGCCTTGGCAAACAACCAGCGTGCGAGGATGATCTTCTGTTGATTCCCTCCCGAGACGAACTGCACGGTGCGGTCCAGCCCCGCCCGGCTGATGTCGAGCTTGATGAAGTAATCTTGGCTGACCTTGGCCTCGCGACCGAGGTTCAGGAAGGGGCCGCTGAGTAACGCCGCTAGGCCCGCGATGGTGATGTTCTGCGGCCCCTGGAAATTGAAAAACAACCCGTCCGCCTTGCGGTTCTCAGGAACCAGCGCCACTCCGGCCTTGATCGCATGGCGCGGCGAGGCAAGATGCAATGACGTGCCATTGAGGCGGATGGTGCCGGCGGTGGGCGCGTCCACGCCGAACAGGGCCCGCGCGATCTCCGTTCGACCCGATCCAACCATCCCGCCCAGCCCGAGCACCTCGCCGGCGTGAATCGAGAAGCTGATGTTCTCAATCCCGCTATCGGTGCTCAGCCCCTCGACCTCGAGCGCCGGCTGGGCAGTCGCGTTGTGCTGCTTCGGATAGTGCTCCTTGAGCTCCGCGCCTAGCATCATGCGCACCACCGAGTCCTCATTCAACTCCGGTGTGAGGCCGCCCCCTGCCAGCCGGCCGTCCTTGAGGACCGAGATGCGGTCGACGACTTGGAACACCTCGTCGATGCGATGAGAAATATATAGAATGGCTTTGCCCTGCTCGGCCAAACGGCGTATTAAGCCCTGCAACCGCCGCGCCTCGCTCAGGCCGAGCGCGGCCGTCGGCTCATCCATCACCAGCAGGGTCGACTCTTCCGAAATGGCCTTGGCTATTTCGATGAGTTGCTGCTCGGCTACCGACAGGCGGCGCACGATCACGTCCGGGTCGATCTCGATCCCCAGTTCGCGCAAGGTGCGTACCGACTCGCGCCGCATCCGTTGCCAGTTCACCACGCTTCCCCGGGCACGAGTGGGCAGGCGACCCAGGAAGATGTTCTCGGCTACCGACAGGGTCGGTACCAGCGAAAACTCCTGGTATATGGTCGCCACGCCCTGGGTGCGGGCAACCGTGGGTGTGGTCATCGCGACCACGACCCCAAGCCGGCGGATGTCGCCCCCATCCGGTTGATGGACTCCGGCCAGACACTTGACCAGAGTCGACTTGCCGCTGCCGTTTTGACCGACGAGCGCGTGGATCTCGCCCGCGTTGAGCGCCAGCGAGACCCGATCCAGGGCCTGCACCCCTGGAAAGGCCTTTGAGATTTCACGCACTTCCCACAATGCAGATGCAGTGCTGGTCATGCAGCGTAGCCTCGAGTTCGAGCCTCTGGTCGCGGGCCGGCATGGCCCGCGACCAGAGCAGGTTGCTGTGCGTGTCCGTTACATGCCCGCTACGGGCAGGCGTACGTCTTCGACGGTTTCGGGAACAGAGTTTCAGGGTGGCACAGGAAGTTGACCGCGTTGGTCGCGTCCACGATCGTCACCGGGGTCTCCACCCACCCGCCCGGATACGTGCCCTTCAAACAGTCGAAGGCCACGCGCATCACCACTTCGCCCATCACGAACGGCGTGGTGTTGACGGTGCCCGTCCAGCGGCCGGCGTAGATTTCTTCCAGCCCGGTCGTGTCGCCGTCATTGCCGAAGTTGGCGACGTCCGCGCGGTTGAGCGATTCAGCCGCCTTGGCGGCCCCGATGGAGATGTAGTCGTTGGCCGTCACGATGACCTGCACCTCGGGGTGGGCCTGCATCAGGTCCATCATCGCCGAGTTGCCGGTTTCAACGTTCCAGGCCGTGGGCAGGCTGGCCACGACTTCCATCTGCGGGAACTGGGAAAGCGCGTCCAGGTACCCGCCGATGCGTTCGGTCGAGTGGTACCCCGGCTGTCCTTCGAGCACACCCACCTGAGCTTTGCCGTGGAACATGCCCGCGACATACATGCCCATCTTGTAGGTGCCGCGGCGCTGGCTGTAGCCGACCACACCGTGCACCGGCGCCGGGAAGTTCGGGATATCGTTGTTGACGATGATCACCACGATGCCTTGGTCCACTGCGCGTTTGACCAGCGGCGCAGCAGCAGCTTCATCATGCGTCGAAAGAATGATCGCATCGACGCCCTTGGTGATCACGTCCTGGATCATGCCCATCTGGCCGGCGATGTCGGCCCCGCTCTGAGGCGCGAGCATGAAGGTCGTGGCGCCCAGATTCGCGGCTTCAGCTTCGACACCCGCGCCGATCGCCATGTAGTAGTTGAACTCGGTCGCCGGGGGCATGTAGGCGATATTGGGCGTGCCGCCCTTGAAGGCGGAGGTAGAGCACAACGCCTGCGAGCCGGCCACCAGCGCCACCGGTTTCATCGCGCCATAGGGCGGCTCGTAGGAGCCCAGGTCGGGCGCAGCGGCCGGGCCCGCTTCCACGGGCGCCGCAGTCGGTGCAACCGGCGCCGCCGTTGGAGTGCCACAGGCGGCCAGGGTCACGATCAGGATCGCAGCGAAACCCAGTCGCCAAAGGCTCAGACTATCGGAAGTGCGCATGCCAGACATCGGATTCCTCCTTAAGAGTTCCGCGTGGGACCACTCGATGAACGCGAGCAAAGTTCGAATACAGCTCTCTCCTTCCTCCTTGGTGCACCTCCTTTCGCCTCCCCCGTTGCGAAGCAGCGTGCACGGCCGGCGGTAAAGTTCATCGGCGTCACAGCCGACCGAACTCCGCCAAGAGTTGTTCGACCGTCTTGCCTTCGCGAATGCGTTGGCGCGTGACTTCCTCCTGTGCCGCCAGAGCTTGCGCCCGGGCCAGCACATCCTGCGCCTGGGACTGCGGAACGACGACGATCCCGATCTCATCCGCCAGAACGATGTCGCCCGGCGAGACGAGCGCGCCGCCGCAGTGAATTGGAACGTTGACTTCGATGGGCTCCATGCGCTTGGAATACGGCGAATGGGTTGAGCGTGGGACGATGGCTCGGCTGAAGATAGGAAAGCCCAACGCCTTGATTTCATCCGTGTCGCGGATGGCCCCATCCACAACGGCTCCGACCACCTTCTTCTGCAGGCAGAGCCCGGCCATCAACCCCCCCCAAATGGATGTCTCTGTCTCGCCCGCGGCATCCACCAGGATGACATCGCCCGCCTGGGCGACGGCCAGCGCGTCCAGGCAATCCACGAGGTCGCCTGGATACAGCCGCACCGTGAGAGCCACCCCGGCGAATCGCGCCTCGTACAGAGGTCGGATATCGCTGCGCAGCACGCCGGATCGCTCCTGGCAATCGGCTATAACGCAGGATGGGCTGAAGATGGAAAGCAGTGAGCGATAGCCTTCGACCACCGCCGCCGGCGGGCGGCTGGAGTTGGCATTCACAATTCGTCGCATGGACAAATCCCTCCCGATTACCTGTTAGGTTGCCGAAGGCCGGGCGCCGATGATGCACCCGCCCTAGGCGCTGCGCGCCAAGGCCACCGCATCCACGAACTGGCGTGCGGTCGCGGTCAATTCGTCGAAGTTCTTGGCGGCGATGGCGCTTTTCTTAACGAGATTCCCGCCCGCCGCGACCGCCGCCGCACCGGCGCGAATGAAGTCGGCGGTCGTCTCCAGCGATACGCCGCCCACCGGGATGAGCTTGACCTGCGGCAAGGGCGCGCGAATGGCCTTCAAGTAGTCGGGTCCCCCGAACTCGGCGGGAAACACCTTGACAAAATCCGCGCCACATTCCCATGCGGTGAGTATTTCTGTCGGCGTGTACGCGCCGGGGATGGCGACCACGCTGTATCGCCGGCAGGTTGCGATCACATCGGGATTCAGCGTGGGCGCGACGATGAACTCCGCGCCGGCGAGAATCGCCGCACGGGCCGTCTCCGAATCGAGCACAGTCCCCGCCCCTAACAGGACCTCGCCGCCCAACTGCTTGGCCGCCTGGGCGATGGTCCCCAGGGCGTCGGGAGTGGTCATGGTGAATTCGATGGCGCGCACCCCGCCCTGCGCCACCGCGCGTGCCACTCGCACCAACTCCTCCGAGCGGTCGAAGCGCACGATGGCCACAACGCCCGTTTCTTCAATGAGGCGGATTCGTTGTTCCCGGTCCATGGTCTCTCCTATCGCGCAATGCGCAAGCTCGTCCCCGATGCACCGCGCATCAAGGTTTCAGTCTCTTCGCGTGTGGCCCAGTTGAAGTCGCTCCACGAGGTCTGCTTGAGCGCCGAGAAGGCATTGCCATAGCGGACGGCCTTCTCTACCCCGCCGCCTAGGAAGCCGTAGATGAACCCCGCCGAGTAGTTGTCGCCCCCGCCCAGGCGATCGACGATCTCCAGGTCGTAAGTCACATCCTCGTAGAATTTTCCTTCCGAGTACGCGAAGGCGCTCCACGTGTTGCGCCAGACCGAGGGCGTCCCGCGCAAGGTGATGGTGACGGCGCGCAGGTGATAGCGTTCGGCCAGCTGCCGCGCCGCTTCCTTGTAGTCTGAGGCTTTGATGCCAAAGACGCGTTCCGTGTCTTCCTCGGTGGTGATAAGCACGTCGATATTGGGCATGAACGGTTCCTGCACCGCCCGCGCCTTCTCCTGCGACCACAACTTGGCCCGGTAGTTGAGGTCGTAACTCACCAGGCAGCCCTTGGCACGCGCCGTCTTCAGCGCTTCACCGGTAACGGCCGCTGCGCTGTCGCTGAGGGCCGGCGTGATGCCGCTGGTGTGGAACCACTTGGCGCCGGCCAGAACCTGCTCCCAGTCGACCTCTCCCGATTGAATGCGGCTGATGGCGGAGTGCGAGCGATCGTAGAGCACCCCGCTGGCGCGCGGCGACGCGCCGTATTCCACAAAATACAGCCCCATGCGGTCGCTCTGGGTCCACACCAGATGGCGCGTGTCGACACCGAACTCGCGGGCTTTGTTCTGCGCCATCCGGCCGAGAGCGTTCTCCGGGACGCGGCTGACCCAACTGGCGCTTAGCCCGAGGCGGGCTACGCCCGCGGCGACGGTCAGTTCCGACCCGCCCACGGTCATCCCCAACTGAGTCGCTTGCTCCAACCGCTGGAAATCGGGAGGGGCAAACCGCACCATCGCTTCTCCGAATGTGACGACCTCGGCCATGCGGCCTCCTGTGCAAAGAACGCGGCGGTCAGCCCGCCTGCGCGCTCCAATCGATGAAGATGTCGAGGAAACGCAAAGCGTGAGGGCCCAGATTGCGCACGCCGTGGACGATGCCCGGTGGGATCGAAACGGCCAAGCCCGGACGAAGAGGATGATCCTTCTCGCCCAGGCGGAGGACACCCTCACCCTCAAGAACGTAATAGAACTGCTCTTCTTTCGGATGGGAATGGGCCGGCAGCGCCTCGTTGGGACGAACGCTAATGAGCCCGATCTTCAGCGAGTCCCGCCGGAGCAGGTGTTTGTTGTCGGAGTGTTCGCGAGCCACGGCCTCGAGTGTGTTGGCGTCGACAATCAGGTCCATGTCCGGTCCTCACTTTGAATGCGCCGACGTCTCTCGCTGTCGTTTCGCCCGGCCTACCTCTGCGCGGAGGGAGGCGGGTTTCTTCGCCTGGGCCCGCGTGGCGCGGGGCCGGTTGGAGCGGACCTGTGGCCGGCGCCGGGTATCCGCTGCAGCCAAAGGTTCCTGCTCGAGCTGCTCAACTCCGCGCCCCCACCCAAGCTGGGCCGAGAGTTGCGCGCCCGCGCGCATCAATGCGTCGGTCAGCGCGCCGTGCGTCATGTGTTGCTCAATGCGTTCGACCGGCCCGGCCAGGCTGACCGCCGCAGCGATCCCCTTGTGGTCGAAGATCGGAACGGCAACGCACATCACATCCGCTTCGTGTTCCTGCTGGTCGATCGCGAATCCTTGCTCGCGCACCCGCGCCAATTCCGCCCGCAGCGTGCTCATGTGGACGATCGTCTCGTCGGTAAATCGCGCCAGTCGCTCGTTCGGGTAGCGGGCGCGCAGTTCCTCATCGCTCAGGTAAGCCAGGAGAACCTTGCCGACACCCGTGCAATGGGCCGGCGAGCGATTACCCACGCGCGAGGACATGATTCCGATGGGGTGCAAACCAGCCAGCTTCTCGAGGTACACCACTTCCGTCCCGTCCAGAACGGTCAAGTGAATGGTCTCGCCAAACTTGTCGCGCAGCCCTTCCATGACTCCCACCGCTTTGTGACGGATATCGTTGTTCAGCAGGAAGCGGCTGCCCAGTTCCAGGCATGTCACCCCGGGCCGGTACTTGCCCGTGAGCGGTTCCTGTTCGACAAACCCCTGCGCTTGAAGTGTGACCAACATGCGGAAGGCGGTGCTCGGGTCGAGCTGGGTGGCCTTGCTTATTTCCATCAGCGAGAGAGGAGGCTCGTTCGAAATGAATGCGCGCATCAGTATCAGCGCGCGGCTGACTGCGCGGATCTCATACCGGGCTCGGGATGGGGGGTGATCGGCCGC
>Ga0209342_10002266_pt1 | contig 20859 bp, 38 predicted proteins | sample RifCSP16_2_FD_184023 | JGI IMG/M metagenome (GOLD analysis project Ga0209342, IMG submission 184023) | Soil microbial communities from Rifle, Colorado - Rifle CSP2_sed 16_2 (SPAdes) (version 2) | ecosystem: Environmental > Terrestrial > Deep subsurface > Rock core/Sediment | place: Rifle... | reverse complement strand
ACGGATTTATCTCCTGCAGAAGTAACCGCATTAGATGCTTTAATTGTTTCACATGATCCGTACTCAGATGAGACCTTAGAAATTGTCCCGGGGGGCAGCCGCTACATATATCAAAAACAGATTTTTTCAGTTGCAAACGAAATACAATATGCCAGGGTTATTCTTCCTAATAATACTTGGAGGGGTGTTAGACTTTTTTTGATTAATGGAGGAAGCTCTGGAGCTGTTATAAGAGTGGGTTTATATTCTCATAAAGTGAAGAAACCTAAGACTAAGCTTATAGCAGGATCTAGAACTTTAGTTGCCGCTGATGATGGAAAAGATCTCGATGTTTTATTTTCTGCTCCTTTTTCAGCATCAGATGCAAATTGGATTGCAGTTTCTTCAACATCAGCTACTCCTAAATTTGTAGGTTCGGATACTTTGCGTGCTAAGTTTCATGCAATTCGTTTTGAAACAACAATAGATGGATCTCTGCCTACAACAGCTACAGTTGCTAACGGTAATGGTGCCATTTTATTTGCAGCTTTACTCAGTTGATCTATGGACTTTTCTTAGGGGTTTATTAAATGGGTATTCCAGAAACAAAAGTAGAACTTTTAAATACTAAGCCTCTTGGTAAAGCCAGAGCGTATGTTTTTTCTGGTGATTTTACTAAAAAGGAAACATGGTATGCTCAGGCTATTCAGATATCCGGAGAAGTCGTTGGCGTAGGTGACGGAATTACTACTGTCTTTAATTTAGACCATGGAACTAATGTTAACGCGGACGAAAGAATAGCAGACTGTTGGAACGGGTTAATTACAGATGATCATTTGATTAAAACACCATCAGGTACAACTGGAGGTTATGTTCCAGTTGTTAAATTAGATGGAATAACTCAAACGCAGAAGAAAACTTATAAAACATTGGGCGATTCTGAATACTCAATAGATTATTCAATTGGAACAATTACTTTTGGAACTGCTCCTACATCCAGTGTGACTATAACAGCAGATTATTGGTATGTTCCGGGATCAGCTAATATAGTGATAAAGATTAAACCTCCGTCGGGTAAAAGATGGTTGATAGAGTTCGCTGAAGTCCAGTTTTCAGAAAATATAAATATAACTGATACAATTATATTTGCTCCGTACATCGGAGACATGCTGGTAGGAGCAGAAACTAGATATTTGAATATAGGAAACTTCTTAGATGTTTCTGTTGGGGCCTTTTCACAGATACCGGCTCTTGGGGGTTCTCCTAGGGGCTTATCAAATCCAACTAGAATTCTTCGATGGGACTATGTTTCTCCCATAGAACTTAATTCTACTATAGGGGTGGAACTTAGAATTTACTTAGAAGACGGCATAGAATTTGGTGGAGAAAGAGCTACAGTATCTTTTTATATTATAGAAGAGAATATATAATGTCTAGAATAAGATACGTAGATTTATCTGAAGAAGATAAAGGATTTATTATAAATGGATGTGGAGCTAAAGGAGGGCCCTTTAACCCTCCTGATTTTATATTTACTGCTTCTTGTGATCAGCATGATTTTAATTACTGGCTGGGTTGCACCGAGGCGGATAGGTTAAAAGCCGATTTTCAATTCTATCAAGCAATGATAGTAGATGCTTATGAAGCGTCTTGGTACTCTAGATATTTTTATTGTTTTTTAGCTTGGATTTACTATAAAGCAGTTCGGGTATTTGGTAAGAAATTTTTTTACTATGGATCTAAAAAAAGAACGAGAAAAGATCTAGAAGAAATAAAAAATAGTTTAGTTGGTTAATATTCGGAGGTTTAAACTTAAATTACTTATGAATAAAGAGAATAATTACGAACAATTTTTAGATATTGATTCAGAACTTGCAGAACTTTTTGAAGGTGGAAACTATCAAAAAATCAGAAAGAAGAAAAATAAGAAACAGTTTGATAAGACTGTTAAACTAACCACTAAAAAGGGCAGGAAGGCCAAAAAGCAGGAACGAGAATTTTGGAATGAGTTCTTCAGAGAATGATTTAACTAGAGATTCCTGGGAAAATAAAGATAATAATATTTATACTATTAATAATTATATAGTAGCAGAAAATGTACATCCTTCTTGTTTGTCTTTAATAATATTAATGAAGGCTTTATGGACAGTTGTTTATTTATCAGGGGAAAGCAATCCTATCGGCTATTTATATAGACTACATAAGCATTGTGAAGAACTTAAAAAAAGATATGGCGAGATTAAAGAATAAATGAAAAAATTAGATAATTATGATATTGTTGTAGCTAGAAAACAACTTTTAAAAAAGGCTGAGACATACTCTAAAAAACATTTTGGTGCATCTTTCAAAGAGGTTCTTGAAAAAATAAAATCAGAATCTGTTGGGCCAACAATTGCTACAGATACTCTGACTGCGTATGAAATAATGCTAAGAACTAATAGATAAAGATACGACAAAATTAAAGAATAATTTTTAATATGTAAAAACAACTTTTCCAATTGGTTGGAAAAGTTGTTTTGTTTATTCCCTACGTTTCTCCCGGCCAGTTGAATCCCTCGCCCCCGGGGGTCCGGACCTCGTAGGGGGACTCTGCCGGCGTCCCCCTGCCGTTGAGCGGGTGGGGGCCTTTTCCTGCCCACGCCCAGACCGGCGGGACCCATCCCCGTTTGCCGTGCCTGGGGCACAGGCTGAACAAAGTCCAGCCGTCCGCGAGCGTTGTGTGGCAGCAACCGCACATTTTCCTACTATCTTTAACAATATGAGAGATCACTTTTTCCTCCCAGGCCTAAGCCATAAAAGCTTAAGAGAAGCCTCTATCAGAACAGTTCTGATAGGAGACTTTCTCTCCTATAAATCTTATACCAGAAAAATAGGTAAAACTTTAATAGGTAAAGAAATAAGAACTGAGTTCTTATTTCTTTTCCCCCCTACTCGTGGATTCCCTCAGCCTTTTTTAAAAGTTGTTTTCTAGCTGGGCGCGTTCTAAGTGCGCCCCCTCAACGACGAGGGGGGCTGCCAGCCCCGCGCCATCGGCCGCGCCCACTTCTCGCCGGACGGCGAGAAGGCAGACTGCCTCTCTCTTCCGGCTGACCCAGACACATGTGTGGGTCAGATGTCCCCCTTGGGGAGCGTTGATGTCTTGCCCCTCGTAGGTGACACACAGTTCACCTTCAAGGGATCCATTTCTCGCCCAATCGGTCAGGCTGGGATGCGCGACTTCTACGATTCCAAGGTTGAATATGACCATGCTTCTCTCCTTTTTTAGCTCGTGAGAGGACCATTCCTCTCTTAAATCTCTTATACCAGAAAAATAGGTAAAACTTTAATAGGTAAAGAAATAAGGGGCGAACCCCTTACTTCTTATACTCCTTTCTAATTCGAAGTACAACTCCTATTTGTCTGAGTTCTTCCAAACTCAGACAAAAAACACCATGCTCTTCGTATATTGATAGGGCTTCCTGCACGATAGCCGGGCTATAAAATTCTTCGGCCCCGGCCGCCAGCTCTTCCCCCTCCTCGGGGGAGAGGTTGTAGCACAGTGCTACAATCTCTCTAAGTCTCTTCATACATTCTCCTTATTTTCAGAGAGGCCCCCCGTGTTTTCCTTGTGCCTCCTCCTGGACAGCCGGCTACAGCAGGGCAACCATGCCCTCCTGGGATATTTCTCGTCTGACCGTGAGCAGGCAGACCGGCTTCCGGTCCTTGCTGATCCAGACCGTGATCTGGATCAGCTCGTTCCCCGAGCCGTCGGTGAGGTGTTCTCCATAACAGTGGAACGCCAGCTCTCCCTCAAGAGAGCCGTGCCGTGCCCAGTCGGAAATGGTTGAGTCGCTGAGTTCTCGGATGCCGACATCGAACATGTCCTCTCCTCCCTGGCCAAAGCTTAAGAGAAGCTTCTATCAGAACAGTTCTGATAGAGGCTTCTCTCCAATAAATCTTATACCAGAAAAATAGGTAAAACTTTAATAGGTAAAGAAATAGAGGTTAAACCCTATATTTCTTATTTACGATTAGTATTTATCAGCTATTAGTTTGGTTATCCTCATTCTCAACATACTTCATAATCGTCACAGTATTAGTGATGGGGGATTAGTTTATCATTTTCCTCATAGTGAATCTGCATGATAAGCGCCCCAGAAACAAATAAGGAATGCCAAAACTCCCACTCAGAATCATTGAAAGGGAGTAAACGACACCAACCCCAGTCGGTATCAATTTCACAAGAGAACTCAAACCAATCTTGATCTAGGCATCCCCAACCAAGAAAGGTATCTACAAAAGTGCCTGTAATACCTTTTTCTTTGAGACACTTGATCAGAAGATTACAGAGATTATGGTCACGCAAAGGAATCATATTACCAGGAGCAGAAACGCCGACGAGAGCTTTAGTTCTCATATTCTCCTCATAACCTCCATAAATATTTCTTCCTGTTATTACAGAACGCCTGCAATAACAGAGAAAGGTTTTTCTCTCTCCTAAATCTTATACCATTATTTTAAAATAAATTTATTCAATATCTTCGTAATATATTTCAAGAATCTGTTTTAAACGGCGGCGCAAGACCCTACTATGTTTGTGTTTTGCTATGTGCGTTTTTCTAGGACGACAACAATAGCATTTCCACCCTCCTATTCCGGCGCTCCAATGAGTTCTTTCTTTATGCATCATAATCACTCCGTAAGGGCAATATAGAACCGGCTTACATAGCGGCGAGCTTCTTCTAATGATGTAGCATATTGAACTTGATTTAGTAGTGTATGCCTCAATTCTTTTGCATATGTGGATACAGCCATTAATTCAACTTCAGAAGGAGAGGGAAGTTGTATAGCAATTTCATCTGCCATATCCTCGATAGATTCTTTGGCAGAAATAGAATATACTTGATTTGCCAAATTATACTTAGAGGTTTCGGCTTGCTTCTTATATTCTTCCTCTAACATATCTAGAAGGGTGAGAGTGTGGACCGCTAATGATTCAGGGGGGATCATTTTTTACATAGTCTATACAGCAAAGCCGAAGTTGATCCCGGCCTTCTTTTGTTTGTAGATTCAACAAGACTTATACCTTTCTTTCATTTAAAACTTGTATAATCTATTCTGTGTTATCTGGTAACGATTCCATTATTTCATCCCAGACTCCATCATCTTTCATACTCTTAATGACAGGTTTCTGAGGTTGTAGATTTCTTCTTATAGCGCACCATCGCATCCGACCCCACTTAAGGTTTGCAATATGCATTTTATAAAGATTCCCTATCTCTTCTATAGGTAAACATTCAGCATCAGCACAAGCCCAAGAAAATATATCACTACAGATCACAAAAAGAGCTGTAGTTTGTCCGCCGACTTTATTACCTCCTAATTCCAGAAAGGCTCGTTCATTACAAAATATTACATCATCCATTAATAATCTAGCGAGCGCTATATTTTCATCACAATATTCCTTACCTTTGATGGTAAAGAATACTCTAGATTCATCAAGTTCCAATGGTTATTCTCCCTCTATACGACTTCGTTCATCATCTCTTTGACATATATTTTTATATGTCATATAATCTTCTATGGGGCGCTCAAACATGTCTGCAAATTGGTGTACTTGAAATCCAATTCTATTGTCTTCTTCAAGATCTCCTATTTTTCCTGGATAATATCTAATATCCGGAACATCGGCCTCTTTTATTTTTCTTTCTCGAACATGTTTATAAGAGACTGTTATAATTTCTTGAAAATCGCAGTCTTCTAATTTACTATGTCTAAAGTTAGATTGTTCTTGTAACGGCTTAATCATTTATATTGCTCCTTTGGCGAGCTAGATCAATCCGAATTTCAGCTATAATTAATTCGCAGAGCAAATCGTTAAGTGGACCAGAGGGAAAGAGACTTATATATTTACGAAGATTGCTAGTAATTTCGGATAGTAATCTACAAACAGCATATGCAATATATACATCTTCGCACTCGTTTGGCGGACTGCCCCGTTTCCACTCGGGCCACATGGCAACGATGGCAGAATTTCTATGTAGATAAAGTAAATCGTTTTTTTCCATATAATTTATTATACAACCTTTCAACTGGTTATTTATTGTGATATAGAATTTAATTTCTGTGAGAGATTATCTAAGTGACGAAATAGAGGCCAGTTTAAAAATCAATAAGCGAGGTTGTAATTAGTAACAAAATAAAAAGTACAGCATGTTATCTGTTCTGGGCCAATTTGTCAACTATTGCCGGCCCCGCGCAAATCTCCATATTAATAAATAATAAGCTTATTTGCTTATTTGCTTATTCGCTTTTTCAAATCTAGCCTCTATTTCTTTAACTTATACTAATCGAGAAGATCGATTTTCCAGTTCATTTCTTGAATCTTTGTATCAAGCTCTCTGTATTGTTTTGCTAAGATATCTGCTGTTTTGTGGAGTCCGGATACATCTATTGTTAGAAGGAATTTGATTTCTGTGAGAGAATATCTATCTACTCGGACAGAGGCTTTTTCTATTAAAGAGGCAAAAGTTGTTCTCCTTTGGAGTAGTATATCTCTTGTCACTAAAACATCGCTTAATGTTTTTTCTTCAGATATTAACGTAGATACATTTGTAGCATTGATTTTTTGAATCAGGCATTCGAGTTTTTGGTAATCTGTATTAAGTTCTTCTATTAAAGCAAAAACGTCTTCTACAGGTTTCTCTCCTTCTTGTACATGGAGGCTATCTCCCAATCTATTTTTGATTTGAGCAATTCTTTTTTGTAGGTCCGCCCGCACCATTAGTGCTTCTGCGATTTTCATTTATACCTCCTCTAAAAAGAATAAGTCTTTCTTGCTAGTCATTTTATTCTTGCACAATTCACAAGGATCTCAAAATAATGCGAAAGAAAGGATTTGAACCTTCACCCCCTTCGGGACAGGATTCTAAATCCTGCGCGTCTGCCAATTCCGCCACTCTCGCTTATGACTAATAATTTTTATAAATTTGCCGGATCGCCCGGCTCTGCATAGAATTCTTCTATGCAGAATGTGCCAGGAAGCACTCCTTTAATGCTTTCAATTGTGTTTAAAATATTAGTAGCGATTTTCTGACTTTCTGAGATATCTTGAATTGCTGTGAATAAGACGGTTAATCTATGATAGAAAGGTTGCTTATTTTTCATATATTAACCTCGGTTGTATATTGTGAAAAAGCTTCTTTCAAAAGAGAACAAGTACACAATTCACAAAGATCTGGAATAGTGCTATTTTCGTAGTCTATACGAAAGATAATTGTAAATTTCCTTATAGGCATTCTAATAAATTCGCATTCTACCTGTTCCCCTGTTCGAAGATCGTAATTGCAATTATCGCAATGTCTGCTGATCATTTAAACTTCCTTTATTATAGGATCTTGCTTTTCAAAAACTACTTCTACTTTGTTTTCTATTTTGCTAATCGGCGGCAGATTTAAAATTTGGATTTCATTTCGATTTCTGACTATATTAGTAGTAGGTCTATATTTCTCAGGTATATTTTGTAGTTCTTTATCTGTTAAAAATTTGTCAACAATTCTACTTTGTACATAAGTGCCTCGTTTAAAATGATTAGGATAATCATTCCAGTTGACCCCTTTAGAAAATAACATCTCATGCAGTTGCGAACTATTTTTATCCTTCAATTCATTATGAGAAAAATGGCACCTAGCCGCTGTAAAAATACTATTTTTTGAGGCGTCTAATTCTCTCCAAACTAAATTATTTACAGCTTCCATTTTATTAGGAACAGTCCATGCCCGACAGTCAAATCCAGGCACCCGCTCCCAAAAGGCTTTTCCAAATTTATTATATATTTCTATACTAAATTTGGCTGTACAAAGAGAGGCTATAACAGATACCATTTTGAATATTCTGCCGTCGAAGAATATTTGAGATTCAGAATTATCAGAACAGTAAATTAAAGTTATTTCATCTGATTGAGTATATCCGATTATGGCATTAGTTTCTTCTACTAAATATTTAGTTGTCTCTATCATTACTTGAGTTAAGTTTTCGTCGAACGGTTCCTTCATGTTTTTCGTAAATTTATGGAAACACTTGCCATCTAACCGGGCCACCACAGGAAGAAGTGGTAGAAATCTACGAGCGGATTCAACTTGCTCATATAGTTTCATTCTGTTATCTAAATCCATATTATTTAGTTCTTTTCAGGAATAGATAAAGCTTCTATTAAACTTTCTTTCATAATATGTCCGAACATGCTATTATCTAATTTCTTTAAAATTGGATTGAACACATCTTGCTTAAAGTTAGTTCCCGTGTATTTTCCTGCTTGAAATACTAATGGGAAATCCTCTCCTCTTTGTAATATTTTATTCTTTTTTTCAAGTCTTCCTCGAAGTATCCTCCGGGCTATTTTTTTATTAAATTGATCTTTGTCATTGCATAGAGCAATACTCGTCCAGACTTCTCCATCCTCTTCAAGTAACATCATGAATGAAAAACTTTGATCAACATTGTGAAAAATAAATTCTTTACTTTTCATATTGGTTCTCCAATCCTAAAAAATCCATTAACTCTAATCGAGCACTCAAATAAGCTTTTCTGAGCTTTTGAAAAGTTTTATCTTTTATATCAGTGTAATTACTAGAGTCTCCGAAACAAAACGAAAACTCTTCTAAAGAGTCACCGATATCATTATAAATTCTTTTGAACTCTTTTCCAGTCATATTTTTTACTCCAATTTCTGTAATGCAAGATCTATTGCGGCCTCTGCTTCTAAATCTGTCGTAGAGGCTCCACAATTTCCACATCGATTAATTGGAAACTTATTGATTTCTAAAACATATTGTTTGTCGTTGTATTTTGCTTTAACAGTTCGATGTTCAAACACTTGTGATACTGCTGTTTCATTACAAATATGGCAATGCCGGGGGTACGGGCGAGGTTGCTTATGCTCTATAGAAATCATTATTTTTTTCTCCTGTTTTTCTTTTTCTTAGATTCTTTTCTAAAACTCCATTTTGTATCGAATCCTTTGCCTTCGATTAAATATTTATCTGGAATATCGTTGGTATTTTTTTCTGGTCTGGCTAATCCGCCTAGGTACATCTGCAGTTCTTGGAAGGTTTGATAAACATCAAAAATGCGGTAAAATTCGAAAGGCTTTAACCTCGCATTTTTGATAAGTTTGCATTCTTTACTAAAATTTTCAATAATAAAAATTGGACAATTATTTCTGAAAAATTTTAAATATATTTGTGGCCTTTTTGGGATGTCAAAAAAGCTTTTTATAGCTCTAAGAATATATTTAAATTTTTTTTGCTTTTGATCTTTTAATGGAATTGATTTTACAGCAGATTCCTCATCAAAGTAAATATCTACGCCCATTTTTTTTGTAGCTTCTCCTAAACAATAATATTTTTTATAACCTGCATATATTTTACCACAAAAACCTATAATGAAGGGGAATAGATTATATGGAGAAAGGAAATACGAAAGCAATCCGCATGGTTCTCTTTCTAGTATTTCCTCTTGTTCATTTCTTATATATACAAGATCTGGATCAAAACTAGTTTTCATTACGCAATCGTAATAATCATAGAAGTTAGAGATTATTTTCACATTCCTCCTATAATCTCAAAATAAAAATTCTTCTACCGTCTCGGCGAAGTTTTCAGCACAGACACTACAATCTATAACATTTTCTATGTCGTATTCAGACAAAACTAATTGTTGTCTTAATCTAGCTTCTGCGTTGGCGGAACAAAGAATTATAGGGGAATTTCCTAATATGTGATAGAAATCTTTAATAACATCAAGACCATTCAAAAGAGGCATATCGTGATCTAGAATTATCAAATCCCATTCAGCCTTTATATTCGATACTTCTAGGTAGTATTTGATCTGATCATATCCATGAGCAAAAATTACAGTTGCATTTATATCTTTAATTAAGGAAGCCCTAATAGGCTCATCGTCGATCCATAAAATAAATGGCACAGTCCTCCATCTATTGGCTAATAAGAAATTTACAGCTCACGCCAGAAAATAGAATCTAATGGCGCATGCCAAGCTCCACAGGCACACGGACCTATATACATATCACAAGGATCTGTGCAAGCATTAAAAAAATGGAGATTACTTGAAGCAGGACCCATACATAATGAACATTTCGCTGGAGGTCTTGTGTCCATTGGCCCTGAGTAAATATGTTTTATATAAGGATTATGCAACATATCGTATATAGAATCCCACCAGACTATCCAGTAATTCGCCAACTCTTTTACTTTTCCTGCATCCTCTTTATGTGTTGGATCAGTTCCTGTTATTCGTTTCAGCGCAGGAAACCAGAAATCAGGATCTTCTCTTAAATCATCAATAATAATTGGAACAACATACCAACCTAATTGGATGATTTCTTGATAATTTTTATTAGAACAGATTTCAGATATAGAAGATAGATGATAAGTCTCTTTTTTCCACTCTTGTTTTAAGAAGTTAAAAATTTCTTTAGTTGTGCCTATCATTCATTAACCTTGTCTTCTTTTACGCTATTGTTAATATAGATCAATTTATAGATTTATTATATCTTCTACGTTAAACCAATCTATGAGATGTTGCTTATCTGGATACATAGGAAAGGAGTTTTCGTCAGCATCTTCTCCATGTGTAGATAAGATAAATTTTTTCGTATCATTTCTATAATCCTGAAGAGTTACATCTGTTTTTGCTTCGTTATCTAAGCCGTATATATTTTCTTTTGCCTCTTTGTATCTAGATAGTAGTTCTTCGATGGCTTCTTCTTTGCATCCGCAAGCGTCGCTTGCTCCTATGGCGTGCCCACAGACTTCATCTATATAATAGAATAAAAATCCGTTCGAATACCGCTTTCGGGCGAAATCTTCTATTTCTATTATTTTACATTTGACGGCAATAAGAGAATTCTCGGCATAACCCGGTATGAACCATATCTCATCCCCGATTTCGAGGTCTATATCATCTCCCCCATATAATTGTTTAGGGACCATAATATATACTCCTTTCAATATTTTCGTATCTTAAAAAAGAAGGGGCGGTCGAAGTGACCGCCCCCAGCGGGGGTAGCGGCCTACGCCGCTACTTTTTCTCTGTTGCCGCAGGCTCGGGCTTTGAGGCCATCCCCGCTCTCAGCTCCCGAAGGAGTTGAATGATTTGCTTGTTGGTTTCCTCGTTGGTTTCCTCGTTTGTGGTGGCGACTGCCGCAGTTTCTGGCGGCGCCACTGTCGTTGCCGCCGGCTTCATGATGACATACCCGACGAGGCAACTTACCATGAGTGCCAACCCCCCCAGTGCGAAGACTGGGCTGGGCTCTACCTGCAGCGGAAGATCTTTCTTCTTAGATCTTCCGATGAGGATCGCTGCGGAGGAGATTCCTCCGATCAGCGCTACGACCGCGATGATCGGTGGAATTCCGAATAAGAATCCAATAGGCATTCTTTCCTCCTTCAAAGAAGAGCAAATCTCTACCACAAAGCGTAGTAGGAGTCTTTACTCTCCTATATATCTTATACCATAAAAACATGGTTAAATTTAATATTCGGGGGTTGCCTTTCCTCTTATATATCTTATACCTGAAAAATACAGTATTTTTACTAGATATAAAAGACCGTTTTCGGTCTTTTATGCATTAACGTTTTTCTATTTCTTCTGCCGTCCAGAGGGACTCCCCCACCCATTTTCCCGCTTCATCTTTCAATGCTAGGAAAAACATTGGTCCGGAGGACCAAGGAGCTGCTTGAACTTCTTCGAAATATACTTTCCCATCTGGGAAAGTATATTTGTTTAGTGGATATTCCACGTCGAACATGCCGTAGTATGTTTTTCCTGAGATCTTTACCGTGACTGAAGAACCATAGATCTCCTCCTGCTGGAGTTTTTCTACTTTTCCATTCGGGAAGAATCTTGTTTCTTCCCGAATATATTTGAGAATCTTATCTCCTCTTATAAAGGCTGATGCCCACTCATTCAGACCTACGAACTGATCACAACGCATAAGGCTTGTCCTTTCTTATAAAGAAACGATTTTTTCCTTACATATCTTATTCCTGAATTTCTCTTATAATTTTACTAGATAAAAAACACCCGCGACAAGTGTTTTTATAGAATTCAAGATTATCTATAGAAGATTAAATTTCTGATTTAAATATAAAATATAGGCAAATACCAAGAAAGAATCCAATTAGACAAACAATACTTTCTTCCATAGATGAACACCTTTAAGTAGAAAATGTTAATTAAATAAAATTCTTACTATAAAAATCGTATAAATAGCAACCTAAACACATTCCTAATACAATAAATATTTCAGTCTTATAAATCTCTAAAAAGAGTATTACATGATGTCCCATAATTTAATAAACCTCATTTAGAAAAATATACATATTATGTCGAAGTGCTTAATTTATGCCTCTCAAGAATTGCTTTTGCTTTTTCCATTTCCCATTTTGCTTCTTCTTTTGTCCATATATCTTCCTCTCTGCGAAATACTATTCCATAAACATCAGATTCATCTTCTTTAATATTGCCAATAATAAAATCAAAAACAGCACCAAGTTTGATCAAAGATTGATCTTCTTGTGGAATCTCTTCGAAAACAAAAAACTCGCAGTGTAGGGGGGCCGGTTGAACGAGAGCGTGGAGCAGGGCGCGAAAATCAATACTAGGATTGATCTCAACCACAACACCTTTATAGTGCTGTTTTATTTGGACTACGCTGGATGTCTGTAATTTACGACTAATCCGAGCGACGGCACATTCTTTGTAGCCTTTCATAGTAGGTCTAAGTATCTCTTTATCTTCGTGTAATTCTCTCTCTATCCATTTCCATATTCCTAGACCGCATAAATCCGTTCTAGCATTTGATCTTGTATATTTCTTTCCGTCATCGATGGCTTGGAGAAGATCTTCCATATTAATAGCTCCTGCCTCAATAATTTTTTGCAGAAGTACATAAGCCGGATGCTCGTAATAATTTTTCATTTCACACTCTTTCACAATTTAATATGCCTTTATTAAATAAACTATCTTTTGTTTACTATTATCTTATTCCTCAAAAACGACAATAATTAAGACGTAAAGAAAAGGAAAATAAAATTCCTTTTCTTACTCTATGGTGCAATATTTTTTTCCTAGGCCCTTCATCTTTCCAAAACCCTCTTACCTCTATATTTATAAGCAATCAATTATGCGACGAAAAACTTTACCGCCTTTTTTGAAAACAAGTTCCTTGCTTAAGGGAAAGTTTGCAAAATAGGAGATTGTTTTTCTCTACGGCTAGTGCCACCATAGGGTAGCCGGCAGAAGATTGCACTTATAAACAAGGTAGATTTTTTAAGCAGAAAAATCAAAGAATTTTGGATTAATGATGAGGCTTCCTGTATTAAGTGTGTTTATTCCGGAAGCTCCTTTCCAGGAGCATATCTCTGTTATGCTCCCATTCCGGCCGAAGCCGGAACTGCTTCGCTGTGCAGTGGGCTGCACAGAAATTTCTCTTTCCCACCTCGAAGTGTCCAGGGTTTCCACAGTACCTGACACTGCAGGGAACAGCTTTGACAACCTTTGTACCATAATAATCATGCATACTACCTCCTATACTGACTATTTTATAGAGGATTCTTCCTCTACTTATATCTTATTCCATAAAGATATAAAATTTTCAATACAATACAATGGTTAAATTAATTTTTTTTCAACGGCAAGTGCTTCTGCCGTATATATCTTATACCATAAAAACATGGTAAAATTTAATACATGTCAGAACATATATTTAATATAGTTAATTATGGATCCTAATTATAGGCACAAACTTTATCAGTTATATCTTAAAAAAGTCGGTAGATCCTTAGAAGGCTCAGGACTTACCAAATTAATTTGTTTATATTGTAATATAGATTATGGTAGAATTTTAAATAGAGCAGATACAGGACCCATTTGCCAAGAATGTTTATGGAAAAAAGGCATAATAGAGGATGAGGCTTATATTCATAAAATCGTGCCTGCGCCATCTAGGAATAGAGAAAAACTTATAGGATTAATTTGTTCAGATTGTCGTATTAAGATCCCTGATGAAACAGAACCTAAGCGTATTAAGTGGCGCGGTGAATATCTTTGTAGATCTTGTAAAGGACGAAGAATTGCACAAGGTAAAAAAAATCAAAGGAAAAAATAAGAATTAATCATAGATTGCTTTATATTTAAGGTTAGTAATAAGTTTTTTATAGATATTAATTTATGCTGAAATTTATAATATATTCTCCAACATCTTCTTTCGGGCAACATCTTATTCCTATAAATTTTAATGGTTTCCGGAAGCAGGCCTCAGTTATCAAAGAATTTTGGTCTCCAGAGATTTTAAGTTTTATTAAAAAAGGCGAATTCGATACTAGTAGCGATTCCTTAGTTGTATTAACTAATGTATTAGGTGCCTGTGAATATTATGGTCCTAATGCTAATGGGGATGCTTTTTCGAAAGAAGCTTTATCCCACGACGGCTTAGACTACGGCTATAAAACATTTGAGAAATTTGGTCATGTATATTTACATCACATAAATCATGATCCGCAAAAATCCGTAGGTAAAATATTATTTGCTCATTACAATCCGCGTATGAATAGAGTTGAAACCATTGATTTAGTTAACAAGCACAAGGCAGAAAAATTTGCTGAACAAATAGAGCAGGGCGAATATCCTTCTGTGTCGATGGGTTGTAAAGTTAGTCACGATGTTTGCTCAATTTGTAATAACAAGGCTACTAAGATAGCCTATTATTGTGATCATTTAAAAACATCTATGAACAGAGTTCTCCCCGGTGGTAAACAGGTTTGTGCTTATAATCCTGAACCTATATTTTTCGATAGATCTTACGTTATAGTTGGAGCAGATAGGACTGCAGGACACCTGGCCAAAGTAGCATCTAATTCTATTTTTACTATGCCTAGTGCTATGGTAGGATCTTTAATATATGGTGAACATGGAGAAAAAATAGCAGATCCTAAAAAAGCAGATATTGTTAAAGAAATTCCTGTAGATAATATTAAAGTAATTAAGTCTAAAGAATTGTCAGAAATAGAAAAGAAGGCTTTAGGTCTATTTTTAAAACATGCTTTACCTTGTCTTGAGAATTTCGAAAAAACTTTTGATAAATTATTAATTAAAAAACTAGCAGAATTCCCGTTAGACAACGTTATATCTACTGCTACAGCTTTGGGTATAGTTCTGAAACCACAAGAATTTTCTTCTTTAATGTTAACTAAATCCGGGCAGCACAAAATGGCTAATTTAATTTGTGATATTTCTACAGAAGAATTTTGGAAAATGTCTGTAGACATTACTAAAAATTATAAAATAAATAAAGAATATAAAGTCGATTTAAAATTATGTGACGATAAGGCTGCTTCTTATTTAGATTCAGTAATTAAAAACAGATCTATTTTTGAACCGTTCTTTTCTGAAAGACTTGGAGAATGCAGAAATTCAAAACTAATTAAAAAATCTGGTGTAGTATCGTCTGTTATAGATCCTAGTTTCTTAAGTGATTTAGCGGGTCTAATACTAGCATATTTAGCTTACAGAAGTGCTATTCCAAATACTAGTTTAATTGCTATAGAAGAAATTTTAAAAGCAAATCCTAAATTACTTTTACCATTAATCGGAGGAGGTGCTTTAATACATAGAGCATTTTCTAATGATGTTTATCCTGGAGAACCTAAATATTCTTTTTCTAAAAAAGCTTTATTTGAAAAGACAAGTTATTTAGGAACTGTAGTTCTTCCAATCGGAGCGGCATACTTGGCTAGCGCATATTTAGCAAATAGAAGAAGATACGGAGAACAGCTGTCGGGCATAGAAGAATTTATAGCAGATAATCCTCTCTTGGCCGGAGGCGGCACAGCACTTGGATTAGCTCAATTTGGAAGATTTAAAGATTTTCTTGGTAAAATGTACGAAAAAGCGGTACAATCTAATGTACCTAAAACAGCAGAAGCTATAGCTTTGCAGGAAGTACCTATAGAATTTTTACAGACATTTGAGAGGAGAACGTAATGAGTTCTTTTAAAGTAAGTGAATTAGTAGATATGGTGATGCAGAAGCACGCTGGGAAAAAGAAAGCGGATTCTCATGAACCAGGCAGTGGCCCGGATATGGGTCTGAGTGAGGCTGGCCAAGAACATGTAGAACTCGTTGAGCGTATGCTTGAAGAGGCAGGAGATGAATTAGTTTCGACTCCTCGACAAATGGATCCTGATGAAGCGTCTAATGCTGCACAAAGACCTGTAGAAGAAAAAATGGAACCAACAGGGGACGTGCCAGAAAATCCAGACAACGCTACTCCTGCTGCTATGGCCGCGTCTAATGGAGGAGAAGGGGGATCGCCTGCTCCCGGTGCAGGAGAATTGCATCCTGATAAATTAGCTTCTGATGCTTCTTCTCTTGCTGCTATGTTTGCCGAAATGGCTAAACAGGCTCAAGAAGCAGGTAACTACGATGATGCCAGACTATGTTTGGAGAAAGCCTCTGAATATAGCACTATGGCTAAAAGAGCTTCTGCATATAAAACAAAAAATGCACATAAGGCTGCTCTAGATTCTTTTGTTCAAGAAGCTAAAACAAAAAAAGCCGCATCAAATGGAAATTCTGATGCGGTTGTTGTAGACGCCTTAACTGAAGAACGCAAAAAGCTGGCAGCTGAATATTGGGCTGCTGGAGAAATTATGGCACAATCAATAATTCATAATTTACAAGGCTCTGATGCAATGAATAAGAATGCTGCGGATCTTAATGATCTGCAGGAGGCCGTAATTAAAATTGCAGATTTTGTTGGCTTCATTGGTCAGAAATTAGGCTTAGTAACTGAGTAAGTTTGAGTAGAAATAGAAGGGTCACTGATGAATAATATGCAAGAATACGCCTCTCTACTTTCTACTAGTGGGGGGAGAAAAAAGTTTGCTCAAGATCTTCTTAAAGAAAGAGTAGAACAACAAGTATCTCAAATGTCAGATCAAGAAGTCTCAACTAAATTAGCTGAACTTCGTCAAAAGCAGGCAGAAAAAGAACAAATAAATTTAGTTTCAAAAGTAGCATCTGATTATGTTTCTGCGGGGCGTTTCATGGCCAGAGGGTTTGCCGACGAACTTCAGAAACTAGGTTTTGATATTAATTTATTAAAGGCGAAAAAATAAAGTGTCTAACTATACTTTAAAAAGTTTAATTACTAAGACTATAGAAAAGAATGGGCAAATATTCGATTTGCCTATATCAAGAGAGTCTTCTTTTCTATATAAAAAAGCATATTCACTTGCTTCTGAACTTGAAAAAAACGCCGGGGTTTTAGATAGATTAACATCTCTATTTGCGCAGAAGCAGCCCGGTATTCTTGAAAGATTATTAGCTTATTTAAAGGGAACTCCTCATCCTAGTGTAGCGTCCGCTCAATTGTCCGAAGAACTTGCCGCAGTTCGTGCTAGAGAAGCGATGCATGAGGCCGTGGGAAGATCTTTTGCTGAAGCTTCTTCTTCTTCTTCTTCTGATTCTTTTCTCGCGGCTCTTTTGGCTGAAAAATCGAAATCAAAGGCTTTTGGTCTGTCCGGTCCAGAACTGGCTCTATTAGGAGCGGGGACTTTAATTCCTACTACAGCTTTATTGTTAGGGCGCAAACCTGAAATTCAAATAACTCAATTAGGAGAACCTAGAGAACTTTTAAATAGATAAATAATATGTTGACAGAATTTTGGAATAAAACGGCTGATAAAAAAATAGAAGAGATAGAGGGTAATTCTAATCTTTCTTCTTTTTGGTTGGGCTTTGAGAAACAGGCTATTGACCCAGTATCCCTATTACTTGGGGGGTTTGGAGTAGGAGCGTCACTTCCAGCCGCACAATTGCTTTGGAGCAAACTACAGAAGACTCGACAATTGTTGGGCAGGCAAGCTTCCCTAAAATATAAAGGAGAAATACAAACTCCTTTAACTTGGTCAGAAAAATTTCTTGGGGTATCTCCTCACAAGTTAGAAGAAGAGATGATTCCAAAAAGTGAAATAGCGAAACTTGAAAAATACATTGGAGGAATGGAAAAAGAGAGAGAAGCAGGAAAAAGTTATCTTCCATTAGGCCTTGCCGCCGGTCTTGGCGGATTAGGAACTTATGCATTAACTGGCGGCGGCGGAGATTCAACTAGAGTAACACGCTTTTAATTAAAGGTTGATGATCATGAATCAACAAAAATTAAATACAAATGTAGTTGATGTTTTAAAACAACTCACAGAAAAATGCGCTTCTTTGGAGCAAGATAATAAAATAAAGCAACGAGCATTGGAAAAAGCTTGTGAAAAATTATCTTTCTATCAACATAAAGAAGATGCAGAGAAATTAACAGACCGTATGGTAGAGTTAGGAATAGTATCACTTTCTGATAAACAACAAAAAGTTGCTGAGTTATTGAAAAATAAAACTGATTTATCTAAGATTAAAATGGCTGTTGAACATTACAATCCAAATACACAATGGGGAACAGTTGATAAAAATTCGATAGCTCTATCAGAAGTAAAAACATCGAAGGATTGTTTAGTAGATTTAATAGAGTATTTAAAAACATAAGTAAATAAGGAGGCCTACTGTGGCTAATGAATATCGATTAGAACATGACGTTCTGACTAAAGTGTGGAGACGGAATTTAGATCCGGATACCACTCTTTTTGCGACCGCTGCTGGGACAAACGGTTTATCTGTAGTTTCTGGTACTCTTGATGTGGTTAGAGGAGAATGGGTTCAACTCAATTCATCTAATAAAGCTATTAGATCTGCAGTAGGCGATCTTTGTGCAGGGGCGATGCCTGTGTGGAGCGGCGGAGAAGGGCGTTTTGATGCTGTTGGTGGTATTACAGCTGTTTGGGGTCCTCACGTAGCCAAAACATCTCAGTTCGATCCTGCTGGTGTGTACGCGCCTGGTACTGAATTAACGGTAGAATTATCTTCCAGTAAAACCCGTTTAAAAGTTGCAGCATCTGGAAATTATGTTGTAGCTCTTGTGGAACAAGCTCCTTCCGGGGCCTCTGTGGCTTTCCCGGACGGTTTGCTGCAGGTATCGTCACATGGTGCAGGCTATTTTAAAGCCTAAGTATATTTATAGTCGAAAGGAGTTCTCGTGGTTGATTCAGCTTTTATCAAGGAATGCGCTGCTCTTAATCAAGCATTCTTAGATAAATTAGAAACTAAAGAGGGGCAGGAGGAAGTTCGCGAGAAATCCCTTCTTTATATCAAGCAAATCCTTCGTGAGGAAAGTTTTGCGAGGAAGATTCTTCCTCCAGAACAGTTAACAAAATACGATGTTCAGCGTAGTGTTTCAACGGATACTATGCAGAAGATTGTAGATATTGAGCCTAATTCGAGGGCGTTAGTTCTGAACTTCCGTTCAGAGCCAACAGGAACTTTCGTTGAGGGCGATAGATATGCTGTAGACTTTTTCACTATTTCTAGTGATCTCTATGAAAAAACAGAAGCTGAGCTTTTTGCTTATGATATGCCTTTGATAAAGATCATAGAGGAAAACTCAGTAAAAGATATTCAAGAAGTCGAAGATGAGAGATTCTTATTCTTCGTAGATCTGGCCATAGCCGGCACAGGAAAAGCTCTTGACGTTGGAGCAGTAGGGCGTCTTGATAAAGAAATTTTAACAGATGCTTTTAAACTCATTGATGCTGATCGTCTTCATACTGAAGTACTTTTAATGTCTAATACAACTTTTGACGACGTTTTAAACTTCGATCTCCAAATTTTAGGAGACTCGATGGCCAGCAAAGTAATAGTAGACGGCTATACGTTTGAACAATTATTAGGCAAGCGTTTAATTGTAACAACTAAAAATAATTTAGTTCCGTTTGGGGTTATCTATCTGTTCACAGATCAGAAATATATGGGTAACTTCTTTATTCTTAATTCCACGAAGTTTTATATTGATAAGGTAGCCGATTTAATTAGATGGAAGACGTGGGAAGTTATAGGCGTAGGAATTGGTAATATTAATTCTTGTGCTCGTCTTCGTTATGGACCGGCTGTTCCCTAATCTCTTTTAGGAGATTTACAATAATGGCCTTAGTAGATGTTTGGAACGTCGGTTCAAGCGAAGTTCAATACGCTGTAGGTCTCAGAATTCCTGCGGGCGGGTGCTTAAAAGGAAAAGAATATAACAACTTGCCCGCAGGTCTTAAACTACTTATAGAGGATCCTAAGGGATGTTTGAAAGCTGTCCCACAAGGTCAGCCTGCTCCAAAATCAAATTCTAAAATAGGAGTTTGAGGCTAGCCGATTTTAAAAGGATTTCAATTGGCCTCAACTTCAGTTCCCTTCACTTTCATAAATCTTAGAGAAGCAGTTCGCCTCTATTTGAGAGATCTGCGAGAATTTAATACTCTAATAGATGCAGAGGAAACACCGGATTCTATTATAGATCTATGTATCCAATTAGCTTTAGATGATTATAATGTCACAGCTCCTCTAACTAGATTTTCTATAGACAATTTTCCTGCCCCTTCTATTTTATTCAAGGGAACAATAATTGAGACTTTGAGATCTGCAGGATTATTGCAGAGTAGAAATGAATTAAATTATTCAGATGGTGGCATAACGGTAGCTTCTAGTAATAGGGCTCCTTCCTATCAACGTTGGATTGAACATTTTCAAAAAGATTATGAAGATAAGAAACTGAATCATAAGATATTTCTTAATGCGCAAAATGCTTATGGTGGAATTCATAGTGAATATTTATCGGTTAATTATGCAAGCGGATTTTTAGGATTTGTGAATATGGATTCTTTCGACGCTTTGAGAATTGGATTTGTTCGGCCAGGAATTGGCGGTTCAGGAGTGACAGGATTTTAAGATGAA
>Ga0209342_10002265_pt1 | contig 20876 bp, 11 predicted proteins | sample RifCSP16_2_FD_184023 | JGI IMG/M metagenome (GOLD analysis project Ga0209342, IMG submission 184023) | Soil microbial communities from Rifle, Colorado - Rifle CSP2_sed 16_2 (SPAdes) (version 2) | ecosystem: Environmental > Terrestrial > Deep subsurface > Rock core/Sediment | place: Rifle... | reverse complement strand
GAAAGAGGGGGAAGCTCGAAGAGCTCAATCGCCTGATCGAAGGGACCCGCCCCGAAGGTGCTTCCCGCATCGTCTACGTCGGAGACGCGGATCGCCTCTCCGACGTGAGGTTCGTCATTACGCTGGATAGCGACACGCAGCTGCCGCCCGGAACCGCGCGCAGAATGATCGAGACCCTTGCCCACCCGCTGAACCAGCCGCGCATCCGGGCGGACGGCCGGGTGCTGGAGGGCACATTCACCATTATTCAGCCGCGAGTGAGCCCTTCTCTGCCGAGCACAAGCGCCACGATGTTCTCCAGGCTCTTCGCCGACGCGGTCGGGATCGACCCGTACACCAAGGCTGTCTCCGATGTCAATATGGATCTCGCCGGGGAAGGCTCCTACCACGGCAAGGGGATCTACGACGTACGCGCATTCAGCCGTATGCTTTCGGGGAGGTTCCCCGAGGAGCGCCTGCTCAGCCACGACCTGATCGAAGGCGCCCACGTCCGAGTGGGACTGGCAAGCGATATCGAACTCCTGGACGAGTTCCCGCCCGACTATCTGACCTACGCGACTCGGCAGCACCGGTGGATCCGAGGCGACTGGCAGATTCCCGACTGGGTCTTGCGGCGCGTGCCCGAAGCCGGAGGGCGGCGCGCCCCCAATCGGCTTTCCGGGTTTGACCGGTGGAAGGTGTTCGACAACTTGCGGCGGAGCTTCGTTCCCGCTGCCAGCCTGGCGCTCTTGCTGGCTTCGTGGCTGACGACCTCCTCGATGGCCTGGGTCTCAAGTGCCGGGGTCGCCGCGCTGCTCCTCTTCCAACCTCTGGCCCAACGCCTCACCTGGGCGACAACCCGCCAGGGCCTGAAGAGCTTCTCGTTCTCCAAGGTCGCCCACGACCTGTTGCGGGCTGCCGCGGATGCCGCGTTCCTTCCTCACCAGGCCGGATTGGCGCTGGATGCCGTGGCTCGGGTCTGGTATCGGCGCCTCATCTCGCACCGAGGAATGCTCGAGTGGTCTTCGGTCCGGCCGGGGAAATGGCTAGCGCGGGAAGGCCTTCCGGTGCTCTTCGCCTCGCTGGGATTGGTGAGCCTGCTCAGCGGTCTCATGCTGTGGGCGTTATGGAGACGGATGCCGGCGAACCTGCCGCAGGCAGCCCCCTGGCTCGTCCTTTGGGTCCTATCCCCATTCCTGGGCCGGGCGCTCACCCTCCGGCCTCGCGCAAAGCGGGAGCTCTCCGTTCTGCCCGACAAGGATCTGAGGCTTCTCAGGAAGATCGCACGGCAGACGTGGCGTTATTTTTCGGACTTCGTCGGCGAAGAGACTTCCTGGCTTCCCCCCGATAACTACCAGGTCTCTCATGGGGATCAGCTGGCGATGCGCACCAGCCCCACCAATATCGGCCTTTGGATGCTCAGCGCAATCGCGGCCCATGACTTCGGGTATCTCACGCTGGACCAGGTCGTCGAGAACCTGACCCACACCATGGCGACCCTCAACAGGCTGGAGCGGCATGAAGGTCATCTTCTCAACTGGTATGACGTACAGACGCTCACGCCTCTCGAACCCCGCTACGTCTCGGCGGTCGATAGCGGCAATCTTCTTGGTGCGCTGTGGTCCCTCGAACACGCTTTGAAGGAGCTCCTGGAAGGACCTCTCCTCGACGAGAAGGCCTTGGAAGGCTTGAAGGACACCTGGGAAATCCTCGAGCGAGCTTTCCATGACGAGGACGGATCAGGCCCGCGAGGGCTGCAGTTCGAGCAGCTCAGCCGGGCATGGCAGGCGCCCTCGCCTCGGCCCGCCGAGGCCCTGCGCCGGCTGCGCTCCTTGCGGGGAAGAGTGTTGTCCTTTGCCGAGCAGGCGCGCGAATCGGCCGGGATTGGCGCCGGAGTGGCCTATTGGGCAAGGCAACTGGAGCGACAGCTCTCGGGCTGGCTCTTGATTGCGGATCGCTATCTCACCTGGATCGAGATCCTCAATGAGAAGGACGACGGCGAAATGGCCCGTCTGGGCGTCGAGGCCCATACTGCAATTCGCCAGGCCCTTCGCCGGCATCCTTCGCTCGTGGAGCTCGCCCAAGGGCGGGTGGCGTGCATGCCTATCCTCGAGGCGCTCCGGCATGAGAAGCCCCCCGAGGCCGAGCCGCTCCTGGAGTGGCTCGACCGGCTGATGGAGGCCTACGCCAAATCGAAGTGGCTAGCCGGCGAAATGCTGGCGATGGCTCGTCGGCTGATCCAAGACGGAGCGGAGCTGTCCGGGGCCATCAACATGAGTTTCCTCTACGATGCGGAGCGGCGGCTGTTCTCCATCGGATACAACGTTTCCGCCGGGCAACTGGACAACGCCTACTACGACCTTCTGGCGAGCGAGGCACGGCTTGGGAGCTTCATCGCCATCGCCGGAGGTGGTGTCCCGATCGAGCACTGGTTTTCCCTCGGCCGCCCCTATCATGCGATCGGCCGAAAGAGGGTGTTGCTCTCCTGGAGCGGGAGCATGTTCGAATACCTGATGCCGGGGATTCTCCAGCGCTCATACGGCAATTCCCTCCTGGACAAGGCCGCACGAGAGGCCGTTGCCGCCCATATCTCCTATGCTCGCCAACGCCGGGTGCCGTGGGGGATCTCAGAGTGCGCCTACGGAGATCTCGATCTGGCCAAGGCCTACCAATACAAGGCCTTCGGTGTGCCGCGTCTCGGGCTGAAACGCGGCCTGGAGGAGGAGATCGTCGTCGCGCCCTACGCGTCGCTCCTGGCGGTGGGCCTGGCGCCGCAAGAAACGATGCGCAACTTAAGACGGCTCGCGCGCCTGGGGCTCCTGAGCGACTACGGCTACTTCGAATCGATGGACTTCACCCGCCAATCCGGTGACGGAGGCGAACGCGGCGTGATCGTGAGAGCCTACATGGCCCACCATCAGGGAATGGGGCTGCTCTCCCTGGCCAATTACCTTCACGGCAACGCCTTCCAGCGCCGCTTTCACGCCGACGCCCGCGTGCGCTCGGTTGAGCCGCTTCTCCACGAACGTGTGCCGATCTCGCCGCCGCTCCACCACGTCTCCGTTCGAGAGAGGGTGACGTCCGTGGCGAGTATCGGCGAAGCCGTTCCCTCGGTGAGCAAGTTCGAGACGCCTCATACCGGCACGCCCAAGACGCAGATTCTCGGCAATGGCCGCTACGCCCTGATGGTGACCAATGCCGGCGGCGGATACAGCCAGTGGAACGGCCTCGAGATCACCCGCTGGATATCGGACCGGACGCGAGACTCCTGGGGAACCTTCTGCTACATTCACGAAGTCGGAACTCCACGGCTCTGGTCCAACACCTACCACCCGACCGGGGGCAAGATCGATGGGTATTCTGCCCATTTCGCCCTCGACCGTGCCGTTTTTCGAAGGACCGATGCCGGAATCCAGACCGAAACCGAGATTGTGGTCTCGCCGGAGGATGACGTAGAGATCCGGCGGGTCACGCTCATCAACCGCAGCCTGCACGCCCGGCGCCTCAATCTCACGAGCTACATCGAGCTCTCGATGGCGCCGCACAACGCCGACCGGCAGCACCCCGCGTTCAACAAGCTGTTCATCCAGACGGAGGCAATCCCCCAGGCTCAAGCGCTCCTCGCCTCGCGGCGCTCTCGCCGGGACGACGAACCGCCCATCTATGTCGCTCACCGTTTGACCAGTGAGACCAACGAAACAGAGGCCCTCCAATTCGAGACCGACCGGCGCCGCTTCATCGGCCGAGGGCATACTCTCTTGAATCCCATCGGTGCCGTTGAGGAGCCGGGCGGCAGCCAGGGTTTCGTCCTGGATCCCATCCTCAGCCTGCGCCAAACCATCACCTTGGAGCCGGGGCAGCGGGCCCAGGTATCTCTCATCCTGGCGGCCGGGGACACGCGCCAGCGGGCCCTGGGCCTAATCAGCAAGTACAGCGACGCACACGCGATCGAACGGGCCATGGATTTTGCCTGGGCCTCTGCCCAACTGGAGCTCCGACAGCTCCGCCTCCAACCCGACGAGGCACGCCGTTTCCAAAAGCTGGCGAGCCACCTCCTCTATCCCAACCCCCTGCTGCGCCCCCCCCCGGAACGCATCGAAGAGAACAGCAAAGGCCAGGCGGGCCTTTGGCCCTATGGTGTCTCGGGTGATCTTCCCATCGCCCTGGTGACCATCGGAGAGGCGAGGGACATCCCCCTGATTCGCCAGGTGCTTCAAGCGCACACCTACTGGCGGGCTCACGGACTGATGGTCGATCTGGTGATCCTCAATGAGGAGGCCAGCGGCTATGAGCAGCCGTTGCAGGAGCGACTGGAGGCCCTGATTCGGGCGCATTCCATCTACACCCCCACCGATCAGCCGGGCGGGGTCTTCTTGCGCAACGCCGATCAGATCCCGGCAGAGGATCTCACTCTCTTTGTGGCCGCGGCCAGCGTCGTGCTGGTGGCCGCTCGCGGCACACTTCCCCAACAACTCGGCGTTCCCCTGGAGGTCCCCGAGCTGCCCAGCCGCCTGGTGAGGAAACGTCTTCCGCCGGAGCCATCGCCGCCGCTGCCCTTCCTCGAACTGCCCTACTTCAACAGCCTGGGGGGGTTCACCCCGGACGGGCGCGAATATGCGATCTATCTCGGCCCGAACACGCACACCCCGGCCCCCTGGGTGAACATCATCGCCAACCCGTCCTTCGGCACGGTGGTCAGCGAGGCAGGGTCGGGATTCACCTGGTATGGCAACAGCCAGCGCAACCGGCTGACGCAGTGGTCGAACGATCCGGTGATCGATCCGCCATCCGAGGTGTTGTACATCCGCGATGAGGAGACCGGGGTCTTTTGGTGCCCGACGCCCTCGCCGATCCGCGAGGAAGCCGCCTATCGGGTGAGGCACGGAGCCGGCTACACCGTGTTCGAGCACAACAGCCAGGGGATCGGCCAGGAGCTGACGGTCTTCGTCCCGATGGATCAAAGCGGGGGAGAGCCGATTAAGATCCAGCGGCTTCGGCTGCGCAACGACTCCCCCCGGCGCCGCAGGCTCTTGCTGACCTACTTCGTGGAATGGACCTTGGGCGAATCGCGCGAATCCTCCCAGATGCACGTGGCTACGACTTGGGACGACGAGGTCCATGCCCTCATGGCTCGCAATCGATACAACCCTGACTTTGGCGATCGGGTCTCCTTCGCCGCTTTGAGCCCGCCGGCCGAATCCTTCACTGGCGGCCGCACCTCTTTCATCGGCCGCAACCACTCACTCAGCAACCCGCAGGCAATGGAACGAAGCAAGTTGTTGGGCCGTACCGGAGCGGGGCTTGATCCTTGCGCCGCCCTTCAGGTGACGATCGAGCTCAGCCCCGGGGAGACAACGGAGGTCATCGCCATGCTGGGCCAGGCCCAGACGGAGAGCGAGGCCCAGCGACTCGTCCTCGCCTACCGACGGCCCCCGGAGGTGGAGGCAGCACTCTCCGCCACGAGGGAATGGTGGAACGACCTGCTGGGGACCATCGAAGTCCATACGCCTGAGCTCGCCGTCGACTTCCTTGTGAATCGTTGGCTCCTCTATCAGACCCTGACCTGCAGGCTGTGGGCGCGCTCGGCGTTCTACCAATCGGGGGGCGCGTTCGGCTTCCGCGATCAGCTGCAAGATGTGCTGGCGTTGCTCTGCGCCAGGCCCGAGATCGCGCGTGAGCACATCTTGCTCGCGGCCAGCCGTCAGTTCTTGGAGGGGGATGTCCAGCACTGGTGGCATCCGCCCTCGGGTGCGGGAACCCGCACGCGTATCTCGGATGATCACCTGTGGCTGCCTTTCGTCGTCGCCCAATACGTGCGGACGACCGGCGACGTAGAAATCCTTTACAGCGAGGTCCCTTTCATCCGTGCGCCGAAGCTGGAAGGGGATCAGCACGACGCATTCCTGATCCCGGAGATGAGCCCCGAACGAGCCACCTTGTTCGAGCATTGTCAGCGGGCGCTGGCGCGGGGCCTTGCCTTCGGCCCGCACGGACTGCCGCTGATCGGCACCGGCGACTGGAATGATGGGATGGATCGGGTGGGTGTAGGAGGACAGGGAGAGAGCGTCTGGCTGGCGTGGTTCCTGGCCAAGGTCCTCCAGGATATGGCCGAACTGTCCGACCTGTTGGGCCATTCGGACACAGCCCAGGCATATCGGCAGAAGAGGGACACTCTGGTCGAGCAGACCGAGCGGGCCGCCTGGGATGGAGAGTGGTATCTCCGGGCGATATTCGACGATGGGACGCCGCTTGGATCATCGACAAGCCAGGAGGCGAAGATCGATTCGCTGCCTCAATCGTGGGCCTGGCTCAGCGGGGGAGCCGATCCCGAGCGGGCTCTCTCCGCTCTGGAGTCGGCATGGAAGCACCTGGTGAGAGAGGATGAGAAGCTGGCGTTGCTCCTTTCGCCGCCCTTTGACCACTCGGAGCCGTCTCCCGGCTACCTGCGGGGCTACCCACCAGGGGTGCGGGAGAATGGGGGCCAATACAACCACGCCGCCCTATGGCTTGCCATCGCCTTCGCACGGCGAGGCGACGGCACACGCGCCCGGAACGTGCTGCGACTCTTAAACCCGATCGAGCGGGCGCGCGACGCCGATTCGGTCTGGCTCTACGGGCTCGAACCCTATGCGGTCGCCGCGGACGTCTATCGGCTGGACGGCAGGATCGGCATGGGAGGCTGGTCCTGGTACACAGGATCGGCGGCCTGGACGTATCGGGCCTGGGTCGAAGAAATCATGGGCCTGCGCGTGTCGGGCGATACGATGCGGGTGGAACCGGTCATCCCCAACTGGTGGGAGGGCTTCCGCCTGAGATATCGTCGCGGCGAGGCGATCTACGAAATCCAGGTCGAGAATCCCGACGGCTGTGAGCGGGGTGTCCTGTGGGTGGAGCTCGACGGCCGGCGGCTACAGGATGGCGTGGTGCCCCTGGAGCATGGCCTGATCCAGCATCAGATCCGCGTTCGAATGGGCCAGGCAAGCCCGCCCGGAGCCTCCCCGCCGACGTAGAGACCTCAAGAAGATCAAAGCAGGCCGCTTCCGGCCTGCAAGAGGCAGCCGGCCCCTGCGGGGGGCTCAGCCCCTCTGGCCCCGCGCGCCGGAGCCTGGTCCTCGCGGCGATCCACCAGCCCTCCAGGGGCCGGGCCAGCCGCGCCCGGTGGCGCCCTGCCTGCGACGGGGTGTACACTCCCCTCCCATCGGCCCGCACCCTGCGGACCGCGGAACGCACGGAGGGACATGGGCCATGAGCGAACCTACCCTTAGGGTCTACCGCGCCCGCTGGATTGTCCTGGGCGCGTTTATGTTGGCGGTGGCCTTCAATCAGCTCCTCTGGATCACCTTTGCCCCGATCACCGGAAGTGCCGCCTCCTTCTACGGCGTCTCCGATTTGAGCATCGGGCTGCTCTCGATGAGCTTCATGATTGCCTACCTCTTCATCTCGATCCCGGCCTCCTGGGTGATCGACACCTATGGTTTCCGGGCCGCGGTGGGCATCGGCGCGGCCCTCACCGGGATCTTCGGCCTGATGCGCGGGCTCCTGGCCACGGACTACTCGCTGGTGCTGCTGGCCCAGATCGGGATTGCCGTCGGCCAGCCGTTCATCTTGAACGCGGTCACCAAGGTCGCTGCGCGCTGGTTTCCATTGGGTGAGCGCGCCACGGCCTCAGGGCTGGGATCGCTGGCCATGTATCTGGGCATCCTGGGCGGGATGTTGCTGACGCCGTTCGTCACGCTCCGCGTGGGCATCGAGAGCATGCTGCTGATCTACGGGGCCGGGGCTGTGGTCGCTGGAGTGGTGTTCCTGGCGGTGGCGCGTGAGCGCCCACCCACCCCGCCCGGGCCGGCCGGAGAAGAGGCGCGCGCCCTGATGTTCGACGGGCTGAAGCAGGCGCTGCGCAAACGCGATGTTCTGCTTCTGATGCTGGTCTTCTTCATCGGCCTGGGGGTTTTCAATAGCGTCACCACCTGGATCGAAGACATCGTCCGCCCGCGCCAATTCTCCATCACCCAGGCGGGGCTGGCCGGGGGACTGATGATCGTGGGTGGCATTGTGGGCGCTCTCGTGCTGCCGGCACTTTCCGACCGCTACCGCCGCCGGGTGCCCTTCATCCTCCTGGCCCTCGCCCTGGCTCTCCCGGGGCTGGCCGGGATCACATTCGCCCGAGGGGCCCTTCTGCTCCACGCTTCTTCTTTCCTCCTTGGATTCGCGCTCTTGAGCGCTGGGCCGATCGGATTTCAATACGGCGCGGAAATCGCCCGCCCCACCCCGGAGGGGACCTCCAACGGTCTTCTTCTCCTGATGGGGCAGGTTTCCGGCATCCTGTTCATCTTCGGTATGGACGCGTTCAAATCCCCCGCCACCGGATCTATGACGACATCCCTCCTCGTCCTGCTGGGCCTGATGGTGATCGCCCTCCTCGTCGCGACGCGGCTACGCGAATCGGAGGTGCTCAGCGGGTGATGGCGGGAATCTACCCGCCCAGCTCCGAAGGCATGTCCGCCAGATAGAAGCCCTCCTGCGCCGAGGCTCTGCGGAAGAGCGTCCTCCCCGGCGGCGTGGGGATAAGCTCCGCACCCGGATCGCATCGCAAGAGCAGTGCGATCAGGGCAGCCCCCATAGAACCAGATCTCTTTCCCTCTGGACAAGGATCAGGCTGCCGTCTGGGGAAAACGTCAGGTTGCTTGCTCCCGCGAAGCGAGAAACCACTTGGCCCGTCTCAGTGTTCCACAACACGATCTCCGTGGCTCCACCGCGCGCGGCCAGAATAGAACCATCGGGCGAGAAGGTCAGCACGGGCCGCTCGCCCGAGTACGGGATAGCGTGGATCAACTCGTAGGTTGATCCGCTGCGAACCAGGACATCCCGATCATCGGCAGTAGCCAGGAATCGCCCATCCGGCGAGAAAGCGACCGACCAAAGCCTGTTGTCCTCCAGCCACGGAATGGACGCGATGGCTTGTTCCGCATAGATGTCGAAGATCTGAATACCGTCGGGGTTCAAGACCGCTGCGAGTTGACCGCCGGGGTGAACCTCGAGCCTGACGGACCACGGTGCTTGCGGCAGATCGATGCTGAGCGTCTCTCCCGACCAGACATTCAGAAGCTTGATCCCTTCCCAATCGAGAGCGGCGACACCATCGACGTAGGGCGCCACATCCTTGAACAGTCCCCCGGCAGTGACGAACACCACGGGGAGACCACCGACATCCATCGGGAAGACCGCAGCGTAATCCGAAGAAGGGTCGATGCTGTAGATCTCCGTCATCATCGTTTCGGGACAACTTGGACAGTAGGTGAATACGGCAAGCGACCTCATGCCTGGAAGAAACAGGATGGTGCTGTTGAGGGAGCCTTCTCGGCCGATAGGGATGTTCTCGGCCAGGAGGGCCAACTCTGTCCCCCTTCCCAGGAGACTTGAGGCGTCCCAGAGTGTAAGGCTCTGATCGTACTGGCCGCTCGACCCGTATTGAACAAGGGCAAGATACCTCCAGTCCGGTGATAGCGAGTAGAAGCCATTGGGGAGGATGCCGATTCTTCCCAGCTCCAGAAGATTTGTAGCGTTTACCGGAGAGATGGCCGTAGCGTCTATCGTCGGAGCTTGAACGCTGGCGGTCGCCTGCGGGGGTGAGGTCGCATTCGTCGCGGAGGGCGTGGATGTGGCCGGGAGCCCAGGCGTCGCCGTGTCTGGGTAGGAGGGCGATGGCCCCACCTCCGCCGTGGGGGAAACCGCCGGTGAGGTAGGCGTTGCCGCCCCCTCTGTCGCTGTGGAACAAGCGCCCGCTACGAACAGCAATACGAGCACGAAACCACGGTTCATTGTGTGAGATCCTTTCGAAAGGAGGCTGGCAAGGAGGCTCCGCCCCGGCACCAAGCTCGCTCTTCGCGGCATCACCCTCGGCATCCACAACGGAACCACTCATGGGGAGATCGCCCGACCTCCCGTGGGCCCGCGGGCCACAATCGCTCTCCCGCGGTGGCGTTCCGCGGAAAAGTATACAGGACATCTTTCGTCGTTGGTGCGGCGGAACCGTACAGAAGACGTGTCCGACACGTCCTCTTCAGAGGTCAAAGGGAAAAGACACCCCACTTGGGAGGACGATAGGGGGAATGTCTAGTGCGCCGGGTGGTCTTCGAGGATGCGCTCGGCGGCCAGGCGCCCGGAGACGATCGCGGTCGGCAGGCCGGTTCCCGGGTGAGTGCTCGCGCCGGCGAAGTAGAGATTGCCATAACGGGCGTGCCGGTTGTGAGGCCGAAGATACCCCATCTGCATCAGGGTGTGGGCCAGGCCGTGGGTTGAGCCATTCACGAGGTTGAAGCGCCGTTGCCAGTCGGAAGGACCGAAGCAGAATTCGAACTTCAGGTGGTTGTCGAGGTCGGTGATGCCAACGGTCGCCAAGCGGCGAAGCAGCGCATCTCGCGCCCGGCGCTTGAGATCATCCCAATCGAGGCCAGGCTTGCCGTCCAGGTGACCCACCGGGACGATCCCGACGAGCGAATCGTGGCCCGCGGGCGCCATGGAAGGCTCAAGGCGCGCCGGTGCGTGCAGGTAGACGCTCGGGTTGTCGGCCAAGACAAGGTCACCGGTGATGGCATCAAAGTTCTCTCGGTATTGGTCCGCGAGAAACAGGGTATGGGGCGGCAGTTGATCGTAGGTCCGATCTACGCCCCACAGAAACGAAATTGTCGAGCAGGAGTAGCGCTTGCGCTCCAGCCGCACGGCCGTGCCATCCGCAGGTAGAAGCTCTCGATAGACGTAGGGCAAGTCGGCATTGGCCAAGACGATATCGGCCGGCAACCGGCCGCCATCGGCCAGGCGGACCGCCGTGGCCCGAGCGCCGTCGACCTCGATCCTGTCTACCGGCGTCTTGAAACGCAACTCCACCCCCCGCCGCTCGGCGATCCCGAGCAGGGATTCCACGACTCGGTACATCCCTCCTTTGGGAAACCAGACCCCGTCCGCAAGCTCCGTGTATTGGAGGAAGGAGAACGTCGAGGGAGCTTCGAAGGGGCTGAGGCCCATGTACAGATCCTGGAAGGTGAAAGCGGCCTTCAGGCGCGGCTGTCGAAAGTAGGCGCCCGTTCTCCGGTAGTGGTTGCGAAAGGCGCCGATGCGAAGGAAGACGGGCAGGTTGGCCGGGCTGAGAAACTCCCCGAGCGAGCGGAAATTGCGCCTGACGATGTGCTCGATGGCCAGCCGATAGTGGTTGCCGCCCTCCTCGATGTATCGAAGGAACGGGGCAAAGCTCCCCTTCTCGATCGCTTCGAGCTGGGCCCGCATCTGCTCCAAATTCGAGGTGAGATCCAGGCCGCTCCCGTCGTCGAACCGAAGGTGATACGTCGGGTCGACCCGGCGCATCTCGAGCGCATCCTCCACCTGCTCGCCCAGGGCAGCGAACTCCTGGGCGTAGAGGCCGGGCATCACCAGCAGAGTCGGGCCGACGTCGAAATGATGTCCGTCGCGCACGAGGCGGCCGCAGCGCCCCCCTGCCCGCTCATTCTTTTCCACCACGGTCACGCGAAAGCCCCCTGCCGCAAGGTGCGCCGCAGCCGACAACCCACCGGCCCCCGCGCCGATCACCACAACTCTTGGCCTATTCATCTCGCATCTCAGACTGTTGGAGCTGGTCTCACTGGCTGCTTTTCACCCACCCCAACCTGCATCGCCCCACCTGACCCGCCACCTTCAGCCCCTCAGGAACCTACCTTCGCGCCGTGAGGCCTGCCGCGGGCGGACGCCCCAAGCCCGCCGCCCGGAGCCAGAACGGGAAGGCCGAAAGCCGGGAGTAGTCCTGGCGGAGAGAGAACCCGTCGAGCTCGATCAGATCCAGCACGTAGTCAAAGCGGGCGCAGTATAGATAGCCCGCGACCTGAGACCGGGCGTTTCCCATCGAGCGGATATAGCGCTTCCCTTCCCGGAGGTGTGCCCGGGCGAGGGCCACTCGCCGGCGGACCCAATCGCGGTAGGCAGGGCTGGCGACGTCGTCCGGGGCGATCCGCCCTGCATCGAGCACATGGCGCGGGATGTTGAAGTAGCCGGCGCTCACGTCGGCGGACGTGTCGCGGAGCATATGGCCGATGTGGGCACCGACAACCGCCAGCGTGCGCGCGTTCGACCGGGGATAGAGGTGCCGATGTCCGATGAAGTATCCCAGGGCATCCATGACGGCCGTGGCAAGGAGATCGGAATACCCATCAAGCTCGGCCTGCGTGATCAGGCGTCCCCGACGCCGGGCGTCAAACTCCATGACACTCATCATGCGATGTAGGTAGGAGGAAAGCCCCGCGTGGCCATCGCGACGGCGGCGCAGGAGCTCCGAGAGCATGTGCTCTTCCGGCGCCAGGCCGGCCACCACCTCGCCGGCTTCGAGGCGCTCCAGGATCTTCCTCTGCCGGGCGACAAACTCCAACCGCGCGGCCCGGTCGCCCGTTGGAGCATCGATCGCGTCATCGACCCAGCGGAAATAGGCGTAGGCGAGGAAGGCATCTTCCGTGAGGTCCTTGTCGACCAGCCATCGAATCGTGTAGTAGGTCTGCCGGCTGGCCGCTTTCGTGATCGCCCGGGCGGAAGAGAGAATCGATTCAGCCATCGTTGTCCCGTTCGCACACGACACACGCGGAAGCGGGCCTCCGCGGATCCGTGAGTGCATCCCTATCCTGTGTTGTCCGACAACACAAACGAGTCTAACCCCACGCCCTCGGATTCCAGGGTGATGAACGTCACGTCGAAGGGCGACATTCTCACTTCTCGATGGAGCATACGAAGACGGAAGCGATTGGGTTTCACCCGCTCCAGACCGTCGCTTCTTCTGCGTCACGGCTAGAGAACGTCCGGCGGCGGTGCAGCGAAATACCTTCCCGGTCGCCCCAGGGCTCGCCGAGCCGGCGATCGGGGCGGCGTGACGACCGAGCCCCGTGCGTGGCATGAGGAAGCCGCGCCAGGCGCGCGGCACCCGCCGCGCCCGATTTTCCCCTGGATCCCCCTCTCTATGGCATAATGCCGCCTTCGTCAAAAGGAGGCCATCGTGGTCCGCCGCATCTTTCTCCTCGTCTTCGCCGTCGCCCTGGCGCCAGCCTGCGCAGGGCCCGGAATATCCGCCCAGTCGACGCCCACGCCAGGCATCGTGACGCCACCCGCTGGGACGTCGGCGCCTGAACTTGCACCCGACCCCGCGGGCCTGGCAGCCTTTCAAATCGACCCCACCGCCTCGGAGGCCCGATTCGTCATCGACGAGATCCTGAATGGATCGCCCAACACCGTTGTCGGAGCGACCCGAGAGATCCAGGGCGAGATCCGGGTGGACGCCGAGGAGCCGATCCTCTCCGTGGTGGGCCCGATCTCGATCGACGCCGAATCCTTCGTCACCGACAACGGCTTCCGAAACCGGGCGATCCATCGCTTCATCCTGGAGGCGAACAACTTCCCGGCGATCACCTTCGTCTCTACCGCCCTCGAGGGCCTTCCCTCACCGGCCTCCGTGGAGCAGACCTACACGTTCCGTCTGACCGGCGATCTCACGATCCGGGACACTACCCGTTCCGTGACCTTCGAGGTGACGCTGACGGTCCAGTCGGCGGATCGACTCTCCGGCTCGGCAACCGCCACCATCGAGAGGTCGGAATTCGGGCTATCCATCCCTTCCGTCCCTCAGGTGGCGGAGGTCTCAAACGAGGTGATCTTGGAGGTCGACTTCATCGCCGTGCGCACGGGCTAGGACCCGGCGCCTCAAGCCGCCGCCAGCCCGCGGGGACCCCGACCTGCGCCGGAGTCGAGGGAGGCTGAGAGACAACGCCCTGAGCGGGTGCCGCCCTTCCACAGCGCCAGCAAGGAACCTACCTGCGGCCGCAGTCGAAGGGCGCCCGCTTCCACCCCCTTCGACTGCGCTCGGGGGGCGACAGGGACGGGCGCAAGGATCACCGCGCAACGCCCCAAGCGGCCCGGGGCAACGCGCTGAGCGGAGGCCGCACCACCACTTGGCGAACACACAGATCGCGCCCTAAGCGGAGGCCGCCCTTCCACCGCGCCAGCAAGGAACCTGCCTGCGGCCCGGGGCAACGCCCTGAGCGGAGGCCGCCCTTCCACCGCGCCAGCAAGGAACCTGCCTGCGGACGCAGTCGAAGGGCGGGCTCGACTTCTCTGCAGTAAGAACGGCTCACGTACTCCGAGCCGGACCGTGTCCTGGGTTTACGGAGTGGCGTAAAGACGGCGGTAGATCGCGTAGAACTCGTAGACGCGGGTGATGTAGAGGTGGGTCTCGGTGATCCGGATCACTTCGAGGAACAGGTCTGGGTCATCGGGGGCAAGGTCGCGCCAGGCGAGCGAATTGCCCGGGCCCGCGTTGTAGGCAGCCAGAGCCGCATAGAGATCCCCCCCAAAGGCATCCCTCTGGGATGCCAGGTAGAAAGCGCCAAAGCGGAGGCTGACAATCGGCCGGTAGAGATCGGCCTCGGTGTAGGCCGGCGGCCATCCGAGCTGGCCGGCGATCATCTCCCCGGTCGCCGGCACGACCTGCATCAGCCCGCGAGCCGAGGCGGAGGATATGGCGAAGCCGTCGAAAAGGCTCTCTTGACGTACGACCGAGAGGAGGAGAAGCGGGTCCAGGCCGTAGCGGTCGGCCTCGGGGAGGAGCAGGTCGTCGAAGTACACGCCGAACCGAATCCGATTGAAGTAGATCGGTGCATCAAGCGTGGCTGCGTCACCCATCCCCGCCAGGCGGAGGATCTGACGCGCGGCGAAGATCGCCGGGTTGTAGAACCGCAGCTCCAAGAGCGTGTGCATCAAGCGGTAGGTGGCCTCGGGATCGTTCTCGACGGCGCGTCGCAGCGAGTCCAGCTCGGCCTCTGCCTCGGCGTAGAGGCCCACGTGCCAGAACTCCAGAGCGCGGTTCATGCGCGGGTCGGCGGCAAGCGCCGGGCTGAGGTCGGTGAGCGGATCAGGACCGGCCACGCCGAGAGTGGAGCGAAGCCACGCTTCGGCCTGCAGGCGTTCGGCGGCGAGATCGGGAGCCAGGTTCGGAGAAACCACGGTTGTGAAAGGCGCAAGACCCGCAAGCAGATCCTGGGCGCGCGCGGAGTAGTAACCGGTGGGATCCGCCCCGGCAGCGGCCTGCCAGCTTTCCTGGGCACCTCCCGCATCGCCTTGAGCGAGGCGCGCTTTTCCGATCCAAAGGAACGCCGCCGCTCGCTCGCTTGGCTCGTTGGCAAGGGTTTCGGCGAGCGCAAACGCTTCGCCAGCGGCGGCGATCTCACCCAGGCGATAGCGGACGATCCCCGCCTGGAAGGCTCCGCGGTCGGCCAGCTCCGAAGCCGGATACTCGTTTGGAATGCGCATCCAGATCTCGGCGGCGCGCAGAAGATCGGTGAGGCGTTCCGCGGTTCGCCCCGCGGAGAAGAGGGCGTCGGGCGCCGAGGGGCTCAAGGGAGCCGCGTCCACGAAGTCCAAATAGGTGTCCACCGCGTCGAGTGGCTGATCGATGTAGGCCCGTTCCGTGAGCGCCCTCTGGAACCAGGCGTCGGTCCAGAGTGGGTCGTAGGGAAAGGTGGAGATGAGGTGCTCGAAGTCCGCGATGGCCCCGTAGTGGTCGCCGAGGGCCCGCCGACTCAGCCCTCGATAGTAGAACACGGCTGCGCTGGGGGAAGCATCGGCGGCGCGGTCGAGCGCGTTCAGGGCGGGCTCGTAGGCGCCGGCCTGGTAATCGATATACCCTCGCAGATAGTCGTCGACGGGAACCCGCGCCTCCACGAGCCGGATCAACCCGAGGTAGGCCTCATATTCGTCGGGGAAGGAGGCCAGGTTCGCGAGATAACGGGCGTGGGCGGCATCGAAATCGCCCATCGCCTCCAGCGCCAGCCCGGCCAGGCGGTTCATCGCCGCTCGGACCCCATCCTCCGAATACGCCTGGTAGATCAGGTCAAACTGCTCCAGCGCCCTGGCGGGCTCGTCACCGTCGAGGTAGGCTCGGCCGATCTTGATCTCGAGCGTTAGGGTTCCTTCGACGCCCGGCGAAGCGATTGCGGCGCGGTAGCGATCGATGGCCTCGCTGTAACGGGCGGCGGAGGTCAGAAGGTCGCCCACCTGCTCGTTGACGTAGCCTGCGATGATCTCGGGACGCAGGGCCAGGTAGGCGTCATTGTCGGCGATCGCCAGATCGTTTTCCCCAAGCGCCAGATGCGCCTGCGCCCGAAGCAAGTATGCCTCGGCGAGTCGGTCGTCGGAAGGAAAGAGCTGCGCGAAGAGCGTGAGCGCCTCGACCGCCTCGCCAAGCCTTCCGGCGCGCAGCCTGGCGTGCCCCACCCCGAGCTGCGCCTCGGCCTGGTCGGCCGGGCTACCGCTTAGGACGAGCGCGCTCAGATAATCGGCCAGCGCCTGCTCCCAATCGCCATTCGTCAGCGCGCGCTCGGCAGCCTCGAAATGCGGGGCGGGCAATGGCGTTGGGGTGGGAGTCGGACTCGAGGTCGGCGTCGGCGTAAGAGTGATTGTGGGCGTTGGCGTCGCCACGAAAGGCAAGCTGGAGGGCAACGCGCAGGCCACCGCTGCCAGGAGCGACGTCATCACCTGAATGGCTATGCGCATGGGGCGGCGGGACATCGGGGAGATCATACGGGAGGGGCACAGGGGTGTCAATCAGGAAGACCCCGCCCACCGCGCGTCGAGCCACGCCGCAGGGCCTTTCTCATTTTCACACCGCCAGGGGCGCGTCGGCGCTGAGTCAAGCGGGCGTAGTCTTCGTCGCTCTCCGTCGCCAGGAATTCTCGCGACCCTCGCCGCCGGCGCGAACCAGAGTCCCGCGCGCTCGCGACGCCGCGCTCAGGCGACGGCCCCACCCGGCGTTCCCCGAAACTCGGCGCATAGCCTCTCGCTGCCGATGCCGCTCACGATCAGGGGTTCCTTGGCGCTACCAAGGAGCCGTTGCGTCCAGTCGACCGATCCTCCGTCGACAAGCTCGATCTGCCTTCGGGAAGGTGCCTGGATATGAATGTGGAAACACAGGTCGAGATAGTAGCCCCTGCCGCCGGTTCGTTGATTGTCGATGATGCATTCGACGCCGGTGAATCCCGCGTGAATCGGCGCCAGGAGACGCTCCTCGATCGAGAGATCACGCCGGCCCGATAGAAAATCCGTGATGGAGAGTCGCAGGCCGGGGTCCGGCCCGACGAAGCTCTTGAGCGCTTGCAGGTAGAAGCGGATGTGCAAACCGAGCGCGTCGAGCTCGAAACGTGAGCGGCCCTGGTCTCGGCCGGCGCTGCACAGCCCGAAGGAGCTGAAGTGCGAGACGGCCTGCGCGCTATCGTATCGCTGTGGCCGGAGCAGACGGTGACTTGCCGCCAGATGGACGGGCTGGGCCGACGTCGTATCGGCCCGCAGGAGCTTTCGCCGCCGCAGGGCGCATTCCAGGGCAAGCACGTTCGTCGAATCCGACACGACCTCGCTGTTGCGGGCGGTCGTGACCGCCCAATTCTGATCCACACCGGCGACGACGGAGCTCGTCCCCAGAGGGCAGACGGGCGAGAGGGCGAGCGCCTCGAACTCGGCAGGCAGGCTGGCAAAGGCAATTCGGTCCCATTGCAGTAGGCGGTCCGGCGGCGCGGAGGAAGGGTGCACGAACCGGTCGGCTTCGTAGCTCCACATCACTTCAGCAGCACTCCGGCGAGCGGAGCGTCGACGATAGACCTCCAGGAGAAGCGACTGGAGATCCGTCGGCGGGATCCGGTCCGCCAGAATCGATACAAGTCCTGGGACGCCTGCTTCGCGCTCGATTCTCTCGACGATCTTGTTGGTCTTGTTCACGCCATTCCCTGTGTGGGCAGGTTTCCAGGGCCGGCCTCCGCCCCGCCCGGTCACGGGACTGCGCCACACGCAAGGCCAGCCGGTTGATCGAGGGCACGTTGAGTGTACACCCCGACAGAGGCGACACCTCCCTCGACGGCGGGGCATCCATCGCACACACCGCACCCCCTTCTGCCTTGCACCTTTGCCCTCCACGTGCTAGACTACGTGTGCGTGCATCCTGCGCTCTCCATCGAGAGCGCCTTTTTGTGTGAGCCGAGTGCGAACGGTCAGCTGGGATCCCGAAGGACCTTCCGTCCGCATCATCGATCAACGGCTGCTTCCGGATGAGCTGCGGATCCGTGCGCTGGGATCGCTCGAGGAAGTGGAAGAAGCCATCCGGTCGATGGCCGTTCGTGGGGCGCCGGCGATCGGCGCGGCTGCGGCGTTCGGCCTGGCCCTCGCCGGAATACGCTCGCCGGCGCAACATCCATCCGACCTCTTGGCCCACCTTGAAGAGGCCGGTGCATTCCTGAAAGCCGCTCGGCCAACGGCGACAAACCTTAGCTGGGCGGTCTCCAGGCTCCTGGCCGCGGCCCGTTCCTCGTTCGACGGCGGGGCGCAGTCCGTTCGGCTTCGGGTGTTGGAGGAGGCGCAGAAGTTGGCCGATGAAGATGTCGAGATCAACCGGCGGATCGGCCGGCACGGCGCTGCCCTGCTCCACGACGGCGACACCGTCGTCCACCACTGCAACACGGGAGCGCTGGCGACGGTAGACTACGGGACGGCGCTGGGCGTCATCCGGGCGGCCCACGAGGAAGGAAAGCGCATTCACGTTCTAGTGGATGAGACCCGGCCACGCCTGCAGGGCGCCCGCCTCACGGCTTGGGAGCTCGATAGGCTAGGGATCTCCCACGAGATCATCGTGGACGGGGCGGCCGGTTATTTCCTGAGGACCGGGCGCGTCGCCGCTGCTCTCGTCGGCGCAGACCGCGTGGCCTCCAACGGCGATCTCGCCAACAAGGTGGGCACCTATATGCTAGCGCTGGCGGCGTTCGACAATCACGTGCCCTTCTACTGTGCGGTCCCGGCGTCGACGGTGGACCTGGGCCTTGCCTCGGGCGACGAGATCCCGATCGAGGAACGGGATCCGGCGGAGGTCCTCGACGTGATCCAGCAGGGGAAGCCGGCGGCGCCGTCGGGGGCGACGGCCCGCAATCCCGCGTTCGATGTCACGCCGGCGCGCCTGGTGAGCGCCTTCATCACCGAAGCCGGTCTGCTCACCCCACCCTACGGCCCGGCCCTCGCCCGCGCCGCCCGGGAGGCATCGCAACCATGGACATCGTCTTGACCGGTTCCATCGCCTTCGACTACCTGATGTGGTTCCCGGGCCGGTTTCGCGACCACATCCTGCCGGACCACCTCGATCGCATCAGCCTGTCGTTCCTGGTGGATCACCTCGTGCGCCGCCGCGGCGGGATCGCCGCCAACATCGCCTACACTCTCGCCCTGCTCGGCGAGCGTCCCCGGGTGATGGCGACGGTGGGGGAGGACTTCGGCGAATACCGGGAGTGGCTCGAGTCCAACGGCGTCGATACATCCGCCATTCAGGTGATCCCCGGCCTCTTCACCGCTTCGTATTTCGTCAATACCGACGAGACCAATGCACAGATCGCCTCCTTCTACACCGGGGCCATGGCGCGTGCCTCCGACCTGCGCTTCACGGACCTTGCGGCGAAGCCGGACATGGTGATGATTTCGGCCAATGACCCGATGGCCATGGCCTCCTACGTCCGAGAGTGCAGGGCCAGCGCCATCCCCTACCTGTATGACCCCAGCCAGCAGATCGTCCGCCTCGACACCGAGGTGATCCGAGAAGGGATCGTGGGCTGCCGAGGCTTGTTTGTGAACGACTACGAGTTTGCCCTGATCGAAGACAAGATCGGGCTAAGCGTTGAGACCGCAGCCGAAGCCGTAGGCCTTCTCGTCATCACCCGCGGCGCGGAGGGAGCGGATCTCCACACTTCGGCCGGGAAGATCCACGTTCCCGCCGCCGCACCCCGCTCGATCGCCGATCCCACCGGCGTCGGGGACGCCTTCCGGGCCGGGTTTCTCAAGGGCCACCTGCATGGCTTGAGCCTGGAGTGCTGCGGGCAGATGGGCGTCCTCGCGGCAACCTATTGCCTCGAGCACGAGGGCCCGCAAGGCCACAACTTCACCCTACCCGAATTCGTCGCTCGCTTTCGTGAGACGTTCGACGATCGGGGAGAGCTCGACCGGCTTCTGTGATCCGTTCCCCGGCGCCGCCTCGCACCCGAGAGCTGCTTGGGACCGACCGCATCTGGTCGGCCTACGCATTGGCGGATCTTGAGCCGGAGGAGCAAGGGCTCGCCGAGTGGCGTACGGGGGAGCAAGCCGTGGTCCTTCTGTATCGGGGCCTCGAGCCGCCCGTCTTCTTCGTTCACGGCGCGCCTTCGGAAGCCGCCACTCTTGCGCAAGGGCTTGGGCCGCTTCGGGTTGTCTACAATCTGCGGCCGGAGAGCATGGCGGCCCTGGCCCACCGCCTCGACGTGGAAAGCGACTCGTTGATGTGGCGCATGTGGCTCGAGCGAGGCGGCTTGCAGGATCTCGACGCAAAGGGGCTGGCGCAGCTCGGGCCTGAGGATCTCAGGGATATCCTGAGCCTCTTTGGCGAACACGTCGATCGACCCGATGCCTTTCACCCGCGCCAACTGGAGCGCGGGGTCTTCTTCGGCCTATTCGAGAGCGGCGAGCTTGTCGGGGTCGCCGGAACGCATATCCTGGCCCCCGGCGCGCACATCGCCGCAGTCGGCAACGTCTTCACCAGGCCCGATGCCCGCGGCCGAGGCATCGGCGGTCGGGTGACATCGGCCGTTGTGAACGAGCTCTTGCGGCAGGGCTATTCGACGATCGTCCTGAACGTGGCCGAGACCAACGAGCCCGCAATCCGCTGCTACCGCCGCCTGGGCTTCACCGTGCACTGTGCCTATCACGAAGGGCTGGGGCGGCTGGGCACCGAATCCGAGCAAAGGGGAGATCTCCATGGGTGAGAAGTTTGATGTTCGAGACCGCAAGCTGGCGGAGGGCGGCCGACGGCGAATCGAGTGGGC
>Ga0209342_10002262_pt1 | contig 20885 bp, 20 predicted proteins | sample RifCSP16_2_FD_184023 | JGI IMG/M metagenome (GOLD analysis project Ga0209342, IMG submission 184023) | Soil microbial communities from Rifle, Colorado - Rifle CSP2_sed 16_2 (SPAdes) (version 2) | ecosystem: Environmental > Terrestrial > Deep subsurface > Rock core/Sediment | place: Rifle... | reverse complement strand
TCCACTTCTGTGGCCTTATAAAATCAGCATTGCGCTCGGGCTGCTTTTCGGTTTGACCATTTTGAATTTGCGCGGCATGCAGGAAACAGGTTCCGTGCTTTCTGTGCCGGTCTATCTTTTCATTGGCTCGTTCCTGATCATGATCTTTTACGGGTTGGTGCTTGCCCAAAGCAATCCCCCCAACCCGTTCCGCAGCAATCTGCCGGTGCTTCAACCCCTCAGCTTGTACGTGCTGTTGCGCGCTTTTTCTTCCGGCAGCACTGCGCTTACCGGCATAGAAGTGATCAGCAATGGAGTCCCCGCGTTCAAGGCTCCCGAGGCGCGTAATGCAGGCATCACCCTGATCGCCATGACTTTTTTAATGGGCGCGCTGTTTTTAGGAACGTTGGGGCTTACCCAGTATTTTGGCGTGCTGCCCACCGGCGAAGAAACCATCCTGTCTGCGCTCGCCCGCCATTTCTTTGATGATTCCTGGATCTATTACCTCATCCAGATCAGCACTTTGCTGATCCTCATCGTGGGAGCCAACACGGCTTTCGCCGGCTTCCCGCGCATCACTGCCATCCTGGCGCAGGATCGCTACCTGCCCGGCCAGCTGCGCGCCCTGGGAGACCGCCTGGTGTTCGCCAACGGCACGCTGCTGCTGGCGGGGGGCACCGCCCTGCTGATCCTGCTATTCGGCGGCGATAGCCATGCGCTGATTCCGCTCTTTGCCATCGGCGCTTTTTTGGCTTTCACCTTGTCGCAAGCCGGCATGGTGCGCCATTGGATGCGGGCACGATCAAAAGGCTGGCGCACCAAGGCGCTGATCAACGGGCTGGGCGCGCTGACCACCGGGGCGGTGGTGATCATCATCGGCGCGGGCAAGTTCACCCAGGGAGCCTGGCTGACGTTGATCATTATTCCGTTCACACTCCTGGTCTTTTACAAGGTGCGCCAACACTACCAGGCGATCAGCGAGCAGCTCTCCTTGAAAGGACTGCCGCCCTCGCTCAAACCTTATCCCCCGCTGCGCTTCGTGATGCCCATCTCCGGCGTGCACCGTGGCACCTTGCAGGCGGTGGATCTTGCCCGCGCCTTCTCCAATAACCTGATGGCGGTCTATATCGAAGTGGAAGCGGGCGGCGGTGAAAAGGTGAGGAAACGCTGGATGGAGTGGTTCCCCGACATTCCATTGCACGTCGAACCTTCGCCCTATCGTTCCATCATCGGACCGTTCCTAAACTTCCTGGACCGATACGACCTGGAAGCCAACGACGGCCAATTGGCCGGCGTGATCCTGCCGGAATTTGTCACCGAAGGTTTTTGGTCCAATTTGCTGCATAACCAGGTGGCCTGGTCGCTCAAGGTGGCTTTGCTTTACCGCCGGCGGAGGAAAGGTTACCAGCAGGTGATCGTGGATGTTCCTTTCCACTTGAAGGACGAGTAGATAAAGAGTGGCTTTCGCCGCTCTTTTTGATCATTCCCAATCCAGGAAGGTGAGAGCGCTATTGGCTAAAGGATCTGCAGGAAAGCCAAGGGACCGAGCAAGCCGAGGGCCTGCAAGCCGACCAGGATCAAGGCTGAACCAGCCAGGACACCCAGGGTAAAGAACCAATCTGCGGGGGAGAAACGCATGCGGCGGTAATAGCTGCGCTGGGAAAAGGCGCCAAAGGCACGGCCGTCCATAGCCAGGGCAGTGCGTTCCGCCTGGCGGATGGCGGTGGCCAACAGCGGGACGGCATAACGCCGCAGGCGTTCGTAGGCGCCGCGCAAGCCGTGGGCGCCGTTGACGCCGCGTACCCGGTGGGCAGCGCCGATCACGGCGATCTCGGTTTGCAGCATAGGTACAAAACGGAAGGCGGCCAGGGTGCCATAGCCGAGGCGATAAGGCAGGCGCCACTGCTGCACCAGGGCGCGGATGAAATCCGCCGAGTCGGTGGTGAGAGAGAAAGGCAGCGAGATGGTCAAAAGGGCCAGCACGCGCAGGCTAATGGTGAGCCCGTACTCAAGGCCACCCTGAAAGACAAGTAACGGCCCCAGCTGGAAAAGCAGGGGAGTATTTGCCACCAGGCTCTGGCGCACGAACAAAGGATAGAAGAGCAAGAAGGCCGCCGCGATGAGCAGCATAGGCCACAGCACTTTAGCCAGGCGGCGCAGGGGCAGGTTGCCTAACCATAGCAACAAAACCAGGGTAAACAAAATAAAGGCCAGCGGCGCCCAAGGGTCCGTGGTGAGCATGATGAAGGCGAACAGAAAGCCACTGAGCAGGAATTTGCTCAGCGGATTAAGGCGATGGAGGAAAGACGAGCCTTCGTAATAAATGGTATTCATGGCAGATTCAGGCTTCGACTTTTTGTGGGCTGGCTGCTCGGTAAGCCAGGCTCAGGAAGTCGTCCAGCGTGGCATAGCCGCGTAAGTGCGGGTGTTGCGCGGACAACAAGGTGGCCAGCCGCGCCAGCGGCGTGAGATTGAGATGGGCCTGCGCCAACAGCTCGTTTTGGGCGAACAATTGCTCAGGCCGGCCACAGAACTCCACCCGGCCGCTTTTCATCACCGCCACCGTGCTGGCATATTCCGCCACCAGGCGCATGTCGTGGGTGATGATAATGATGGTGATCCCCTGCGCATTCAAACCTTTGAGCAAAGCCATCAGGGCGGCGGCATTGCGTTCGTCCTGTCCGAAGGTGGGCTCATCCAGGATCAGGACCTCTTGCCCCATGGCCAGCATGGCCGCCACGCTCAAGCGGCGTTTTTCGCCGTGGCTGAGCGTGAAAGGATTGGCGCGCGCGTAGCGCGCCAGGCCAAAGGTGGCCAGCAATTCGGCGGTGCGCGCCTGCAACCGGGCTTCATCCCACCCGGCGGCCCGCAACCCGAAGGCGATCTCGTCAACCACGCGTTCAGTGACGAATTGATGCTCGGGGTTCTGAAAGACGTAAGCCACCTGGCGCGCCAGGCTCTTGGCCGGCACGCGGTTCAGGTCTACCCCTTGCAAATAAACACAGCCGGCCGGCGGCATCAGCAATCCGATAAGATGCTTGGCCAGGGTGCTCTTGCCTGCCCCATTGGGACCCACGATAGCCAGGATCTCGCCGCGCTCGACGCGCAGGGAAACCTGGTGCAGGGCGGAGGTGCTGCCATAAGAGAAGGACAGGTTGCGCACCTCAAGGAGCAGAGCGGTTGCGGGCTCGGTGGTGCGAGGCGCAACGGCTGGCTGCTCAGCGGCAACAGGCGGAGTGGAGATCAGCGGCCCAAAGGCGCTTACTGCTTCGTCCAAGGTGATAGGGAACTTGGAGATGGTTACGCGGCGCTGGCGCAGGGCGTGTGCCAGCTGGCAGACTTGCGGCATCCAAACCCCAAGTCGCTTGAGTTCTGCGCCATGGTCTTCGAAGACCTGGCGCGGCTCGCCCTGGGTAAAGATACGGCCCTCGGCATCGAGCACCACCACGCGGTCCACCAGGTGCATGAGCTCATCCAGTTTGTGTTCGATCAGCACCAGGGTGTGTTGGCGGCGAGCTTTCAATTCGGCCAACAAAGCAAATACTTGCTGGGTGCCCACAGAATCCAAGTTGGCGGTGGGCTCATCGAACACCAGGACCTCGGGCTGCATGGCCAGCAAGGCTGCCAAAGCCACGCGCTGCTTTTCCCCCCCCGAAAGGGCGTAGACGGGGCGCAGGCGGGCGTGGGCCATGCCTACCTGGTTTAAGGCCTGCTCTATCCTGGCCTCCATCAAGGCCGGGTCTAAGCCCAAATTCTCAAGGCCGAAGACGATCTCGTCTTCCACTTTCAGCGTGGCGAACTGAGTGTCCGGATCCTGGAAGATGATGCCGACCTTCTGCGCCAGCTGAGACACGGGATGCTGCTGGGTATCCAGCCCCTCCACGCGGACCGTGCCGCTGAGGACCGTGCCGATCGAATGGGGGATCAGACCATTCAAGGCCAGCGCCAGGGTGCTCTTGCCGGAACCGGAGGAGCCCAGGACCAGTAGGGTCTCCCCTTTGCGCACCTGCAAAGACAGGTTGCGCAACGCAGGCTGCTTGCGCCCTGCGTATTTAACCGTCAGGGCATCAATGTCAATCATGGCCAGCCAGTTAACCGGGGAAAAAATATTTGTAATCTTGATAGAGGAAGATCAACAGGATGCTGACCATCACCACGGACAAAGCCAGGTAACGCCAGCGCCAGGAGGTGCCCCAAAGCTGCACCACGTTGAAGAGGATCAGCCCCAGGGCCAGCACGTCGATAGCCGCGGCAATGCCAGTGGAAAGCGCACCGCTGAAACCCAGGAAAGGCAGCGCAAAGGGGAGCAGCACGTATTGCAGGGTGCAGCGCACGGCAACAAACAGCAGATAGCCTCCGGTCAGGCGATCGCTGCGCGAGACCTGGGCGGGAAGCGGCGCGGCCAGCTCAGATTTCTTCAATGTTCGTGCGTCCTAACGCGGTGTTAGCCAGCACCCCGGTGCGCGCCACGGCATCGGCCAGCAGCTTGGCCAGCACGGCGCTCAGTCCAAAAGTCAGCGCGGAAACCAGCAGAGCCAGAACCAGGATGCCCAGTTCGAACTGGGTGGTGCGCAGCGAGGCCAAAATCAAAAGGAACTCCAGCAGCCCGCCGACAGCGCCAGCCAGAGCGAAGCGCCCGAGGCCAAAATTGCGGTAACGGGTGAAGAGCCAGGTGACCAGTTCGCCGATGACGCCCGTGAGCAGGCCGACCATCAGCATGATGAAGCCATAGGCTGTGAACGGCATGGCGGCCAGAGCGCTGACCAGGCAAACCAGCAGGATGGAGCCGGGCTTGCGGATGACATAGGCGGCGAAGGCGGCCGGCAGAAAATACACGCCGCTGAGCAGCGAGCGGGCCAGGACACCCAAGCTCAACAAGGCGGCGTAGGCATAGGTAACGGGAATGAGCAAAACGCCAAAAGCCAGCCCGATCACGATCGTGACCATCAGGTCGCGTGTACTCCATTTGGCTGCAGAAGTCTTAGTCATCAAAATTCTCCTTGGTAAACAAGAGTTTTACCATTTATTCCCATTCAAGGAAACACCAATTTATCCGAGGGGCGGGCAAACCAAAAGATTGTTTGGTGTGGCAAGCTGCCAGATTGCAAAAAACTGCGACTAAGAGATAGAAAAATCAACGCGCGGGACTTCTTGGATGAATCGACAAGACGATTCCGGCGCGGATCTTAGAGGTGTGAAGACAAAATTTGATGATCGTTCGCGTCGCGAATCTTTTTGGAGGTTTGATTCAGCACAAAAAGTGATTGTTGTGGAAGATTTTTGTTGAAAAAAGTTTCGCGCGAGCCTGATTCCCAGTTTTGAAATTTTTCAACTGATTCAGACACCCTCAATCCCCATCAGGAGTTTTAAGGTTATGCTGTCTGAACCTCCAGACAAGGAACCCGGAGTGTCACATCCATTCCCTGTGGCGCTTACCAGGAGTGCCTCCCCCACCCGTGGCGGGGAAGAGCCCGAAATTATCTGACCCTGCGGCATGCTCTCCCGCGGCTCAAATCTTTAACAATCCACCACCTTAAAGAATGCGGTTTTTTTAGGCGCGCGTAGGGATTCCGCATTGCTTGGTTGGATGTTTTCGAATTACAATCGCCAGTCCCAGCAAGGTTTGTGCAACTAAAATCAGCTCTCGCTTAATCGAAACAGCTGAATAAACGGGCCGCAGGTCTGTCTCCAGGGTGGGACGATTTGCCCTATCAAATTCTTGCACAACCTGAACGGGAGGAGGACTCATCGATGAACGCGAGCCAGGCTTGGCAGGCTGCCCTTGGACAATTGCAAGTGGAGATGCCCAAGGGCACCTACGATACCTGGGTGCGCGATTCCGAGCTGGTGGCCTATGAGGACGGCGCCTTTGTGATCGGCGCCAACAACGCCTATGCGCGCGATTGGCTGGAAGGCCGGCTTAAGAGCACCATCATCCGCCTGCTTACCGGCATGATGAACCGCACGATCGAAGTCCGCTTCGTTGTCTGGCAATCGACCCAACCTTCAGAAAATCTAACCGAGTTTTCAGCGGAGCCGGAAGGCCCCGAAGCGGAAGAAAAACCAGGCGGACAAACGGGCACGGGCAACCTCACGCTGAACCCGCGTTACACCTTTGAGACTTTTGTGGTGGGCAACAGCAACCGGCTGGCGCACGCCGCGTCGCTGGCGGTGGCGGAAAACCCCAGCAAGGCCTATAACCCGTTGTTCTTGTACGGCCGCGTCGGCCTGGGCAAGACCCATTTGCTGCGCGCCATCGGGAATGCCGCCATGCAAAGCGGCCTGCAGGTCCTGTACGTGTCCTCCGAAGAATTTACCAATGACTTGATCCATGCCATCCGCACCCACAGCACCCAGGCCTTCCGCGATAAATATCGCAACACGGATGTCTTGCTGGTTGACGATATCCAGTTCATTGCCGGCAAGGAGTCGACCCAGGAAGAGTTCTTTCACACCTTCAACACGCTCCACGGCCAAAACAAACAGATCGTGATCACTTCCGATCGATCTCCCAAGGGTTTGATGACCCTGGAGGAGCGTTTACGCTCCCGGTTCGAATGGGGGCTGATCGCCGATATCCAAGCCCCGGATTACGAGACGCGCCTGGCCATCTTGCGCAGCAACGCGGAGCGGTTAGGCAAAGCCGTGGATCCGGTTGTTCTGGAGACCATCGCCCATCGCATGCAATCCAACATCCGCGAACTGGAAGGGGCGCTTAATCGCATCATCGCTTATTCCTACCTGCGCGGTTTACCCCTGACCCCCGATCTGGTGGACAGCGCCCTGGCCGACCTGATCCCCGTGCCGCAATCCGTGGAACCAGCCCAACTGGTGAAAGCGGTAGGCCAAGCTTTCGGCATTTCGCAGGAACGGCTGCTCTCCCGCGATCGTTCAGCCGAGGTGGCCCTGGCACGCCAGGTTGCTATGTACCTGTTGCGCGAAGAAGCTCAGCTCTCCCTGCCAGTCATCGGTGAACTTTTGGGCGGCCGCGACCACACCACGGTGATGCATGGCTGCCATAAGATCGGCGAGCTGCTGGAGCGGGACGACCGCCTGCGCCACCAGGTTTTCGGGTTGCGGGAACAGCTTTACGGGGAAAAAGTCAGGGTTTAACCCCCTTTTTTCTAGCTAGACAACCGAAAACAGGGCGGAATTAACCCAACCGGGCGGCCAACAAAGGCACGATCATCTCTTCTGGCGACAAGCCGCCATGGCGGCCGATGAGCGGATTCTCCTTCGCCGACCACCACCAATAGGCCTTGCCGCGCGCCGCCACCACGAGGTCGCCGATGCGTTCGGCCAGGCGCGGCGAGAAGGGTTCGGGGCCAAACAAGCCGACTTCTTGCGCAAACGTGGACTCGAGCAAGGCGAATTGGTTCGGCCAGGTACTTTCGATATATTCGCGCACCGCTTCCGTTTGCCCCGGCTTTATATACAAGTAGGCCAACCGGTTCTCACCGGTTGGCTGCATATGCAGGCGCCTGGTGAGGTCAGGATGGTTGCGCAGGTCGTAATGAGGGTCTTTTTCGGTGTGCACCGCGCCGTGATCTGCGGCCAGCAAGAACAATGTGTCTCTACGCAACTCGGGAGTCAGGCGTTCCAAAAATTGGGTTGTGAAGGCCTGGGTGAAGGCGGCGAAATCGGCGCGCACACGTTCGTCATCCGGGCCAAATTTATGCGATTGAGTGTCCACGTCTGCAAAATAAGCCCAATAAAAATCTTTTTCATTAGGCTGAGTTTGCAGCATTTGGCGCAAACTGATCCATAAATCATTGGGGGAAAGATAGCCAACGCGGTCAACCCCCGGGAAGAACATGGTGGAAAGGCCGGAGCCAAGGATGCTGTAATGTTGCAGGGCGTGGGGCTGCACCTGGTGAGAGGCTAAGTGGGCGCCAAGAGTGGGCAGGCCCAAGAATTCCTCGGGGACGAAGCCGGCATGCACCAGGGAGCCCGCCTGCCTATAAAAACTGAACGGCGCATGGCCGATCATGTTGGCGACCAAGCCATATTCCCTGAGCCAAACCTCATAACCCACCACGCCATGCATGGCGGGGGCGCGGCCGGTCCACAAGCTGGTGAGCGCGGCACTCGTGGTGCTGGGGCTCACCGAGGTCAGCGGAACCAGCAAGCCAGCTTCAGCCAACTGGCGCCACACGCTGAATTCAGGCGCCTGCAACCAGGCCTGCAGGCGGTGAAAGGCAAGCGCATCCACTAAAAGAAAGATTACGCGCTGAAACGGACCGCCTAGCCGGGATAAGATGTCCGAGTGCAAAGGGGGAGCGCCGAAGGCGGGCACACCCAGCCAGGCACACACACTCGCCGGCAGATTCAGGATGGATTGCCCGGCGTAATCCGGATAAACGAATCCATCCCCCAAATCCAACCCGGGGATGCGGTGTGCCAGCAGTCTCTGCATCAATTCACTGGATAAATCGACCATGACACTCACTTTGCCGGTAAAAACTCGGCTGGATCAAAACCATTGGATTGTAAAACCGAAGCGATATTTGGCAAGGCCGGCAAATTATGGCCGCTGCCCAGCTTTTGCACTTTGGCGGCGCCGGTGGCGTTGGCCAGCACGGCCAGTTTTTCAATTGGCAGTTTGTTTAAGATGCCGTAGAGCATAGCGCCCGACACAGAGTCGCCTGCCCCGGTCGTGTCTTTTACCTCGACCGAAAACCCGGGAGCGGCGGCTGTTTCTTTCCCATGAGCCAGCAGCAAGCCTTCGGCGCCAAGTTTCAAACCCACCCATTCGGGACCTAAGTCTTGAAGCTGCCTGACCAAGGCCCGGTCATCCAGCGCGCCGACCAAGCGGCGCGCTTCTTCGCGATTGAGCAGCAACACCCGGCTGAGCGCGGCCGCCTTTTTCACCCAGGCTGGATCGACTTCTGGATTCCCCGGGCCGGGATCGAAGACGGTGAACGCACCGGCGGCACGCGCAAGTTCGAGACCGCGCAGGATTAGCGAGGGGGTTTCTTTATATTCCGCCCACCCATCGGCATATAGGGCCTCGGCCTTTTGAACCGGAACATCCCAGGCAGCCGGCCAGCTACGCAGATGCAAAGAGCCCGGGTAACCGAGGTAAGCGGGCTCGCCTGAGGGATCCACCATCACCACCGCTACCGGAGTGTGGGCGCCGGGCGAAACCAGGAGCTGCGAGGTGTCTATGCCTTCGCGCTTGAGCCCGGCACCAACCATAAGGCCGGTGGCATCGTCACCGACCTCCCCGAGACAGCCCACCTGCAGGCCGAAGCGGGAGGCCATGATAGCCACGTTGCAGGCACCGCCTGGCCCCAGTTCCAGGTAGGAAAGCCGCTGAATGTCCTTTGCCTGTACGCCCAAGCGGGGCACGCGCAAGCTGAGATCGGCGATCAGGTCACCTAAAATGAGGACGCTCATCAGGTCCGTTTTCGCCGGTTGCGCCAAGCAGAGTAAGTGTGCACGAATTGGCGCGGAGTGAGCGGCGCGCCGGGCAGCTTCAAACGTTGAGCCAAACGCACCATCTGCGGCGGCGAAACGGCGGCTTGAGCCAACAACTCGGTCTGAGAGAAAACTTTGGAGATGGGCCCATCCGCCAGAAGGCGGCCGCCAGCCATCACCACGGCGCGCGTGGCGACCTGGGCGCAGAAATCCAGATCGTGGCTGATCAACAGGAGGGTACGATCCAGTTTATGCAAGCCCGCCAGGATGCGCTGGATGCGGCGGCGGCCGGCGGCGTCCTGCCCGATGCTGGGCTCATCGAAAACCAGCACGGGCGTATCCATGGCCAGGGTGGAAGCCAGAGCCAGCAATTTGCGCTCAAAGGGCTGCATATCGTAAGGGTTTACCTGGGCTTTGTCCAGCAGGCCGACCTGCTGCAAGGCGCGGCGGGTCTTCGCCTTCACTTTGGCTTCCGAAAAGCCCAGGTTGCGCGGTCCAAAGGCCACCTCGCGTTCCACACTGCGCTCAAAAAGTTGCTCGTCCGGATTTTGGAACAAGAACCCGACGCGGGTCGCCAATTGGGCGGTGGTGAAATCTTTCGTATCCCAATTCCCCACCCACACCCGCCCGGCAGTCGGGCGCAACAAACCATTGATTAATTTAACCAACGTCGTCTTGCCGGCTCCGTTCTCCCCAACGATCGCCACCGTTTCCCCCGAGGAGATGGCAAGGTCGATGCTATCCAGGGCGCGCACGCCTGAGTGGTAAACAAAGGAAACGCGCTCCACTTTCACCTTCATTGGAAGAGGGCCTGGGCTTGATTGAGCGTCACCGGCAAATGGCTAGGCGCTGAAACCAGCTTCTTATTCCTGGCGAGATCGGCCGCCTCACTGTATAGGGTACGACCAATACCTAATTTCACCAGGTCCGCGCTGGCCAGCACCGCGCGCGCCGTCCCGTCCATGACCAGGCGTCCATGGTCGAGCACGATCACGCGATCGGCATAGGCTGCCAGCCACTCCAGTTTGTGTTCCACCAACACCACTGTGGTGTCGCCGCGTTGCGAAATCATTTCGATGATCTTGAAAACAGCCTGGGTGCCATGCGGGTCGAGCTGCGAAACCGGCTCATCCAGCACCAACACCTTGGGCTGCATGGCCAGGATGGAAGCGATGGCCACGCGCTGCTGCTGCCCGCCGGAAAGTTCATAGGGAGAACGGTCGGCCAGGTCCGCCAGGTCCATAAGGGCCAGCACTTCATCGACCCGCGTGACGATCCTGCGGCGGGCCAGGCCGAGATTCTCCAAGCCAAAGGCGATCTCACCGCGCACGGTAAAACGCGCCCCGCTTATCTGATTGAACGCGTTCTGAAAGACCAGCCCGACCTCTCCGGCCAAGTCGGCCAGAGAAAGGTCGGAAATATTTTTCTTGCCGAGCCAAGCCCGCCCGCGCACCTCGCCTCGAAAAAAGTGTGGGGCAAAGCCGCTGAGCGCGTAACACAGGGTGGATTTCCCGGCTCCGTTGGCGCCGATGAAGCCGCAGAATTGCCCGGCCTTGATCTCCAGGTTGAGCTGCTGCAAGGCAAAGTGTTGCTGGCCGGGATAACGATAGGAGAAATCCTGCAAGCTGATCATTGAAATAAGGTCCAAACACGCAAGGTGATCAAGCCCAGGCCGAGCAGGAGAAGGACGAAGCGCAGCAGGCGCTGAGCCTGGCTATCGCGCAAGACCAGCAGGCTGGTCTTGCGGCCTGGCCGGCTGAAGCCGCGCGCCTCCAGCGCCATGGCGCGCTCCTCCACGTCCACAATGCTGCTGAGGATGAGCGGACCACTCAAGGGCACCAGCAGCTTGAGGCGGCGGACCAGGTTGCCGCCCGTCTCCAGGCCGCGGGCTTGTTGCGCCTGCAAGATCAGCTGAGCGCGGTCCTGGAAGCGGGGGAAGATCTGGATGGAGCTAAGCACAATGTAAGCCAGGCTGTTAGGCAGGCCGCGCTGGGTAAGCGCCTGCATCAAGGCGTCCGGCCGCGTGGTGAGGGTAAGCAACAAAGCCCCGCCCAGGGCGACCAGGATGCGCGCCGCCACGGTGAGGCCAGCCAGCCAGCCTTCGAACGTAAACGCAAAACGGCCAAGCGAGAACAAAACGGTTTCGCCGCCGGTGAAAAATCCCTGGATCAAGGACAGGGAAATTACAAAAGGAGTGATAACCGCCCAACTGCTGCGCAGAAATGGGGCAGTCACCTGACCCCAGCCAGCCAGGGGCAACAGGAGGAAAAAATAAGCGGCCAGCAACCAGTCAAGCCCTGGCAACGCGGCCGCACAAATTAAAAAGAAAAAGGTGAAAGCGAGTTTGGACAGTGGATGCAGCTGGTGCAGGCTGCTTTCCTTATCCAGGTACAACAGGTTGCCGCGCACGCAAGGATTAAACCATACTCAAAAAATGGCCCGCTTACGCGGGCCATTTGATGTGCATAGCGGTCTCATTCGCCGCGAGAACGCGCTTTCAATCGTTGCGGCAGCGCCAGCAGAACGGCCCAAACCACCAGGAAGGTGATCATCTTATCCAGTGGGTCGGACATGGTGCCCTGAGCAACGTTTGAGAACAGGGCATCGAGACCGGAGGCGCGAAAAGCGGCCACCACCGCATCCGTCCCGGCGCTTCCGGTGACGCCGCCGAATACATAAGCGGCGATGGGAGCTGACAGGATGGCGGCGACAACGCCAGTGATCAAGCCGCCGACGGCTGCCTTCCACCATTGCTGGAACCAACCGGCTTGGCCGAATATGCCGGCCAGCGCGCCGATAATGGCAGCAACGCCAGCCCAAGCGATCGCCTGGGGATAAAGGCCGGTCAAGGTCCAGATCACATTGGATAAAAAGCCGGTCAGTGCGCCAGCCCACGGCCCAACCAGCACGCCTACCAGCACCGTGCCGATCGAGTCCAGGTACAGAGGCAGGCCGACCAGGCGCGGGATTTGCCCGCCACCGATATTGATGGCGATGGCGACGGCGATAAGCGCAATACTATAGGTGGTGAATTCCTTACGGAAATTGTTCATGAGATCCTCCTGCGATCAGGAAAGGGAAGATAATTCATTATAAGCCGATAAGGCCTGATCTTAACAAGGGCAAAGTACGACGCGCTGATAAAATGCCTGCATGGCGCAGGTCACCATTTATTCCGATGGATCCTGCCTGGGCAACCCGGGCCGCGGCGGCTGGGCGGCGCTGATCCGCAGCGGTGGACGCGAGCGGGTGCTCAGCGGCAGCGAAGCGGTGAGCACCAATAACCGCATGGAACTGATGGCTGCCCTGCGCGCCCTGCAGGCGCTGGAGCAGCCGAGCCAGGTGGCCTTTTATACCGATTCGCAATATCTGCGGCGCGGTATTATCGAATGGTTGCCCGGCTGGCAGGCGCGCGGCTGGAAACGCAAAGGCGGTAAGTTGGCCAACGTGGAGCTGTGGCAGGCGCTGGCAGCAGCCATCCAACGCCACGAGATCCACTGGCATTGGGTGAAGGGGCATGCCACGGACAGGGACAACCATCGGGTGGACCGATTGGCTAAGCAAGCAATGATGGACAGGGAATAGAAAAAAAAGAAAAGGCCAATCCGACTGATTGACCTTTTCTTGCAACAGGTAAACGAGGTGTGGACTGCTGTGTTACGTGAGGCGACGACGGGATTCGAACCCGTGGTGAGGGTTTTGCAGACCCTTGCCTTACCACTTGGCCACGTCGCCTAAAGGGATTATACCGATTGTTACACAAAACACATTTACCCCTAAAGCTTTAAACAAAACAGGTCTTGCGACCTGTTTTAGAGCGGGCGACGGGATTTGAACCCGTGGCCTTCTCCTTGGCAAGGAGACGCTCTACCGCTGAGCCACGCCCGCTAGTGAGAAACAATTATAACCTGACATATGGAGTTGCGTTTTGGGCAGAGCCTAGGTTCTGCTCTAATTAGCTCCGCTCCTATTTCGCAATCCGGCCTGGAGTTCCGTTACTCGGCGTTAGCCGAGTAGGACACTCCAGAGGCAAGCGCTGCTTTTGCGCTTGCGTAGGTGCCGAGGGCCAGAATTGAACTGGCGACACCGCGATTTTCAGTCGCGTGCTCTACCAACTGAGCTACCTCGGCGAGGGGGTACCCCAAACTCCGGGGTGACATTGTACAGGCGGGCACAAGGGCTGTCAATCCGTAAACGGATGAGGGAGATTGCTTCACCCGCTAGGCTCGCTCGCAATGACGGCGGTTCAATAATCCCGCATGCCCACTTTTTTAGCGGGCAAGCCGGCCCAAACTTCATCTTCACCGGTGGATTCGAGCAGCACGGCGTTGGCGCCCAGCAGCGTGCCGCCGGCCACGCGCAACACGCCTTCTTTGCACAGCACCTTGCTGCCGGGCGAGAGGATGACCTCGTCACCTATTTCAATCCCCTGGAATTTCGAGCGTTCGATGGGCAGGTGAATATCCGCGCGACCCAGGGTGACGCCGGGATAGATCTTGACGTTGTTGCCGATCCTGGTGCGGGGATGGATAACGACGCCAAAGCCGCCATGCACCAGGGCGAATCCCTCCCCAATCTCTACAGAGCGAGGCACTTCGGCACCGAGGGCCTTGAGCAGCAAATAGGCCAGACGGCCGAACAGCGGGGAACGGCGGGCGTAAACCAGGCGAGTATGGAAGTCTTTGGTTGCCATCTGCGCTCTTATTCCCTGGGAACCAGTATCTTCCAGATGTCGATTGGGGGCGGGTCTGAGACCTGCCCTTACTAATCCTATAAATCCTTCACCATGTAGGTCTCGCCGAGCTGGTAGCCGCGGCCGGCGTAATAGCCGCGGGTGCCGACGGCGGCGATGACCGCCAGTCGGGCAAAGCCGGCGGCGCGGGCCTCTTCCTCGGCTTGGGCCAACAGGCGGGTGCCCAGGCCGATGTGCTGGGCGGCGCCACTTTGCTCGGAGCCCAGGCCCAGCGATTGGCCGTAGACGTGGACCTCACGCACCAGGGCGGCGCCAGCGAGGTCAACGAGGTTGGTGGGCGGGGAAGCGGGGCCTGGCAAAGACAGCCTGAGGAAGCCGGCAAGGCGATCTTCGGGGGTGACGAAGGAGAGGAAGTGCTCTTCTGCCGTTCCTGCAGGATAGGTGAAATCTTTGGTCTCCAGGCCGTCTAAATCGACCAGGCTGGCTCTGACCTCACGACAGCGGATGCAGCGGCAGGACTGGCCGCGCGAGCGCATGAGCGCGTGCACATCCATGCGCAGGCTGGTGCGCTTGTTGCCTTCGACGACATTGGTCGAGGGGATATCGCGGATGACGCGGTTGACGCGGCAATACTCGGGGATGGCGGCCTTAAGCTCAGCCAGGAGTTCAACGAGTTCTTCCGTGGAATACGGATGATATTCGCCGCGCTGCCAGTTGAGGTAGAGTTCCGCATTCTTTAACAGTTGGGTGGGATAAATTTTGAGTTCGTCGGGACAGAACCCATCCCAGAGCTTGGCGAAATCGACGCGGTCGCCAGCCAGGGTGGCGCCCAGCAAGTTGGGCATCCAGTGCAGTACGATCTTGAAACCAGCGGCGCGCAGCAGGGCGGTGGCGCGGCGAGTTTCGGCAACCGAGTGGCCGCGCTTGTTGAGCTCCAGGATCTGGTCATCAAAGCTTTGCGCGCCCAACTGCACCTTGGTGACGCCTAACGAGCGCAACCAGGCCAGTTCGTCCAGATCGATGTGGTCGGGGCGGGTCTCGATAGCCAGCCCTACGGTGCGATGCGTGGCAATTTCGTTGAGCTGTTGGGCGGCGCGCAGCGAAGAGCTGGGCACGCCGTTGAGCGCGTCGAACATGCGCAGGATGAACTCTTCCTGATACTCGCGTTTATAAGAAGACCAAGTGCCCCCCAGGATGAGCAACTCGATCTTATCGGTAGGATGGCCGAGAGTAGTCAGCGTGTCCAGACGACTGCGAACTTGTTCATAGGGATCGAACTCGTGCTGCAGGGCGCGCATGGCACCGGGCTCATCCGGCAGATAGCTCTTGGGCATGCGCACATCGGTGGGACAGAATACGCACTTGCCAGGGCAAGGATAGGGTTTAGTGAGCACGGTGACCACAGAAACGCCCGAGAGACTGCGCATGGGCTTGAGGCGAATGCGGGCCAGCAGGCCAGGCTCCTCGGCCCAGGCGCCGGTCTGGACTAACTCGCGATAGGCGGCGACCAGGATCTGCTTGCCGACGAAACCGCCGCCCTCCAAGGGATGGCGGCTAACGGCTTCGAAGACCGAAGCCCCGGCGCGAATATCTTTCAGCGCGGCGCGGGCGCACAGCAGACGTTCGGGAGTGGCCTGTTTGGCCAACTCCCAGGCCTGGATGCGAGGGCGGGGATTCTTGAGCAGGGTCATTGTGTGGTCATGCTTGATTCTTGTCGGCACTGCCAACTTTCCTAGAGATTGCCACGCTCGCAGCAAAGCCACTTGGGGATTGCCACGTCGGCCTCACTACGTTCGGCCTCCTCGCAATGACGGTTCGAGCAGGGAGATCGCTTCGCTCGCTGCGCTCGCTCGCATCGACTGTGCGCTGTTTTCTTCCTCTATAATCTTGAGGTTGGATACAGACATTGTAAGGCAACTCATCGCGTTGAACAGTCGATTTTATCAAAGTTTGGCCGCGCCTTTCTCGGCCAGCCGCGGCCGGCTGCAGCCGGGAGTGCTGCGGGTGCTGGAGGGACTGCCCGCTGAGGCGGACGTGCTGGACCTGGGCTGCGGCAACGGCGGGGTGGCGCGAGAGCTCGCCTGCCGCGGCCACCGCGGGCGGTACGTGGGGGTGGATTCCAGCGAGGAGCTGCTGAAAGAAGCAAGAAAAAACGTCCAAATTCCCAGGTCCAGCGTCCAACGTCCTACTTCCAGTATCCAATTCATCCAAGCGGACTTAACCTCTAATTTCAATCAGCATTCAGCATTCAGCAATCAGCATTTTGACTTTGTATTCGCTTTCGCCATGCTGCACCATATCCCCAGCCGTGAGTTACGGCTAGGTTTCCTGAAGCAGGTAGGCGGATTGCTGGCGCCTGGCGGCCGTTTTGTGCATTCCAACTGGCAATTTCTGAACAGCCCACGGCTGCGGGATCGCATCCAGCCCTGGGAAGCGGTCGACCTGGATGAAAGCCAAGTCGATGCTGGCGACTATCTGCTGGACTGGCGCAGCGGAGGCCGCGGGCTGCGCTATGTGCACCATTTCCACGAGGCCGAGCTGGGCGACCTGGCGGCGGAGGCGGGGTTCCAAGTGGTGGATAGTTTTCTCTCGGATGGCAAAGGCGGGGACCTGGCGTTGTATCAGGAGTGGGTGGTTGCTGCTGCGAAATAGTCAACCTGGTTAGCGCATCTCATATTGCTTGCCGACGTGATCTCTCCCGTACGCTGTCCTTTTTTACGCAAATTAATGCCTAAATGACTTCCTTGACAAAGCCGTCAATTTCCCCACAAGTTTCGCGATCCGTTTAATAATGGGGCCATGCTATCAATGGAAATGCTATGGGCCGTCCTCCAGGTTTGCCCTACCCTTACCTTCAGCATCTGGATGCGCCTTGGCCCCTGATCGGCAAGCGCATTCACGTTGCCCTCAACCAGGGGCACGATCCCTACTTTGCCGTGAAACTCGCCTTCGCCCAAACCAGGGAATCTGAACGGGAGAAGATCAAAGGCACCTTGCTGCAGGTCTTGCCGGTCATGCAAATTCCCGGTCTTTCCTACCGCCAGCGCGAAGCCCTGATCGCCCTGCGCGCCTCCAACGTCGCTTCGCTAGCCCAGCTCAGCCGTGTGCTTGTCCAAGATCGCGCCAATACTCACCGGCGCCTCAGCGCTCTCGTTAAAAAAGGCCTAGCTGTGAAATTTTACCAACCAGGCGGCGTTTATTATTTCGCCATCCCCAAACCATTGGAGAAGTCGGTCAAGGCCGCCGTCTCTCGGTTCATTAACAACCTTATCCAAGAATACTCATCCACACCTGCCACACCTGCCACACCTGCCACACCTGCAACGCCCGCACTCCCTGCACCCCTTGCACTCCCTGCAATGCCCGCAAATACCGACAACAGTGACAACAGTGACAACGCCTACAATTTCGACCTGATTGACAACATCGGCACATCTACAATGGCTTTTTGAGGGTTTTTATGGTTCATGTTACTCAGGGGAATCGGATAGGCTCTCCAACCGGCGGCTTCATGCCCGACCTTGCTTCATCTTCGCACCGGGTGCCGGAGCACTGTCTTTAGTTTTGCTGGCGCGGTGCGGCGCGGGTCGCCGAGGTAGATCTCGTGGTGCTTGCCATGGGTGCGGTAGCCGTGCGCGGTGGCGAATTCATTCATGCGAAGGATGGTGGCCGGCTCTTCAGAGTAGGGACCGAGGTGCATGACCTGCATGCTGAACCCCTCTTTGAGGGCTTCAAAGCGAGCATGGTCTAACATGGCGGGGTCCTTCTTGGCGCGCAGCTGTTCCCGGGCTTCAGCGAACAAGGTTGCGGTGACCGGAGTGGGCTGCATGATCATGGCGGTGAAATACCAGGGATCAGCGTGACTCACGGTGAACTTTTTATGGCTGTCTTTGGTCCACCACAAACCTTCCAACGGCATCACGGGATAGTTCACCGGGTTGTTTTTCCGTTTCTTACACATAAATTTGATCGTGTACGAGAGCCCATAGAGGGTTTCCACTGCAGCGAGGTAATCGGGGGCCTCCGCCACCGAGATGTTGGCCGGGATGACACCGTCCACCATGATGAAATTGAAGCGCGGGATTTTTATCACGGTGACTTCTTTGGCGCTGGGGCTATAGAGATGTTTGTATTGTTTCCTGAGATCGAGTATTTTCATGGCACTCCTGGGAAGTTAAGGCACCGCTCGAATGAAAGTGCAGGAGGGAAACCGCGGATGAACACTGATCAATCAAATCTGACTCTCCAGGCGGGGGATGTAACGGTCCAGCCATTCGAGTTCGGTCTGCAATAGGTTGTAACTATATTCGAACATACCTTCGAGAAAAAAGGGCAAATGCTCCTGGTGCTGCCAAGCCTGCTCCACTTCGTCGCGGCGCAGGAGCACGACGCGGCGGTAAATGCGCAAGGCCCTGGCCGCCTCGTCCGGCTGGATGCCGGGCAGCCCGGCCAGGCCTAGCAGGAAGGAGGAATTGGGCTGACCTGGCGCAGCTAGGGCCGCCAGAGTAGCCTGGCGCCAGGCGGCCTGCCCCTTGGGCTGGATGGTATAGACCTTACGGGTGGGGCCGCGGCCTGCAGCAGGTTGGGGCTGGCTGCTGATCCAGCCGCGGCTTTCCAGCTTGCTAAGAATGTAATAGATGGAAGAGAAACCTACCTCGGTCCAGTTGCGCATACCGCGGGACTCGATAAGTTGCTCGATCTCATAGCCGTGGCGGGGAGCCTCGGCTACCAGGCCAAGGATAGCTAATTCAGCGTTGGTCATATTATTCTAGTACTAGAATAGTAACAAAAAACAGTTAATTAGTCAATTAGTGATTAGTCACTTAGTGATTAGGCAATAGGAAATCAGGGATTGGGAAATATACCGGTTAAAGCCTCGACTCCGCATAAACCCTAGGTCACAATATGTGCCGAATCTTTCATCCTTCATCTTTTCTCGTTCCTGCTTGTATACTTCCCCCATGCCACGTGAAGCGCGTTCCCAACGAGTGGAAGCTATCGTGCTCAAGCACGCCGACTTTGGTGAGGCCGACCGGTTGCTGACGCTTTACACCCGCGAGCAGGGCAAAGTACGCGCCCTGGCCAAAGGGGCGCGCAAGCCCGGTTCGCGCAAGGGCGGGCACCTGGAGCCGTTCAGCCGGGCGCGGCTGCAACTGGCTACGGGGCGAGACCTGTTCATCGTCAACCAGGCTGAAGCCATCGAGGTCTATTCCAGCCTGACGGAGGACCTGGAAGCGCTAGGGTACGCCTCTTACGTCGTGGAACTGCTGGATAAATTCAGCGCCGATCACGACGCCAACCAGGCCTTATACCGGTTGGTGCGGGACACCCTGGGGCGCCTGGCGCGGGGCGAGGAATTGCAATTGACGGTGCGTTATTACGAAGTGCGCCTGATGGACCTGATGGGCTTCCGGCCTGAGCTGCAGGTTTGCTTGAAGTGCAGGAAAGCGATCCGCCCGCAAGACCAATATTTTTCTTTCGACCAGGGAGGCGCGCTGTGCCCGGATTGCGGGCGGCACGACCCAATCGCCCGCCCCATTTCCCTGGCGGCACTGAAGGTGCTGCGCCACCTGCAACGTAGCAGCTACCAGGAGGCGCGGCGGGCCAAGCCCAACCGCGACGTGCAAGTGGAGTTGGAGACGCTGATGAACGCCTACGTCATCTATTTGCTTGAACGCAATTTGAACACGCCGCGCTTTTTAAACCGAGTGCGGCATTCCGCCAAACAAAAGGAGAAGCCGTGAAACTCACCGATGTACGCCTGTTGGTCTCGGACATTGAAGCCTGCCGCGCCTTTTACAAAGACAAGTTGGAATTAAAAGAACAGGTGGCCGTGGAGGGCGTCTATTACGAATTCCTGGCCGGCGAAGGCGTGGTATCGATCTACAAACGGAAACTCATGGAGGGCGTGTTGGGGCAGGATTCCGGCGGACAGGTGAGCGGCGACCGGGCGGTGGTAGTTTTCCTGGTCGAGGATGTGGACCAGACGTATGCCAAGCTGCAAGGCAGGGGCGTGGCCTTTATCACACAACCGCACAACCAAGAAGCCTGGGCGTTGCGCGTGGCGCATTTGCGCGACCCGGAAGGGAATTTGATCGAGATCTATAAGCGGTTGAAGCAGTAAGCAGTAGACGGTAGGCAGTTGACAGCAATCAGAAGGATAAATCTTTCAATGATTTCCAATGCTTGACTTCTCGACTCGGTTGGCAGGAAGATGGTTATTCGGAAGACAGCGTTAGATGGATTCCTCGCTTTCTTGAATCCCAATTGGATATTGAATAATAGGCCGCTCGGAATGACAAAGGGGCTGGTTACCGTGGGTGAAATGCTGGCCTTAACACAAGAAAACAAGGGCGAGGTCACCTCGCCCCTACAAGAAATTAAAAACCTTCGAGTTTGGAAAAATCGGCGACGCCGGAGGCCAGGGCAACGATGCGCTGCAACATGCCAAGACGATTTCGGCGTAATTGTTCATCCTCGGCCATGACCAAGACCTTATCAAAGTAATTGGTAACAGCCAAAACCATAGGCTTAAATGATCGGAAGAATGATCCAACCGATCTCTGCTTGAGGTGATTTGTTTCGGCCTTCTTGATCGCGCCAAGAAATACTCTGTCCACAGTTTTATCTTCCAGCGAATTCTCGTCCACTTCGTAAATCTCTTTTAGACCGCGGGTGATGCGCACGCAACGGGAGAAGGCTGCCAGGGTCTGTGGCCAGTCCGGCTGGGCTAACTCGGCTGCCAGTTCCCGTACGGCGCGGGCAGCCGCGACGGGGTTGCGACCTTGCACGG
>Ga0209342_10002260_pt1 | contig 20909 bp, 25 predicted proteins | sample RifCSP16_2_FD_184023 | JGI IMG/M metagenome (GOLD analysis project Ga0209342, IMG submission 184023) | Soil microbial communities from Rifle, Colorado - Rifle CSP2_sed 16_2 (SPAdes) (version 2) | ecosystem: Environmental > Terrestrial > Deep subsurface > Rock core/Sediment | place: Rifle... | reverse complement strand
AAAAGCCGCCAAGCGCCACGACAAAACCTCCCGGAATTGTAAATCCCATAGGGGACGTTTCGATGAGGCTAGAGATAAAAATCAAAATATTTCCCCAGGATAAATATATTTTTTCGATGCTATTGATCAAATCTAAAGTTTCCATAATTTCTAATTATATAATTTAGTTCTTTACAAAACTAATATGAAAGGTTTATTGTTTTTCTAGCTTAGACAAATGGCTGAGTATGAGAAGAATTTACCAGGCATAGATGAGTTAGACGCAACAGAAGTTGCTGAGACTGCGGGCATAAATGATAAGAAAAAAGATTATTTAGAATTAATCGATGGTTTAGTTTTTAGGCTCCCTGATCATGATTTCAACGTAAATCTGAGTTCAGGAAGTATTCCTTTAAGATTAATCGAATCAGGTTTTCTTCCGAGAGAGTTCATGAAATTCTTTTATGACGAAAACGTACCTGGATTTTCCAGAATTTATATTGCTGCTAGTGATCGTGGTGACAGGGGTACTTATGTTTCAATATCTACCAAAGAAAGGAAAATTAAGTTTGCTATAAATCCAGTTACGGGAAGTCCGGAATTATTTTTTGAACACAGAAAAGAAGACGGGTGGGAGGTACAAGGAGAATCCGAGCCGATTACATGGGAAGAGTTCGAGACGGGTCTTTATATAGTGACCGAGTTGTCGGAATTAACTTCGGAAGTTAGTTAGTTGGTCCGGTTCCTCTTAAATATACCGCTTGCCATGGGCGGTAGTTAGAGAGAAACGTTTTTTCGAAGATAATCTCCCCACCTCTCTCAACCTTATAGTTGAAAGTTACTTTTGCTCCCCAGGCTTTATAATCAATTTGCTTTGTCGTTCCGGACGCAATTGTAGGATCATCTACATAAAGATCCTCCGGCGGAGGAACAACAGACGATACAACCGGCTTTGTTGTTGTGGCGATTCTACCGTCGCTTGTTCCGTAAATTTCAAAAACAAGGGCGGAGGTTTTTGCATCAAATATTGTTTGGATAAGAAGATGCTTCGGAGTATCGTTTTTGAATTTTAAATCTGTTGTCGGATCAAATACCGTTGCGTCCAGTCCCGGGGGAGATTCCTGTTCATAATAGCCGACACGGTACGAGTGAGCTCTTCTTTCGATAATAGGAAGGCCCGTGTTAAGTAATGCTCTGAAAAGAGTGGTTGAAACTTGGCATACACCCCCTCCGTCACCAAGAACTGTCCTTCCGTCGCGGATTACATACGCTTGTTTATAGCCCGTAAAAGAAGAAACGTCTCCCAATGTTTTATTAAAAGAGAAGGTTTCTCCGGGAGCGACAAGAACGCCGTTAAACCTTGAAGAAGCAAGTGAGATGTTATGAATCCTTGGAGCTATAGAGCCTCTGAATTTCGAAACACCACGCCCTATAAGTTCTTTTATTCCAAGGTTATTTACTTCTTCGTTTGTTATTTTCGGACGGGCAGTTTGAACCGGAGCTTGGATGGAAACATTTTTTTCTTCAGAAGTTTCCAGAACTCTTAAACTTTTTGTGATTTCCTGGACAAGACCTTTTTCGTTTACTGTTACGCCTTCTTTTGAAGGCAAAAATTCCGTGACCTTTCCATTCTCAAACCCAAACACGGCGTCTTGGGGTTCATGATTAAGTTTGGGAGATACATCGCGACTTATGTAATCATTAATCTTTTCTTGATTAAATTCTTGTTTTAGGTCTAAAAATGACAAGATGCTTTGGTTCTCTATTACGAGTGTTTGGTATTCGTAAACGATAGAGAGGTCTTTACCGAGGAATTTCTCAGCTCTCGTTTTAAAGATCTTTGCTTCTTCCTCGCTGAGGCTCGGGTCATTTTTGTTGAAAGAAAGTTCAATCGGTGAGTAATTAAGCGACGCAAGTCGTGTTTCAAGCGTTTTTTTAAAAAAGACCGTATCTATATCCTCCCCAGCAGAACCCTTATCTACTAGAACTTCGTTTTCTTTTATAGAAACTGATGGGAATTTCGGTTCGGTTGAAACTTGTGTTGATATTACTTGGAGATATTGGTCAAGCGCTTCTTCGTTAATATTGGTTTTAACCGGGATATTTTGGATGGAAAAAGGAGAAATTGCACGGTCGTAGTTGTCTTTAATTAAATTTCCTGTTCTATAAAAATAAAAAGCGGTCTCGACGGTTTGTTCTAAGTTGTATGAATTAACGTCTTTTAACGAGAGTTCAAAGCTCCTATTCTTGGCTATAATTGATATTTTTTCTGGCGGTCTTACATATTGTCTAAGTAAAGTTACTGCCGAGGCTTTAGTCATCCCGCCAACCTTAATTCCTGAAATCATTATTCCCGGGAAAATTTTATCTTGATAGTATAGATTGAAAGAAAGAACTATCATGACGGTAAGTAGGATGAAACTTAAAGATAAAGTGAAGCTACCCTTTTTCTTTAGTTTCGTAGCGACTTTTACGAAAAACAACTTTGTGACCTTAATCATTTTACAGATTGTATGATATCATGAATAAAGTTACCATGGCGGATAAAGTAACCCAAGTTTTTCAACCCAGTGAGCCACCGGTTCACCCTCAAGGTAAGCCCGTTTCTCAAGAAGTTCAACCGGAAGTTGTACAAGCTCAAGATCAGGCATCGATTGCGGAGGAAGTGGCGGAGGTTCCTAAACCCCCACGTAAAGGGGTTCTTAAAAAGTTGATTTTTTTTGGCCTTTTTTTTGTAATTTTATTAATAATGCTCGCTTTTGTAGCTACAAAGTTAAAACCGGCTAGTCAACTCCTTTTTGGCAAAAAAGGAGAAATTGTCTGGTGGGGCATGCAGCATGACAAAGGAGTATATTCTTCAATTATTGAGGAGTTTGAAAAAGAAAATCCGAATATTAAAATAATATACGAAAAGCAGTCGCCTCGGGATTATAGAGAAAGGTTGACTAATTCTCTAGCTTCAGGCAAGGGGCCCGACGTCTTTGAAATTCACAACAGCTGGCTTCCAATGTTCAAGACAGAGCTAGCTACCTTGCCAACGTCTGTGATGGGTAAAGAAGAGTTCGATAAATCATTTTATCCGTCAATAGTAGCTAACTTGACGACCGAAAAAGGAATTGTTGCAATGCCTTTGGAATATGATGCGCTAACCCTTTTTATAAATGAAGATATATTTGCCGCATCCCTTCAAAGACCTCCTGAGACGTGGGATGAATTGAAAAAATTGGTAGATCCAAGGGAAGAAAAATCCCTTACGATAAGAGAGAGAGACGGAAAGATCATTCAGTCCGGTATTGCTTTGGGAGAGACTTCTAACGTTGATCACTGGCCTGAAATCCTAGCCTTGATGATGTTTCAAAATAGGGTTAATCCAAGTAATCCTTCCGGCCAGAAAATGGCTGATGTGCTTACTTTCTACACTGATTTTAGAAGACAGAATGTTTGGGATGATACGCTTCCCGCCTCAACTACCGCTTTTGCTCAAGGAAAGCTGGCTATGTACTTTGGACCAACCGCGCGCGCTATCGATATTGCAAAAAATAATCCAAAACTGCGTTTTAAAACCGTAAGACTTCCTCAACTACCAAAAAATACTCCAAGTGACCCTAACTATTCATACAACACATTCTGGGTTCAATCCGTTTGGGAGAGAAGTAGTAATAAAGAAGCTGCGTGGATTTTACTGAAGTTCTTGGCGGAGAAAGGTTCTTTACAAGAGATAAACCAAAATATTAAAAAACACGAAACTTTGGAAAAAGTATACCCGAGGCCAGAGATGAACATTTCTTTGAGGGAAGATGATATATTGGGATCGATTATAGCCCTTGGGCTGGAGTCACATAGCTGGTATTTGGCTGACAATACTTTTGACGGGAATACTGGAATAAACTCTCAATTGAAGGCCGCCTTTGGCGGAGTCGTAAATGAATGGTCGGCAAGGAGCGGCGAAAAAGCTCTGAATGTCTTACAAGAGGAGGTCCAAAAAATTCTCATTCAATACGGCGTTTCTTTAAGATAGATATTGACAAAGGCTGACACAATCCATTACAATAGCACTCGCTGTTAGTAATTGCTAGCAGTCTTTTATTTTGAGGATATGACGACCACGAAACCTTCTAAGTTAAACCTTAAACCCGCGGCCGGTTATATTGTGATTGAACCTCTGGAGAAAGAGGAGAGAACTTCTTCTGGCATATATCTTCCTGATTCTGCAAGCGAGAAGCCTCAACAGGGTAAAATATTGGCAGTTGGCGATGACGAGATTACCGATACCGGTGCAAAAAGGAAGGCGCCAGCTAAAGTGGGAGACACCGTTATTTATAAAAAATGGGGAGGAAATGAAGTGAAGATTAAGGGAGTAGAATATCTATTCGCAAAATTCGATGATATACTCGCGGTGGTAACCGCTTGAATGACTAATTAACCTAATTTCTAATTAATCTAAATAATCACTAAGCACAAAGTTCAAATTGGGTTTTGGGAAATTGGAAATTAGTTAGAAATTAGAGCAATTAGAATAATTAGAAATTTTTAAGGTATGGCTAAACAACTTAAATTTTCAGATGATGCCCGAGTTGCCCTCTTAAGGGGTATTGATATAGTTGCAAAAGCAGTTGTGACAACTCTTGGCCCCAAAGGTAGAAACGTAGCGCTCGACAAAAAATGGGGTGCTCCGAATATCGTCCATGATGGGGTAACTGTTGCTAAAGAAATCGAACTTAAAGATCCGTTTGAAAACATGGGAGCACAGCTTGTTAAAGAAGCAGCCGATAAAACAAACGATGTTGCAGGAGACGGAACAACAACCGCAACGCTCCTTGCCCAACAAATGACGCAAGCCGGAATGAAAAATATAACGGCTGGTGCAAACCCCATGATTGTCAAAAAGGGAGTTGAGAAAGCGGTTGAGGCAGTTGTTGCCGAACTTAAAAAAATCTCAAAACCAATTAAAAATAGGGAGGAAATCGAACAAGTTGCTACAATTTCGGCAGGCGACGCTAATATTGGAGGAAAAATTGCAGAAGCTCTTGATAAAGTTGGTCGTGATGGAGTAGTTACGGTTGAAGAAGGGAAGGGTTTGACAATTGATATTGAATACAAAGAAGGAATGGAATTTGACAGGGGATACGTTTCGGCTTATTTTGTGACAAATCCGGACAGAATGGAAGCAGAAATAGAAGACGCCTATATCCTTCTCACAGATAAAAAAGTTTCTTCAATTCAGGACTTACTTCCGTTTTTGGAGAAGTTTGTAAAGGTTTCCAAAAGCCTTGTAATTATTGCTGATGAAGTTGAGGGTGAAGCACTAGCCACATTGGTTGTAAATAAATTAAAAGGGACATTTAATGTTTTGGCCATTAAAGCTCCGGGGTTTGGTGATAGGCGCAAGGAAATGCTAGAAGATATTGCAGTTCTAACTGGCGGAACCGTTATTTCAGAAGATACAGGCAGGACTTATGAATCAATTGAAGTAACAGATTTAGGCCAAGCAGATAAAGTTTGGGCTGATAAGGATAACGCAAGGATAATTGGAGGTAAGGGAGACAAAAAAGCAATTTCCGGAAGAATTACACTTCTTCAAAGGCAGATCAAAGAAACAGACTCGGATTTTGACCGCGAAAAATTGGAAGAGCGTTTGGCGAAGCTTTCGGGTGGAGTTGCCCAGATTAATGTCGGAGCGGCAACAGAGATTGAGCTTAACGAGAAAAAAGAAAGGGTAAAAGACGCGGTTGGAGCCACAAAAGCGGCGGTTGAGGAAGGAATTGTTCCCGGTGGAGGAGTTGCGCTTTTACGAGCTCGGGTGGTTTTAGATGATTTGCAAGTTGAAAACGAAGATGAGAAAGTTGGGGTCGATATTGTTCGGGAAGCTCTGGAAATGCCATTGAGAATGTTGGCCAGAAATTCGGGCGAAGACGACGGGTTTGTTCTAAGGCATATTTTGGAAAAACTTGAAAGCGAAAAGGACGGAGATTATGGATATAACGCTCTGACAGGAGAATTCGGTTCAATGACGAAATTCGGAATTTTAGACCCTTTGAAAGTTACACGTTTTGCCCTTCAAAACGCAGCCTCGGTTGCGATGATGGTTTTAACAACGGAAGGATTGATAACAGATCTTCCTGAAGAGAAGAAAGATATGCCAGGCATGCCTCCTGGCGGAATGGGTGGGGGAATGGACTACTAACATCAATTTTTAATTCCTAATTTTTAAAAGCTTCAGATAATTATATAATTCTTTCCATATGCAGAGAAAGAGATTAACCTATTTGTTAGATATTTTGGAAAAAGAGGTAAAACTTGCGAAAAGAAGGGCGGAAGAGCTTAGGGTTGTTGCCAATGAAGTATCTAAAACAGCCAGAAGTTCTTGGTCAGCCGCGGGAGAAAGATTTCTTACTCAAGGGCAAGCCCAAGCCGCAGAAGAGTATTTTAAGAGGATGCTGGATTTGATAGGAAAGATAGAAGGTGCAGTAAAAGAACCCACACCCGATAGTGTTGTTACATCATGTTTTGTGAAGCTAATCCTAGACGGGAGAGAGGAAGAATTTTATCTCGCTGAAGAAGTAGTAAGTATTCCTGGAGTAAAACTTGTTTCAAAGAGTTCTTTATTGGGAAAATCGCTTTTAGGGAAAAAAGTAAACGAGACCTTTAGTTTTGAGACTGTAGAAGGTAAAAAAGTTGAAGGTAAAATAATTTATCTTGGGTGAAAAGATAGAATTAGTGAGCAGTTATCTTATTTGTTAATGTCCTTTAAATTCCTCTAATGTCCTCTAAATTCTGTTAGACTTAAATTATGACTAATAAAGTCGTTGAGAAACTTATTGAAAAGACTTATAAAGAGTTGAGCCAAGCCAAGAAACCTCAAGAAAGATCACGGATTTCAAACACCCCAAACGGTCACATTTTTTTGGTTGCATGGTCAAACGCAAGTCTTTTAAGAATATTTGTCAGAAGATTTACTGATTTACTACCCAAGTCAGAGTACAGATTGAAGTCACAGTTTGATGACAATACCAGAAGCGTTGTAGCTAATATCGAAGAAGGGTTTGCAAGACCGACAACTTCGGAATATTTGAATTTTCTTGGATACTCCAGGGCAAGTTTGATTGAGGGAAAGGGGGATGCTCAAAGGTCTTTACAGGATGGATTTTTGAAACCTGTTCCCGGTTCTTCCCTTAAGGACTTGGAGATTGATTTATCCGACTGGCACGAGGCCCTAAAACGGTCGGTAATCTCAAAACCGATGGAAGTTAAAGGAAATTACAGGAATTTAGAGGAAGCGAAAGGAAAAAGGCAAAGTCCTGTAAAATCCTATAAATTCCTTTATCCTCCCGTAGATAATCTAAAAGCCGAAGACTTGACCTACGAGGTTTTCATAGAACTAATCAATAAAACCGATTGGCATTTACGAAGGTTGGTCGAGTCTTTAGAGGAGAAACTTGCTCGGGAGCAGAAGTTTTATCAGGTTGAGAAAGCAAGATTCCGAAGTAACCTTAGGTTGAGATAAAGGAACTTAGAGGAATCTAGGGGAGATTAGAGGATGAATACCAAGTCCTCTAAATTCCTATAACTTCCTCTAAAATCCTCTATAATCTTCTCTATGTGGCAGGATGCTGAGAAATTTCTCTCAAAAGATAAATATATTGGACCTTTAGTTAAAAAATACGGTTCGTGCAAAATAAAACCCAGAGTTCATACTGATTATTTTCAAGGTCTGGTTGGGGAAATAATTGGCCAGCAGCTTTCAGGTAGAGTGGCTGATGTTATTTACGACAGGCTCAAAAATAAAGTAAAAGGAAGATTAGCTCCCAGAAAAATTTTGGCCCTTGCCGATCAAGAATTGAGAAACTGTGGTATGGCTTGGGCCAAGGTAAGATCAATGAAAGATTTGGCCCAGAGAGTGAAAGATAGGAAGCTTCATATAAGATCATTGAATGAATTACCGGATGATGAAGTTATGAGAGAGTTGATATCGGTGAAGGGGATAGGGCGCTGGACCGCCGAGATGTTTTTAATGTTTACTCTGGGAAGATCTGACATTTTTCCGGTTGATGATCTGGGAATAAAAAAGGGGTTTGAAAAAGTCACAGGTGAGAAGTTTGACAAAGTTAAATCTGCAAGGTTCGCAGAAAAAAACTGGAAACCATACCGAACAGTTGCATCTTGGTATGTTTGGCAAGACTTAGACAACGGTTAATAATTATTTCAATGGCAGAATCGAGAGGGGGTTAATTGTTTTTCCGTTTTCGCGTATTTCGAGGTGAAGATGATCTCCTCGGGCACGGCCGGTTGCTCCGACCTTCCCTATTTCCATGGCATTACTTACTTCCTGACCTTTGGTAACTTCAATTTTTGAAAGATGAGCATAGAGAGAAAAAACTCCGTTCCCGTGATTTATTAATATGTTATTCCCATACCCCAACCTTGAATGCTCTGTAGTCTCGACTACTCCCGAAGTAATAGGATAGACAGGGTCACCCGTTATACCATCGAAATCAATTCCGGGATGAAAGAATTTATAGCCTTGGGTGATTTTAATGTTTTTTAGAGGGTACTGAACTCCCTTTTGAGTTGTTAAGATGATGGGTGTTGAAAGAGTCAGATTATCGACATTTTCTACACCGAGTGTTTGATTAGGAAGAAGTGAGGAAAAAATGACAAATAGCGCAATATTTACCCCGAAAACCTTCTTGATCTTTTTGTGTCCAAATATATGACCGAAAAAACGGGAAATTTTGTTTCCCGAGCGGGTCTTTTTGATATCTTCTAAGTCTGGAAAAAGAGGAATACCAGTAGATTCTCCGCGCTTTCTTACCAGATGTAAGTCAAGACGGTATCTTGTAGGCAAGTTGATTGAAAAACGTATCATATTTGGGCAGCTGGTAACAAAAAATCTCGCAAAATTTGCGAGATATGAGCTAATTATATCTTGTGAAATTCAAAAAGTCAAAAAAAAAGAGATATTTTAAAACATGGACTCAGATGTACTTGAATATCTTGTTTTAAAATTGTAGGATGTAAAAAGTCTGTCCCATAGAAAAATATTAAAGGGGGAGGTGATATAAATGAGCCTTCAAGTTGTAAGTGTAATTGGAAATGCTACCAAGGATGCGGAAGTGAGAGTCTCAAAAGACGGAGTTTCATATGTAACTTTTAGACTTGCTGTCAGTAATAGTGACGGCACGGCTACTTTTTACAACGTTTTGGTTTTTGGACATTATGGTGACGTAATAAAGGATCATGTGATACGCGGGCGCCAAATTTTTGTGAGTGGAAGACTGCAGGTTAGCGAAAAGGGCTATGTAAGTGTCGTTGCTGACCACATTGAGCTTCTAGCTCGACCAAAGCCAAAACCAGAACCAGGGCCCGTGGAGGAAGTTCCTGAGAAGGAAGAAGAAGAGGAAGAGGTTAAAAAATAGACAAACGATTTTTTGAGACCCGTGAGGGAGTCGAACCCTCCTAATCGGTTTTGCAGACCGATGCATAAGCCTCTCTGCCAACGGGTCACTCTGACTATTTTATCTTATTAGACCTCGAAATCAAAGCCCCATCGACTAATACTCGACAGGGCTTAAAAAGTAACCAAAAATCCAATCGTTAATTAACTATTTTGACTTTGCTTTAACAGTAACCTTTCTTGGTCTTGCGGCTGCTGCTTTGGGAATAGTAATTTCTAATACTCCGTGATCAACTTCTGCTTTTGCCTTATCCCAAACGCCCCCCGAAAGAGCACAGGTGTAGTAGTAATTGTAGGCAGATGCCCTATATTCGCCTTTCTTTTTTTCTTCGACCTTTTTCTCCGCTTTAACTGTTACCACACCATCTTCGATATTAACTTCAACGTCTTCGGCCGGAACTCCAGCAACAACTGCCTCGAGGTAAATATTTTTATCATCTTCGTGGATTTTTAAACCACGTTGAGTTGTAATGGTTGGAAATGTTTCGTCGGACTCGTCAAGCCATCTTGGCCAGGCGAAAAGACTTCCGAATGGATCCCTCCTTGCTAAGTTAACCATTCTATTCACCCCCTTTCTAGATGAATACAATTAGCGCTCTCATCTAGTGAGTGCTAAATTTATAATAATAAAGGATTGCTTATTTGTCAAGCCCAGCACCAAAATGGCATCTGATTTTTCAAAATATGAATCCAACTATATTGAAATTTAAACATTCCCTAAACAGTTAGAGATTAAAATTAATAGGATTCAAATCAGGTAATATTTTATGCCATTTTGGTGCTGGGTCAAGAGATTTGTGAATAACTTGCTAGGGATTTTGACTAGTGGTAAACTCTTTTACTGTGAAGAAAACAAAGCTTGTCGGGATCATTATACTTGGGTTGGCATTTCTGATTGGATTGATATTTTTTGTTATTGGTTACTTTAAACCCAAGGTCGCAGGCATTTTCATTGAGACAGATCCTCCTGCAAATGTATTTATAGATGGGGAAGAGGTGGGAAGAACGCCTTATGAGGTAAACCGGAGTCCTGGTGAGCTAGTAATCAAACTCATTCCAGACTCTTTCCAGGCGCCTCTTACTCCCTATGAAACTAAAGTCAACTTAATTGCCGGTGTACAGACGGTAATAAGGCGTGTATTTGCAGATAGCGAAGAAGGCTCAGCCGGCGAAATAATCTCCTTTGAAAGGATTGCAAAAGAGGAAACAAGTCTTACGGTTGTTAGCATTCCAGATTCAGCTCAATTGGAAATTGACGGGAGGGACAAAGCATTCACTCCCCACAAGACCTCTTCGATTTTACCCGGTGGGCACACTCTGGTTTTGTCATCGGAAGGGTTTCAAGAAAGAATTATTGAGGTTAAAACTCACCAAGGTTATAAATTAACAGCGATTGTTAAGCTTGCTAAATCACAAGGACAAGAAGTTATTGAGACTCTTTCAGTTACCCCAACTCCTTCTGACATAGGAAAAGAAATGGTTGAAATATTAGAGACCTCAACCGGGTTTTTGAGAGTGAGAAGAGAACCTTCAACGTTGGGAGAGGAAATAGGGAGAGTTGAGCCGGGTGAAAAGTACCCGCTTATTCAAACGGACGAAAAGACGGGATGGTTTGAAATTGAATACGAAGAGGGTAAGGAGGGGTGGATTTCAAATCAGTATGCCAGAAAGATAGAAGGGGGTTCAAAGCTAACTCCGACTCCGTCAAAAAAAGTTACACAGACACCTTCTCCGAAAGTAACCCCTAGCCCCAACTAGTTACTCCGCCGTAAAGAATCCAAACGATGAGACCAATCCAAAGGATAGCCGAGCCTACAAGCTCTTTGTCGGTCAAGAAAAGTTTTTCAGGAGTTTCGCTTCTATTTTCAAAGATTAATGCTTCATAGCGCATTATCCCAAAAATTACTATAGGTATTGTGGCCATCAGAAGCTTACTGATGGCAGTAGTTCTCGATATTTCGGCTAGCAAGATCCAGACTCTTGTAATTGGTGTGGGTGACTCAAAAAAGGTAAAAAGTGCCCAACTCATCCAGGCGGCGTTTCCAAACATTGTTACATACGAGTTTAGAAGCTCTCTTCGGTATTTTGTAAGACTAATTCTAGTTTCGCCATCGGGTATTGTTCCAAGCTCAGCCCGCCTTTTGCCAGATGCCAGGAAAAGGGCAACCGATATAATGCACAAAAGAAACCAAACAGATAAATGTGCGTCAATTACAAAAGCTCCTCCGTAAACCCTTAAAACAAAGCCAGATGCGATTATGAGGATGTCGATTATGTGGAAGTTTTTAAGTCCGAGACTGTAAAGAGCCTGAATTGAAAGATATGCAGAAACCGAAAGTAAAAAGAGCGTATTTAGGTTTACCGCAATGTATAGAGAAACAAATACAAATCCAAACATCGCCAATAGAGCCGGGAAGACCGAAAGGCTACCTGATGCAATTGGTCTTCTCTTTTTTAGCGGGTGAAGTTTGTCGCGTTCAGCGTCAGCAATGTCATTAAAGATATATGTAGCCGAGGCTGCAAAGCTGAAAGAAAGAAAAGCAAGGAAGGCTTTGGCTACGAGGGTGCTTTCTAAAAGATTTCCGCTGAAAATGAGCGCTGCGAAAAGAGAGAGATTTTTGACCCAATGGACAGGTCGGGAAATCTTTATTATTTGATAAAGACTTCCCGCCAAAGGTGAAGTTAAGTTTTTGATTTTTGTGTCAACCACAAGAGTAATCCTCCGACAAAGATGATAACTCCCACAATTGTATAGAACTTAGATTCCGCGTTCAAATTAAGAGCAAAAATTCCCAGAACCGCCGCACCTGCCCAGTAAAAAAGCGCTACCTGCCTTTTTGTTAGGCCGACGTCCAAGAGTTTATGATGAAGATGTCCCCTATCACCCCAAACAGGAGATTTGCCGGAAGCAACCCTTCTTATTATGGTATAGAAAGTATCGACCAGGGGTATCCCAAGAACAACGATCAATGTTCCAACCTTTGTTGTTGAAAGAATTGATAGTATCGCCAAAAGATATCCTGCCAGCGTTGCTCCTGAATAGGAGGGCATTATTTTTTGAGGGTAAAAGTTCCATGGTAAAAATCCGAAGTAAGCTCCAGCCGTAATCGAGGCCAGGATGATAACCTGCCATTGAGTAATATCGGCGGAGAATTTTAGAGAAAGAGCCGCAATCGTTGTAGCGGCAATTACGACAACCCCGGGGAGCTGACCGTCGACTCCTTTGGCGCCCATATTAAGCATATTCATCATAAAAACGATCCAAACTAGTGCAAACGCGTCGGATAAAACCCATATACTTCTTTCTTCTCCAATAAGGAAAAATTTTATTTGGGGTTGGGAGAGATCAAGAATTCCGTTAAATGGGTTCCTGATAAACGAAATTCCGATGCCGGCTAGGATTGGAATTCCTGCTGCCATAAATTGAATAAAAAGCCTTTTATAAGGATTTAAATCATATTTATCGTCCAAAACGCCAAGACTTGTAACCAAGGTTGCCCCAAGTAGTATTCCGATGAGATGTTTATCTAGAGGAAGAAAAATTATCGATGCAATCAAAATTCCTAGAAACGTGGCAGCTCCGCCGCCCCTAGGAACAGGATAAGTGTGAATTACTTTGGGATGTTTATGAAATCTTGGATCATCGATTATTCCGAATTTATGGGCCAACTTAATAATAATTGGCACGCTAGAGTAGGATATGATTCCGGAAAGTAATGCCGGGAAGAAAGCGAGATTGAAAAAGGCATTCATCAATTTAAAAACTACCGACAAGTAATATTATCTTAAGCGTAGTCACAAGAGAGAAGGCGCTAATTGCAAGCGAGGTAAGTATAAGAGATTTTTGTAAAAATTGATTATCTAAAAGTAAAGAAATAAGAGTATTAATGCCAGCTACAATAAGAGAAACCACTCCTGGAATAATGAGGCCAAAAGATGTGGTTAGTTGTTCCTCTCCTTCGGGTAGTCCGTAAAAGAGCGGTATTTGGGGCGGGAGACTTTTTTGGCTGAGTAAAACCGCCAAAATAGTTAGAATGCTCATAGTAAGCGAGGAATAAAGATATTTGATAAGTGGTATAGCAGGTTTGGCTGCCGCAGTTGAGAACGCTCTTTTGTTTTGCGATCTTTTGGAAGGCTTCATGGTGTTTCGGGCGGATTTGGTTTCTAGATTTTAACAAAAATGACCAGTATTAGTAAAAGTGGAAGCTTTAGCTTGAAATTAGAGATCTTACTTTGGGATTGAGGAGTTTCCAGATTTCGACCCCATCGATGGTTTCTGCAAGGCCGTAATTTTTTCTTAGGAAAAATTCCAGCTCGGGGAAAGAAGAGCTTTCAGGCAGAATTATTATAAAGGAGGGTAAATCTGAAGACAAGGTTTTTATGGTTTCTTCAGCGTTTGAAAAATCTTTGATATGATAATCGGCAACATATTTCCCCGGAGGGAATCTTCTGGAAAGAGCATAAATAGGTGAGGATTCTCCCCAAACAAAAATTTTTTCGTAAGGTTTGGTCAACGAAATTATAAAGTCAGCTATTTTATAGTTTCTGGGAACGTGGTTGCCAAATGTGGCCAAGTACTCATCTTTTGATATTTGTCTACTGGTCAGCTTCAGGAAACGGGCATAGTAAGGGTAGGTCGGATAATACCAAAACTTAAAATAGAAAGGAACCAGAAATGTGAGAGTTAGAGGTAAGATTGCCAAAACCTGCTCTTTTTTCTGATAGGTAAAAAGTATCGACAAAAGTAGGGCAAGAGGTGCAACTGACTGGATGAGATAATGTGGATAAGGGCGTTCGGATAACGTTACTGCAAAAAGGCTAAGGAAAAGCCAAGATGATGCAAAGAGGAATTCGCGCGAGACCCTTTTTTTCTTAATATAAAGAATCAAAATCCCTACAAAGACGACTCCTGCCCTCAGCAGAAGTGGTGCGTTTTTAACTAAGAACGGCTTTTGTACATCGCCCGGCCTAAAGCTGGATAAATACCCCACATTTTGCAGGAAAGCGGCGACAAGATATTCATTCAAGGCTCCCTTAAACCAAAACCATATAATTGTTAAGGCAATGGGACTAAGAAATCCAAGGCCAAGAATTAAAGTCTTTCGGCCTATTTCGGAGAGAACCTTCTTGTTGAGGCCTTTTTCTTTTGCTATCCAGATGAAGATAATTACCGGGAAGTCAAATATTGCTGGGACTTTGAACAGCGTTGATATTGAAAAGAGAACTCCCGAGAAAAAAAGATTTTTTCTTGTCAAATTTTTATTAAGAAGGAGATAGAAGGCCAATATTGTTGGCCCTATCATAAAGAGTTCTGCATTTACGATGTTTCCTTCGAGAAGAGGAATTGTGGTTAGGAGTGCAAAAATGGCTGTTGCAACCTGTTGAGCTTTTAGTTTCTTTGGGAAGAGTGTTTCTGATAGTTTCCAAAAGACAAAAATTGTCACTAAAACCCACAAGGTCAAAATCGCTTTGTACCAAAAAAGATTTCCTGCAATAGCGGCCATAATATATAAAAGCGGAGGTTTATTGTCGTGAACCTCGCTATATAAAGGGATGCCACTGCGTATTGCTTCACCCAATGTCAGGTAAATCATCTCATCCCCATAAGAATATGGTTCAAAAAAGGAAGGAATCCTGAGAATAAAAACCAGACAAAGCAGAATAAAAAGCCAGACAGGAGTATGGAGCTTTTCCAAGAAATTTTTCATACAAGTCCTATATCCAGTTTAACACAAAGTAGCATTATGTATGCAAGATTTTAGCTTCAAAATACTGTGCTTAGTTTAACCACAATGTAAAGTTGTATAATAGTCCTGATTAGATAGCCCTCTTTTTGAGATAGTGTATATGCTAAAAAGAATTGAGATGCTTCTTGATAGAGAAACTAAAAGGGATTTGAAATATTTATCTGTGGTTAAAAAACAGTCTGTCTCAAAACTGGTTAGAAATTATTTGTCGGAGTGGTTACCGGAGAAACTAGGGAACGAGAGGGAGATGATTAAAGGCAAAAAATCATAAAAATTTGAAAAACTCTTTTTTTGTCTGATGAACACTTTACCCAAATAGGTCTTAAGATTATTTGGATTCAATTCAACAGGTCTTGACAATACCGCGATATCGGTTTATTATGGTTTAATATGACAAACTTAGTTACCACAAACGTCAGAATATCTGAAGATGATTACGAGAAGTACAAAGAACTTGCCGTGAAACAGGGAAGAAGCTTTGCTTCTTTAGTGCGCCATGCATTGGACGTTACTTACACTAACCTCAAAGCAAGAAGAAAAAGGTTAAAGTCTCTTTGGGACATAGACAAGCATGCCATCAAAATATCCGGTCTTGATAATAAGGAGAGTATCGACGAAGTAGTATATTCACGCCTCCATGGAAGACAAAAGTAAACCCATTTTTGTGGATAGCGGAGCCCTCATTGCACTATATGTTAAAAACGATCAGTATCATAAAGAAGCGCTTGCTTTTTGGAAAAATGCAAAAGAAGAAAAATTGAAGTTTTTAACAAGTAATTTTATTTTCGACGAGGCAACGACGTGGATGCTATATAAGGGAGGAAAGGAAATGTCGGTTGATTTTGGAGAATATATTCTTTCAAATTCAGATATTCTTCCGATAAAATTGATTCTGCCGGAAGACGAGAAAACTGCTTGGGAACTTTTTAAAAAACTGCCTGTTGAAGTTTCTTATACAGATTGTACGTCATTCGGCCTGATGAAGCGATTAGATCTGGTGCATGCTTTCACTTTTGACAAGCATTTTATTCAGGCTGGTTTTCAAGCCCAACCTCCTTAATAGTGATAATATTGAAGTGTGAAAAAGACTTTAAGTTATGGAATTAGAGCTTTGAATTTTGCCTGGCTGCAAATGGGTTTTAAGATTCTTTAGTTTCCTGATTTCTTCAAGTACCAAATAAACTTCAACCCGTCGAATTCTTTGACTTCTTCTTGTCCAAAATTCGGAACTTCTATTTCTTCAATTGGCCCACTTGTTACTACCCCGATTCTTTTTACTCCCTCCGGGATTTCGCGGATGATGTCGGATTCATCCATCAAAGCCGTTCCGACGAAGAAGGGGAGTTCGGCGTCTCCTGAAGTATAAATCGGAGCAGGAATGCCGTAATATTTTGTTTCCCAGATGTGGTGGGTTCCGTTACTGTACCAATTAATAAGGAAATCTCCTTCTTTTTGAGTTTCCTTAACGTAACCTGCCATTTCTCGAAAGGGAAGTTTTGCCGGGTGAGTGAAGTACTGATAATCCATTATTCCAAAAAATATTGCTAGAATTGCAAGTGGAACTATTGATAACTTGCTTCTTGAAGAAACCAAAACCAGCATTGCTGCTGGGATAGTATAAAGAAGGTAGCGGTTGAAAAAGATAGATTGGAATTTTTGGGAAATAAACCAGGTAGCAAGAATTGGCCCCAGAAACCACACAAGAAGAAAAGTGGTTTTTTTAATTCCCCCCCACCACTTTCTTAAAACAAGCGTTGCAATAGATATATATAAAGCAGCATGGTAAAGAGGAGTGCCAAGAACTGGTATAGTAAGATTTTCGTTTTTAATTCCTTGGGCAATGTAATCTGCGATTATTTTGTATAGGTCTTGGGGAGTGGGTGTTCCGAGCCAAAAGCCTCCCGAGACCATTTTCGTCTGCGAATACAAAGGATATAACCAGGGGACATAACTGGCGGCGGTAATCAAAAACAGCTTAAACATCTTTTTGGCCCTAATCCTTTTGCCAAAAGTAAGTTCATAAAGCCACCATACTCCTTGAATTGATACCGCAAAAAAGGCAAAGTGGTGCGAATAAAGTGCCCAGAGGGTAAAAAAGACATATCCTACTTTGTCTCTTTTTCTGATTATTTCCTCATTATAAAAAATCCTTAAAAAGTAATACATTGAGGCGGCAACTCCTAGGCTCATTATCGAATACATCCTTCCCTCGAATGCGTAGATGAAGAAAAAGGGGTTTAAAAAAAGAAAAAGTGCTGCCAGAAGTCCTGTTTTTCTACTCCAAAAAAGTGAGGCAATTTTGTAAGTAAAAAAGATCGTCCCCAAAAAGAAAGTAAAAGAAAGGTTTCGGATGTAAATTTCGTCGGTACCGAGTGTATTAAAAACTACCCATTCCCAGATATTCCATAAAGGGGGAGAAGTATCGCGGGAGATGATAGATATTATTTCGGGAAGAGACTTCATTGACAAAATCGCACTAAATCCTTCATCTCCCCACAGACTTTGGTTAAAAACATTTTGCATGAATTCAGTGTATCAAAAATCTTTGCATAGCATAACTGAAATATGCTTAAATTAATAAATGCACGAAAATCCAGTAAATCCGGATGTTCAATCTCCTCAAGCTCCGGTCCAACCAATTACCACTTTGGCGGTTCCAGCCGCCGCATCAGAAGCCTCAACAAAAGCTGGTTTTATTTTAAGAGGTGGTGCTTATTTTATTGACACTTTAATTTTTGGAATTTTTGCCATAATTTTTACTGTACTTTTTCCGGATTCGGAAGAACTATTTCAAGGCTTATTTGGCTTGCTGACTTTAGTATATTTTTGGTTAGCTACCGGAATTTACGGAACGACACTAGGCAAGAAGTTTTATCACCTCCGTGTTATTAGAACCGATGACGCTAAAGTTGGTTTGGGTAAGGCATTCTTGCGCGAATTTGTGGGAAGAATATTATCTTCTTTAATTTTCTCCCTGGGGTATTTCTGGGTTATATGGGATAAGGAGAAGCAAGGTTGGCACGATAAAATTGCCAAAACATACGTTGTCCAAGATGCCCCCGTCGGCAAGGGGAAAATGTTTCTGGCATATGTTGTAACCTTTACCTTGCCAATTATTGCAATATTGGGAATATTTTCCGTAATTGTACTTGCTGCAATTAATCCTACTAGACAATTGGAAAAGGCAAGAAAAGCGCAAGAGGAACTTGAAAGACAACAACAAGAGTTTCAGCAAAATTTGCCCCCCCAAAATCAATTACAATATAATTGACTTTAATTACAATCATTTATCTGTAATAGTCTGTTACGACAGAGTAGGTATATTAAGGAGTACAATTAATTAGAGAGTGGGTGTAATTGCTATCTGCGCTTCAGATTTATATGATTAGATTTTTGAACAGGAAGTTTAAATACTCCATAGCTTTTATAATACTTGTGATTATTGCGGTTTTTGTTTTTTGGAAAACGAGCGTCGTTCTTACTCTGGTTTTAATACTTTCAGCTGTATTAAAGAGTAAAATAATTCCGATTAAAAAGGAATTTCTATGGTTTATTATTTCTGGAGCAGTTGGTTCTTTGGGAGAGAGTTTAATTATGACGGGCGGAACTTGGGCTTATTCGTATTCGGATATTTTTAATTTCCCCCTCTGGCTTCCATTCGTTTGGGGACTAGCCGGTATTGTTGGAATCAGTCTTTATCAAGGTATAACAGAAACAGAGTTATGATTAAATTACTGAAAAAGGGCAAGTATTCTTTGGTCGAGACAAGAAATGATGTTAAGGTTTTGAAGCTGGATAAGAAATCTTTTGTTTGGGTTTTTACAAAAACAGTTGGAGAAATTCTGGTTGCAACTCATCGAGGTCACAGGACAGATCAAAAGCTGGCAAAAGGGGATTACAGAGTTTACGAAGTTAAGGATGAGCCAAAATTGGTTGACCAACTTCACCTAGAGTTAGCCATAGGTGAAGGTGACTGGCAGGGATATTTACTTCCGACCGGCTTTCCGAAAGATAAGAAAACTCGTTCTCGCATTATTCCTACCAATGAGTTAATATCCAAATGAAAAAAATTTGACTTCAAGTTAGCCTCCGGCTTTCTGAGTGTATAATGTATTTGTGAATATAAAACTGTCGGATTCATTAGTTCGCCTTGGTTTTAAGCAAGCCTTAGGAGTAACTTTATATTGTGCGCTCATTGGAATTTTTTTCTGGAAAGGGAATGAGATTTTTGGAAAGGTTCCAAATTATGCCGGACCGGTTGCCTTCCTACTCCTTTTTTCGCTATCAGCCTTAATTTGTGCTTTAATTGTTTTTTACCAGCCATATAAATTATTTTTTGACGGAAACCTGCCTGCCGGCAGGCAGGGAAAAAATGAGGCTGTTGATTTGGTTTTGGCAACGACCGGCTGGCTTTTTATTTCCTTTTTAGTATTTCTTTCCCTTGCTGTTTTTATTGGTTGAGTACAAACCTGTCTTCAAATTAGCAAGGTGGGAAGGCTATCTAATCTCTAACTTTTTGATTTTCGCAATATAACTTTTAGAAATAGATTTCGGGTATTTTGTTAACAATTTTAATGTATTTTCGTTTTTAATAATATTACGTTTTTCTTTCCTTTCTTCTTTGTCTTGAAAGTCCTGCCATTTTTTATATCCGCCTTCGGTTAAATGCATCGAGCCTGTACAAACCTTGCTTTCACAAGAGCATATATGCGTGCAGTCTATGCATTGTTTGCATGGAGGAAACAGATAAGAAATTGTCAATTCGTCCCCCTTTTTAATATTCTTTAAAGCAAAAACCAAAGTGTGACGGTTAAATTTAAAAATCCAGCAATTAGGGGTACATGAATGGTTCAGTAGGTATATGCCGGGTTTTTTTAAATTGGGGTAAATGCCTGTTGTGTCGCTGTAATACATCAGATATAGATTTTCTTTTTCTTTATCAAAATCTACATCCTTCAGGTGAACCAGTTTTCCAACGTAATCTCCGATAAGTGTACCTTCCGAAATTGGGTTCTTTGCGAAAATGCCCCTTCCTTTACTTTTTGTTTCTTTGACCTCCCAATAATTTTCTTTCAATAAAAACATATGTTAATTAAGCATAGGTATTGAATTTTAGCTCAAAACAAAGTAACGCCAATAATTTGTCCTTGGAACGTTTGACGTCCTTCAAATTAACTCTAAGAGTAATTTGTTATAATGTAAAAATCATGAAAGCGGTTCAGGTAAGTTCTTACGGCGGGCCGGAAGTTTTAGCAATTAATGAAGTTGTCAAACCCGAGCCTAAAGCAGGCCAGATTTTAGTAGAAGTTTATACAGCTAGTATCAATCCGTTTGATGTGGCTGTCATGTCAGGCTCTCTTAAAGACATGATGCCAATTGAATTGCCTTTTACACCCGGAGGAGATTTTGCCGGTGTTATTTCTGAGGTAGGGGAAGCAGTGGCCGATTTTGCGCTGGGGGATAAAGTATTCGGATCGGCAAATGTTGTGAATGGAGGAACCGGTTCATTGGCGGAACTGGCCATAGCCAATGCGGCTAACACTGGGCGGATGCCCAAGATTAATTTCGAGACGGCTGCGGCTCTTCCTCTGGTAGGGAGCAGTGTGGTGCAGGCGATTGAAGAGCATATGCAACTTGCAGCAGGGCAGAAAATTTTAATTCACGGGGGAGCCGGGGGGATAGGGCACTTGGCAATTCAGCTTGCCAAATCAATTGGTGCGTATGTTGCG
>Ga0209342_10002259_pt1 | contig 20914 bp, 19 predicted proteins | sample RifCSP16_2_FD_184023 | JGI IMG/M metagenome (GOLD analysis project Ga0209342, IMG submission 184023) | Soil microbial communities from Rifle, Colorado - Rifle CSP2_sed 16_2 (SPAdes) (version 2) | ecosystem: Environmental > Terrestrial > Deep subsurface > Rock core/Sediment | place: Rifle... | reverse complement strand
GAGCTGAGCCGCGTCCCTCAGCGCGAGCCGGGAATGACGCCGTACGAGATCATGCTCTCGGAGTCACAGGAGCGGATGCTCCTGGTGGTGGCGCGGGGTCGCGAGCACGAGGTCCAAAAGGTCTTCGCGAAGTGGGAGCTTGATGCGGTGCCGATCGGTCGGGTCACGGGTGACCAGATCTTGAGGGCCACGATGGATGGCGAGGTGGTCGCGGAACTGCCGGTGCGCGCCCTCACGGATGAGGCGCCGGTCTACGAGCGGCCCACACACCGCCCGGAGTGGCTCGATGCGCTGCAGGCGTTTGATCCCATGACCCTCCCTGAGCCGGTTGACTATGGCCGGGCGCTGATTCAGCTCCTCGCTTCACCGCGCATTGCGTCGAAGGAGTGGGTCTGGCGCCAGTACGATCACATGGTCGGGACGAACACGCTGGTCCTTCCCGGTTCTGACGCGGCAGTGCTCAGGATCAAGGGAAGTGAGAAAGCGATCGCGGTCACGACCGATGGGAACGGACGTTACTGCTTCCTGGATCCGGCCGCTGGGGGCGCGATGGCTGTGGCTGAGGCCGCTCGCAATCTCTCGTGCTCAGGGGCTCGCCCGCTGGCCGTGACTGACTGCCTCAACTTCGGATCTCCTGAAGCCGGAGATCCTCTGGCAGTTTGCTCAGGTTGTCGAGGGAATTGCTCACGCCTGCAGAACGCTCGAGATTCCGGTGGTGAGCGGCAATGTTTCTTTCTACAATGAAACTGTGGGGCGGGCCGTGCTGCCAACGCCCGTGATCGGGATGGCCGGGCTCCTTGAGAGGGCCGAGTGGCGGACCACTCAATGGTTTCACGCTCCCGGAGACTACATCATGCTATTGGGGCCTCCCCAGGTGAGCTTGGGCGGGAGCGAATACCTTGAGCTGATCCACGGTCAAGTGGCGGGGCGGTTGGCGCCACTGGACTGCTCAGTCGAGCAGGCCCTCGGAGCCGCGCTCCGGGCAGCCATTGAGGCGAGGCTGATCCACTCCGCTCACGACGCCTCGGACGGCGGCCTCGCGGTCGCGCTCGCTGAGTCATGCATCAGCGGTCCGGTCGAATACGGCGCTGACCTGGAGATTGTGGAACGCGACAGGCCCGATCTGGCGCTCTTCGGCGAGGGGCCATCGCGCGTGGTGGTCTCGGTTCCGCCTGAGGCGATGGAGCCATTCGAGCATCTCATGGGGGAGTGGACCGTACCGTGGCAGGTGATCGGGCGTGTTGGCGGGCATCGGTTCCGCGTTCAGATTGGCGGACGACCGGTCATCGATCTTCCGGTGACTGAGCTCGGCCATGCGTGGAGGAACGGGTTTGCGAATGCCGTCTCATAGCCTAGAGGACAAGTTTCACGACGAGTGCGGCATTGTCGGGATCTGGAACCATCCCGAAGCCGCGAATCTCGCCTATCTGGGCCTCTATGCGCTCCAGCACCGGGGGCAGGAATCTGCCGGAATCGCGGCCACTGATGGCGAGCGATTCCACGTGGAAAAGGCGATGGGGTGGGTGGCTGATGTCTTCAGTCCTGAGCGGCTGAGGCGTCTTTCCGGGCATCATGCCATCGGGCATGTTCGCTACTCGACCTCAGGCAGCTCCACGACGAAGAACGCCCAACCGATCGAGGGGCGCTTTGCCCATGGTCCGATCGCGCTGGGCCATAACGGCAACCTGGTGAATGCTCAACCGTTGAGGAGCGAGTTGGAGGGGGAGGGCGCGATCTTCCACTCGGACTCCGATTCCGAGGTGATCCTGCATCTCCTGGCCCGCGCGCAGGGATCCACCCTGGTGGATGGGCTCTGCCGGGCGTTGAGCCGGGTGAAGGGCGCGTATTCGCTCGTGCTGCTCACACCGGACAGTCTGATCGCCGTGCGTGATCCATTCGGCTTCCGTCCGCTCGTGCTCGGCAAGTTCGGAGAGAGCTGGGTCTTCGCCTCGGAGACATGCGCGCTTGATCTCCTGGAGGCGAAATTCGTTCGGGAGGTCGAGCCGGGCGAGATCGTCACCGTGACTGGCCAAGGGCTCTCTTCGACAAAACCATTCGCCCGCGAATCGCCGGCCCAGTGCGTCTTCGAGTATGTGTATTTCGCGCGCCCTGATTCAAACCTCTGGGGGCGCAATGTCCACGGGGTGCGGAAGGCGTTGGGTCGCCAGCTCGCCCGCGAGCATCCGGTCTCGGCCGATGTCGTGATTCCCGTGCCCGACTCCGGGATGGGCGCGGCGCTCGGGTTCGCCGAGGAATCAGGGATCCCGTTTGAGGTGGGGCTGATTCGCAATCACTACGTGGGACGGACCTTCATCGAGCCGCGACAGGGGATCCGCCACTTCGGCGTGAAGGTGAAGCTGAACCCGATGCCCGAGACCCTGAGTGGGCGGCGGGTGGTTGTGGTGGATGACTCCATCGTGCGAGGGACCACGAGCAGGAAGATCGCCAAGATGATTCGAGGCGCCGGCGCTCGAGAGGTTCATGTGAGGATCTCCTCGCCTCCGATCCAGTGGCCGTGCTATTACGGGATCGACACCCCCAAGCGGAAAGAGCTGATCGCTGCGACTCATCACCTGGAGGAGATTCGGCGCTACCTGGATGCGGATAGCCTCGGGTACCTCTCACTGGATGGGATGCTGAAGGCCACGGGCTCGGACCCCAGCCTGTTCTGCCACGCCTGCTTCACGGGTGGCTGCCGGGTCGGATTTGAGCAGGAAGAGACGCCGCAGCTTCGCCTGTTTGATGCGTAGCTCTATGCCGGCTTCAATCGGGGTCCGGGGTCCGGGGTCCGGGGCTCGGGGCTCAGGGTCCGGCACCCGTAGGTTTGGGGGACCCAAACCTGGACACGGGTACCCCCGCGTCCAGATTTCGCGAAGCGAAATCTGCGGGGGGGATCGGGATTAGGACTCCTGGATGCGAACCCCGAACCCCAAACCCCGAACCCCGAAAGGAACGCGAAGTCTGCCTCGGCAACCATGCCCCCCAACCTTGAAAGGCGCGCTAACGTACAGACACGCCGGCGTGGACATCGAGGCGGGGGACGAGGCTGTTCGAAGGATCGCACCCCTCGCGAAGACAACCTTTCGCCCCGAAGTCATCGGCGAGATCGGCGCCTTTGCAGGGCTCGTCACACTTCCCCAACGCTATCGGAATCCGGTCCTGGTGGCCTCCGCTGATGGCGTGGGGACAAAACTCAAGGTGGCCTTTCTCGCGGGCCGTCACGACACGGTAGGGATCGACCTTGTTGCGATGGGGGTGAACGATCTTCTGGTGCACGGCGCTGAGCCGCTCTTTTTCCTCGACTACCTGGCCGCCTCGAAAGTGATCCCGGAGCGGGTCGAAGCGATTGTGAGTGGAATCGCCGAGGGATGCCGACAGGCTGGTTGCGCGCTCATTGGCGGTGAGACTGCCGAGCTTCCTGACTTTTATGCGCCTGGGGAATACGATCTGGCAGGCTTCGCCGTTGGTGTGGCTGAGCGCGACCGGATCGTCAACGGGGCGGCGATCAAACCCGGGGATCGCGTGTTGGGGCTGGCCTCTTCAGGGCTCCACTCAAACGGGTTTTCCTTGGCTCGGAAGATCGTGTTCGAAACAATGGGGCTGACCGTTCGTGACCTGCTTCCCGGGCTTAGCCGGACAGTGGGCGACGAGCTCCTCTGCCCAACTCGGATCTACGTTCGATCAGTCCTGCCACTTCTCGAGGAGTGCGCTCCGCACGGGATGGCTCACGTGACTGGCGGCGGAGTCACCGGAAATCTTCCTCGTGTGCTTCCCGACGGCTGCAGAGCAGTGATCAAGAAAGGGGGCTGGCCGGCTCCACCGATTTTCTCGCTTCTGGGAGAAGCCGGGAAAGTCACTGAGGCTGAGATGTTCAGGACGTTCAACATGGGGATCGGATTCATTCTGGTCGTGGGAGCTGAGGAGAAGGAGCGCGTGGCCCGCAAGCTCGCGGGCCTGGGCGAGCAACTCTTTGAGATCGGTGAGATTGTTTCCGGTAAGCGAGGCGTCAGCTATGTCTAGACCTGTCCTCATCAGTATGGTACGCGGGAATCAAATGAGGTGTCAGATGACAGATGTCAGATGTCGGTCGGTCGGGTTTCAGGCATCCGAGATCCGACATCCGAGATCCGAGGTCTGAAATGCGAACCCCGAACCCCGGACCCCGAATCCCGCTTCCGATCGGCGTGCTGGCGTCTGGGCGCGGCTCGAACTTTCAAGCGATCATTGACGCGATCGAGGCCGGGCGCCTCGACGCGCGGATCGCGCTCCTGGTGACCGATCGTCCTGACGCACAGGCCATCGAGCGGGCACGGCGGCACGGCGTGAAGTCAGCGTTCGTGGATCCGAAGGCGTACGACAGCAGGGAGATGTTCGACAGGGCGCTGGTCTCTCTATTGAAGGCTCATCAGGTCGAGCTGGTCTGCCTTGCAGGGTTCATGAGGATCCTCTCGAAAACGATCCTCGATGCCTTCCCGGGGCGGATCATGAACATTCATCCCTCGCTCTTGCCGTCGTTCCCGGGGCTCCACGCCCAGCGCCAAGCGCTTCGGCACGGGGTGAAGGTGTCCGGCGCGACCGTGCATTTCGCTGATGACGGCGTGGATTCCGGCCCGATCATCCTTCAGGCCGCGGTGCCGGTCAAGGACGACGACTCTGAAGAGAGTCTTGCCGCGCGTATCTTGCACCAGGAGCACCAGATCTACCCGCGCGCGATCCAGCTCTACGCGGAAGGTCGATTGAAGCTCATTGGGCGCCGGGTCCTCATCGAGGAGAAATAATGAGCCGAATCAAGCGGGCGTTGATGAGCGTGCACGACAAGGAAGGTCTGGTGGAGTTCGCTCGAGGACTTCAGGGTCTCGGGTGCGAGATTCTCTCCACAGGCGGGACCGCCAAGCTGCTCCGAGACTCGGGTGTGAAGGTTGTTGACGTCTCCGAGGTGACCGGGTTCCCGGAGATGCTTGACGGGCGCGTGAAGACGCTCCATCCGAAGGTTCACGCGGGAATCCTCGCGCGCCGAGACAAGCCTGAGCATCTCGCCCAGCTCAAGGCTCAGGGGATCGAGGCGATCGACCTCGTCGTCATCAACCTCTACCCGTTCGAAAAGACCGTCGCGAAGCCCGACGTCACCCTGGCTGAGGCCATCGAGCAGATCGACATCGGGGGACCGGCGATGATCAGAGCCGCGGCAAAAAACTGGCAGGGTGTGGCGGTTGTGGTCGGCCAAGAGCAGTACGCGCCACTGCTTCACGAACTGAAGAAGAGCGACGGACGCCTCTCGGATGAGACGCGCTACCGCTTGGCCCAGGAGGCGTTCCGTCGCACAGCGCAGTATGACGCCGCGATCGCCGCGTATCTGAGAAGCCCCGGCGTGACCGGACGTGAGCCCGCTGCGCCTGACGCATCGAAGTTCTCCCCCGTGATCCGCCTCGAGCTTGAAAAGAGAGAGGAGCTACGGTACGGGGAGAACCCTCACCAGTCGGCCGCGTTCTATCGTCAGCTCCATGCTGCCGCGTGGGGCGTGGCGAACGCTCGCCAGCTTCACGGTCCCGAGCTCTCATACAACAACTACCTCGACTTCTCAGCAGCGCTCGGCCTGCTCTTGGAGTTCGGCGATCCGGCCGCGGTCGTGATCAAGCACACCAACCCGTGCGGCGCGGCGATCGGCGGCTCGGTCGGCGACGCCATGAGAAAGGCCAAAGCCTCCGATCCGGTGTCGATCTACGGCGGGATTGTGGGCGTGAACCGCACGCTCGACATGGAACTGGTGAAAGAGCTTTCCGGAATTCTTCTTGAAATCCTCTTTGCCCCGTCATACGACTCCGACGCGCTCGAAGAGCTGCGTCGGACGAAAAAGAAGTGCCGGGTGCTGGAGGTGGCGTGCGAGCGCTCGGCTCTTCCTCGCCATCTCGTGGAGTACCGGAGTGTCCTGGGTGGTGTGCTGGCGCAGTCTCCTGACTTTGCTGACCTCAACCCCTCAGAGCTCCACGTGGTGTCCAAGCGTCAGCCCACAGAGCGTGAGTGGGCGGCCCTTCGGTTCGGCTGGAAGGTCGCCAAGCACGTGAAGTCCAACGCCATTGTCCTGGCAACGGGTGATCAGGTCGTCGGGGTGGGGGCAGGGCAGATGAACCGGGTGGATTCCGCGCGGCTGGCGGTGATGCGCGCGCGCGAGGTCGGTCTGGATCCCAAGGGGAGCGTCGTGGCCTCTGACGCCTTTTTCCCGTTCCGCGACGGTCTCGATGTCTGCGCCCAGGCCGGCGCCACCGCGGCGATCTCGCCCGGCGGCTCCCTCCGCGATGCTGAAGTCATCCAAGCCGCGGACGAGCACGGTATGGCGCTGGTTCACACGGGGATCCGCCATTTCCGCCATTGACCTACCGGGGCTCGGGGACAGGGGTCCGGGGTCCGCGGAGAAGTGAGATCTGGCATGATTACCTACAGCGGGCCCCCAGCCCCTGACCCCGGACCCCGGACAGAGTGGGTGCTGAGCGAGCGAGAGGTGATTCGGCTTCTCGATCTTGCTCCCAAACAGGTCAGGCAACTCAAGCGGCTCGACTTGCTTCGCCAAGATCGCAAGCAGGTGAGGTTCCGGGAGCTTGTCGGGCTTCGCGTGGCGAAGGGCCTTCTGGATGCCGAGATCTCGGTGAGAAAAATCCGGCGGCTGCTCCATGACCTTGAGCGGCTTCTCCCTGAATCGACTTCACCACTGGCCGAGCTGCGCGTTGTCGTGCAGGGGAAAGAGATCCTCGTTGAAAGTGGCACTGCGCTGCTCGAGCCCGGGACCGGCCAAGCGGTATTGGCATTCGATGTCGGCGAGCTCGTCCGGACGGCAAAGGCGTCGGCCAGTCGAGGGCTGATTCGCCCTCTGGTCCCTCGGGCGAGCGAAGCGGACTTCTGGTTTGAGCAAGCGGGAAAGTTGGAGGACGATGCAGCGACCTGTGAAGAAGCGGTGACCGCTTACGAGCGGGCGCTGGAGATCGAGCCGCACTACGCCGCAGCCTGGAACAATCTCGGATTGCTTCGGCACCGCATGGCGCAGTATGACGGGGCGACCGAGTGTTACCGCCGCGCGTTTGAGGAAGACCCGACCCTCGCCCAGGCGGTGTATAACCTCGGGGTCATCGCCGAGGACATCGGAGACTCGCTCTCAGCCGTCTTCTACTATCGGAAGGCGCTGGAGATCGACCCCGACTACGCTGACGCGCACTTCAACCTGGCCTCCGCGCTTGAGCGCGAAGGGAGACGGGACGAGGCGAAGGTCCACTGGCGGGAGTATGTGAGGCTCGATCCGCACAGTCATTGGGCGACGATCGCGAATCGTCACTTGAAGGAGATCGAGAAGCGGTGAGCGCATGAAGGTGCTGATCGTCGGCAGCGGAGGCCGGGAGCATGCGCTGGCGTGGAAGCTCAAGCAGAGCCCGCACGTGAGCCAGCTCTACGCGGCGCCGGGGAACGCAGGAATCGGGATGATCGCCCACTGCCTTCCGATCAAGGCTGACGATCCCACTGGCCTGAGGGACTTCGCCGGGCGAGAACGGATCGATCTGACCGTGGTCGGTCCCGAGCTTCCGCTGACGTTGGGGATCGCGGATCTCTTTCGCTCTGTGGGTCTTCCGGTGTTTGGACCTTCCAAGGCAGCAGCCGCGATCGAAGGCTCGAAGGCGTTCGCCAAAGCGCTGATGCTCAAGCACGGGATCCCCACAGCCAGGTTCGAGCTCTTCACCGATTCAACGAGCGCCCGGGCGTACGCGAGCAGTCTTGGGGCTCCGTTGGTCGTGAAAGCTGACGGGCTTGCGGCGGGCAAAGGCGTGTTTGTCTGCCGGAGTCTCGAGGAGGCTGACCGCGCCATCGCCGTCTGCCTCGAGGAGCGGGAGTTCGGCGAGGCCGGAGCGCGAGTTGTGATCGAGGAGTTTCTGGAAGGGGAGGAGGCCTCGTGTTTTGCTTTGACCGATGGCGAGGCGCTCGTGTCGCTGGCCGCTGCTCAGGACCATAAGAGAGTGTTCGACGAGGACCAGGGGCCGAACACCGGCGGCATGGGCGCGTATTCACCGGCTCCGGCCGTGACGGAACAGCGCGCGCGGGAGATCGTCGAGACCATCATGCGTCCGACTGTTCACGCCATGGCAAGCGAGGGGCGGCCCTACTCGGGTCTCCTGTATGCCGGCCTCATGCTCACAAAAGACGGGCCCAAAGTGCTGGAGTTCAACTGCCGCTTCGGTGATCCGGAGACTCAGCCGCTGCTCACACGGCTTGATGAGGACCTGTTCCCGCTGCTCTTGGCGGTGGCGCGAGGAGAACGTCTGCCTGCCCGCGTGGCGTGGAAGGCGGAGGCCGCCGTGTGCGTGGTGCTCGCGTCATCAGGCTATCCCGGAGAGTATCGGACAGGCTTGCCAATCAGCGGGATCAACGAGGCCGAGGCCCTCAAAGATGTCGTCGTGTTTCATGCGGGGACTGCGCACAAGAACGGGCAACCGGTCACGGCAGGCGGAAGAGTCCTTGGGGTAACCGCGCTGGGTCCCACCGTCAACCAGGCGAGTGCTTGCGCGTATCAGGCCGTCGAGAAAATTCACTTCGAGGGAATGCACTTCCGGCGGGATATCGGCCGAAAAGGCGGGGTTCGGGATCCGGGGTTCGCTTGATCAGGCGTTGCGAACCCCGAACCCCGGACCCCGAACCCCGAAACGAAAGGGCGGTGAACATGGCAAGGCAGGACGCGTTGGTAGGGATTGTGATGGGGAGCGACTCGGATCATGACATACTGAGCGAAGCCGTGAAGGTCCTCGACAAGATCCAGATTCCTCACGAGCTGGTGGTGGCCTCGGCCCATCGGACCCCGGAGAAGACCCGTCGATATGTCCAGGAGGCCGGCGGCCGCGGGATCCGCGTGCTCATCGCCGGGGCTGGCGGGGCTGCTGCGCTTCCAGGTTTTCTCGCATCGCTCACAATGCTCCCCGTGATCGGGGTGCCGATCGCTTCGACGCCCCTCGGAGGGCTCGACGCGCTCCTGTCAATGGCCCAGATGCCGAAGGGGGTGCCGGTGGCCACAATGGCCATCGGCTCGTGGGGCGCGGCGAACGCCGCGATCCTGGCCGCGGAGATCCTCGCGCTCTCTGACGACGGGATCAAGAAACGCCTGGAAGCGTTTAAGGAAGCGCTCGTCTCGGAAGTGGAAGAACGCTCCGGCAGGCTCGCTGAGCGGGCAAAGAAGAAGACGTGACCGAAGTCTGTTGGGTTGACCCCTCGGCTCCCGACCCTGGCTTGCTTCAGGAGGCCGCGGACTGCCTCTTGCGTGGTGGCCTCGTGGCGTTTCCGACCGAAAGTTTCTACGGGCTTGGCGCGAACGCGATGGACCCCGGAGCCGTGACGCGCGTCTTTGAGGCGAAAGGGAGACCGGCATCGAGTCCGCTGCTCGTGCTCGTGGATTCGGTGACAATGGCAGAGTCGCTGGTCGTGGAAATGTCAGAGGCCGCAAGAGAGCTGATGGCGCGCTATTGGCCAGGTCCGCTGACGCTGGTGTTTCGCGCGCTGCCTGACCTCCCGAAAGAGCTGACAGCCGGAACGGGCACCATTGGGGTAAGGATTCCCGGACACCGGGTGGCGCTGGAGCTGGTCCGTACAGCTCGCGTGCCGGTGACCGCTCCGAGCGCCAATCCGAGCGGAGGCGAGCCACCGACCACGGCGCAGGCGGTGCTGGAGAAACTTGATGGAGTGATTGACCTGATCATCGACAGCGGGCCGACATCGGGCGGCTTGCCGTCCACGCTGCTCGACGTGACGACCACACCGCCCAGGCTCATCCGTCAGGGAAAGGTGACGCTCTCGTGAACGTCACCGGCGTGGTCCAGGCAGGCGGGAAGGCAACGCGGATGGGAGGAGACCCCAAGGGATTGATCGAGCTGGGAGGCAAGAAGGTCATCGAGCGCATTCTGGACGCGCTCGCGCCCGCGCTCTCAGACCTCTTGATCGTCACGAACACGCCCGAGTTGTACGGCTTCCTCGGCCTCCCGATGGTGCCCGATGTCTTTCCCGATCACGGCTCACTGGGGGGGATTTACTCCGGGCTGAAGACGGTAAAAGGGGATGCCGCGTTCACGGTGGCGTGTGACATGCCGTTTCTCCACCCCGAGGTGGTCCGGCTCGTGCTTGCCCACGCCGGGGAAGCCGATGTGGTGATCCCAAAAGTCGGCGAGCAGCTCGAGACCATGCACGCGTTGTACAGCAAGGCCTGCCTGCCTCACATGGAAGCGGTGCTCTCGGCCAAGCGCTTCAAGATCGTCGGCTTTTTCGACAAGGTGCGCGTTCGAATCATCTCCGAAGACGACGTGGCCCGGTTTCGCTCTCCTGACACCTGCTTCATGAACGTGAACACGCCGGAAGAACTCTCCAGGGCGCGAGAGATCCTTGCCCGCCTCGAGCATGACCAGCTCTAACGTTCCAGAAGCGAGCAACACATCAGGCTTCACGATCTCCTCCGTCCAAGAGCTGAACGCGCTCCCCAAGTCGATGCGCGAGGCGCTCTACCTCCGGCTGATCCCCGAAGAGATCTTCGCCCGATTTCGGATTGACCGGGAGAGTCTCAAAGGCCCGTTGGGCCACGAGGCCGTGCGGATGGCGGCGTTCGAGGGGAAGCCGTGGGCCCGGGTGGAGGTGAGGGCCACGCCGGTGGACCGCGACCCGTTGCTGATGGTTGACCTGTCCACCTCGCCGTTCGCGGTGCCCGAATTGACGTTTGTCCAAATCACTGATCCGATCAGCGAGCGGTTCGGGATCGACCGAACCGAGGATGGGCAGGACACGCTCTTCGGCAGTGTCAGCCGGAATCTCCCTGAGGAGCTGCGCTCGCTCCAGGCCGGGCTCGCGCCAGGGCAGGTCCGGCGCGGTCTCCGTTTGCTCGGGCGCGTGCTCGAGTGCATGGAAGAGTTCTGCCGGCTGCTCGGCGTGGATCTCTTTTTGGTCGAGCCGCTCTTCTATCATTCGGCTATTATTTACGAGCGACACGGCTGCGGGTATTTCTTCGGACGGGAGTTGATGGACGAGATCCACGAGGGCTTTGCGCCCGGGGGAGCGCTTGCCGTGAAGCTCGACGGCAGCTCGCCGTTCCGCCAGCCAGGCTGTGAGGCGACCGTGCGGGGAAGAAGCTGGGCGATCCATGATGGGATTCTGGAGCGGCCCTGGGGCGAGGTGAAGATGTTCAAGGCCGTGGGGAGTCACGCAAACATCGCAACATTCCCAGGAGGAGTGTATTGATGAACGACCGCGTTCATGCAAGCGCCCTGGCCCAGGCTGAGAACCTTCTGGATACGGTTGCCCTTCGGGCGAAGCTCGAGCCTGACGTGCCATGCTTCCACGTCTACGGCCAAAGCGTCACGTTTCGCCAGCTCTGGGAGCGCAGCCTCACGTATGCGGCCAATCTCGCCCACGCCGGGGTCTCGCGTGGCGACAGAGTCTGCTTGCTCCTCCCCACGTGCGAGGAATTCTTCTACGCGTTTTGGGGGAGCATGGCCGCTGGCGCGATCCCGGTCCCGCTGTATCCCACGCTGGGGGCCGAGCCGCTTGGCAACATCTTCCGTGATTCGGGAGCGAAAGTCACTGTTGCGATCGACTGGTTCCTTCCTGAGATTCGGAAAGCACAACAGCTCGCGCCGGCGATGCAGAACGTCGTGCCGCCCGAAGATCTCGCGCGCCCCCGTGATCGGGCTGAGATCGCGCGCCTCGTCCCGAGCGACGTCGCCTTCATCCAGTACACTTCGGGCTCCACGGGTCAGCCCAAGGGAGTGATGCTGACCCATCGAGGCCTGCTCGCGAACATCAGAAGCTTCGTGGATCACGTGAAGGCAGCGCCTGGGGAAGTGATGGTGAGCTGGCTTCCGCTCTACCACGACATGGGGCTGATCGGCCTCGCGATGGGCGGGCTCTACGCGGGTGTGGATCTCTATCTCCTCCCGCCGGACCTGAGGAGCCCGCGAGCATGGCTTGAAGCCGTCACAGAGCTTCGAGCCACGATCACGGCCTCGCCCGATTTCGGCTACCGGAACTGCCTTCGTCACATTCGGGACACGAGCGGGCTGGATCTCACCTCGCTCAGGATCTCTTTTACCGGGGCCGAGCCGATTCGTCCTGAGACGGTGCGGGAATTCGAGGAACGGTTCGGGCTCAAGAACGTCCTCGTTCCCGCTTATGGGCTGGCCGAGGCGACGTTGGCGGTGACGATCGGGGACCTTGACGCTCCGCTGCGGGTCGACTCCACGGGGAAGTGGCCATCGGTCGGACGCCCGCTCGACGGTCTCGTGGCTCGGATTGGCGACGGGTGTCGAGCCGGTGAGACCGGGGAGATCATGGTGTCAGGTCCAACGCTCATGCAAGGATACTATCAGGACCCCGAAGCGACGCGGGAAGTGCTGAAAGACGGCTGGCTGGCGACGGGAGATCTGGGATTTTTGGATGATGAGGGATACCTCTACGTCACCGGCCGAAAGAAGGACATCATCATCCTGGCCGGAGAAAACCTTGCGCCTCACGATGTGGAGTCGATCGTTGATGAGCTTCCCGAGGTCCGCTACTCGGCCGCGGTCGGGATCGACGACGAGCGCCTCGGCACACAGCGCCTGGTTGTCGTCGTCGAGGTGAGAGAAGCCGAAATGCCGGCAGATCAGGCCTCGCGCCTCTTGAAAACCATCAGCGCCTCCATTCATGCGGCTCAAGGATTCCGCCCCGGACAGGTATTGCTCGTTCAGAAGGGCGCGATCCCCAAGACGACGAGCGGAAAGATCCAACACGCCAGGCTGGTCGAGCAGATCAGGTGCAGAGCATTGGATGATCTACTCGTCTACCCGCGCCGTGGCCACAGCGCCCACGCGACTCCAGAGTCGTGAGACAAAAGCCGCTTCACAAGAAGGTAAGAAAACCGATGCCGCGGAAGCCGCCCAAGATCGAGATTCCGAAGACCGCGTATCGAAGGAAGCCGAAGCACCCTAAGAGAAGTGAAGCGTGAAGCATCCGGATGACAGATCGCAGATTTCAGATGTCAGCGATCCGTCATCCGAGATCTGAGATCCGACATCTGACATCTAAGATCCGACGATGAGAACGTGTGTGCTGGTCCATTATCACGAGATCGCGCTCAAGGGAGGCAACCGGCCCCTCTTTCTGAGGCAGTTGGAAAAAAACCTGTCGCGGGCGGTGAGCAACGTTGAGTCGGTCAGCGTCGTGCGCCTGTCAGGGCGGATGATCATAGACTGTCGCGATCAGGAGCAGGCCGCTGAGGTCTGTCAGAGGCTCCAGCATGTGTTCGGTATCGCAAATTTCGCGGCTGCATTTCGAGTCTCGCCAACTCTCGAAGCGTTCAAGCACGCCATCGAGCTCTGGCTCAAGATTCGTGGCGACGGATTCGACTCATTTCGGATCGCGGCGCGGCGCGCATACAAGAGCTTTCCGCTCACGTCCATGGAGCTGAACGAGGAATTGGGCCGATTTGTTCAAGACCGAACCGGCTCGAGGGTGGATCTCAAACATCCGGCGCTCACCATCCACGTCGAGGCCCTTCCCTCCGAGGGATTTGTCTATCTTGACCGCGTGCCCGGCCCCGGAGGGCTTCCGGTTGGCGTCAGCGGCCGAGTGGTGTCGCTCCTCTCCGGCGGCATCGATTCGCCTGTCGCGGCGTGGCGGGCCATGAAGCGCGGCTGCCGGGTCACCTTTGTCCACTTCCACAGCGCTCCGTACCTTCCCGCGACCTCGCAGGCCAAGGCCAAGGCGCTGGTCGAGCTTCTGACACGCTGGCAGTATGCCTCCCGCCTCTATCTCGTTCCGTTTGGTGAGATTCAGCGCGAGGTGGTGCTTACTGTCCCGCCACCGTATCGCGTGGTGGTCTACCGCCGGCTCATGGCTCGGATCGCAGAAGGCATCTCCCGCGCAAACGGCGCTGAGGCGCTGGTGACTGGGGAGAGCCTGGGGCAGGTGGCGTCCCAGACTTTGGGGAACCTTACGCGGATTGATGAAGTGACCGGCTTGCTGATCCTCCGCCCGCTCATCGGGATGGACAAGCAGGAGATCATCAGACAGGCGCAGGCGATCGGGAGCTACGAGATCTCGATCGAGCCGGATCAGGACTGCTGCACGCTCTTCGTGCCGAGGCACCCGTCGACAAGTGTCCGGCCTGGGGAGATCAGCGCGCTGGAGTCCCGCCTCGATCTCGACAAGCTCGTCCGCGCCGGCGTCGAGTCGGCTTCAGTCTTCGACTTCAGCTTTCCCCCGCGCGCCACCGAAACGGAAGACCCCTTCCAGGCCGAGCGCTCCCAAATCTACCCCTGAAACTGCGCGTCATCCTCTCTGAGCACGACGCTAAATCTTGTGGACTGTTCCGCTCGCTACCCCCCATCTTGGATTTCTTCTTGACACCGGGCGATCCGGCTCAGTAAGGTTGGACTGCTATGAGGATCGTGCTCGGATGTGACCATGCGGGCTGGGAGCTTAAGGAGTCCCTCAAAGAGTGGCTCATCCAGCACGGCGACCAGATCCAGGATTTTGGCACCCATTCCCCGGATTCCGTTGATTATCCCGACTATGCGGCTCAGGTGGCAGAAGCGGTGGCCAACGGAAAAGCGGAGCGTGGCGTGCTGATCTGCGGGACCGGGATTGGGATGGCGATGGCGGCGAACAAAGTGCCTGGCGTTCGCGCTGCCCTCTGCTCGGACCTCTATAGCGCCAGGATGGCAAGGGAGCATAACGACGCTAATGTCCTCACGCTGGGTGGGCGTCTGACCGGCAAGGACCTCTCCCGTGAGATTCTGGAGATGTTTCTCAAGACCGAGTTCGCCGGGGGGCGCCACAGCCGTCGCGTCGAAAAGATTCGGGAGATCGAGGAGCGGTTCTCAAAGGGGAGTGACCGCCGCCGATGAAACGACTGGCTGAAGTAGATCCTGAGATCGCAAAGGCGATCCGGGGAGAGACTGAGCGCCAAGCCAGGAACCTCGAGCTGATCGCGTCCGAGAACTTCGTCTCAGACGCCGTGCTCGAGGCCATGGGCTCGGTCTTGACTAATAAGTACGCAGAAGGCTACCCGGGTCGCCGCTACTACGGCGGGTGCGAGGTTGTGGACGTGGTCGAGGAGCTGGCGATCCAACGGGCGAAGGAGCTGTTCGGCGCCGAGCATGCCAACGTGCAACCTCACTCGGGCTCTCAAGCGAACATGGCGGTCTACTTCACGCGCCTTCAGCCTGGAGACACCGTGCTCGGGCCAAACCTCTCCCACGGCGGTCACCTCACCATGGGGAGTCCGGTGAACTTCTCAGGAAAGTTTTACAAGATCATTCCATACGGCGTTCGTAAAGATACGGAGCGGATCGACCTGGATCAGGTGCGCGACCTCGCCCGGGAGCACCGCCCGAAGCTCATCATCGCTGGAGGAAGCGCGTTTCCGCGCGCCATCGACTTCAAGCCGTTCAGGGAGATCGCGGATGAGGTAGGCGCATCGCTGATGGCAGACATCGCCCACCCCGCGGGGCTCGTGGCGGCCGGGCTTCATCCCTCTCCCGTTCCGTATGCTGACTTCGTGACTTCCACCACCCACAAGACGCTCCGCGGCCCGCGCGGCGGGATGATTCTGTGCAAGGCCGCCCATGCCCAGGCCCTTGACAAATTGGTGATGCCCGGCGTTCAAGGCGGCCCGCTCATGCACGTCATCGCTGCCAAGGCGGTGGCGTTCAAGGAAGCGCTCGCGCCTGAATGGAAGGCCTACCAGCGGCAGATCGTGGCCAACGCCGTCGCGCTGGCTGAGGCGCTGATGGAGCGAGGGTATCGCTTGGTCTCCGGCGGGACGGATACGCACCTGATGCTCGTGGATCTCAACTCGAAGGGGGTGACGGGAAAGGACGCTCAAGAAGCGCTCGATCGCGCATGGATCACGGTGAACAAGAACACGATCCCGTTTGAAACAAAAAGCCCAATGGTCACCAGCGGGATTCGCATCGGGACCCCCGCGGTCACGACGCGAGAGATGAAGGAAACGGAGATGGGGTTGATCGCCGGGCTGATCGATCAGGTGCTCTCGAATCTCGGCAACGCGTCGATCGAAGCCAAAGTGCGCGGCCGGGTGCAAGAGCTCACCGCGCGCTTCCCCCTTTACGCGGAACATCTGAAATGATGGACGCACGAGCTTCGAATTCCGGACCCCGAGCCCCTGGCACCGGTCCCCGGTTCCCCCTATGAGGTGCCCATTCTGCGGCCACCCGGAAGATAAGGTGGTGGACTCCCGCGTGGGACGGAATGGCGAGTTCATCCGCCGCCGCCGCGAGTGTCTCAAGTGTCACCGGCGCTACACCACCTATGAATACGTCGAGGACGTGTTGCCGATGGTCGTGAAACGCGACGGCCGGCGTGAGCCGTTTGACCGACAGAAGCTGCGCTCGTCCATTCTGAGGGCGTGCGAGAAACGATCGGTCGGCGTGCAGGCCGTCGACAATGTGGTGGCCGATATCGAGACGAAGCTTCACGAGCGGAGCGAGAAGGAGATCAGTAGTCTCGAGCTCGGTGAGATGGTGATGGAGCAGCTCCAGAAGCTCGACCAGGTCGCCTACGTCCGCTTTGCTTCTGTCTATCGGCAGTTCAAGGATATCGCCCAGTTCATGGACGAGGTGAAAGGCCTCTTAAAGAACAACGACGAAGTGAAGAAGGCTTCAAAACTTCAGGCCAAAACGAAAGTCTAATCCGGGGTCAGGGGACCGGGGTTCGGGGTCCGAAGTTCTCCAAAAAAAACACGGATCCCGGACCCGGAACCCCGAACCCCCAACAAACATGCCTCGGTACTATCCGGCTTTCCTGGATCTCCACGAGAAACTCGTGGTGGTGGTGGGCGGGGGCGAAGTGGCGGAGCGAAAGGTCGAGCTCCTGCTCTCTTGCCGGGCCGCGGTGAAGGTCATCAGCCCCATCCTCACGCCTCGTCTCACCCGTCTCCGTGGCGAGCGGGCGATTCAGGTCGAGCTGAGACCGTTCCAACCCGATGATTGCGCCGGAGCCTTTCTGGTCTTTGCCTGCACCGATGATCCGGCAGTCAACGAGCGAGTGGCCAAGGAGGCGCAGCAGACCCGCGCGCTGGTCAACGTGGCCGACATGCCGCCGCTCTGCGACTTCATTGCGCCGTCCGTGGTGTCCAGAGGCGATCTCTTGATCGCGATCTCAACCGGCGGGGCCAGCCCGGCCCTCGCGAAGCGGCTTCGTCGAGAGATCGAGCAGCACGTGGGGCCGGAGTATGAAGAGCTTGCTCGACTGTGTGAAGACGTGAGAAAGCAGGTCCAGGCTCGGGTGAGTGACCCCCGACAGCGGCAGCAAATCTTCGAGCAGTTCCTGGAAACCAACGTGCTCGAGCTGATCCGGAATGACAATCGAGCGGGTATTGCCGCGCTGATCCAGCGGCTCCTCCCCGGCCTCTCTGGGTAAGCGTGTCGTTCACGCTCAGTGGCGCGTTTCGAACCCGCGAGATGAGCACAGGGTACTGGGGCAATTTGCTTCGCCATACTTCGTTCTCGGTCGTCGCCAGCCGTCAATGTACAACCACGTACGCCTCGGGCTGGCTCCTCCCTCGGACCTCGTCTGGCTCGCAACTTGACCCAGTACCGAGCACAGCGCTCGCTTGACCGAACGTTTCAGTTCCTCCATAATGCACAACACGCGTTAGGATGTATTCCTTTCATGGTAGGAGGCTCCACGTGCTGAAGCGTCTCGGTCCTTCTTTGCTGGCATGTTCGTTCGTGATCCTTCTATGTTCCTCCCTGGCCCCCGCCGTCTCTGCGCGGACCGAGCCCAAGGCGCTCCTGAAAGCGATAGAAGAGGCGTTTGTTGACGTGGCGGGGAAAGTCACGCCGGCTGTCGTGAACGTCAGCGCGAAGAAACAGTCGAAGCCGAGAGAGGAAGGCCAGGCGCGTCCCGAAGAACGGTTTCGAGAGTTCTTCGGCGAAGAATTTTTCGAGCGATTCTTCCGCCGTCGCGCTCCGAGAGAGATGCCACGGGGCATGGGATCTGGGGTGATCGTCGACCGGCGAGGGTACATCCTCACGAACAACCATGTCGTCGAAGATGCCGACCAGATTGAGGTGAGCCTCTCAGACCATCGGAAGTTCAACGCTACCGTGGTGGGACGCGACCCGAAGACCGACCTTGCGGTGCTCAAGGTTGACGCCACCGGGTCGCTCCCGGTTGCGGAGCTTGGCGACTCAAGCCAGCTGAGAATCGGGCAATGGGCGATTGCCATTGGGAACCCATTTGGGCTCGACCGAACGGTCACGGTAGGAATCATCTCCGCCACGGGGCGGGCCCGGATGGGTGTGGCGACCTACGAAAACTTCATCCAGACAGATGCGTCAATCAACCCCGGGAATTCAGGCGGGCCGCTTCTGAATCTTGATGGAGAGGTGATCGGGATCAACACGGCGATCGTGGCCATGGGGCAAGGCATCGGGTTTGCGATCCCGATCAACACCGCCAAGGAAATCATGCGGCAGTTGATCGATCAGGGACGGGTGGTGCGCGGATGGCTCGGCATCGTCATCCAAGACCTGGACGGCGACCTTGCTCAGGGTTTTGGCGTGCCGCCCCGAAGTGGCATCCTTGTCGCTGACGTCATAAAGGAGGGTCCGGCGGACGCGGCAGGTCTCAAGCCCGGAGACATTATTGTGGAATTTGGTGGCCGGCCTGTCCGCGAGGTGCCGGAGCTCCAGCAGAAGGTTGCCGCAGTTCCCCCAGGGCAGGCGAGCGAACTGACAGTACTGCGCGATAAGCGCCGTGAACTGGTCACCGTGCGCGTGGGAGAGATGCCGAGCGAGGAAGCGCGCGTGACAACTCCTTCAGGCCAGCGCTTGGGGCTTGAGGTCCAACCCAACACGCCCGAGTTGGCCCGCCGTTTCAACTTGACCACCACCGGTGGCGTCGTGGTGACAGACGTGGAAATCCAGAGCCCTGGCGAGCAAGCGGGAATCCGAGTAGGGGACGCAATCCTGGAGATCAACCGTGTGAAGGTGAACGATGTTCAGAGCTTCCAGCAGTTGCTGTCCACCGTGAAGCCATCAGACCCCGTGCTGATCTATCTGCAGCGAGAGGGACGCTCGCAGTATCTGGTGATGCGGAGCGAAGCGCCCAAACCCTAGCTAGCGCCGCGCCGATAGTCTGTTCCCTCTTGGCGGAGTGAGCGGTCAGGAGTAAGATGTTGCCGGTTCGCGTGTTGTTCCGGAGAGGGGTTCCTCACCCGTAACCATAGTCGGTATTCTTTTCTCTTGAGGCATGGGTAAGGAATCCGTTGCGGTGTTGAAGGGCCTGGGAGTCACGCAATGACGACCGAGACGTTCAAGAAGAGCCGGGTGGTTCGCCCCGTGGTGCTGATTGTGGATGACGAGCTTGGCGTCCGCGAATCCTTCAAGCTGGTCCTTGAAGACAGTTGCGACATTCTCGAAGCCGAGGACGGGCCGCAGGCGATTGAGCTCGCGCGGACCTCCGGAGTGCATCTCGTGCTCCTGGACATCCGGCTTCCCGGCATGGATGGGATCGAAGTGCTGGAGCGGATCAAGGCCATCGATGACGAGATCGAGGTGATCCTGGTCACCGCAGTCAAAACCATTCGGACCGCGGTGGACGCGATCAAGCTGGGCGCCTTCGACTACATCACCAAGCCGTTCGACCTTGAGGAGATCACCTCGCTCGTGCACCGGGCGTTGGAGAAACGAGCGCTTCAGCGGGAGGTGCTCTATCTCAGGGGCGAGCTGGCTGAGCGGCACGGGCTCGAGCAGATCGTGGGGCGAAGCCTGGAGATGCTCAAGCTCTATCAGCTCATCGCCCATGTGGCCGAGACCACCGCCACGGTCCTGATCACCGGGGAGAGCGGAACCGGCAAGGAGCTGATCGCCCGCGCCATCCACAAGAAAGGGCCGCGAAGCGACAAGCCGTTCGTGGCGGTCAACTGCGCGGCGATTCCGCCGACGCTCATTGAGTCCGAGCTGTTCGGCCACGAAAAAGGCGCGTTCACCGGGGCGTACCAGAAGAAGCTCGGCAAGTTCGAGCTGGCCCAGGGCGGCACGCTCTTCCTCGATGAGGTCGGGAATCTCCGCCTCGACCTTCAGGCCAAGTTGCTCCGGGCGCTCCAAGAGCGCGAGGTCGAACGCGTGGGGGGCACTCGGACGGTGAAGGTTGATCTTCGGCTGGTCGCCGCGACCAACATGAACCTCAAACGGGCGGTTCAGGATCGGACGTTTCGAGAAGACCTCTACTACAGGCTGAACGTGGTGCCGATCCAGGTCCCTCCGCTTCGCGAGCGTCCCGACGACGTCCCGCTTCTCGTTGACTCTTTCATCAAAAAATACAATCGAGAGTTCGGGAAGGCGGTGAAAGGGGTGACCCGGAGCGCGCTGGCCATGCTCACCTCGTACGAGTGGCCGGGGAACGTCCGGGAGCTCGAGAACATCATTGAGCGGTCCATCGCGCTCTCTCGCGGGCCGTTGATTCGTCTGAGAGACCTTCCGCTCGACCTGGCCATTTCAGACGGAAGCCAATCCGATGAAGAGGAGAAGGGCCTGACCCTCCGGGCGGCGCGCCGGCAGTTTGAGCGCCAGTTCATCCTTCGGGTTCTCGAACGAGTGGACTGGAACCAGTCAATGGCAGCCCGTTTGCTCGGTCTTCACCGAAACGGGCTATTCCAAAAACTTGTCGGTCTCGGGATCAAGCGGGAACTTCCGGATGAACCGCAATCGCAAGAGCCACACGTGGCGGCGCACCCGTAGGCTCAAGCTGAACCGTCCGGAACGGCGATGTTGTCGCAGCGTCCCCGGCCGGCATTGCGATACACATTCAAAAGTGTGTATAGTGAGCATATCAGGAGAGGGGGGCGGGCGACGATGCACCGACGGCTGAACATCACCTTGTCGGACGAGACGGTGCGGCT
>Ga0209342_10002256_pt1 | contig 20948 bp, 26 predicted proteins | sample RifCSP16_2_FD_184023 | JGI IMG/M metagenome (GOLD analysis project Ga0209342, IMG submission 184023) | Soil microbial communities from Rifle, Colorado - Rifle CSP2_sed 16_2 (SPAdes) (version 2) | ecosystem: Environmental > Terrestrial > Deep subsurface > Rock core/Sediment | place: Rifle... | reverse complement strand
GGCCTCCAATATACGCGGCAACGCGGGCATCTTCGACGCTTCGAAAACCGTCGATCAGAATCCTGAGACGTACTGGGCCGCCGATGACTCTGTCACCCACGCATCACTCACGTTCGATTTCGGCGGACCAAAAGAGATCAATGCATTGCTGATTCAGGAATACATAGCCCTTGGTCAGCGCGTACAATCGTTCACCGTCACGGCGACAAATGAAGGCGTCGAAGTGGCCGCGGGAACCACCATAGGAAACCGGAGGATTGTCCGATTCAAGTCCATTCGCACTCAGATGATAACGATCAGTCTGCACGCCAAGGCCTGCCCAACAATTTCCAATATCGAGGTCTACCGCGTCCCGGCCGACTTATGAGATTCAGGCGCGACATCCGACTTTCTTCGGTTTGATATTTAGGCTGGCAGTGCGCAAATGGAAAGGATCTCCCTGTCGACAATGAACGCAGGAGCACGTTATGGATAAAATACGCATCGCGAAGAAATTCTCGAATATTTCGGAACATTGGCGGCCTAAAGTCGTAGCACAGATGAACGGCCAGGAAGTCAAACTCGTCAAATTCAAGGGCGAATTCGTCTGGCACCACCATGACGACGCTGACGAGCTCTTCCTCGCGTGGCGCGGGAGCTTCCGCATCGAGTTCCGCGATCGCTCGGTCCAACTCAACGAAGGTGAACTTATGGTAGTCCCCCGCGGCGTCGAGCATCGCACCGTGGCAGATCATGAAGTGGAAGTAATCCTGTTCGAACCGGCAAACACCCGCAATACGGGAAATGTTCAACACGATCGCCTCACAGCGCCGCAACATGATGTAATTTGATTATCCGGGAGACAAAACCAAGTATGAACCCCCGCCGCTTGCGAACATTGCTGCGGATTTTCATCACCCTGCTGTTGGCTTCGGCATTTGCGTGCGCTCAGGACCGGGGGCGCGATTCATGGCAGCAACCGGATGCGATTATGGATTCATTGGAGATTAAAGCAGGAATGGTCATCGGCGAGGCCGGAGCCGGCGATGGATATTTTACATTTCATCTTGCCCGCCGCGTTGGCTACGAGGGGATGGTCTACGCAAACGACATCGATGAGGATGCCCTGGAGAAACTCCAGGAAAGGATGAAGAGGGAGAATGTGAACAATATCGAAACGATCCTTGCCGAAGCCGACGACCCGATGTTCCCTCGAGAGAAACTCGATATGGTCATTATGATGAACGTTTTTCATCATATCGAAAACCCTGACGAATGGATGAAGAATGTTGTTCCCAGCATGAAACCGGGAGCGCCGATGGTGTTCATCGAGACAGATCCGGACAAACGATCGTCATGGAGAAACCACTTTCTGACAAAAAAGGAAATTCTTGACCGCATGGGTAAGACCCGCTTCACGCTCGTCCGGATGATTGATTTTCTCGAACGAGACACCATCTATCTTTTTTCGCTGAAACTGCAGCCGTAGCTTCCGGAATCCCCCCCCTTTTCCAGTTGGTCGAATGCACCACCGATTGGCATTCACGCGTTGAATCATTACATTAGGGCGTTCTATTCTCACCGTGGGGGGACGATCAATGGTACCTCCGCGCAAACCATTCATGGTTGTATTTCTGGCTTCCTTCGTTGTCTCCGGAGCAATCCTGTGGATTATTCCGTACGAGGAAGCTTCTCTCCTCGAGCCTTCATTCTACTGGAAATGGCTTGTTGCGATCGGCGTGATTGCAGCCGTCGCGGCACAACGCACATCGTTGACGTTTTCTGATTGCGTTACGGCAGCCGGATTCGGTCCGGCGGCAGCGGATCTAGCCAGAATCGTTGTTGAGTCGTCGCTTAACCCAACAAGACATGATATGTGGCCTTTTGAGATTATTGTTTCGCTTTGTATCGGCGGAATCGCTGCCCTCGCGGGCGCCGGAGCTGTTTTCACAACAAAGAAATTCCGCAAACGAACACAACAGGATACTTGAAGTATTGGCAGCTCGGAATGGTATTCTTGCTCGCAGCTCCGGTCTGCGCCCGGCAGTCTGGAACTGCTCCTCCCGTCGTTTCCGACAGTCTTGTTGCACAGAAACAGGATACAATCCCTCCCCCTCGCAATCTTCTCCTCCTCCTGCTGCACGTCTCTCCTGGTCTTGATCCCCTGAAGCAATCCATCATGACAACGGATCCGATGATTCTGGATTCGCTGCTCGACTCACATCCTCATCTTCGAAGAGTGCTGCTGCGTGAATTGATGACTACGCCGCCGCGTTCCGATTGGCTCTCAAACGCCCAGGATTCCCTCTCACGGCAGCTTTTTCGCTATTCTCAAATAAGTGAATTCGACCAGATGTCGCTCACTGCAAAACGGCACAATGAGCTTTTCGGAAATCAGTTGGAGTTGCGGAACAGATTTTACCAGACTGATATTCTCAAGCTTCTCCGCTGGATGAACACACTTTTCAGGTAAAGCCGCCGGTCAGAGCTATTCCTGCAGGGTTGGGTGCTTCAGATGGAAATCGGTCGCATCCTGGTACTTCTTTGCTACAGCAAACAGTGTTGCTTCACCGAAGAGTCTCCCAACAAAGGATATGCTGGTGGGAGATCCTTGTTTGTTGAAACCGTTGGGAAGAACCACACACGGATGTCCTGTGAGGTTCGTGAGCAGAAGATTTGTGCCAAAGGAAGGTGTCACATAGACATCGACCGTCTCCATGAGCTGGTGCATGTCCTGAATAAGGAGGTACCGGGCTCTGTTGGCCTGGAGATACTCGACGGCTGGGATGAGGCGGGAAGAACGAAACGAATTCGGCCAGGCATTCTTGATCTGGCGTACCATCAGATCATCTCTGCCGGAGCGCGTCAGGTCATCGAACGCGGCAGCGGATTCTGCAGAAAGGATGATTGAAAGATCGCTCACCGGAACGCGGTCGGGAAGGATGATGGGAATCAGCGTTGCTCCGAGACGCCGAAGTACCTCGAGAACAGCATCGCTGTTTTCCTTGTTGGAGCGAACGCTGTCGAATTCCGCCTTCAGGTAACCGATGCGTAGTTTCTTGAAATCGATCTTCGGGTCATAGTTGAAGGGAACGTCGTACAATGTCTGGTCGGTACCATCGGGTCCAATGATGGCATTCAGCACAATGGCACAGTCCTCGACCGTGCGGCACATCGGTCCGAGTTTATCCATAGACCAACTGAGAGCCATGGCCCCCGTTCGGCTCACTCTACCGTAACTCGGCCGCAATCCTGTGACGCCGCATCGGGTTGACGGGGAGACAATCGACCCATAGGTTTCCGATCCGATGGCAAACGCGACGAGGCCCGCCGCTGTTGCCGAGGCCGGCCCCGCCGACGATCCGCTCGAGCCTTGCTCATAATTCCAGGGATTTCGCGTCATTCCTCCGTACCACACATCTCCCCAAGCAAGTGCCCCAAGCGTCAGTTTTGCCACGAGTACGGCACCCGCCTGCTCCAGCTTCTTGACGACGGTCGCATCTTCATCGATCACCTGATCCTTGTATGGGGTGGCGCCCCATGTCGTCCGATACGTTTTCGTCGAGAGCAGATCCTTTACGCCATATGGAATGCCGTGCAACGGCCCGCGGTATTTTCCTGCCCGAATCTCCCGATCCGCGCGCCTCGCCTGCTCCATCGCCCGTTCTTCAGTCAGTGTTATCACACATTGGAGCTTCGGGCCATATTTTTTCAGCCGGCCAAGATACGTACCTGTCAGTTCCACCGATGTTACCTGGCGTGTCCGTACAAGTTCGGAAAGTTGCCCAACCGGCAAAAATGCCAGATCATCCAGATTCGACGGCCGACGTATTTTCCCTTGTTTGCTCGCCCTGAAAGGCTTTCGTGTTTTTTCGAAGTCAAATCCGACGGGAATCGGATTGAACGTCACCGCCGGCGGAACATTATTGACGAGACCAACAGCCCTGAGTTTTTCGTAGCTGTCCGCTTGCTCATTGAGATTCTCAAGCATCGAATCTCTTTCAGCTTCCGTGAATTCGAGCCGAAATATGGATTCTGCCGATGCGATCGTTTCTTTTGTTATCGGCTTCTTCGAATCCTGGCCATTAATTCCGAAGACAACAAGAGCAAAAAGGATCGCCGACTGGGTGATTTTCATAAGCGTGTTCCTTTCGGATCAGGGTTTTGGTGCCGAATAGTCAAGCTCAGAACCAAGAAGGCTATGGGGAATCAAGTACACAATCAACGTGATAACGGAAGCAGCAAGCACCCACCTTCCCGGAGAGGAAGACTTTCTGAGAGCCACGGCCGCGGCGATCCAACCAAGAAGTGCGACAACCGTCTTATTGTCGGTAAGATCGCTTCCCACCGGCCATCCGGTCCAGGGGACACCAAATGAATAGAGTTGCATCCACGGGCCGAGGATGAAACCTCCGACGATCAGGAATCCAAATGTCCACAACACAAGGATCTTATAGGAAGGAGCGGGATTGAAATATTCCAGGCCCGTTCGGGTTGAAAGGAACATCGCTCCGAACATTGCAATAATATGCGGGACAAGCACAAAGAGAGGAACCTCTCCTCTATATCGGATGACAACCGGCTCAGGGGGTATCAGCATCGACGTTTCATCATTCTCAAGCCGCACTTGATACTGCAGCTTCCCGGCCGGGGGTTGGTTGGGAAGAAATGCCCCGGCACCCTCTTCGGGCGATTGCATTGGCGTTTCAGTCCACGCATCGTTGGTTTTGTATCGTTTCCAGAGAAGTGTCGCGCGAGTGTCTGGGGGTGGTTCTAGAACAACCGGCGCGTCCGACTCGCCGGCATGACTTCGATCAAACCGGTACTCGACGATCGAATCCCCAAAAAGTACGGAACCGCTTTCGGGATAGCTCGGACCGGTCATCCGCTGGACGACAGCGGTTCCCGCTGTAATGATGAATGCCAGAAGCCAGAAGAGAGTTGCTTTCATTCAATGAGATTCCTTCTAATAATATCGTATGAGATAGTAGATGACGTAGATCCAGGAGAGTAAACCGTGAATGATGGCCCAGACGATTGAGTGGTTGGCTGACCAGCTAATGACAATTGCCAGCGCCGAGCCAAAGCTGATGCCGCTTCGAACTGCCTCTTGCCGAACATTGTAGTTTGCCATGGGACACCGTGGAGAAGTTTCGAGTTCCGGGTTTAGGATTCAAGGTTCACACTTTAGAGCTCTTCTTTTTCCTTCTTGATTCATTCTAGTGATTTCTGAATTCTGTTCCCTTCAAAATACATTTTTTGACCGAAATGTTCCCCCTAAAACGAAAAAGCCGCTCCGGCTATGCACGAAGCGGCTCTTTGAATACACATGACTCTAGGAGGCTACTTTCATCATGGGGATACCGAGTTTCTTCATACCCTCCAGATGTTCTGTTGCGGCCTTGATTGCCAATTGATAGACCAGAGCAGACTGTTCTCGAAGGACTTTCATGTCCGGCTTCGTTTTTTCGATCTCTTTCTTCAGAAATTTGCAGGCATCAAGCGCCTGGTTGTGAGACTTCAGAATAATCTCATGATTCTCCGCGACCATCATTGATTGCTGCTCTCCATATGTCTTGTGAATCATTGCATGCTGAACACGTGCATCTTCGAGGCTGGTCCAGATATCATCCACGTGTTTCTTGGCGATCTCGACAATCAGATCATGATTCAACATGACCTGGTTGTTCAATGCTTCCGCCAGCTCTGCTGCATGCTTGAAATTGAGATACATCGCATGATGATACTCCTCGCCTTTTCCTTCAACTTTCCGCTGCTGCGCTACGACAGGTAAGGCAAGAAAAACCGCTGCTGCTATGATGAATAATTGTTTCATTGGTCGACCTTTCTTTGCTGGTGTACACCGTGCCGCTGCCCCCTGCTGTGATCGGCATTCCGACACCTTTTTTGCAAGCTTCGTGCCAAACCCGGTCGACGTTTTCCATTGCGCAAATGACCTTTATCCGCAATTCGCCCTGCAAGAGATTGCCAACTTCAGGAAACCTCGTATGTTCTGCATCGAAATGTTGAGAACGTAGGAATTGTTCCTGCTATCCACTCTCCGTCCGCTGGTTTCTGATCTTCCCAGTCCTTATTTCCCATCCATCGGATATCGTTGGAGCATTCCTTCTACACTCATGACTTTCTCAATGTCATCTATTTCCATCGGAACGAATCTGGAGAGAACTTCTACCCCTCGTTCCGTTATCAGAATCATGTCCTCGAGGCGTATGTTAATTTGCTCCTCGGGAACTCGCAATGCCGGTTCGATGGTGAAGACCATTCCGGCTTTCAACGGGCCCGTCCCCCAGCCGACATCGTGAGTAGCCATTCCCACCCAGTGCCCGAGAGACGCGTACGGACCCTCGGCCGATCTTGAATAATTCTCAACGAAAGCTTTGGCTGCTTTCTCATAGATTGGCTTTGATATCCTTGAGCGACCAAGGATGCCTTCCATTTCTTTGGCAGCTTCCTTCTTGATCTCCTGTCCTGTCTTTCCGGGTTTGATTGCGTTGAGAATCGCTTTGTAGAATCCCAAATAGACCGTATAGAGTTCGCGTTGCCAGCCGTTGAATTTTCCATTCACGGGAAACATCCTTGTCAGATCGCTCATGTAATACCCCACATCCGGGCCAAAATCCATCAGAAGAAAATCGCCATCCTTCATCGTACGCTTTCCTGCGTTATAGTGCCCGACCATTGCATTCGGACCACTTGCGATGAGTGAATAATAGGCCTCCCCCTGGGCGCCATTACGGTAATAGATGTATTTCGACACTGCATCCAGCTCAAACTCAACGACGCCGGGACGCACGGAACGCATCGATTCAATGAGAGCAAGACCGGAGAGTCGGGTTGATTTCCTGATAAGATCGATCTCCCTCTGGCTCTTGATAAGCCTGAGTTCGTCGAGAGCGGGAGAGAGATCTTTGATTTCAAAAAGAGGAAACCGCGTCTTGAGGAGATGAACAAAATGCTCCTGCCGCGGCAATGTTCCATCCCAGGGATCGGACGCCGCATCGGTATTTGCTCTGACGGCAAGATCGCGGCTCATCGCAAATCCTTCCGGCGGCTGAAGCGGCGTATACACCACCCTCGCGTCGCGGCCGCGCATCGTTCTTCCCAGATGCTCTGCCAGCATCTCGATGGGATACACTGCGTCAATTCCGGAAAGCGACTTCACCAGATCCGCGTCTTCAGCTGAGAGGAGTTTTCCCTCGCTGCGCTCGCGCGGTTCGTTCCGATGAAGAAGGTACAGCGAGGTCCGTTTCGACGCCCCGTCCAACATCAGATATGCATGGGGGACCTCTATACCGCACACGTAGTAGAACTCGTTGGATTGCCGGAATCTCGTATAACCGGTGGGGCTTGGCGCTCCCTGGATCAATGCCAGACCATCACCGATTGCAGCATAGATCTTTTCCCTCCGCTGTGTGAATTCCTGAGGCGGAAAGTCAGGCGTGAAGAGCGGGACCCCCTCCTGTGCGAAAAGAAGCACGGGAAAAGCGATCAGGAATGCGGCTTGAAGGAAACGCTTCATAAAACCTCCCTTGAAATGAAAAATTACCGGCCGGAACGCCGGTTGAAAAAGAATCCTGCTACACCGACTGCATCATGCTCACCACTGCAATGCCAAGCACAGCCAGCCCGTCCTCAACACCAGCAGGTCTCGCACCGGCATGTCCGGCAAGACCTCCAATCAACGGATAGATCATGATTGTCCTGGCCATGTTCTAGAATGCCTGGAAGGATGCACCCATTTCGATATTACTGCGGGCTGTCAGCTGCGCCATCTCATTGGTCGACGTGACCCTTGGAAGGACGTATTCCTTCAGGAAAATGGGTTCCTGCTTCGGATCAAGATAACCTTCAACAATCACCATGCCGCGTCCGTTGTCCCATTTTACCACAATCTGTTTTCCCCTGCTGGTGTCGGGCCTCGAATGAAGGAATGCCACGTCATCCGGCAACGTTGGCATGCCGGGAACACCAGGTTCCCCGAATTCACGCATTGCCTCTTCTCTCGTCAGGGGCCACTCTGATGTTCCCATTCCGGAAAACAACCAGCTCACAAACTGTTTTGGCGTTCCCTCGGGGAGGACGGCTGGAAACGTTGAACGTGAGAGTACGGATGGAGTTGTAAAATATCCGACCAGCCCCGCTGCCTGCTCCAGCTCCGGCGGAACAGTCGAACCGCTGCATGATATGAGCGCTCCGACAAGAACTATGACGAAGGTACGTTGTATTCCGTCTGTTTTCATACGATCCTCCCTCAATGATGTCATTATTCGCAATATCAACCCAAAAACCAGTCGCGTGGAATCAAAACGCCGGAAAGTTGGCGTGACAACTGACGGAGAGGTGTTACGATCAATTCACGCAGGGGCTGGTTGACTCCATCGACCCGCAAGAGGCGTTCCGCATTTGTAACAGGCTCCGTTTTTCAGACGGTTCTGTTTTACCTGGAATCCCCATCGCTCGATCAGAGTCTCACGGCAATGCGGACAACGCGTGTTTTCATATCCTTCCGTGTCTCCCGGACGGTTGCCTGCATAAACATACCTGAGGCCGGCATCGTATCCGATGTTCGCCGCATGGATGAGCGTTGATGGTGGAGTATCATCCGAATCGGTCATTCGATAATCAGCATGAAATGCGGTCACATGCCACGGAATATCCGGAGAAACTGAAACCAGGAATTTTGCTATGTCTCCCAGTTCCTCTTCGGAATCATTGAAACCCGGAACGACAAGAGTAACGACTTCGACCCAGATACCGCGGGTATGGAGGGACTTGATGGTATCGAGAACGTTCTGCAGGACTCCGCCAAGCTGGGAGTACGATTTCTGCCGGAATCCTTTGAGATCCACCTTGTAGAGATCGACCCATGGTTGAATGTAGTCGAGGACTTCGGGTGTCCCGTTCCCATTTGAAACATACGAAGTGACCAGGCCAACCTTTTTTGCCAGTTTGAAAATCTCAACGGCCCATTCGCTCGTGATGAGCGGTTCATTGTAGGTGCTTGTCACAATCGTGGCACGTTTGCGGAGAGCGAGGTCAACAATTTGTTCGGGAGTCACATGCTCTGTTCCGCTCCCGGCGGCAGGATCCCGAAGGGCCTGCGATGTCACCCAGTTCTGACAGTAGCTGCAGTGATAGTCGCAGCCAAGCATTCCGAAGCTGAGCGCCTTGGAGCCCGGAAAAGCATGAAAGAAGGGTTTTTTTTCGACCGGATCCACCTGCAATCCGGCGACGTATCCCCACGGTACGTACAGTTTTCCGTCGCGGTTGAACCGGACGCGGCAAATACCGTCTTTTCCGGGTGGTATCTTGCACCGATGACCGCACGCAAAGCAGCGTACCCATTGGCCTTCCATCGGAACACCCAGATCGCCGACTCGGGTGTTTTCTGCGAGGAGGTTTTTCAGTGTTGTCGATTCATCCATAGGGATCACTTCTCGGATAATGTACTGCAGTCGGACGTTGGAGTCAAATGGGGAAGAACAGTCGTCAGTTCTCGGTTATCAGTTTTCTGCTTTGAGCCCCTACTCACTTCTCACATCTCACTTTTCATTCTTCATTTTTCATTTTGTAACTTTCAATCAATCCCCTCAACACCCTCATATTCTCCACATCTTCCTCCATCTCCGGTCCTTTAGGGGTTTCGAGAATTTTCGGCAGATCCACGAATCGAGGATCATTCATTAAGAGGCGAAAGCCGCGCAGTCCCATGCAACCCTTGCCAATATGATCATGACGGTCTACTCTTGAGCCGCATTCCCGTTTTGAGTCGTTGATATGAAAGGCAACAAGCCGGTTAAGGCCCACAATGCGATCGAAGTCGGCGAAGGTCGATTCATACCCATGTTCCGTCGAAAGGTCGTATCCCGCCGCGAACACGTGACAGGTGTCAATGCAGACAGCCATCCGTTCCTGTTCTTCGACGAGGTCGATAATCGATCGAAGCTGTTCAAAACGATATCCAACGGCCGTTCCCTGACCTGCCGTTGTTTCGAGGACTGTTTTGACCTTGTAGCCGGGCGTAAGTGCGTGAAGAAGATTGATCGACTCTGCTATGCGCTTGATCCCTTCCTTTTCTCCGGTTCCCATATGCGAACCGGGATGAAAGTTGAGGTAGTCAATACCCAATCGTTCACACCGATCGAATTCATCCTTGAGTGTTCCACGCGATTTCTCGAGATACGATTTGTTCACCGCACAGAGATTGACCAGGAAGGTACTGTGGGCAACGACTGGTCCCATCCTTGCTTTCGTCAGAAGCTCTTTGTACGTTGCCACTTCCTTGTCCGAAAGAGGGATTCCTTTCCATCTCGTGTTGTTTTTCACGAAGAGTTGAAACGTTGTGCAGCCGATGCTGACCGCCCGCTCCACTGCCGCCGGCATTCCCCCTGCGATGGACATATGCGCACCGAGAAGAAGACGGGTCAGTTGAGAATCTTTCATAACGCAGGATCCGTGATTGTTGCAGCATAATGTGGCATATCATTCTCTTCAATGCAAAAAGAAAAGCTCACCATTCTCTTTACCGTTCTCGTTGATGTTCTTGGCTTCGGCGTCGTCATCCCCATTCTTCCTTTCTACGTAACGTCGTTTGGCGCATCGGCGTTTACTGTCACTCTCCTGTTTTCCTCGTTTGCCTTTTTTGCGTTTCTCAGCAGTCCTTTTCTCGGCGCCCTCTCCGATAAGATCGGCCGCCGACCAGTGCTCCTTGCCAGTATTGCCAGCACGGCCGTGGGGTGGTTTGTTTTTGCGGCAGCCGGATCGATTCCGCTGCTTTTCCTGGGAAGAGTCATCGACGGGGCCGCAGCTGGGAACTTCAATGTCGCGCAGAGTGCGTTGGTTGACATTTCAAAAAACGAAAAAGACCGGGCGGCAAACCTCGGACTCATAGGCGCAACCTTTGGCATCGGATTGATGGTTGGCCCTCTGATCGGCGGAGTCCTCAGCACGATTTCCCATTCCTTTCCCTTCTGGGTCGCCGGCGGCCTTGCCACTGCCAACGTCATTCTGACGTATCACAACCTCCCTGAGACGAACACACGTCGGGACGCCACGATGCTGCTATCCATCAATCCGCTCGCCCCGCTTGCGCGAGCAGTCACAAATGTCGAACTGCGTCCCTTCTTCCTGAACTGGATGCTTTTCGGGATTTCTTTCATGTCTATGCAGTCGACTTTTTCCCTCTTTGTCGAAAGAGCTTTCGGTTTCGGCTCGTTCGCAACCGGATTGTTGTTCTCCGGCATGGGGGTATTCACCGCTTTCAACCAGGGAATCCTCTTGAAACGCGTCTGGCTGAGATACTTTTCCGAGGCGAGACTGGAATATCTGATGACGATCATGCTTTGCCTCAGCATGTTCCTGATGACGCTCCAGATCCTTCCTCTCTTCTACGTGGCTCTCGTGCTTACTGCCAACAGCCAGTCAAACCTGCGGGTGGTCATTACTAGCCGCGTGGCCGGTCTTGCACCGCCGCATATGAAAGGGGAGATTCTCGGAATCATGTCGTCACTCATGGCGGCAAGCATGGTCTTTGCCCCGATAATCGCGGGGGCCCTTTTTGAAGTCAATATCATTCTGCCGCTTGCTCTCGGTACGATTCTTATGGCTGTCAGCGTCATCTTCGAACACAGAAGCCATATGAAGACAATACAGCAGGCCGGTGCGGCATCTTGATTCCTGCGGCCTAAATCTCTACATTCTCTCCCACAATTCTTCTAACGGAGGAGTCGTGATCATACTGCTATGGTTGCTTGTGGGCATCGTGAGCGTTAGCCTTGCGTTTTTTCTGCCGGCCAACGCCGTTGATCCCTGGGAACCGCTGAATACTGCGGGCATTGTTGCGGGTGTGTATGTGTTTGCCTTGGCGCTGTACTCGCTACGAGGCCCCCTCAGCCGCAAATTGCGTATCGGCGGATGGATTGTGATCATCGTTGTAGGCGGGTCGATCCTGCTTGCATGGAGGGGGTACGACGACCAATCCCATTACCAGGCCATGACTCTCTCAAAGATCAAGAATGTCATTTCACGCGGCATCATTGCCAACGAGTTGTCGGAGCCGCTGCTCAAGACGTTGCAAGCATATCATACTCAACCCACCAGGAGCAAGAAAAGCCTTGGCACCGTATTTCGCGGTCTCCATGGAGGTGTTGCCGAAGGATGGGATATTCATGAGAAGTATGCAGAGTATGACAGGCTTTCCGTGATTGTGACGTCATTGAATGACAACGAAATCATACTGGTGGCAGAAGATGGTCTCGTCAAAGGGGAAAACGTCGAGTTCAAAAACAGGAGCGGTAACAAAGGAATGATGCAGGAATGGGCACGACTGACGGAAAGGGGGATTTCGTATGAACGCGAGAACTGACTCAATTTCAAAGGGAGGACAAAGCGAGCTCTCGGCTCCGTTTCGCTTCTGGCTCTACATCCTCACGGCGATAACATTGTTGCTCGTTTTCTTCACAAATTTTGACGGCACCCAATCGTACCATGATAACCGGGAGTGGGGCTTTCACGTCACGCTGATGCCCTGGATCGAGGCAACAAGGATCACTCTCTCGAACGGACTCGACGTATTCAGTGGTGTTCCGCTTTCACCTCCCACCGACACGCAACGGATGTCGATGCTCGTCGGCATGCTTCTGTCTCTGGTCATCGGCCCCGCATTGCTCCTCCTCGGGCTGAGAGCGTTTCGGCAAAAACCGCAAACGACAGGAGCCCGATCATATGGACTCATGTTGTCCCTTATTCTCGGCGGAATCCTTGCCTATACGGTGGCAATTCCCTCAGTACCAGTCGCGTTTCTGCAATGGCGGGTTTCCAACTCAATTCGGGAAGCTCAGGCAAACGGGGAACAGCGTGACCATTTGATCGGATCGCTGGCAACAATCACGCGCAAGGCACGAGAGTTTCGGCTGCTGCCGGTATCGTTCGGCGGAGGGGGCGGTTCATTCAACGGGTACGCTGTGAGTGATGTATTGGCAAAGAGCGAATTCGGGACGTATCGTATCGAAAGGAGCTCCGACTCTCTTCTTGTTATCCGCGCGACTCCCCTTTCCTCGCAAGGGCAGAGTGTCGTTGCGACGCTGGATCGGTCAGGGGCTCTGCGTTATCGCTTCGAAGATGCAACAAGAAACTGAGAAAGGAACTATTCATGACTGCTTCGAAGACGCTCACATTTTCCCGCACGATCGACTGGCAATGGGTATTGACGGGATTTTGTCTCTTTGTCGTGTTTCATCTTCTCCCTTCGTATCTCCTCGCCAGCTCGTGGATCGCATCGAATCCGTTTTCCTTCGCCCTCTGGGCTTTTGTAGCACTCGCGCCGATCGGGTTTTTCATTGGCTACCGCTCGACCGGAGTGACAATCCTCGAGCCTGGCCTCTCAGCTTTGATCTATACGGTTGTTCTTTTTTGGGGGATCCAGAGGCTTCAGGATGAAGCGCTTACGCTTGGCGCTGTCGCCCAATCTCTTGGATGGATGGGGGCTGCTTTTATCGTCGCGGTCGGAAGTGCATGGGTGGGAGAACTCGTTCAAGTGCGGGTGCAGCGCAAGAAAGGCCTGCAGGTGTAATGGGGATCAATCCTCGTCTTTGATCGTCTCGTACAGCTCCCGTGCATCCCGACGATGGTGCTCGTCGTCTTCGTCTTGAGTCGGAAGGCCTGGAATGAGCAGCAGATGTGCCCGGGCTTTCTCATATTCCCCCTCTTCGATCAACGCTTTTGCACATTCAACTCTGTACTCAATCAAGTCTCTCTTCAGAAGTGCTGCCGTTTCAAAAAATCGCAAGGCATCACTTCTGCTCCCCCAACCAAGTCCAAGCGGCCATCGAAGAATCCAGGGTCGTTCCGTGACCCGCATGTGTGTTTTTCCCAGCGCGTAGAAGGCAAGGTGGTTTGCGCTGTCGAGAAGCACGGCCCGTTCGAGGTCGGATCGTATATCCTTCAAGAGACCCACCGTTTCCCAGAGTCCTTTGAAGAGACATACGTGGCTGAGGGCAATTGCCCGCCTCGTCAGCGCCATGGAATTCTCTCCGTCCGCCGCCACACTTTTTTCCGCAAACTCGAATGCTTTCTCATACATCGCAAGCTGTTGCTGTTTTTCCTCATCCGTCACGGTGGGGAGATGTTCGCCGATATCGATATAAGCCTGACTGATGTGCCAGAGGAGATCAGCATTGGAGGACTCGAGCGAAAGGGCACGATTGTAGAGTGCAAGCGCCGCCCGGCTGTCAAAGTACTTCGAGGCAAAAACATTCGCCTGCTCAATCAAAGCACGTACGGAGGAATGCGATGAATCCGGGGAAAGCGTTTGAGGTGGCTGCTCCAACTGGACAGCGGCAATCAGTCCTGACCACCCAAAGAGCAGACTCAGGAACAGGTATGATGCTCGTCCAGGAAGGATTGGGATACCATGGAAAAGATGTCGGCGTTTCGTGTTGGCTGAAAGTTTCAAGAGTTCCGGGCCTGCAGTCTTCTTATTTCGTCGCGTAATTTCGCCGCGAGCTCATATTCCTCCTTCGCAATTGCCTCCTTGAGCTGGTGTTCAAGCTGATCGAGCTTGCTCAGCTTCGGCTTGGAAGCAGGTTCTGCGGCAGGGGCTTCGGGCGCGCTGGAGGGAGACGGTTTTTCGAGTTCTTCGTTCTCGGGAATGAATGCAGCTTCATCCATCACCCTGTCGGACACGAAAATCGGAACACCGTACCTGACGGCAAGAGCGATGGCATCGCTTGGCCTGGAATCAATTTCCTGGCTGTCAAGATTCAGACGCGCGTAGAATGTCCCATCCTTCAGTTCATTAATGAAGACATCTGTCAGGGCGACCCCAAGCGAATCGATAATACTCTTGATCAAATCATGCGTCAAGGGCCGGGGTGGCTTGATCCCCTCCATTTCAAGAGCAATGGATTGTGCCTCAAAGGCTCCAATGATAATGGGCAGTCTTCGCGCTCCGTTGACCTCTTTCAGAATCAACGCGTAGGCGCCGCCTGCCGACGGGCTTGTCGACAATCCCAATATGTCCACCTGAATCCTCTCCACGCAACATCTCCTTCCAACAAGTAGAACTATTTCCCCAAAAGTTTCTTGAACTCCTTTGTCATCGCCGGCACAACTTCAAACGCGTCTCCGGCAATCCCGTAGTCAGCCACTTGAAAAATCGGAGCATCCTTGTCCTTGTTGACGGCAACAATATACTTGGACGAGGACATTCCTGCAAGATGCTGAATTGCACCGGAAATTCCCACGGCAATATAGAGTGAGGGCGATACGGTTTTCCCTGTTTGACCAACCTGCTCGTCGTGCGGCCTCCAGCCTGCATCAACCACCGCGCGGGATGCTCCCACGGCAGCTCCGAGAACCGAGGCAAGTTCCTCAATCATCGCGAAATGTTCCGGACTCTTCAATCCGCGACCCCCGGAAACGATAATGTCGGCTTCGGCAACATCCAGTTTTCCGCTGGCTTGTGTTACTTCTTTCACCACCGCACCATAGTGATTCTCAGCCAGGTTCACTTCGAATTCCTCCACAGGTGCCGCCGCTCCGCTGCTATCGCCGGCCGAGAATACATTGGGCCGCAGCGTAAAAACCTTTACAGCCGATGTGACAGAGACCTCGATCAGAGCTTTCCCTGCAAAAACGGGGCGTGTGGCCACCAGCGTTCCATCCTCTATTCTCAGCGACGTGCAATCTGCCGCAAGACCCGCATCAAGCTTGACTGCCACCCGAGGTGCAAGGTCTTTTCCCATGGAAGTCGCAGAGAAAAGTACAACCTCGATTTTCTCTTTCATGGCAATCTGGGCAATCGCTTCTGCATAGGCATTCGAGGGGAATTTCAACCGGGCATGTTCAACAACCACCACCTTCGTTGCTCCGTATCCTCCGAGAGCCCCGCCAATGGATTTGACCTGATCGCCCACAACCAAGCCAAGCGCCTGTCCCTGGGTCTGGCCGGCGAGCGTCGCCGCCGCCTTCACGACTTCATAAGCGACCTTCTTGAATTGTCCGTCACGTTGCTCTGCAAATGCGAGTATCTTCATGTCAATGTCGGGAGATTTGATGAAGGAGAATCATTGGGCTTCTATTCAGATGACCTTTGCTTCTTCATGAAGCAGTTTGACAAGTTCCGGTACGGCCGCGGCGTCGGTTCCAATGATCTTGCCCGCACTCTTACCGGCCGGCTTCTTCATGAGGCGTACGTCCACCTTGTTCTGAGCGGATGTTGCAGGTTTCTCTTCAATTGCCTTGTTCTTTGCAGCCATAATGCCTTTGAGCGAAGGGTAACGCGGCTCATTGAGACCTTTTTGAGCTGCAAATACTGCGGGAAGCTTTATCTCTACTTTCTCGTGACCACCTTCCACCTCCCTCTCTGCCGTCGCGACACCCTCTTTGACCTCGAGTTTCACAACCACGGAAACCGATGGAAGTCCCAGCATTTCGGCCACCATCCCGCCAACCGCCCCGTTATCGCTGTCAATTGACTGCTTGCCAAAAAACACAACATCCGGCGACACTTCTTTAAGATAGTCTGCCAACGCCCTGGCCGTTGAAAATGAGTCCCGGGGGGAATCATCCTTGAGAAGAACCGCTTTGTCCACACCCATCGCCAGACTCTTGCGCAGCGTTTCCTTGTGGGGATCGCCTCCCAACGTCACGGCAATGACCTCTCCGCCGAATTTCTCTTTCAACCTCAGACACTCTTCAACGCCAATCTCATCATAGGGGTTGATGACAAAGTTCACGCCGGATTGGTCAATACTCTTGTTGTCGGTGCCAATTTTTACTTTCGTTTCCGTATCAGGAACATGGTTGACACACACGACGAGTTTCATAGATGGATTCTTGGCATTAAGTGAACGAATCGGTTCGTGGGATCAAACTACCGAACTTTCTCGAAAGCATCAAGGTCTATGTTCCCTCCGGTCGCCGTAAAGATGACCGGTGTGAACCTGAATATCCATAAACTTCAGATACATGAATAGCTCTGCTTTGTGAGTCACGTGATGTTCAACAGCCAGCATTGCGGCTCTCCATCGCGGAACACGGCCAAGCTGCGGCGTATCGATTTCGCCCAGGTCGAATTCTTCATCACTCAATGCTCCGATGAGCCGCTGGAACTTTTCAAGATTGATTTTGAAGAGCTCAACCGCTTCGTCAACGGACAATTCTTTCGTTTTTCGATTTGTGACAAAAACTTCCCGCATCGAGGAGACTCCCCAATCACCGGAGGAAACCCCTCCCGCGTAAGCCCCAAGCGCCTCCCCCATATGCGTCATCAGCTGTGCGGCGGTAAATGCCTTCTCCGTCGGCTTCCACCGCAGTTTTTCCTGTGGAATCATTCGGAAGAGTGGCTCCGTGGATGCAACCATTTCATTGAAATACGAAAGATAGTTTTGAACTGTCATACACACTCACAAGATGGATTTGAGAAACACGGGATTCACATTCCCGCCGCTGATGATTGCGCAAACGTCCTTGCCGGAAATGGCGGCAATATTGTGGTACACGGCCGCTGGAGCTACGGCTCCGGTGGGTTCCGCGATCATCTTCATCCGCTCGAAGAGAAATTTCATCGTCTCGATCACTTGCTGATCCGTCACCGTCATGATATCATCGACATAACGCAGGATGATTTCAAAGTTTCTCTTCCCCACCGCCTGTGTACGCATGCCGTCCGCAATGGTATTTGGCGGTTGGATCCTGACAATTTCTTTTTTGCGAAATGACTGGTAACAATCGTTTGCCGCTTCGGTCTCAACACCAATAACCTTGATTCCCGGAAACAAATGCTTTGCCGCCACGGCATTTCCCGCAATGAGCCCGCCTCCCCCAACAGGGACGAACAGATAGTCCACACGGGAAAGGTCCTGGGCGAGCTCAAGACTCACTGTTCCTTGTCCCGCAATTATTTTGTCATCGTCATACGGCGGCACCGGAACGTAACCGTGCTTCTCCGAAAGCAGCCGCGCCATACGTTCCCGGTCATCGGAAGAATCCTCGCTGAAAACAACTTCGGCGCCGTACCCTCTTGTTGCCTCTATCTTATTGGCGGGCGATCCCTTGGGCATCACGACAGTGGCCTGGACACCGAGGAGGCGGGAGGCAAGCGCCACGCCCTGCGCATGATTTCCCGACGAATGAGCTACCACGCCGCGCCGCTTTTCTTCATCTGTCAGCGTGGCAATCTTGTTATACGCTCCCCTTATTTTGAATGCGCCAATCCGCTGGAGGTTTTCCGCCTTCAGTACAACCGTGTTTCCGCAACGTTGATTGAGCATACGGGACGAGAAGAGGGGTGTTTTATGGACAACGGGACGGAGAAGAGCTGCAGCTGCCTGGATATCGTCGAACGTTACCATGGCCGGGAAAAAAGAGGAAAGAGAATAATGGGAGACACAAACGGTTTCTTATTTCTGAGCCGAGACTTCCTTGTGTTCGAAGGTGTGTCCGGCATGCTGCAGGGCTTTTACGGCATCGACGATCTTCTCTTCCCGCAGGAAGACATAGACGGAATTGAATGTCGTGAACACGACCGCCCCGATTCCAACCGCTGTCAACGGGTCGATGAGCGAGGAAATGACCCGAGTATCTTTCAAAAGGGAATCACTTTCCACCCTGACCGCACGAAAACCGGTTTCCTGCTGAACGTTATTGGGCGCCATGAATTCGGGGGTAATGACCACGAGTTCATCATCCGTACGGGCGGAAAAGCACATTTCACCCTTTGCCACAATCATTGGAAGCTCCGCGAACTGTGCGAGCTTGCTGATGGTGAATTTGTCGTTGAGAAGAAACAGCGTGAGTTTTTTATCCGAGCCCTGTGTCATTCCTCATCATCATGCTGGAGATGCGCGGCGTAGAGTGTCTATGAATGTAATGTTTCTCCCTTCTTCCTGCAAGTCTTATCGGACTAAGGGGTTAGAACCATGTTTCTCCGCCCGGCAAATTTCCTGCGAATTCGCACCTTGACTTTCGGCATGTCGTAGTCTACTTTAGTGGCTCGATTTTAGGTTCTTCAAGGCATTCACAAATACTTTTATCGGAGGCTCTGTGAAAAAGTACATCGCTGTGATTCTATTACTTGCCGCATTCCTTTTTGTCCAGACAGCTGGCGCTCAAGAACAAAGCAAAGTGATGGAGAAAAAAGGTGAGAAGATTGAAAAAGCGGGGGAGATGAAAGAAAAACAGGGTGAAAAAATGGAGAAGACGGGTGAGAAGATGCAGCAAAAAGGGGAAAAGATGATTGAAAGGGGAAAGGTCAAGAAGGGAGCTGCGATGAAGAAAGCGGGCAAGATGAAGGAAACTAAGGGAGAAATGAAACAGAAGACGGGAGAAAAGATGCAGAAGAAGGGTGAGCAGATACAGAAAAGGGCGGAAGAGAAAAAGAAGAAAGAGGGTATGTAGTACCCGTAGCGTTTATTGTTCAAGGGCGAGGGAATTTCTCTCGCCTTTTTTTTTCCGGTTTGCCAACTGCGAACCTCCGCCGCAACCATCGAAGGGCTTGATTTCCGCCCCTCTATCGCCTACTTTGGGTTCCGACGTTCACCACGATCGATCCATTGAAACCAAGGCCGCCACCATGAATGTTCTTCGAACCCTCTTCTTAGCCCTGATCCTTCTCGGGACGGGAACTCTGCAATCCCAGCAAACCCTTCTGAAATCCGGGCCAATGGTTGGCTACGGCCAGATGACCGAAACAATGCTCTGGGTGCAAACAACGAAAGAGGCCTCAGTTCAATTCCGATACTGGGACGTTGAACAACCGACAGCGAAAAAGATGAGTTCTGGCGTTCGGACCCTCCTCGTCAACGAATATGTTGCCCACGTGCTCATCACAGGGCTTCTTCCCGGTAAACGATTCGCGTATGATCTTCTGATCGACGGAAAAGTCGTTCCTCGTCCCTACCCGCTTCGCTTTCAAACACAGCCGCTTTGGCAATGGCGCACCGATCCTCCCGCCTTCAAAGTCGCGTTCGGATCGTGTCTCTATGTAAATGAGCCTCAATGGGACCGACCAGGAACTCCCTACGGATCCGATTACGAGATTCTGACCGTTCTAGCGTCGAAACAAGCAGATCTCATGCTGTGGCTCGGCGATAACACGTACTACCGGGAGATTGACTGGAACACGGCCGGGGGTTTGAAGCACCGCTGGAACCACACCCGATCCATTCCCGAAATGCAGCCCATTCTGGGTGCCGCTCACAATTACGCGATCTGGGACGACCATGATTACGGTCCGAACGATGCGGATCGGGCGTACAGGTTGAAAGCCGAGGCCCTCGAGACTCACAAACTCTTCTGGGCAAATCAGACGTATGGTATTCCCGAAGCGGATGGCGTCTTTGGCCGCTTTGAATGGGCCGACGTGGAGTTTTTTATCCTCGACGACCGATACCATCGTTCGCCCAACAGGGCACCCGACGATGCCGCAAAGACAATGTTCGGCAAGGATCAGCTGCAATGGCTGAAAGATGGCTTGGTCTCAAGTATTGCGACGTTCAGGATTGTTGCAAACGGGAATCAAATGCTCAATCCTGCGATAGGAGGAGAAACGTTCTCCAACTACGCGAGCGAGTACCAAGAGCTGTTGCGGTTTATCAAAGAGCAAAGAATCCCTGGAGTCGTGTTCCTCTCCGGCGACCGGCACCTCAGCGAATTGATTGCCCTGAAAGACTCTGCATTCTACACGCTGTATGACTACACGAGTTCGTCTCTCACCGCAGGCCTTTCGACATTCAAAGAGGAAAATCCCAACATTGTTCCCGGAACGCTTGTCATTGACGCCCATAGCTTTGGCATTCTCGAGTTCAGCGGACCGCGCAAAGATCGGAAGCTCACCATGGAATGTTGGGACCATAAGGGGAAACTGCGATGGACACACGAGATCACGGCGGGTGAGCTGCGGCCGCCACCGGGCCGTTGATTTCGCATCTCGAGCGGACATATCCGGC